>Ga0247727_10014650_pt1 | contig 12984 bp, 9 predicted proteins | sample WisWelCaveWW1625_FD_202498 | JGI IMG/M metagenome (GOLD analysis project Ga0247727, IMG submission 202498) | Biofilm microbial communities from Wishing Well Cave, Virginia, United States - WW16-25 | ecosystem: Environmental > Aquatic > Deep subsurface > Groundwater > Cave microbial mat | place...
CCGTGCTGGATGTGGGAGTCGAGGAACGTCAGCGGGAGGCCGGGCTCGACGGCTTCCATCCAGAGGCTGACCTTGCAGAGCTCCACGGCCATCGGGTTCAGGTCGACGCCGTAGATGCAGCGGCCGACGACCTGGCGCAGGGCGTGGCGGTATTCGGCGGCAGACGGCGTTCCGTTCGCTCGGATGCGGGCGACGTGGGCGGCTAGGCGGCGGGCGGCGGCCAGGAGGAAGTGGCCGGAGCCGCAGGCGGGGTCGACGATCGAGAGGCGCAGGAGGGCGTCGACCGGGGCTTCGGGGTTCGCGGCGATCGTGTTCGCGACGACGGGCTCGAGGGCGCTGTCGAGGAGGACCTGCACGAGGCTGTCCGGCGTGTAGTAGCTGCCGGTCTTCTTGCGTTCGTTGCCCTTCGTCTCGCCGCCGGTCGCGAAGGCGAACTTGCGGCCGCCCTGGGTGATCTGGGGGACGAGCTCGAGGAGGCTCTCGTAGACGCTGCCGAGCTCCTCGGGGCCCATGTCGCGCCAGTTGACGCGCGAGAGGCCCGTCGGCTCGCGCAGCCACGAGAGGCGGAAGACGGCGAGAAGAAGCGCGCGGTTCTCGAGCCTCGCGGCGTCGAGCGCCGGGCACTGCGACGGCGAGAAGATTCCCCCGAGCGCGGGGAGCGCGAGGCGGGGCTCGGCGCCAGCGAGACCGCGAAGGACGATCTTCGCCCCTTCCCAGAGGTCGGCGAAGCGGTCGTGGGCGCTGCGCTTCACCGAGCGCTCGCGCAGGCGGCGCAGGCCGTAGCCGTCGGCGTAGAGCTTTCGCGCGGGCTCTGCGGAGTCGGGGTGGTGCAGCAGCCCACGCTCCTCTGCAGTCAGGAGAAAGATGAGGCGGTAGACGAGGCGCAGGAGCTCCTGGAAGTAGGCGGTCGACGTCAGCGAGCCGTCCTGGAGCGCGGCGCGCAGGGCTTCGTTCTTCGGATGCGAGAGGAAGCCCTGGCCGAGGGCCTCGAGCGCTTCCTCGACGCCCCGGCGCAGGTGCTCGCGCGCGCGCGTTCCTTCCTCGCGGCCCGCGTTGCGCCATGTCTCGAGCGCACAGTCGGCGACGGGCTGGTCGGTACGGCCGAAGCGTGACTCGTGGGCGAGGAGCCAGAGCGGGGCGAAGTCGGCGTAGCGCTCCTCGGCGAAGATGCGGGCGAGGTCGGCTTCGATCCAGGCGGGGCGCGTCATGCTCGCGTTGTCGCGCAGGATGCGCAGCGTCAGGCCGTCGGAGGCGAAGCCCCACATCGCGCCGTCGGCGGCGTTCAGGTACTCCTGCGCGAGGCCGAATGCGCTGCGACGTCGGCCGTCGTCGCCGAACGCGGGCGCGAGCGAGTCGATGTCGCCGCCGGCCGCTGCGACGACGACGGGGACGCGGCGGCCGAGGGCGGCGAAGCCGATCGGGTAGGAGCGCTCGGCGATCTCGATGGGGTCGGCCGGCGCGAGCGTCGTGAAGCCGAAGCTCTCGCGCAGGAGCGTGGTGACGAAGCGCTCGGAGAGGCCCTTCTTGTCCGCCGCGGCCTTGCGGCCGGCGTCGAAGTCCTTCCAGAGCGACTGGGCGATCCGCCAGTAGCGGCCGATCTCGTCGCGGATGTTCAGGCCCTTGTGGATGCCGTAGTCGGGCTCGGACTGCTGGTCCGCTTTGAGCTGCGCGACCCGAGAGAGCCAGTCCGGGGAGAGAAGTCCGCCCTCGATCGAGAGGGCCTCGAAGGCGAGCTGGGCTTCGCTGCGACGGGGCTTGCGGCGGGTTGCCATCAGGACACCCGCGGGAGAAGGATGAAGACGCCGATCACGTCCGGCGGGAGGAGCGCCTTGACGCTGTAGGCGCCGCGCGCCTGGGACGCTTCGCGGACGCGGCGATGGTCCGCGAGCAGCGCCTGCGCGCGGCGCTCGGCGAACGCATCCAGGTCGGGCTTGCGCGATTCGAGCTGCGTGAGGGCCTGCGCGACGGTCCGCTCGCGGACGTGGGCCGGCGGGTCCGCGGCGGGGGGCGGCTTCAGGAGCGCCAGAGCGTCGGGGCCTTCGAGGGGCGATGCGGAGGATCCCGCCCAGGCGAGCGCGGTCGCTTCTTCGACCAGGAGCGTCGAGGTGCGGTTCGGGCGCTGGGTCACGAGCTGGTGGCGCAGGCGCAGGAGCACGACGGTCGTGCGCTCGGTGACCTCGGGCGAGACCCAGCATCCGACGCGGCCGAGGACGCCCGGGTCCGTCGCCGAGTCGTCGACCTCGTTCGCGAGCGTGCGCTCGAGGAGCGTCTCGGCGAGGACCGCGACGAGCGGGTGGCTGCGCTGCACGGGGCGGCAGCGCGGCGGCGGCGGGTTGTCGAAGTCGATCTGGATCGTGCCGGAGAGTCCCTCGGACTCGAGTCTCTCCTGCACGTCCTCGGGCAGCGCTTCGAGGGGGGCCTTGTAGCCGCGCTTGAGCTTCTCGAGGCCGGAGCCGAGGCGCGCGAGGGCGCGGTCGGTGAAGCGTTGCACGTCGTCCTTGCCGCCGACGGCGGCGAGCGTCTTCCTCCACTCGGGGAGGACGTCCTCGGGCTTCAACCTTCGCTGGGCAAAGACAGTGCGGCTCTTCTTCGCCCTCTCGGCGGCGTCTTGCCAGGTCGCCTCGAACATCTCGGTCTGCTTGAGGATCGTCGTGTCGCCGCCACCGCGCCGCTTGAGCAGGACCGCCTTGAGCAAGACCTGCGTGAGCGTGTCGCCTTCGTCGGGGAGCGGGACCGGGACGCCCAGCTCCTCGCGGATCTTCGCGGCCTTGCGGAGGATCACGTCGAGAACGGCGCCGTCGACGGGGTTGTTCGCGCCGTAGAGGAGGGTCGCGCGGACGACGGGGCTTTTCTGGCCGAAGCGGTCGACGCGGCCTTCGCGCTGCTCGTGGCGGGTCGGGTTCCAGGAGAGGTCGTAGTGCACGACGGCGTCGAAGTGCGCCTGGAGGTTCACGCCCTCGGAGAGGCAGTCGGTCGCGATGAGCAAGCGACGGTCGGCGTCGCCAAGCGCGTCCACCTTCTCCTTGCGCTCGTCGGAGGTGACCTCGCCGGTCACGACGTCGACCGTCACGTTCTTCAGGCGGCCGTCGAGGTGGGCCTTCAGGTAGTGCGCGGTCGCGATGTAGCGGCAGAAGACTACGGGGTTGAAGCCGGCCTCGACCAGCTCCTTGAGGTGGCCGGTGACCATCTTCAACTTCGGATCGTCCGGACCCTTCAGCTCTTCGGCTTGCGAGATGAGGTCGGCGAGCGCGGCGTCCTCGGTCCCAGCCGGCGGCTCGACATCGTCGTCCGGGAGCGCGTCGGAGGCTCCGTCGAAGACGCGGTCGTGGAGCGTCTCCTCGTCGGCGTCTTCGAGATGCGCGCGCGTGCGCAGTGCCTGGACCGCGGCGGCTGGGCTCGACGCGGCGCAGCGCATGAGCGCGAGCGTTCCCCAGAAGTTCACGCGCTGGCGGCGGGCGTCGCCCTCGGCGGCCTCGACAATCCCGGCGCAGTAGTCGAGGACGGACTCGAAGAACTTCTCCCACGCCCCGGTGAGCTTGTAGGTGATCTCCTTGGTCTCGCGCTTCGGGAAGAGGTTCTTCTCGTTCCACTCGGCTTCGGCGATGTCCGGGCGGCGGCGCTGGACGAAATGGCGGGAGAGTCGGTCGCGCAGCGCGGTGCGCTCTTCGGCGTCTTCGGCACTGCGGGCGTCCGCGAGGCGCTCGAAGTCGCGGTCGAGGAGGCCCAGGAGCCGGAAGAACGCCGCCTCGTCGCCGCTGTGCGGGGTCGCTGTCGTGAGGACGAGGTGGCGGGTCGGGGACTCGGTCAGGCCCTTTAGGAGGTCGTAGCGCTGGTGGCGGCCCTGGCCGGTCGCCGCGCAGGTGTGCGCCTCGTCGACGATGACGAACTCGGGGCAGGCGCGCAGGAACTCGGCGCGGCGGCGCTCGCTCTTGATGTAGTCGAGGCTGACGACGGTGCTCGAGTGCGCCGAGAAAATGCTCTCGGAGGGCGGCAGGTTCTTCTCGAGGCGGCCGGCGCTCGCCGCGGTGACGGCGACGGCGCGGATGTGGAAGCGCGTGTCGAGCTCGGTCACCCACTGGTCGACGAGGTGCGGCGGGCAGAGGACCGTCATGCGGTCGATGTCGCCGCGGTCGAGGAGCTCGCGCGCGATGAGCGCGGCCTCGATGGTCTTGCCCACGCCGACGTCGTCCGCGATGAGGAGGCGGACAGGGTCCTGCTCGAGGGCCATCAACAAAGGTACGAGCTGGTAGGCGCGGGGCTCGACGGCGATCTGGCCGAAGCCGCGCAGGGGGCCGGCGCCGCGACGCAAGGAGAGGAGGAGCGCGTCGCGCAAGAGGAGTGCCGCGTCGTGGCCGGCCTTCTGGCGCGGGTCGGGCGGAGGGAAGGAGGCTTCGCCGACGGGATCGGCTTCGAGCGCGAGGTGGATGAGGGTTTGATCGTCCTCGGAGCCGGAGACGGGGCGGACGCGCAGGATGTCGGCGTCGCTGCCGGTCAGGACGATCCACTCGCGGCCGCGCGCGCGGACGAGGGTGCCGGGGCTGTAGGCGGCGGAGGTCACGGCTTGCGGCCGAGTGCGGCGGCGAGCTTCGAGAAGGCGCATTCCAGGTGGACTCGGCGCCATCGAAGGTGAAGACCTCGAAGCCCTTGTCCGAGAGCTTGGTGGTCGTCGAGGCGGGCGTTCCACCGAAGACAGCGACCGTGTAGTGGGCGCGCCAGATCAGCGGGAGCCTGATCTCTCCGTCAGCGTAGGGCTCCGCGTCGGGGCGAGGCAGCTCGCTAGCGCGCGCGAGGTCGAGCCAGCGGGCGAGCACGGGGTCCGACGCCGGCGGCGCGCTCGACCTGCGGACGGGGATCGGGTCGAGCACGGTCGTCTTGGACCGCGCGAGCCGCAGGAGAAGCTCTCGGGCCTCGGGGTCGCGGCGGTCGATGAGCTCGTGGTCCGGCTGATTGTAGTAGGACATGAGGCACCGGTAGCAGGCCGCGACGCAGGAGGTGTTCGCCTCGTCGCGAAGCGCGGTGGGATCATCCGGAAGGTCGGCGGTCTCGAAGTGCATGATCGCGAGGGCTTCGCGCGCGACCTTCGCGAGCATCGGGGGCTCGGCGACGAGGCGCGTGAGCACGCCTGCGCCGCCCTCCGTCGCTTCGTAGAGGAGGAAGCCGTTGCGATCGTCGCGGGTGGGCATCGGCTCGGCGAGGATCTCGCCCTGCTCGAGCTGGAACTCCTTCTCGATGCCGCGCAGGAGCGCGTGCTGCAGGGTGGCGAAGGTCTTCTGCGAGAGGCCCGTGTCGGCGGGCTGGAGGAGGAGCGCGTTCTTGCGGTCCTGGACGCTCGGCACGATCCACTGGCGAGGCGTGGCGGTGGGGTCCTTCTTCTCCTCGGTCTCGTCGGGGTTGCTCGCCCACTTGCCCGTGACGGGGTCGATGCCGAAACCGAACTGCGTGCGATCTGCGCGGCGGCGTAGGCCCTTGTTCAGGCGCGTGATGGTGGCGCCCGGCCCGTAAACGAGGCGGAGGACCTCTCCGTCCGGGTCAGCCGCGGCGCCCCGCCGGACGTCGATCGAATGGTCGCGGACGGCCCACTGGTAGGTCGTCTGCAACTCGAACCCCTGCCGCTGCCGCTCCTCGTCGTTCGCGGTGATGCGATCGGCCGGCTGCGTCGCCACGTTCTCGATGCGGAAGACGTAGTTCACGATCTCGGCCTTGCCGAGCGAAGCGCCGCAGGAATGGCAGTTCGAAGTCTGGTCTTCGAAGTGGCCCGCGCCGCACGCGCGGCAGATCCGCACCGATGTCGTGGGGAGCCGCGTGTCGGCGGTCGCAGTGCCCTGGTGACCGATCGACAGGATGGCGCGGACGACGCGGTACGCGCGGCCCTCGTGATAGACGAGGCTGCGCGGCCCGAACTCGGAGAGCGCGAGGAAGCGCGGGCGCTGGAGGTACGTCTGACGACCGCGGCCGTCGCTCGTCGCGGGAACGTAGGCCATGAGGGGGAGGCGCGGGAAGTTGTAGCCGGGCAGGAAGCCCTCGGTCGCGAGGTAGCGGTACGTGTAGAAGTCGCTCGAGTAGGTGCTGTCGCCTTTCTGGAGCAGGTTGAGCTGGTCGATCGCCTGGGCGTGGCGGCTCTGCGCGGCGCGCTTCTCCTGCTGGGGCGCGGAGTAGTCGTCCATGATGCGACGGGCGGCGTCCCTCGACTGCTCGGCGGCCTTGAAGAGGTCGCGCCAGCGGCCGAAGGCCTTTTCGAAGCGACCGAGGGCGCCTTGCACGACCGAGGCGGCGAATTCGTCGGGGCCCGGGTACCAGGGAGCCAGCTCCTCGGTGAGATCGGCTTCGAGGAGGTCGAGGAGTCGTCTCGCGCGCGCGACAGCCTGCTCTGTTGCCCGGGGCTGGATCAGCGGAGTCCTGACCTCGGGACGCAGGGGGCGCTCCGGGTCATTGAGGAGGAGGAGCTCGGAGATCGACGCGTTCAGCGGCTCCTCGGTGCAGGCGAGCCAGAGGGCGGAGAGGTGGCTCTCGACGAGATCGCGGTTCGCGAGATCGAGGAGCGGCGGGCGGACCTCTCCGTGGACCATCGCCTTGGGGTCCCGGAAGAAGTACTGGTCGTGCGGGCCCTGCGCCGAGCAGTAGGTGAGGACGAGAGCGGCCTGGCCGCTACGGCCGGCGCGACCGCTTCGCTGCGCGTAGTTGGCGGGTGTGGGCGGAACGTTGCGCAGGTAGACGGCGTTGAGGGCGGAGATGTCGACGCCGAGTTCCATCGTCGGGGAGCAGAAGAGGACGGGGAGGAAGCGGTTCGTCTCGCCGATCTCGCGCAGGTGCTTCTCGTCGGCGGCGAGGTCCGCTTGCTCTTTGGCGCCGTAGCGGAAGCGCTTCTCGCGGACCGCACGCTGCTCTGCTTCGACCTGTGCGGTGTGGGGGCGCGCTTCGAATGTGAAGAGCGGGTGCGCTGGCTCGCGCAGGGTGTGGGCGAGGTTCGCGTAGAAGTCGCGGAAGAAGGCATTCTCGTTCGGGTGGACGGGGTCGATCACCGGCGTGCCCTTGCGGAAGAGGACGCACGCGTCGTTGAGCTTCCATCCGATGAGCCCGCCGAAGGGGGTGGTCTCCTCGGAGACGATGCCGTGTGTCGAGGCGGCCTTTAGCATGGTCTCGACGAGCCCGTCGAGGTCTTTCCCTTTCTTCAGGTCGGAGATGGCCACGGGGTCTTCCCAGAGGGCCGGATCGCGCAGCAACTTGCCGAGCGCGCTGCGTGAACCGCCTCGAGCGATGAGGTCCTCGTCTCGCAGGGTGATGTCGCGCTTCGCGGGAGGAAGGACCATGAGCCACCGCGAGCGTCGCGGCTTCTCGTCGACACCGAAGCCCCAGGGGACGCGAATGCGGCTGTGCGACTTGGCGACCATCTGCTCGACGACGGTCGGGTCGAGGACCTGACTGCGGATCGCCATCCACTGCCGGAGATGGTCGAGGATCGCGCGGTAGACCTTGGTGCGCACCGCCGGCGATGCGCGACGCAGGAGGGGGACGTCGGCGAAGAGCGCGCCGTCCGCCGCGAGCTCGCCGAGGCCGAGGAAGTCGACCTCGACCAGGCCGAGCTGTTCGAGGTTGGGATTCGTGTAGCGCCAGCCACGCCGCTGATCGAACCAGACGCGGTAGGAAAGGACCTGGCGGAGCGTCGACTCGGCTTCCTGCAGGTTGAAGCCCTTGAGGCCGGGCTCGAGGAGCCACTCGGCGCGGATCTCGGGGGTCGGGCGGTCGAAGCCGAGCGCTCTCTGTTGCGACAAGCCGAGCTCTTCGCTGCGTAGCCCCTTGTCGCCGGCGGCGTCGAGCGCGCCTAGGAAGCCGGCGCGGATGAGGCTGACGAAGAGGAAGTCGTTGAAGTGGCCGGCCTGAAGGGCGGCGTCCTGGCGGTTGTCCGTGAAGCCGAGGAGCTTGCGCGTGAACTCGGTGAGGCCGGAGCCCTCGCCGTGCATCCAGCGCAGGACACTCCCGACGAGGACGGTCGTCGCGGAGCTGCGGCCCTCGGCGGAGAGGGAAGCGAGTCGGTTGCGATCCCTGACGGCGCCGCCCTGGGTGTCGCCGCACCGAAGGCAGAGGCGGAACTTGCCGGGGAGGAACCAGGCCGGCGTGCCGCCGCCGAGCCTGCCGGTCGGGGCGACGTTGACGCGCTCGGCCCGCGCGGTCCTGTAGTTGCGTCGGAAGCGGGGATTCCCGGCAGAGTCGTACTCGAGCCAGGAGTCGGGGTAGTCCTCGTAGCGATCCGCGAACGTGAAGCCGGCGTCGCCAGGGTGAAGAGTGAGGAAGCCGAAGCGCTCGCTGTCGTCGTCGGGGACCTCGTCGTCGTCCTCGCGCGCGTCGTCAGTGTCGTCCGGGGCAGCGGGCCTGGCATCGTCGATGTCTCGCGCGAGGAACGTGCGCTCGCCCCCTTTGCTCTCCAGACGGACCGGGTGGTACTCGTGCCCGCACTCGCGGCAGAAGTGAACGGCGTAGAGCCGCTTCTCCGGATCGGCCGGAAGAAACTGCTGGCCCTCGACGGTGACGGCGCGTCGAGGCGGCGGCTCGAGGGTGGCGAAGGCGTGGCCGGCGCCCGAGATGAACTGGTGGAGCTTGAAGACGAAGAAGCTCTTCGTGCTCGCGTCTGCGACGCCGGTGCGCTCCGACTCCGGCACGTTCGAGACGAGGAGTAGATCTCGAAGCGCAGTGCGGCAGACCGCGGGATCGCGGCCGGAGGCCTGGCTGAGCTCCGCGACCGCCTCGGTGACGGTGCGGGGGCGCGCGCGGATCCAACGCTGATCGACGTCGGAGAAGGACACGCCCAGCGTCGTCTCGACCCAGACCACGAGCGGATGGACCCGCAGGGCTGCGTCGGTGATGTTCGGCGCGATCCCGGCGTCGATTGCCGGGCCGAGCTTCGAGCGAACGTTCTCCGCGGTCTTCGCATGGTCGGTGACTCGCTCGAGCGTCTCGACGATGACGTTGCTCTCGGGGATGGGGATCGAGAAGAGCTTCGTCGCGACTCCGGCGACGATGCGGTTCTTGTCTTCCAGCGAACCCTCGCTCGCCATCGTGGCCGAGGTGCCGATGCACTGGAGCCGTTCCGGAGAGAGACGCTCGCGAACGCGGCGGACGAGGAGGGCGACATCCGCGCCCTGGCGCCCGCGGTACGTGTGGAGCTCGTCGAGGACGAGGAACCGCAGGCCGGCGCAGTTCCCGATGACCTTGCGGTCGACCTCCTCCTGACGGGTCATCAGGAGCTCGAGCATCATGAAGTTCGTGAGGAGGATGTCCGGCGGGTTCTGGGAGATCTCCCGACGCGTATCGTCGTCCTCTTGTCCCGTGTAGCGCCGGACGGTGACCGGCCTCTCGCCGGGCGCGTTCCCGACGAACTTCTCGATCTCCTCGAGCTGGCTGTTGGCCAGCGCGTTCATGGGGTAGATGAGGATGGCGCGCGTGCGGCGCGGGCCGCCTTTCCGCTTCTCGGCGAGGATCGCGCTGACGATCGGGATGAAGAAGCAGAGCGACTTGCCGGAACCAGTCCCGGTCGTGACGACGAAGCTCTCGCCCTGCGAGGCGTGGGCGATGGCCTGCTCCTGGTGCTTGTAGAGCCAGAGGGGACCGCCCTCCTGCGAACGGAAAATGTCAGCGCAGCCCGGGTCGAGCATCCCGGCCGTCGCGAGGTCCGCGACGGTCGTCGTCCGCTTGTAGCTCGGGTTGATCTGGATGAGCGGCTCGGGCCAGTACGTTTTCTTCGCGTAGATCGCCCGCACCTGACTGCGGATGTCCTCGGCGTGGATGGTGGTGAACGACGTCGCGAACTTCTCGTACTCGCCGACGACGCTGTCGCGGAGCGAGAAGACGTCCATGCTCGTCGCGCTCACCTGACCACCCCCGGACTTCCGACGCACGGGCAGCAGAATGCCGGAACCAAGGGCCGGCGAACAAGGGGTCGTCGTCAGATCCGTTCGAGCCAGCAGCCGGGACTGCGCTTCGCGTGGGCGACCGCGAGGACTCGCACCTGCGTGTCGAGTTCGACGAAGACGACGAGGTAGGGGAAACGACGGAGGAGCTTTCGACGAACGCCCCGGTCGGGCTGCGACACTTGCGACAGGTCTGCACTCCGGTCCGGGCCGCTCCAGCGATCGGAGGGCCTCGCGCGTTTCAGAGATCCTAGAGCGAGCATCCTTCGTCTCCGCGAGCGGGCGTCAACCTCGCGTCACAGCCCGAGCGCTTTCGGAGGTTATCGAGCGTTAACAATTCATCAACACACTTGACGAATCGTCACATCTGGCCCACCCTCGCGAGGAGGAGGATGGGTATGGAGACGAAGACGGCCCAAACGACGGAGGCGGATGCGGCGGCGCAGAACCGTCGAAAGGTGAGCGCGATCGATTCGATCGAATCCTCCGAACGAGCGCGACAGGTTTTCCGCGAGCGGACCGGCATCGATCCCGATGGGGACTCCGTCGTCCGGGACGGCGTCTCGACCGCCGCGATCACGGCGATGGTCGAAGCGTTCGCGAGAGCCGGCGAATGGTGCCGCAAGGCACGGAAGGCGGGCGATCCGCCCGATCCCCGACCGCTCTGGGCCTGGAATGTCTTCGGCAACCCGAGACAGGGAATCGGCGAGGCGGGCGGCAACGATCCGGGCCCGCCTGTGGAGCTACGTGCGGTCGCGGACCGAACGATGCGGGCGTGGAGGGCCCTCGGGGAGGCGATCGGCGAGGCAGACGTCGTGCTCGACGAGCTCCACCTCCTGGACCAGGAGTACTCCGCGGACTACGTGGGCTTTGGGTCCTGGCGAGAGGTGCAGCCGTCCCATCGCCGGAAGGACGTCGTGTCGACGCGGTTCGTGCGTCGGCTCGACCGCGTATGGCGGGCGGCCGAACGCGGAGAGCTCGGCGTGACGGAGATCCTTCTCTTGGCCATCTACTTCGGCCTCGAGCCGCCTCCGGGCGGTGATTGGGGCCGACTCTTCGCGAAGTGGGTGAAGAAGGTGGGCCGCGCCCGCAGCTAGCGTTAACGCGTCTCCGACGCAGCGTTCGAGTATCGGGGCTTCGCCCCGGGCCCCACGGGGGCCTTCGGCCCCTCGACCCCGACCAGGGGGTTCCGCCCCTGGACCCTCCCGGCTGAAAAGCGACGGGCGTGAGGATCGCTCCCCACGCCCGACGACGTCCGGCATTCTCCTTCTTCTTGCGAGGGAAAAAGGATGCCGAACGTCGAGACTCTACTTCGAGATCACGTCACGCTCCAGATCGACTGCATCGACCGGCTTTACCTGAACGGGTACGTGGCCCGGCTTCAGCGCCCGCAGAACCTCTGGTGGTTCTTCCACGAGCACCGCAAGCAGCCGGTCATGTCGCCGGTCCTGCTCAAGAAGTTGAGCGACGCGTTCGTGGCGCAGATCCTCGCCTTCATCAAACGGACAGGCACGCCGGTCGTGACGTTCGAGAAACGGCAGAGCAAGGAGGAGGTCGCGCGGGAGTACGACCGGCGTTTCAAGGGCGAGGAGGGAGTCGTCCTTGTCGGAATCGCGCAGGAGAAGGTCTCTGGATTCCGTTGCGTGCAGACGAGACCTCGACCGGGCAGACGTCGCGGCTCTCGGACTGGTCCCTGTCCGCGCTACTCGTTCTACCGGGGCGACGTGTACGTCAACCAGTACTACTTCTACATCCGCGACCGCGACTTCGGCCTCTGCTCCATCAAGTTCTCGTCCTACGCCCCCTTCGGCATCCGCGTCTGGGTCAACGGGCACGAGTGGGCGAAGAGGCAACTGACACGGCGAGGCGTCCGCTTCGAGGATCTCGACAACGGCTTCCTCTCCTGCGACGACCCCGAGGCGCTGCAGAAAGTCTGCGACGACTTCGGTCCGGACCACATCGAGTCGTTCTTCCGACGCTGGCTGTCGCGTCTGCCCCATCCCTTCACCCGCGAGGACCAACGCGCCGGTCACACCTACCAGCTCTCCATCCTCCAGATGGAGGTGAGTTTCACCCAGGTCTTCGATCGTCCCCTTCGCGGCCGCGAATTCTTCGAGGAGGTCATCAAGGACAACCTCGACGTCGGCCGCCCCGACCGCGTGCAGCTCCTCTTCGAGCGCCGGGTCACCCGGCGCACCCCGGGTCGCTTCCGGACCCGTGTCCTCACCGACGGCGTCCAGCCGAGCCTTCGCTTCGATTACAAGCGCACCAAGGTCAAGCAGTACTTCAAGCTGGGACGTGCCCTCCGTACCGAGACGACCTTCAACGACACCTACGACTTCGACGTCGGACGTTCCATCACCAACCTCCCCCACCTCAAGACGATCGGCCGCAACATCAACCATCGCCTCCTGACCCTCGAGCGCACCGCGCAACACTGCGCGGTAGCCTCCCAGACCGTCGAGCACGTCGTGCTCCCGACAAAGGACGAAGGTCAGCGTGCCCCGGCGCTCCGCTGGGGCGACCCCCGCGTCATGGCGCTCTTCTCGGCGCTCAGCGGCTTCGCCTTCTGTCCGGAAGGCTTCCTCAACCGCACGCTCCGCGAGCGCGTCGCGGCCCTACACGACCCCGGACCATCGGGATACTCACCGTCGCGCATGTCCTACGACCTCAGACGGCTCCGGCTCAAAGGCATCGTCGTGCGGGTACGGAAGTCGCACCGCTACGTCCTCACCCCCCTCGGTCGCCGTATCGCGATCTTCATGTCCAAGACGTTTTCGCGCGTCGTCCGTCCTGTCCTCCATCGACTCGATCCGGGTCTCGCTGTCGACGCACCTGACGAGCTTCGCGCCGCCTGGTCCACGTGCGAACACCTCTTGGATTCTGTCGTTGCGGAGGCCAGAATGGCCGCGTGAAACTCGGCTCATTCGTTACGATTCAGAGCAGGCAAGACACCTAGCGTTAACGCGTCTCCGACGCAGCGTTCGAGTATCGGGGCTTCGCCCCGGGCCCCACGGGGGCCTTCGGCCCCTCGACCCCGACCAGGGGGTTCCGCCCCTGGACCCTCCCGGCTGAAAAGCGA
>Ga0247727_10014651_pt1 | contig 12983 bp, 13 predicted proteins | sample WisWelCaveWW1625_FD_202498 | JGI IMG/M metagenome (GOLD analysis project Ga0247727, IMG submission 202498) | Biofilm microbial communities from Wishing Well Cave, Virginia, United States - WW16-25 | ecosystem: Environmental > Aquatic > Deep subsurface > Groundwater > Cave microbial mat | place...
GACAGCAGCGCAAACAACAGCGCCAGCAATACGCCAATGCCGACGCCTTGTAAAATTGCGGGCAACGAAACGATGGGTTCAATCTGTACCGGCAAAAAGTCTTTAAAGATTTCCGGCAGAAAAATTTGAATGCCCACGCCAACCATCGCTCCGATGATAGAACCGGCACATGCCATCACTGCGACTTGAATCAGATATATGAGAAAGGTGTCCCGAGCGCTTGCGCCGACGCAGCGCAGAATGGCGACGTTGCTTAATTTTTGTTTGGTGTAAACGTGCACCGCGCTGGCCACGCCGATGCTGCCCAGAACCAGGGCCACGAATCCCACGAGATTGAGGAAGCGATAGAGATTGCCCAACGCGTCGCCGACGTCTTCTTTGCGTTCGGCGACCGTATCGACTCGTAGTCGGTAGCGATTGCGATGCGGCTCGATGGCCTGCTCGAGTTTCGCCACGTCACGGTTGTCATCGAACTTGAAATAGACACGGTAACTGACCAGGCTGCCGCGCTGGACGAGTCCGGTTTCGTCAACGTATTCCAATGGAATGAAAACGCGCGGACTGAAGGTGCTGGCGATGGGCGGCTCGCTGGGAATGCTTTTGATCTTGCCGGCGATTTGAAAAGCCCGCGCGCCGATTTTGATGGAATCTCCCGGTGCCGCTTCGAATTGTAGCAGCAGGGCCTCATCGACCAGGGCACGCGGCGCGAGTTGGTACGCTGCCGCCGCTTCCTCTGGTTCGGTCGCCAGTTTGCCGTAGAATGGGAATCCGCCCTGCAACGCTCGTACTTGCACCAGCCGGGTGTCGCCGGTTTTTGGAAACAGCGCCATAGATGCAAAAGTTGTTTCACGCGCCTGCTCGCCGCCGAGGGAATCGATCAGCGCTTCGGTCTCCGGCTCAAAGGGTTGCAAGCTCGCCAACAGCAAATCTGCACCCAGCAGTGTCTTGGCTTGATCGTCAATAGCCTTCTCTAAATTTTTCCCAAACGAACCAATAGCAACTAACGACGCAATGCCCAACATGATGCACGTCATAAACAGCATCAGCCGTTTGCGATGGGTGCGGCTGTCGCGCCACGCCATTTTTAAAAGCCAGAAGGGGGATTTTTTGAGTGAGAGTGCAGTGTTAAATGCGTTCATGCTGATAAATTCAAGTAGTGGTTGTCATTCCGAACCCTGACGATTTTTATCAGGGTGAGGAATCTGGCGACGATGAGATCGGCGTTGCATCAAACAGGCCGAAAGCGCATTCGCTGAAGCTATTCTTCGTCAGGTTTCTCGCTCCGCTCGAAACGACAATAATAGAAGATTCGTTGATCCGCTATCGGCCTCTACTTCTTTTTGCTGGTTTTCATTATCCGATTAATCTCGCGGTGCAACACTTTCTCTTTCCGCTTCCGCTCCAAAAAACTTTCTTTGTTGATCGTGGATTCGAGGTGCGCCAATTCTTTGCGCATTTTCAAATAGTTTTGATATCGTCCTTCGGGAAGCTCGCCGCTCGCAACCGCCGCCAGCACCGCACATTTGATCTCCATTGTATGCGTGCAATCTGAAAAATGGCAATCAGCGTAGAGTCTTTCGATGTCCGCAAAAGTCTCGTCCATGCCTTCTTCCGCTTGCCAGAGTTGCAGTTCGCGCATCCCCGGCGTGTCGATCAAACAGCCGCCGGTCGGCAGAACAATCAACTGGCGGCGCGTCGTCGTGTGCCGGCCTCGGGAGTCGCTCTCGCGGATTTCGGCGGTTTTCAAAACTTCCTCACCAACAAGCCGATTGATGAGACTCGATTTTCCCACACCCGACGAACCGATGAATGCGAACGTCATTCCTTCTGATATCATGTCTTTCAAAGCATCGATGCCAAAATCTGTTTTGGCGCTGACCGGCACCACGGTCAATTCCGGCATAAGATTTCGCACCGCCGTCACTCGCTCTTCAAATTCCGGCCACACATCAGTTTTGTTCAGAACGACCACAGGAGCAACGCGGTTTTCGTGCACCATCACCAGATAACGCTCTAATCGCCGCAGGTTATAATTTTCATCCAAGCTCTGAACGATGAAAATCACGTCGAGGTTGGCAGCGATCACTTGCTCTTCAAAAGTCTTGCCGGCAACTTTGCGCGAGAATTTGGTTTTCCGCGGCAGCACGTCGTGAATGATGGCTTTTTGCTCCGAGTCAAACAATGTCACCGCCACCCAGTCTCCCACTTTCGGAAACTCTGCCGCCGAGTCCGCGCTGAACATGAATTTGCCGGTAACTTCGGCGTGACATTCCCCAATCTCGGTGGCGATTTGATAGCGCTCACGATTTTCGATGATCACGCGTCCCGCCGCCAATCCGCCATCTTTTAGCGGCGAAAAGATTTTATCGAGATGATCGTCCCAGCCGAGCTTCGTCAAATCCATTTTGCAGACCCGATACTTAATTTGATTGAAGAACTTGGACGTGATTGGTTGACTCGTCCGACACCACTGCGCCCGCCTTCAATTTGATGATGCGTCCAGTGCGTGCCGCCAACTCCAAATCATGTGTAGCGATGACCAGCGTCGTGCCGTGTTCGGCGTTGAGCTGAAACAGAATATCTTCGATGCGCTCGCTGGTTTCGGAATCGAGATTGCCGGTGGGTTCGTCGGCAAACAAAATTCGCGGCCGATTGACAAATGCCCGCGCCAACGCCACCCGCTGCTGTTCGCCACCGGAAAGCTGAATTGGATAATGGTGGATGCGCTCGCCGAGTCCTACTTGCTGCAGCAGTTCTTTGGCGCGTCGGTGGGCGTGGTTTTCGCCGCGCAGCTCCAGCGGCACCATCACGTTTTCCAGCGCCGTAAGCGTCGGCATGAGCTGAAAGTTTTGAAACACGAATCCGACTTGCTGGTTGCGCACGGCAGCGCGCTCATCTTCACTAAGGCGATTCAGATCGATGCCGTTCAAAACCACTGCGCCGTGGGTCGGCAGATCGAGGCCGGCGCACAGACCCAGCAGGGTGGTTTTGCCGCTGCCGGACGGCCCGACGATCGCGCAGGAGGATCCGGTTGCGATAACTAAGCTGATGTCGTGCAAAACCGTTAATGTTGACGGCCCACTCTTATAAAATTTGCTCAGATTTTCGATGTTTAAGATTGCATGCATTCTTATGGCACTGTGAGTTATTTATTGAAAACGAAATATAGGTTTGTTAGATTGCAAAATCAAATGCTTCTTTAGACGTTGTGAGCGGTTGTGAGTTCCAGATGACTTTAGACAAACCACGAAAAAAATTTACTCTCCTTTTGATTTTGTTTGCAGCCTGCTTTACTGGCGCTTTCCCGCAAGCCCGGACGGGCAATGATCGCGCGGCTAAAAAAACGATCCTGTTTTTAGGCAATAGCTTATCTGCCGGCTACGGGTTGAATCCTGCGCTGGCATTTCCGGCGTTGATTCAGCAAAAGATTGATTCGCTGAAATTGCGGTTCGAAGCAGTGAACGCCGGCCTGAGCGGCGAAACTTCCGCCGGTGGGCTGCGCCGCATCGACTGGCTGCTGAAACGCAAAGTTGACGTGCTGGTGCTGGAGCTCGGCGGCAACGACGCCTTGCGCGGCATCGCCATCGAGGTGACCCGCACAAATCTTCAGGGCATCATCGACAAAACTAAGCGCGCTTATCCGCAAGCGAAGATTGTCATCGCTGGCATGCAAGCGCCGCCCAATCTCGGCGTAAATTACACTAAATCATTTCGCGATCTATTTCCAGAATTAGCAAAAGAGAACCACGCCACCCTAGTTCAATTTCTGCTCGAAGGGGTGGGCGGCGTTCTCGAACTCAATCAGGCCGATCGCATTCATCCCACGGCGCAAGGGCATCGGATCATTGCCGAAACAATTTGGAGGGTACTGAAACCTATTTTGCAAGCATCCGGCTAATCGCATGAAAACCCTCCGGGTTAAGTCTTGAGGTTGATTCGATTACTCGTACTTTAAATTTTCAATCCAAAACGCAAAGGAATATCAATGATCAAAAAACTGCTCATCGCCGCCGCCATTGTGGTAGTTGCAATCCAGTTCATTCCCGTTGATCGCAGCAATCCCCCGGTAGCGATGGATGCCGCAACCGACGATGCAACGAAGGCCATTTTACGGCGCGCCTGTTACGACTGCCATTCCAACGAAACGATGTGGCCGTGGTACAGCTACGTGGCGCCGGTATCCTGGCTGGTGAGCAGTGATGTCGAGCATGCCCGCGAGCACCTTAATTTTTCGGAGTGGGACAAATACGATGAGAAACGGGTGGGCAAGATTAAAGAGGAAATAGTGGAAGAAGTCGGTGAGAAGAGGATGCCATTAAAAATATACCTGCCGATGCATCCCGAAGCTAAGATCAGCGATACGGATTTTCAGATAATTAAGGCGTGGGCTGAAGCCGGGACACCAGGGCCAGAGAATGATGCAGGGGATGACTGATTACACGCTGGTACCTCTTTCAATAAAGTATTTGCAAATACCTGATCACTTCATTAATTTCAAAACAAAAAGTCGATTATAATAACTTGCCCAAGGTATGAACGAAATAAAGATAGCGCCGGATTTTGATGCCACTGCCGATTTAGTTCTTTACGAAAATGACGTTAAGGATTTAATTCACCGAATTCCGGATGGCTTTGCAAAACTGATCGTTACATCGCCGCCTTATAATATTGGAAAGCCTTATGAAGAAAACCTGCATTTGAGTGATTATCTAAACCAGCAGCGTGACATCATAGAACAGTGTGTTCGTGTTTGCCACGATCAGGGAAGTATATGTTGGCAAGTTGGGAATTACGTCAATCAAGGAGAAATCATCCCTTTAGATATTCTTTTATATCCTATGTTTTCTTCTTTCAGACTTTTTCTACGCAACAGGATCATTTGGCATTATGGACATGGTCTCCACGCCTCAAAAAGATTCTCCGGGCGCTATGAAGTAATTATGTGGTTCACTAAAAGCCGTAACTACACATTTAACCTTGATGATGTCCGTGTCCCACAAAAATACCCAAACAAGAAGTATTTTAAAGGACCGAACAAAGGCCGATTGTCCGGAAATCCTCTGGGGAAAAATCCAAGCGATGTCTGGGAAATACCAAATGTAAAGTCCAATCACATTGAAAAGACAGCACATCCTTGTCAGTTTCCTGTAGAATTGATTGAAAGACTCGTATTGGCTTTAACCGACGAAGGTGATTGGATTTTGGATCCGTTCATGGGGGTCGGAACAACTGCAATTGCCGCGCTGATGCACAAGAGGCGCGCCATCGGGGCTGAGATAATGCCGGACTACGTCAAGGTAGCGAAGGAAAGATTGCACTTGGCAGAAAATGGCTTGCTCAAAATCCGCCCTCTTGAAAGAGCTGTTTATGATCCCAATTCCCCGCAAGAAAGTGTGCCACCAAGGGCGATCAAAATATATTCGCATTCGCAACAGCTGTCATTGTTGAAAGACAATCAGATGACGATTTTTGAAAATGCTAATGTGGACGGTGTTGATGCAAATAATTTATGAGTATTCTCATCTTGGTGGTTCAGAGATATTGAGTGTTCGTTTTCCATCAATAGAAAAAGAAATCTATGAAATCATTTCCAGGGTTAATGTAAAGAAAACTAAGATCAGTAGAGAGAAAACCATGCGCGGTCGTGAGTTGTACTCCCCCGTAGAGATGAATCGACAGTTCACAGAACTGTTCCGCGGCCGTGGCAATAATGAACTGAGGGACACCTTCACTATAACTGTCCCGAACAACGCTGTCAAAATAAAAGGCGCCTTTAAGCAAATTGATTTTGTAAAGAGCAAGGTTTTGGTTGAAGTCCAATTTGGCAAGTATGTGTTCATGTTTTATGACATGGCGAAGTTCCAATATTTTTTCAACGAGAACAAAGCAGATGTGGGCGTCGAAATCGTACCCTGTCACAATTTACACAAACAGATGTCAACTGGTACGTCTTACGGCGAACAACTTGTTTACGACATCGAGCGTCTCAAAAGACATTTCCCTGCCGTACCAGTTAAAGTCATCTTATTGGACATGTAGTTCCCGCCTGTATCTCTAAGTAGCATGAATCCCCTGCAGCGCATTCAAGCCAAACCGGAGCGCCTGATCGTCGGCCTTATGTCCGGCACCTCGATCGATGGCGTCAATGCGGCGTTGGTGAAAATCAAGCACAGCGGCTTGCAGACGCATCTTGATCTGTTGCGCTTTATCACCTTTCCTTATCCCTCCGGCTGCACAGAAAAGATTTTAGAAATTTCCACGTCCGGCCGCAGCAGCGTTGATGACATTTGCCGAATGAACGTCGTCATCGGGGAAGTATTTGCGGAAGCCGCGCTGACGCTCATTCGAGAATCGGGGCTCTCCCCGCCTCAAATCGATCTAATCGGCTCGCACGGACAAACCGTTCACCACCTTCCAAATGAAACCGAGATGTTCGGATATAAAATCCGCGCTACTCTGCAACTGGGTGAGCCTTCGGTGATTGCCAAACGCACCGGCATCGTCACGGTCGCCGATTTCCGTCCGGCTGATTTAGCGTTGGGCGGCCAGGGCGCGCCGTTGGTGCCGTACTTCGATTTCATCCTGTTTCGATCTTCAGAAAAAAATCGCGCGCTGCTGAATTTGGGCGGCATCGCTAACTTGACGATTCTGAAAAAAAAATGCAGTCTCGAAGAGATTATCGCGTTCGATACCGGTCCCGCCAACATGCTCATCGATGCCCTGATGCAGCGGCTGTTCAACGAGCCGTTCGATCGTGATGGCCGCACTGCACTCAGCGGCAAGGTCAATGATGAATTGCTCGGAAAAAGTTTGCAGCATCCATTTTTCAAAAAGCCGCCGCCTAAATCCACCGGCCGCGAAGAATTCGGCGCGACCTTCTGCGACAGTTTTTTGAGAGAGGCTGAACCGTTGCATCTTTCTCCGAACGACATCGTGGCGACGGCGGCCGAACTTACCCCCCGCACAGTCTGGCAAAATTATCGCGATTTTGTTGCTTCAGGTATCTCAATTGACGAGTTGATCGTCAGCGGCGGCGGCGCTAAAAATAATTCTATAATGAATTCGCTGCGAGAAAAATTTCAACGGGTTCTGGTTAAGCTGATCGATGATTATGGCATTCCATCCGACGCCAAAGAAGCGGTGTGCTTTGCCGTGCTGGCGAACGAGACCATCGCCGGCAATCCCAACAACGTACGGGCCGCGACTGGCGCACGCCAACCGACGATCTTAGGGAAGATTTGTTTGTGAGGTTTCACGACCTTGGGGCTGTCCAAAAAGGTACCTGTCATTGCGAGCGAAGCGAAGCAATCTCATGATTTTGTGCTCAAATTATGAGATTGCTTCGTCGCTAACGCTCCTCGCAATGACAATTTCCTTCCTTTTTGGACAGCCCCAAGCTGAAATCTAAACAGGAGCAATTGTGAGCAACGAAGTTTTCGATGAAATCAAAGATCTCATCACCGAAGCCCGCAATCCGGCTTCTGAAGAAATCGACGGCAAAACCACCGAAGAGATTCTGCGCGTCATCAACACCGAAGACAAGAAAGTGGCTTTCGCGGTGGAATTGGAAATTTCCTTTATCACACAAGCGGTGGAAATTCTGGTTGCGGCGTTCAAAAATGGCGGGCGGCTTTTTTACATCGGCGCCGGTACCAGCGGACGATTGGGTGTGTTGGATGCCGCCGAGTGTCCGCCGACTTTTGGAACCAATCCGAAATTGATTCAAGGCATCATTGCTGGCGGGACGCAAGCGCTGACGCGGGCGCAGGAGGGCAGCGAAGACAGCACGGAAGACGGCGCTCAGGATTTGCTGGCGCGCGGCTTCAACGAAAAAGATGTTTTGTGTGGCATCGCCGCCAGCCGCCGGACGCCGTACGTGGTGGCAGCCATCAAAAAGGCGCGTGAGCTGGGAGCGAAAACTATTTTCGTTACCTGCAATCCTCGCAGCGAATTGAATCTCGAGGTGGACGTGGCAATTTGTCCGGTGGTCGGCCCGGAAGTGGTGATGGGTTCCACGCGCCTGAAAGCCGGCACCGCCACAAAATTGGTTTTGAATATGCTCACCACGGCGGCGATGATCCGGCTCGGCAAAGTTTACGGCAACATGATGGTGGACTTGCAGATGAATTCCCGCAAATTGGAGGAGCGCTCCAAGCGCTCGGTGATGATGGTGACCGGTGTGGATTATGAACACGCCGAAAAAATATTGAAGGAAGCGAAAGGTCACGTCAAAACCGCGCTGGTGATGATTCTGGCGGGCGTGGATGCTGACGAAGCCCGCCAGCGGTTGCAAGAAAGCGCCGGTTTTGTGCGCCGCGCAATTGCGGGATGAAAGATTTTAAGCCCGATCCAACACGGTTTGTAACCGTGTTTAGGTAGAAAATCGAGAATTTCTAAAACACATCTCACGTTTATTGGAGGAGAAAAAATGAAATGGATAACCCGTGAGCGCGTCAAGGTTGATCGCGTGGCCTGTCCCTGGCTCATCAAAAACTTCGTAGACCCCGATGCGGAGTTTTTGTTCGTGCCAGCGGAGAAAGTTTTGGAAGTGGCGGAGCGCGAACACGCTACCCCATTCGATGTGCCGGATGTTGAGCTCGGCCATCACAACGGCAAATGCAGTTTCGAAGCCATCGTTGCCAAATACCAGATTAGCGATCCGGCTCTACACCTGCTGGCGCGCATCGTCCACGGCGCCGATGTGGAAATCGATCTTTATCACCGACCCGAGGCGACTGGACTCAAAGCCATCGCCGAAGGCTTTCGCTATTTGGGATTGAAAGACGATCATGAAATCCTCGAAAAGGAATTCATTGTTTATGATGCTCTCTATGCCTATTGTAAGCACGTCATATGAAAAACTGGAGAACGTGAAAGGGCAGACGGCTGACGTAAACAGCGCAAATGCCAAGGCACTTCGAAAGTGCCTGGCATTTCCTAAGATCACGTCTCACATTAAAGAGTGAGGAAGGAAGATGGAAGAGGCTCTGATTGTCCACCGCTTTCACTTCGCGTTCACGATCATGTATCATTATTTGTTTCCCCAACTGACGATGGGCCTGGCGCTGCTGATCGTGATTTTGAAGGGACTGGCGATTCGCAAAAAAAATGAAAAGTATAACGACTCGGCGCGCTTTTGGGCGAAAATTTTCGCCGTCAATTTTGCCATGGGCGTGGTGACCGGCATCCCCATGGAATTCCAGTTCGGCACCAACTGGGCGAAATTTTCGGCATTCGCCGGCGGGGTCATCGGCCAAACGCTGGCGATGGAAGGCTTGTTCGCGTTTTTTCTCGAATCCAGTTTTCTCGGCCTGTTTATTTTCGGCGAAAAGAAGTTGGGACAAATTGGTCACTTCTTCGCCGCCTTCATGGTGTTCCTCGGCTCGTGGATTTCCGGCTTTTTGATCATCGCCACCAATGCCTGGATGCAACACCCGGTTGGCTACTCAGTTGCCGCGAATGGCAACGTGCAGCTCGCTAGTTTCTGGGAATTGCTCACCAATCCCTGGGCCGGCTGGCAGTACGCTCACAATATGCTCGGCTCGGTGATCACCGCCGCGTTCGTGATGTGCGCGGTGGGTGCGTTTTACGTGCTCTCGCATCGCGACCAAGAATACGGAAAAATCTTTTTGCGAACCGGTATCATCGCCGGGTTGATTGCCTCGATCCTCGCGGTCTTCCCCACCGGCGACGGCCAGGGCAAAAACATCGCCCAGTACCAGCCTGTAACTCTCGCCGCCATGGAGGGCTTGTTCGAAACCAAAGAAGGCGCGGAGCTGGTGCTCATCGGTCAGCCGGACATGGACAAGTTGAAAATGGACAATCCCATTCACATCCCCCGCCTGCTGAGTTTTCTGACTTACAATCGCTGGAAAGCTGAGGTCAAAGGGCTCGACGCCTTTCCACGCGAGGACTGGCCGGATAACATTCCGCTGCTCTACTACAGCTACCACATCATGGTGGGACTCGGCACGATTTTCATCGCCATTCTGATCGTCTCGACAATCCTGCTGAGAAAAGGAAAACTGTTTTCATCACGGTGGATGTTGTGGATTTTGATGTTGAGCTTTCCGTTTCCCTACATTGCCAACACCGCCGGCTGGTTCACCGCAGAACTCGGACGGCAGCCGTGGTTGGTGTACGGACTGCTCCGCACCAGCGAAGGCGCTTCCCCGACGGTCTCCGCCGGCAACGCGCTTTTTACACTGCTGGGCTTCATGGGCATGTACACCATTCTCGGTTTGCTGTTCTTGTTTTTAGTTTTTAAACAGGTGTTCAAAGGCCCGTCTGAAAATCGATGATCGATAATCGACGATTGATGACACCTCCGCCGATTTTGATTTTCAATTATCGATCATCCATCATCGATTATCGATTGATTAGAAAGGAGCAAACAATGGAAACCTTCTGGTTCATAGCCTTAACTTTTATGCTGATCATGTACGTCATCCTCGACGGCTTCGATCTCGGCGCCGGGGTCATTCATCTCTTCGCCGCAAAAAATGACACCGAACGCCGCACGATCATCAATGCCATCGGCCCGGTGTGGGACGGCAACGAAGTGTGGCTGCTGGCGGCCGGCGGCACGTTGTACTTTGCTTTCCCGCAACTTTACGCCTCCAGCTTCAGCGGATTTTATCTGCCGCTGATGATGGTGCTCTGGCTGCTGATGCTGCGCGCCGTCGGCATCGAGTTCCGCCATCACATTCACAATCCAATGTGGAAATCTTTTTGGGATGTGACCTTTTCCGTCGCCAGCATTCTGTTGGCGATCTTCTTTGGCGCCGCCCTCGGCAACGTGGTGCGCGGTGTGCCGCTCAATGAGCAGGGCTATTTCTTCGAACCGCTGTGGACGACCTTCACCGTGGCGCCGGAGGCCGGCATCCTCGACTGGTTCACGGTGTTGATGGGACTCGTGGCTTTCTTCACCCTCACCGCGCACGGCGCGAATTTCATCGCCATGAAAACCGAAAACGATCTGCTGACCCGGTCGCGGACGTTGGCACGCGGCGCAAGTTGGCTCGTGCTCGTCACTTCCATTTTCGCGCTGATCGCCACCAATGTCATACGCCCAACCATTTGGGACAATTACATGAATCAGCCTTGGGGTTTCCTATTTCCGATCATCGGGTTGCTGGCCATTGCCGGCATGATTTACTTTCGCATTCGCATGAACGACAAATTCGCCTTTCTGTCGTCGAGCGCATTTATTTTGGGGATGGGCGCGGCCACGGCGTTTGCAATGTATCCCAACCTGCTGACGGCTTCCACTGATCCGGCCCGCACGTTAACCATTTACAACGCGGCAACCGGCGAACATGGCATGCAAGTGGGAATCGTTTGGTGGTTCATCGGCATGGTTCTCGCGGGCGGATATTTCACCTATCTGTTTTATTCGTTTCGTGGAAAAGTGAAAGTGCCGGCAGAGGGTGAGGGGTATTAGTACTCCATTTCATAAATTGGTGTAGTGTTAGGGGGGCGCTAATTTCTTCACCCTGAGCGCAGTCGAAGGGTGAAGCTTCATGGTTCGACTTCGCTCACCATGAAGGCAATACTCTACAATCAATCTTGAAATGGCGTACAAAGTTGTCTCATGGAAATGCAGCCCACTATAAAATCCAAAAGGAGGAACAATGCCAAAAAATATCGTGGTGTTCTCTGACGGCACTGGTCAGGAAGGGGGAAAGGGCAACAACAGCAACATTTATAAATTGTTCAATATGATTGAAGATCGAACGGCGAGACAAGTGGCCTTCTACGATCGCGGCCTGGGAACCGGCTGGAGAAAACTCACTGGGCTGGTGGGCGGCCGGGGCATCTCCCAAAATATTTGCGAATGCTACGAGTTCATTTTTGAAAATTTTGAAGCTGGGGATCAAATCTTCCTCTTTGGCTTCAGCCGCGGCGCTGCGACTGTGCGCAGTCTTTCGAGCTTCCTTCACTATTTTGGCATTTTGCCAAAATCGCGGCCCGAACTGATCAAAAGCGCCTACAAAATCTACAAAATCGAGAATGAGGAAAAACGCCAACGTAAAGCCGAGGACTTTCTCCAGCGGCATCACACGATGTGGGCAAAAATAAAATTTCTTGGTTGCTTCGATACCGTGGCTGCCCTGGGATTGCCGATCAAATGGGCCAGCGCCATCATCGACGGCATCCCGGGTTTTCGCCATAAATTTCACAATTTTGCGTTAAGCGAGAGTGTAGAAAACGCCTATCACGCATTGGCGATCGATGATGAAAGAAAAACCTTTCACCCAGTGTTGTGGGATTCGAAAGGGAAGGATTATCAAAGCATCCGCCAGGTTTGGTTTTGCGGCATGCACTCAGATGTTGGAGGAAGCTACAAAGAAAGCGAACTTTCCGACATCGCTTTAGTTTGGATGACCGAAATGGCGGTCGCGAAAGGTCTTTGGATCTATCCCGATCACAAGGTTGAAATATCTGAAAATGCAAATGGCCACATGCACGACTCGCGGTCCGGATTGACTGGTAAATTATATCGGCGAAAAATTCGGTACTGGCCTGAGGGGCGCAGCGACAAACCAGTGGTTCACCAGAGCGTGCTTGATCGAAAGAAAAACATTAACAACGAAGACGCGCCTCCTTATCATCCATGGATTTTCGATCTTAACCATGAAGTTGAGCCATGGAAGCGTTATGAAAATCAGGAATGGCCTCATCGGCGTTAACACCACATCCCAGGAATAATCAGAGAAGGAATCTTCCATGTCTAAAACCCGCTTGCGCGACGCCCGCAAAGCCTACGAAGGCATGGACCTCGAATCCTCCCGCGAGGCCCACAGCGAGCGCGCTATCAAAGAATCTCTGGAGGAGCCCACCATTCACGACGTCGCCAAGGGACAGTACATTGGTGACATGGTGTACGGCGCCATCGACGGCATCGTCACCACCTTTGCGGTGGTATCGGGAGTCGCCGGTGCGTCACTCGCCCCGGGCATCGTGCTCATCCTCGGCTTCGC
>Ga0247727_10014652_pt1 | contig 12983 bp, 10 predicted proteins | sample WisWelCaveWW1625_FD_202498 | JGI IMG/M metagenome (GOLD analysis project Ga0247727, IMG submission 202498) | Biofilm microbial communities from Wishing Well Cave, Virginia, United States - WW16-25 | ecosystem: Environmental > Aquatic > Deep subsurface > Groundwater > Cave microbial mat | place...
GCTGCGCAGGGTGGGTGTCTTGAACGCGCCTTTATCCTGTTCCCGGCGTGTGACGTCATAGCGACCGAGGTCCACTTTCATCGGGCCTACTTGGGGGACGCCAAGATTGTGAAATTGGTTATCTGTGAAGTTCGGTCCGTTGTGGCAGAGTATGCAGCGGGCCTTGTTTTTGAACAGCGCCATCCCTCTGATAGCTGCTTCATTCATGGCCTGCTTATTTCCTCGCGAGTATTGGTCGAATGCTGAGTTCGTTGAGACAAGCGTGCGCGCAAACGCGGCGATCGCTTTGGCAATCCCTTGCGAGCTGATCTCGGCGCCGAACACGTTCCGAAACTGCAGCCGATAGCCTTTGACGGTTCGGAGCTTTGATACGAGGTGTTCGAGCGTTTCTGCCATTTCAATTGGGTTTTGAATAGGTCCGAGCACCTGTTCTTCCAAGGATTTGGCGCGTCCATCCCAGAAGAGCAGAGGGCTGAATGCAGTGTTCAGGACCGTGGGAGCCTGCCGACCGCCGATAAGGTCATCCACGCCGAGTGATGTGGGGTGAGGGTCGGAAAAGCCTGAGCCGGGGATATGGCAATAAGCACAGGAGACTTTGTTGTTTCTCGACAGGCGGCCATCGAAAAAGAGCTGCTTGCCCAACTCGATTTTGGCGGCATGACGTCCATTGCCGGTGGGAACTGGCACGGGGGCTGGTAATGGCCCGATGTCGGGAACTGACATCCCGTCGAGCACGATGGCCTCCGATGAGAGACCCAACAGTGGAAGCCCTTGATCCGTTTGACTTTCTTGGGCAAGCCAGAGAAGGGCTGCGCAGCTCGCCGCCGACAGGACAGCCACCAGCAGTACCCTGTGAGGTGAACGCATAGTGCCCTCCTCTCACATCTTTCCCAAGACCGCTACTTCCACTCCTCCGTACAACAGGTGATCGTACGCAACTATTCTGAGCGCGTTGACTTTGTTAATGCAAGGGAGCTACCCTTCGTCCTCCGTCACCTCTACTGCCGATCTCGGGCCTGGGAGAGAGCAATGCACCTGGATCGATGCCCCGTTCCGTACCTTGCCCAAAGTCCCTGCGCCCGTAAACAGGCTCCTTCCTCAACGAACATTTCTTACACCTATTCATACCGGCGCATCGTTGTTTGCCTCGGCCGCTCAGGAAGACCGGGTACCTGCCAGGGTCGTTTGAAATCCATTCGTCCCTATCGGTCCCAGGCTCAGAATAGATACAGATATGTATCTTCTTTGAGACGGGTAGGTGGCTGAACGTGACCTATAATCGGTCAACAAAACGTCTTTTTTAGAAAAGGAGGCCTACCTGGTTCGGGGTAGGGCCTGTCATGGACAGAGGAGGCCATAGGCACTCTGGGGCCATGATTCATGGTGAGTCCAGTACGCCAGGAATAATGCCGCTGGCACATTGCGATTTAGTCTGTCCATGGCTCTTCTTGTCTTCGGACCAGCCGAGGTGTGGGGGATGGGACAGATCGCTCTCCAAACTAGACTTCCGCGTCGCGCATCACCCGGTGGCGCGACCGTCATCGTTCTCGCTCTCGCCGTTCTGGGGGCGATCGTGCTGGCAGCCCCCCAGGAATCTGATGCTATTCCTGCTTGGGCCCGGAAATACGACGCGGACTGTGCGATGTGCCACTACCCGGTTGTTCCGCGGCTGAATTCCTTTGGCCAGCAATTCCGCCGTGCGGGCTATCGAACCCCGTCCGAATTCAACAAGGACCAGGATCTGACGAATGTGGGGAATTTTCTTGCTGCCAGAATCCGTGCCCAGTTGGCCTATGACAATACGAAAGGAACGGTTGAACGAAGCGAGTTCCGTTTTCCCGATCTTTCGATCTTCTACTCCGGTGCGCTCACTCGGAACTTCTCAGCCTGGATCCATGCCTTCTCGAACAACAGCACGAGCGTCGATTTTCACGGACATGTGCAGGGCATCTACGGCGACTCTGACGGCTTTATAAGCGTTCGAGTCGGGCAGATGCACATGTTGCAACAAGAAGGAGTTGGAGGGTTCGACCGGCCAACGGGAATTAGTTTGCCTCCGATCCAAGCCCTGACACTCACGAGTACGAGTTCACTCGCCAATGGAACTGCGCAAGCCTTTCATTTCGATTTGAGGCAGAAAGGGGTGGAGGTGGCCTATGTTCGAGGGGCCGGGAGGCTGCTGTTCCAGATAACGAACGGTCTGAATCAAACCGGCAGTGGTACCGCCAATCTCGGCGACATCGACCCGCAGAAAGATTATCTCGTGGCGTACGAACATCTCCTCGATGAGATCGCTTCAGGATTCACGCTGTTCTATTACCACGGGACGAATCACGGTGTGGCGACGTCGGGAACTCCCCCTACTTCGACCTTCGGTGCTCCGACCTTGATCGGCAACCGGTTCGACTTTTCTCGCTATGGGTTCAATCTCAGCAAAATCTTTCCGGTGGGAGGGTTGGGATTCTTTGAGATCCAAGGCGGCTATATCAGGAGCCACGATAACAACCCTTCGCTCGTTGGGAGCCCTGGGCAACTTAGTCGAGATGTCGAGGGCAATGCGTTTTACGTTGAGTCGCAACAATACGTCACGGGTCCTGAGCTGACATTCTTTGAACGGTACTCCTGGATGGACCTGAACGCGCCGCGTCCCAACAGTACCCGCAAGGACTACACGATTGGGGTGGTCATGCCGATCCAAACCAGGCTACGGACAACGGCGGAGTATACCTACACCGATAACCGGTTTAGCGGGATTACAGGTCATTTGGCCTTGTTGGAACTTCAGGCGAACTGGTAGCGCCAGTTGGGGCTGATTGAGGTGCACGTGATGTCGAGGTCTTATCACAGTCGTGAAGCCAGGTGGCTGGGAGCCGTAAGTCTGACCATGGTTGTTTTGGGGACAATTGCCTTGTCGGGTTGCTCACGGCCGTACCTCTTCATGCGAACGATCAACGAGGAAGAGAGTCGCTATGTCAGATTTCAAGCTCGCTATGGAGAGGGCCAAGATGGGGTGGCATTGAAGTTTGCTCATCCAGTGGTGTTGGGCGAACCAGAGTGGGCGCATCTCCTCGATAACATTGTTATCCAAGAACAAAAGAAGCTTCTCGCGCCGGGCGCGGCGCAGCCTGCTCTGCGTTCTGCCTTCGACGAGGATGGGAGGCGGTATCTGGCCAAACACCTCGCCGAGGGCTTTCAGAAGGCAAGGCCGGATGAATGGGTCGTGTTCTACCTGAGCCACCCGCGAGAACCTGGCGTGGTTGAGATTGACTCAGGGGGATTTTTTATCGAGGAGGAACGGCTCCATTTCATTGTGGCCAATTATCGTCAACCTGTCTCGATGGCCTTCATTCGGGAGCAAATCTGGAATGATCCGCTCCGTCCGGCTGGAGACAGCTTTTATGATGTCATTCCACAGGATCATCAAACCCTGCAGACGGTGCGGCGTAAGGATCTCACGCAGTCCTTGTTGAAACAGGTCTCCGATCTCAGCATCGATTATTCGGCTCAATTGAACGACGACGTCAGTGGTGATGGAGAAACCGTTGGACGTTCGATCGAGGATCGCATGCGTATCCTGAAGCGACTACGTGACCGAGATCTGATCAGCGAGGAGCAATTTCGCATGAAACGAGAACGGCTGCTGGAGCGCTTGTAATTTTGCCGACTGCTCGGAGTTAGGTGTAACGCTCAAAGTATCATCAGGGCAAGTGGGTCACATTCTGTACTGCCGTGAGTGCGCCATGAAAAGACCAGCGAGTTGGATGTGGATAAAGATGACCGCCTCTGTGCTGGTGCTTACTGTACATGCCGCGCTTGAGCCGGCGCGCGCATACGAAGGTGATCCCTCTGTTGCGGGCGTGACCGTGAGCGGTCGGGTGCTGTACACCGGTTCTCTCCCCAAGCCCGAGCGTGCCCCTGTGCATCGAGACAGCAAGTTTTGCGGCGAAACTGTTTCTATCGACAAGATTCAGGTTGAACGCGCTTCCGGAGGAATCGACAGCGTGGTCATTAGTCTTGAAGGCATCGGCAGAGGCAAACCCCTCGTGCCAGACAAAACGGTCATTACATTTGAAAATCGTACCTGCCGGTTCGTGCCCCGAACCAACGTTGCAGTCGTGGGAAGCGTGCTCGAGATTTTGAACAGCGATCCCATCTTGCACAACACACACATGCGAATCGATGGCCGATCGGGCCCGACGATCATTAATGTGGTTCAGCCAGCCGGAGTAGATGTCATCATAAAAACGTTACAAATAGCCGGCTTCTTCGATATCCGTTGCGACGCCCATACGTTTATGCAGGCGTCTATGCATGTGTTTGAGCATCCTTACTTTGCTATGACTGACAATATAGGGCGGTTTGAAATGGCGCAGGTGCCGCCCGGCACGTACCGGCTCCGCATGTGGCATGAAGCCTTAGGCGCCAGAACCAAGACGATCACGGTACCTTCGACTGGCTCTCTGACCGTAGATCTGGGACTCGGTCCCGAGGAGTAGTCGCATCGAAGGCAAGATACCGCCCCCTCGTAACCTGGCGCAAAGCTATTTCGATAGCGCGCGTTGTTGTGTGTCCAGATTCTGGTGCCCCTATGGCGGCGAGTAGATTCTTCATCGCAGGCCTGCAAGACAAGTGGCGAAACAATATCCGTTTGCGTCATACGGTCGGCTTGTCGATCGTCATCCTTGTCATCATGAGTATCGGATCAGCAGCGATGCTCTACCAGCAAAGGGCGACGATTCGGCAGGCTGCTGAGGCGCGCGGATTGGCGTTCAACCGGACGTTTTCCCTGATGGGGGCGGCGGCCGTGCTTGATAATTTGTTTCGCGTGCAGGAGGCCATGAATCGAATTATTCAAGACCCGGACATTCTCGAAATCGACGTCATTGATCCTGCGAGCATGATTGTGGCTTCCAGACACACGAAGCGCATTGGAACGATCCTGCGCGATCAAGATTGGATCGCACCCCCTAAGAGTCAACAAGAAGTCGTGACTTACTCGGCGGATGCCGAAGGCGAACCCCTCTTGGTTATCGTCGAGCCCTTGCTTGATGAAGGGAAGATCGCGGCCTGGACGCGTGTCGTGTTCTCGTTGAGTCAGGTGCGGCGCGAAGAATGGCAATCGATCCAGCGAATGATCCTGGTCACGCTCGCCCTCGTTCTTGCCGGTATCGTCGGCGTCTATGTGGCGCAGCGGAAAGTCTCCGGCATCTTTCGGGGGATTGTTGCCAAACTACAAGATGCCGTGGCCACACTCGGGATGCCTCAGCCACAGAGTTCCTCGACGGTGGCCAGTGCTGGAGGGAGCGTTCAGTCGCTGCAGGCTGGCCAGGGAGAATTCGAGTATCTCACGTCGGTCGTGACCCGGACGGCAGAACTGCTCACCAAGCAATCTGAAGTATTGCGCGAATCAGAAATGAAATTCCGCGCCGTTGCACAGTCGGCCAATGACGCCATCGTGTCGGCGGATCAACGCGGAAATATCATTGCTTGGAACACCGGCGCTGAACGTATGTTTGGGTATCAGGAAGCAGAGGTTCTTGGGAAGCCGCTCGCCATGCTGATAGCGGAACGATATCAGTATGCGCACGAGCAAGGACTCGAGCGCATGCGAGGGGGCGTTGGGTCGAAACTCCTAGGTAAGACGACGGAGCTAGCGGGACATCGGAAAAGCGGTCAGGAATTCCCCCTCGAACTCTCTATGTCTGGCTGGAAGACCGGCGAAGGGACGTTTTATACCGAGATTATTCGCGACATTACCGAGCGCAACCGGGCGGCGGAGAAGGTAGCTCAGCTGGCCGAACGACTGGAGCTAGCTACCAGCGCTGCGCAGATCGGGGTGTGGGACTGGAACATCCTGAAGAACGAATTGGTATGGGACGACCGGATGTTCGACCTGTACGGCGTGAAGAAAGAAGACTTTGGCGGCGCCTACGACGCCTGGCTGTCTGGCGTGCATCCCGAAGATCGGGCGCGGTGCGATGAGGCGATCCAACAGGCCTTACGCAACAAGAAGCCGTACGACATTGAATTTCGCATCCAGTGGCCCAATGGCGTAGTTCGTAACATCAAGGGGGATGGAAAGATTGCGCGGGATGCGGACGGTACCCCATTGCGGATGACGGGCACGAACTACAACATCACCGAGCGGAAGCGTGCAGAAGAAGCTCTGCGGGCTCTCACGGTCTCATTAGAACACAAAGTGAGGGAACGCACGGCTGAGCTGGAAGTCGCTCGCGATCAAGCCCTCACGGCGACTCAGCATAAGTCAGAATTTCTCGCGAACATGTCTCACGAATTGCGCACGCCACTGAATGCCGTCATTGGGTTCTCCGAAGTGCTCCTGGAAAAGATGTTCGGTGAACTCAATCCGAAACAGGAAGAGTACCTGGGGGACATCTTGGGGTCTGGGCGGCATCTCCTCGCGCTGATCAACGACATTCTGGATCTAGCCAAAATCGAGTCGGGCCATATGGAGCTTGATATCGGCACGTTTGATCTTCCGGCGGTCTTGAACAGCACATTTATGCTGATCCGTGAGCGGGCCAAGCGCCATAGCATCCATGTTAGTCTCGATATCGATCACCGATTGGGGGGGGTGATAGCGGATGAACGTAAGCTCAAGCAAATTCTTCTAAACTTGCTGTCGAACGCGGTCAAATTTACGCCGGAGGATGGCGCGGTGTCGCTGAAGGCAGTGCTTCAGGACGATGGGGTCGAAATTTCCGTGAGTGATACCGGTATCGGAATCGAGCCGGAATTTCAGCAGAAAATCTTCGACGAATTTTTTCAAGTGGGGGGGCACTTGAAAAAGCAAGAAGGAACTGGGCTTGGCTTGGCGGTGACCAAAAAGTTTGTCGAGCTACACGGTGGCCGGATCTGGGTACAGAGTGCTCAAGGCCAGGGGAGCACCTTTACCTTTACCTTGCCCGTTCTGCCAACACCGGAGAAGCGTTCAGCGCCAACAGTGGCCATACCAGACGCCCATCCTAATGCTAATGCCCCACTAGTGCTTGTCGTTGAAGACGATCCCGCTGCAGCCAAGCTGCTGTCGATCTACTTAATGGAAGCTGGGTTCTCTGTGGAAGTTGCGGCAGATGGCGATGCGGGGTTTGAGAAGGCCAAAAATCTCCGACCTGCCCTGATTACCGTGGATATCCTGATTCCGAAAACCGATGGATGGGAGCTGCTGACTCGGTTAAAGGCTGATCAGGCTACGGCCTCGATTCCAGTCGTGGTGGTCTCGATCATAGATGAACGAGGCCGCGGGTTTTCCCTGGGGGCTGCAGACTATCTCTTGAAACCCGTCGACCGGGAGGTTCTGGTCCGTGTGATTCAACGGGTTGTTCGAAGCAATGCACGGGATCAGCATGGGAGGAGTGTGCTCGTGATAGACGACGACCCCCTGATCTTGGAGCTGATGGAAGCGGTGTTGCGGCCAGAGGGATTTGAAGTGCTGAAGGCCAGGGATGGCCGGCATGGTTTACAGATTGCGCGCGAACGAAATCCCGACCTCGTGGTGTTGGACCTGCTCATGCCCGAGATGAATGGGTTTGAAGTTGTCGACGAAATGCATGGTTGTCCTGAAACCGCAGCGATCCCGATCGTGGTTCTCACCAATAAGTCCTTGTCGCGTGAGGAGAAAGATCGCCTGAACGGCCGTATCATCGCGATCAGGCAAAAAGGTGAGTTTCATCGAGAGGACTTCGTTGCTCAGGTTCGGTCTCTGTTGAAGCCAGAGGAGTCGGCATGGCAGGCGAGTTGATTCTGATCATTGAGGACAATGAGAAGAATCTGAAGCTCGTTCGCGATGTGCTTCAGTTCAACGGCTACGAGACCGCCGAAGCGATGACGGCCGAAGATGGCCTGGTCTTGGCTCGATCACGACATCCTGCCCTCATTCTGCTGGACATCCAGCTGCCGGGCATGGATGGTTTTGCTGCCCTTCGGCAGCTCAGGGCCGATCCGATCACGAAGAGCACCCCGGTGATTGCTGTGACGGCTTCAGCCATGGAACAGGACCGTCAAAAGATCCTCGCAGCCGGGTTTGATGGGTATATGACAAAACCTATCAATGTAAAACAATTCATTGAGGAAATTCGGGTAGTGCTGGTGGGGCTCAACAGAGATTCGTATGGGTGAATTCTGCTCATTTCCGAAGCAAGAAGGCGGTCAGCATCTCAATGTAAACAATTCATTGAGGAAATTCGGACAGTGCTGGTTACGCGATATAGGCATGTGACAGCCTCAGCCATGACTCTCGACCGCCAACAGATTATGGCTGCGGGATTCAAGGGATACGGGACAAAGCCCATCCAGATAAGAGAATTTGCCGAAGAGGTGAGGACTATTTTAGACAGGTCCTCCGGCACGAATGCCGGCGGAGCATAGACTGGTAGGCACATCTCAGAGGGAAAACACCGTGACCTGCAAGAAAAAGATCCTGGTCGTCGACGACACACCGATGAATGTGAAGCTGTTGGTGGATCTGCTTGGATTCCACAATTATGAGATGGTGGCTGCCTCTTCAGGAATCGAAGCCTTGGAGCAAGTGACCAAAGAGCGGCCGGATCTTATCTTGCTGGATGTAATGATGCCTGGAATGAGCGGGTACGAGGTCTGCCAAAAGGTTCGTGGTGATCCCGAAACAGCCGTCCTCCCTGTCATTATGGTCACGGCCTTGGATCCTGCACAGGAACGGGTACACGGGATCGAGGCTGGAGCTGATGACTTTCTGACCAAGCCGATCAACCAGGCTGAACTGCTGGCTCGAGTTCGTTCCCTGCTTCGGGTGAAAGAGCTCCACGATACGGTACAGTCCCAGGCTGCGCAACTTTCCGAGTGGAACAAGACACTGGAGCAACGGGTTCAGGAGCAGGTGTCTCAACTGGATCGCCTGGGGCGACTCAAGCGCTTTTTCTCCCCCCAACTCGCCGACCTCATCGTAGCGGGGGGTGCTGCAGACCCGCTCAAGAGCCACCGTCGCGAGGTCACGGTGGTATTCATTGACCTCAGAGGCTTTACCTCATTCGCCGAGACCGCAGAGCCGGAGGAAGTCATGGAGGTGCTTCGGGACTATCATGCCGAAATGGGTCGGCTCATTTTAGAGCACGAAGGCACACTCGAGCGCTTCACCGGAGACGGCATCATGATTTTTTTTAATGATCCGGTGGAGGTCTCGAACCCCCAAGAACGAGCCATTAGGATGGCAGTGGCGATGCGAGATGCGATAACCACATTGCATGCAAAATGGATGAAACGAGGACATGATCTGAGTGCCGGACTGGGGATGGCTACCGGATACGCAACGATTGGAGCAATTGGTTTTGAGGGTCGTTGGGACTATGGCGTCGTCGGCACTGTCACAAACCTCGCCGCCCGCCTGTGTGCGGAAGCACAGCCCGGCCAGATTCTGGTTTCACAGCAGTTTCTCAACCGGGTCGAAGATCTGGTGCAGGCCGAGCTCCTTAGAGAATTTGCGCTCAAAGGGTTCAGCCGAGCGATCACGACCTTCAATATTCTAAGTCTGTCGTGAATTCATGACCGTATTCAACCGAACTGGCTGCCGCATAGATTCCAATGGGTTCGTCCCTTTGCAACCCCATGAAGAACTCCCATGTTTCCTCGGCAAATTCATGAGTTGCCAGACTGCAAGCACCATGAGCTCTCTGGCATGACCGATGCCGGACTTGGCAGTGGGCAGGTTTTGAGACAATGGCGATTCTCCAAGAGAATCGCCATTGTCTCCTTGCACAGCCGGAACTATACTAGAGCCATCTTACGAAGATCGCTGCGCCATACCATTGAGGTCGCGCACCATGTGCCTGCATCTCTCTCGTATAAACCGGCCCCACAGACTCTCATCCACCCGATCAAGTGGCAATCGTATCGATATACAGGGGAGGTCCTATGAACATAGAAACAAGGCGGACCAAAATCCTCATCGTTGATGATACACCGGCGAATGTCACCCTGCTGACCGACCTGCTCGAGATCAATGGATATCTCACAATTCAGGCCACGTCTGGTCCCGAGGCCCTCGATCTGTTGAACAGGGACACTCCTGATCTGGTTCTTCTGGATGTAAGAATGCCGGAGATGAGCGGTTACGAGGTCTGCAAGCGAATCCGAGAGCAGCCGGACACAGCCCTGCTCCCGGTCATCATGATGACCGCGTTTGACCCGGCTCAAGAACGAATCCACGGGATCGAAGCCGGAGCGGACGACTTTCTCTCGCAGCCGATCAATCAACAAGAACTCCTCGCGCGAGTCCGCTCTCTTCTTCGAGTCAAAACCCTGCACGATGCCGTGAAGGCTCACGCGGGCGAACTGGCCGAATGGAACAAGAAGCTGGAGATTAGGCTGTCCCAAGAGGCGAAATTAGCAGAGGTGGCTCGGTCCCTTGCAGATATCACTCATGAAGTGAAGAATCTTATCATGCCGGTCGTCACCGGCACAGAGCTGTTAGAAGAGGAACTGAAAGAGCTCTTCGCCAAGCTTCCGCAAGCCGAGCGGGAGAACGGGAAGGTGAGCCAGAACATGTGCAAGGAAATTTCGGAGATGCTGAACAATGCGTTCCAACGTATTCAGGAACGGGTGAAAGAAATCGGTGACTGCGTCATGAATCTCAGCACTCCACCGAATTTCTCGTCTTGCCAGGTGACGGGAGTGGTCGAGAGCGTTCTGAAAACACTACGCCTAGTGGCCAATGAGAAGCGAATCCTGCTGCGCACCGAAGGCCTTGGGTCTTTACCGCCCATTAGGGCCGACGAACGGCGTCTGTTCAACGTCTTTTACAACCTCCTCAATAACGCAATTCCGGAAGTGCCGTCCGGTGGATCTGTGACGGTGAAAGGCAGCGTCGAACCCGACTCCAAGAACATTATTTTTTCAGTGGCAGATACTGGCCGAGGGATGTCTTCTGAAGTACGGGAGAGTCTCTTCACGAATCGGGTCATTAGCCGCAAACATGGCGGGACAGGGTTGGGAACAAGAATTGTTAAGGATGTAGTGGACGCTCATGGGGGGTGGATAAGAGTCGAGAGCGAGGAGGGCAAGGGGACAACGTTTGTATTCAGCCTGCCGTTTGAACCGCCACGGCAGGGGGTATTACACGCCTGAAGAGAATGTAAAAATTGGGAGCTATGCCGTTAGGGAGAACTTTGGTAGTGGACGATGAAGCAGATGTCAGGAAATCAGTTCGTGTGACCGTTTAAAGTTCTCCCCCAGGTGGACCTGAGGCTCTCTGCAGAAGAAAACGATTCTGATTGCCAGCGCCAGCGCGAGAAAGCCGCCCATGAAGAGCCTCGACTCCTATTTAGGTTTGCAACTCGGGGATAGCTTTCACAAACAGGTCAAACAGATACCCATCTCCATCAGGACGCTCCTCGCATTTCGAGACAAACTCGACAGGGATGTCGAACAGGGATGACGCTCCTTTCCTTGGGTGAGAGGACGTGAGGATATGAAAGGTTTTTTGACGAGTCAGATATTGGTCTATCTCCCCGTCAGAGGCATACCCAACATAGAAAATGATCCCATCATGCTTCTGAATCTCCAACGAGAATGTGTTGCCGCGCGTCGCGCGTAACGCGACGACGCTGCACATTGAGAAACCGTATATTCCATCCGGCAATTCTTCTATTTTTGTTCCCTCTTCCCGTTCAGTCAGCGGTCTCAGTTGATGCTTGTGCCGTAGCCTCAGTACCTCTTTGGGGACTGCGTTCCCCTCCGGGATCTTTCCGACATCGCGCTGCGTGTTCTTTGCTTGATGGTCCCTACTCCATATGTCGGCGAAATTAATTGAAAAGTTCAATCCGACGAGGTAAACCAACACCCCCAACCCAAGGGGCACAGCGATCAGATACAGAGCCCACCGTTTCATGACTGGCAGGATACGCCCAAGTCGTCCCTCAAGTAAAAAGTAGCCTGCACGTGACGGGTGGAGGGAAGGTGTCAGACACGTTTCCTTGAACACAAACAGAAAGGCCGCCTTTGTAGGCGGCCTTTCTTCTTCAAACCCCACGAGCAGACTGGGTAATGGACTCTAATCACAGGTGGCGCTGATCTGGGCGCCCGTCCGCCCGCAGCGGGGTCCCTACACCGGGCGGGGTGCGAGGACGGAGGGTCTGGTCAGCGACAGGACTCGCGATCATTGCAAGGGGAGGTGGCAAACACAGTTTTCTTGAGCGCAAACAGAAAGGCCACCGTCTCCGGTGGCCTTTTCATTACTCCCCCTCCATTTTCTGGCAGGAGTGGTGCGGGGCGGTCCCCGATCTTAAAGCTTTTTCCCCTAGATGGGGCTGAGGCTCTCTGGCGCGATCTTGGCGGAGGAATGGGGACCCACCGAGCCTCGGGCGATGTGAAAGCTGGAACTGACTGAAGGACTGCGGTCGCCGAAGCGACCGCAGCTGAAGGAATTCCAGAAGGTTCGCGTCGCCGGAGGCCGCCGGAAGGGTCATTCCGGGAGCCTGGGAGCGACAGCGAGCCTCAGGCCCGCCGCTATGTCCCCATTTCCCACGACGCCAGATACTTCACCTGTTCCTTCGTCAGCGTATCAATCTTCATCCCCATCCCGGCGAGTTTGAGGCGGGCGATTTCTTTGTCGATCACCGGCGGGACAGGATAGACCTTCTTCTCCAGCTTCTTGTAATTCTTCACCAGGTACTCCGCACCGAGCGCCTGGTTGGCGAAGCTCATGTCCATGACACTGGAGGGGTGGCCCTCGGCCGTCGCCAGGTTCACGAGTCGTCCCTCGCCGAGCAGGCTGACCCGATGGCCGGTCTTCAGCGTGAATTGCTCGACGCCAGGTCTGATGAGGCGCTTCTTCCGGCTCAATTTCTCCAAGGCGGGAATATCCAGCTCGACGTTGAAGTGGCCTGAGTTGCAGACGATGGCCCCTTCCTTCATCTTGGCGAAGTGCTCACGGCGGACGACCTTGAGGTTGCCGGTGACCGTGACGAAGAAATCTCCTATCAGCGCAGCCT
>Ga0247727_10014653_pt1 | contig 12983 bp, 12 predicted proteins | sample WisWelCaveWW1625_FD_202498 | JGI IMG/M metagenome (GOLD analysis project Ga0247727, IMG submission 202498) | Biofilm microbial communities from Wishing Well Cave, Virginia, United States - WW16-25 | ecosystem: Environmental > Aquatic > Deep subsurface > Groundwater > Cave microbial mat | place...
CTCTCTCCATCTCCCTCTCTCCCTCTCTCCCTCTCTCCCCCTCTCCCTCTCTCCCCCTCTCCCTCTCTCCCCCTCTCCCTCTCTCCCCCTCTCCCTCTCTCTCCATCTCCCCCCGCCTCACTCCACCCGCACCGCCGTATCATGCGCCATAGTAAAATGATTTGTTACGATTACCGCCTCGCCCGGCTGCAAATTAAATGCGGATGACAGCACCTCCACTTCTTCCTCATTCTCCGCGCCCGTTTCAATATAGCACCACTTCGCCAAAAACCTCCCCGTCTCCCCGTCTCCCTCTCTCCCAGTCCCCCCTTCTCCCACTCTCCCACTCTCCCACTCTCCCACTCTCACAATAAACACCACCTTCTTCTGATCGCGCAGCACGATCGCCTCTTTCGGCACAATCAAACGATCGCGAAGAAATTGCGCTTCGATTTTGACCTGCGCATAAAGACCGGGAAGAAGTCTGTGATCTTTGTTGGGAATCGCAACGGTTGCGAGGCGCACCCGTTTTTCGGCATCTACCAGCGGATTGAGGGCAACTACGCGGCCTTTGAAAATTTCTTGGGGAAACGCGGCAAACGTGGCCGCAGCAGACCGCCCCATCTGCACTTGCGGCGCTTCGCTTTCGAGAATTTCAACGCCGATGAAAATAGTGTCGAGATTCACCAGAGTGAGACATTCCGTGCCGGTATTGACCGGCTGGCCGGGCCCCACTTTGAGATTGGCAACGATGCCGCTGAAAGGCGCGAGCAACTGGGTGCGGCTGAGATTCAACTCCGCGCGCTGCAAGCTGATCATGGCTTTAGAAAGACCGGTGCGCGAGGCGATGAGCTTTTGCTTGCTTTCCTCGGCGAAAAGCTTGGCCGCTTCATATTCGCTTTTAAACAGGAAGAGTTCTTCGGCTGAAATTTTTTCAGCAGCATGATCACGCTGCGCCTGTTGATAGGCTTTCTCCGCGCGGCGGAGATCGAGATAATAGCCTTGTAACGTATCGATGCGCACCGTGGCATTCATGCGTTCGGCGCGCTGCTGGCCGTAGGCGATTATGGCTTGATTGAGCTGCTCCTGCGCCTCGGCCACGGCGAGGCGATAATCTGCATCATTGAGCTTCAATAACAGCTCATTTTTGTGCACGGCCTTACCTTCATAAATCGTTAGCGAATCTACCACGCCCGCAACTTGCGCGGTGAGCGGAACTTGGCGTGACGCCTTGGTATAACCATTGGCGGTCAACCGCAACACTAAAGTGCCTTGGCGCGCGTGCATAACCTTGACGGAGATAGGCGCTTCGGCGCCGAGGTCGGGAATATCATTGGCGCCATTGGAAAATGATGAAGACAAAGATCTGAAGGCGAACCAGGCAACCAACAAACCGCCGACGAGCAGGAGTGAAATAATAAGATAGGTTTTTTTATGCAAGCGCCACCCCTCCGGGTTGATTTTCATGTCAAAGATGTGCACAAGATAATTGATCCTGCCCCAGATGTCAAGCAGGTTTTGTGTAAAATAAAAACTCTTGACTGTGCCATTGAAAATTTTATCTTATGCCTGTCAATATCTCATGATGATTTGAATTGTGTTGAGGGTCGGGGAAATGGCGAACCCGGTAAAACAACTTTGTCGTGTGGAGAAAGAAGATTTTATCATCATGTCCTTTCTCCCCTTTCTCCCCTTTCTCCCTTTTCTCCCTTTTCTCCCTTTTCTCCCTTTTCTCCCTTTTCTCCCTTTCACGAATGAACCCGATCATTCTCGAAAATCTCTATGGAAGAAACGATTCTTTACAAAAGCCGCGCCATGCAGGAAGTTTTGCAGAAGCTTCAAGAAATTGCCTCAACCAATATCAGCATTCTACTTTATGGAGAAACCGGGACCGGGAAAACCCTGATTGCGCGCCACATTCATGAGTTGAGTCCACAAAAGATCGGCTCATTTGTCATGTTGGACGTGGGCGCCACGCCGCAAAACCTAATCGAAAGCATGCTTTTCGGCCATGAAAAAGGCGCGTTCACGAGCGCCAGCGCTCTGCAAATCGGTTTGATCGAGCAAGCAAATGGTGGCACGCTCTTTTTAGATGAAATTCAGAACCTGAGCTTGGAGGTACAAACCAACTACTTGCATGTCGTAGAAAGCGGGGGCTTATTTCGCCGCCTGGGTGGGCGGCAAGAATTACGTTCGCGGTTTCGCTTGATTGCCGCTGCTAACGCCAATCTGCGCGAGCTTGTTGAAAAAGGCGATTTTCGCCGCGATCTTTATTTCCGCCTGGATCAATTCAGCGTTACCATTCCGCCTCTGCGCGAGCGCAAAGAAGATATTTTGCCGCTGGCCGAATATTACTTGAAAGTCTATAACTCAAAACTGAGCAAAGCTGCTCAGTTTTCCCAAGCGGCGCAAGAACTGCTTCTCCATTATTCCTGGCCCGGCAACGTGCGTGAGCTGATAAACGCCATTGTCAAGGCTTTAGTGAACTGCAAAAACTCGGAGTTGCTGCCGCAGGATTTTGATTTAGACCTGCGTGGCGAGGCTCTTTTAGTAGAGGCCAAGAAGAACAATTGGAGCTTGCAAGAAATTGAGCGCCGGCATATTGCGGCGGTTTTGCAAGAAACCAAGAGCAACGTGACCCATGCGAGCAGGATCTTGGGCATTGATCGCACTACGTTGAAGCGCAAGATGGTTCAATACAAGCTGTGAAACCGGAGTGGTGCATTTTGCATCAGCAAAGCATCATGCTGGTTTTTAAGAAGGTAGGTCTTGGCTATCGGGGCCGGCGATGCATTTTGCATCGGTTGGATTTGTTGCTGTTTTGATTTGGGTTGAAAAACGATTAGCGAAAAACTATGCGAAATAAAAGAATTTAAAAAATATTAGCATTTTTGCTTATGCAATTACGCCAAGCATAATTTTCTGTGTTACCTTCGGTTAGACTCAATAAACTATGAAAGCTAACGTGGCATGGATATTGAATCCAAACTTAAAGAAAAGACTATGTCGAGTTCATCATCTTAGGGCAACAGAAAGCTGTGAAAAGAGGGAGTAAAAAAAAGCCCTATGCATGTGGTGTTCGACAAGCTCACTTTGGTATTGGAAACCAAAATTTCCACTTCTGAAAAACTGAATGACGGGAAGCGGAGCTTGACCCTTACTCATTCTTCCTTTTGAAGCTAATTCCGACAATTCACAATGAAAAGATTGAGATTTTGGGTTATCAAGATTTTAAATAATACAATATACAGACGGAGCATACTCTTAATTTTGCTAGGGCTCATATTTACCACTGTATGGAGGTTAACCTACGATATGAGTTGGAGCGGCACAAAAGTAAGGCGTTTGGAAAAGCTATATGATCTTGGTAAGCTCGACTTCGAATTTAGTAATAATTGGGGTAAATCATTGAAGGTCAATGACGTTGTCTATTCTGACTCCCGGCTTCCACATGACACTGGTGCCCTGATCTTCTATTATCTTATTACCGAAAGAGACACGCTTCATAATTTTGAGAATTTACGCTCTTCGGTATCATTTCTTGAGTATTCATTAGCACAAAAAAATCTTGATAGCAACAAATATCTCATTTTATTATGCGGAGACCAAGAGCTTTTAAAACGATTGTCATACCTAAAAGCAGAAAGTACCTTTAAATACACCAAAATGGCGGTTATTAACATTGCTATTTTCAAAAAATTATCCTTGCCTGTTCCAGCCTCTTCCATGATTATAACCGATAAAGATCATATTATTTGGTGTTCAATAGGGCATCCAGATGATCTTACAATCTCTCAACTTTTGAGAAAACTCGTCTCTTGAATTTCCAATACTGAAGGTGGAACATGATTCGCAAAAATCAAAGAGTGATTTTTCTTGCCCTGTCAGTCTCAATAACAGTTGCATGTCAAAAAAATAAATCCTTAGAGCCAGACGGAAAATCAATAATTCTTATGAAGTATGCCAAGAGCTCATCTGAAGCCGACTCATTGAGCTATTTTCCTCTTCCGTTCGGGATTAGTGAATCAGATGACCAAAAAATCTATATTGCCAGTATGGTAGATAATAAAGTTTACGTTCTAAATCAAGATTTAGCCAAAGTCAATACTATTGGCTCAGCAGGTCAAGCACCGGGCGAACTTCTTGGCCCTGCTTACCTAACTATTCGAAACAATCTATTATATGTAGTTGAATGGGGAAACAATCGATTGTCCATCTTTTCATTGGATGGCGAATTTAAGAAGGTGATCAAACTACCTTTGTTTTTTCGGGGTGTTAATATAGCGATTGATTCACATGAAAAGATATATGTTGTGAACACCTCTTCAGATGATTTAATTACAGTGTTAGATGGAGAAGGCCTGATTATTACAAGCTTCGGTGAGAAAATAGACCGCATTGGAGCATCGATACGGTATTCAAACATAGGGCTTTTAACTATTGATGAAGAAGACAATCTGTATGTTGTTTTTCCAACTCATTGTACGGTTCGTAAGTATCAAAATCAAAATTTGGCATGGGAAATAGATCATTCAACTTTTAAACCTTTAAGTTGGTATTTTGAAACAATGAATAAGAGTAATACTGACCAGGCGTATACACAGACAAACGATGCAGGAAAAATTTCAGAGGGGATGCGTTATATTGCATCGGATTGTGCATTCTATCAAAAAAAACTGTACATCCGATATGAGGGAACACCGCCACATGGAGCAGGCATTTATGAAATAGATCCATCAAGTGGACGAATTGAGAGAATTTTCCTCTTTAGTCATCTAAAGTATCGAAACACCCTTTATGATATTAACAACTTCTTCTTTGTTCGAAATGGCAGAGTAGTAGCTTGTGATAGAAACACAGGGCAGGTTATTCTATTCTCTCTTAACTCTTAACTGTCTTAATCATTATCAGAAAATCAAATTATGAAAAAAGCGGCCTGGAAAAAATATCCACTTTTCTTAATTCCCATAGGCATTTTCATCCTATTAGTTGTTCATTTTAGTACGAACTCGCGGCTTGAGGATAATAGAAGATTATCAAACGAGAGCCCGTCAAGTCAAGAGGTTGTTGGAAAACACTTAGCAAGCTTTACTATGAGGAATATTAACGGAACCTCCTATTCAACGCAGGAAGAAATAACAGGGAAGTGTCTATTTGTCTTTTTTAGCGCTTCAGATTGTGCTGTTTGCCTAACTGAATCAAAGTATTGGCAGATGCTACACATTTCGGCAACGACTAAAGTTTTAGGAGTAACTAGAGATAAAAATTTGAACAAATTAAAGAGGTTTCTGGATTTATATAAGATAACTTTTCCCGTATTACATGATCAACAAGGCAAATTATTCAGTGAACTCAAAATAGAACACACCCCTGTTAAAATTTTGATTGATGGCAATAAGATTATTAGGAAAATTGATCAAACAACCTATATGGATGAGGGTGATTTTAAAAAATCCCTGTACTTTTGAGACATACCGCCAGTCTTCTTTGTGCTTGAGTCACAGGCTTGGGCACAAAAACACAAGCATGAAGAAAGATGTAAAATCCAGTTACTGTTTGGTAACATGAACCTAAGGAGATCGAAATGATCAGACGAAAAAGAAAACTCGATTTTTCAGTATTTTTTATAATACTGATTGTTGGGCTTGGCGTGATAATTCCTTATCAAAATGCTCAGGCCATTGGTGGCTGCTTTAAAACTGTAGATTGCTGGCCATTACAACCCGAAGGGACGTATTGTGTGTGTGTCGGCTTCACTTTGAGCGGAAGTTGCGACGCTTGTTTTACCACATTTTATGCATGTTATGTTGATTGTAATCCAAGCGGAAGTGGCGTATGGTGTTTTTGTTAAATTGTCTGATTTCATTACAGCGTTGAACGGCTACGTAGCTCGCCCAAGCCTGTGCAAAAGGAATTCATCCATGCGAAAGGGATATGCAGCTTCCTTCAAAGTTGGAAAAACAAAAGTTCTAACCGCATTGTTAAAAGGGTGGTCCAATTTAAGTAAACTCCTTTATAGTGGGAAAGAATTTTCGATGCAGACCAGCGCGGTGATCCTGGCTTCACGGGAGGAGGCTTTTAACCGTGGAAATGACGCCATTAACGTGGAGCATTTACTCTTGGCTCTTCTGCTCAAGTCAGAAAAGGGTAAAGCGATAGAAATCTTGAACAAGCTGAATTGCAACGTGAAGGCTCTGCAGCGTCAAATTGAAGAAGAGCTCGACAAGTTTCCTCAAAAAGAAAAAACCTCGAACATACCGTTTACAACCGATGCAACCGCCGCTTTGAAATCTGCCTCGTCCATCGCAGATGAATTCCAAAGCAAAGAAATTGAAAATGAGCACTTGTTATTGGCAATTTTAAAATCAGAAACGAGTTTGCTTGTACCCATCTTTCGAAGATTTAACCTCACTTACCATAATTGCTATAATCAATTAAAAAGTTCAGTTTGAACAATAAGCTGTCACGGAATACTTGCAGTGTAGGCGTAGTTGTATATTCCTGATTTGATTTTGTTGTTCGTTCATTCGCGCTCAAGCGTTGGGAAAAAATCATGACGCTGGCCGGCCACTATCTTGAGCTTGAAAAATTGCGAATTTATGAAGTTGCCTAAAATAGGATTTATAGGTTCCGGGCCCTGGGGGTCGGCTTTTCTTCAAGATCAAAGCCTCGTCAAGAATTGGGTTTTAGATACCGTATTGGTTACTCCGGACATCAATCACAGCCATTTAGGGAAAATTTCCAAGGAATCTGCCGTTTATTTTTAATTTGAAACCGGGCAAATCACATTCTCTTCTCAAGATGAAAGCCAAGCAACATATTATCCCAAATTGAACCTGAGGGATTTTGTAATTACTGAAAACATGTCAAAAGCAGACCTCCTTAGAATTTCCCACGCATTTTTGGGCCAATATCCTCTCATTTGTGCCTACCAAAACCGATTATTCTGCCCTTCGAAATTTAAGTTCCTTGATAGTTTAATGGACACTAACAAATTGACGCTTGCTTTGACAGACGGTTTTTTGGAGCTTACTGAATATGCACCTTTGCACGATCAATCTTACTCTTCAAACGGATGAGTGGCTGAAAAATGGCTGTTTTCCTGCAAAACCTCATTCGCCGCCCGGTCGCGGTCGCCATGCTTATGCTCGCGGCGGCAACAACCGGCTTGTATCAAGCCTTTCATCTGCCTCTGGAGCTTACACCGGAAGTGGATTTGCCCAAGCTGGCGGTGACTGCTAGTTGGCCCGGAAGCACGCCGGAGAACGTCGAGGCCTTTGTCACTTCGCCGATTGAAGCCGTGGCGCACACGCTGCCGCATCTGCGTAAAGTCAGCTCGGAATCGAGTGAAGGCCGCATGCGGGTAGAGATCGAGTGCAATCGTTGCGCGGATATGGATTTCATCACGCTGGAGCTGGGGGAGAAGTTGAGCTATCTCGCGCAAGAACTGCCGTTCGGTGTTTCCACCCCGCAGATTGAAAAATACGTTCCCAAAGAATTTCAAACCGAAGCTTTTCTCAGCTTCCATCTCGCCGGTAATTTGCCGCCGCACGAGCTGCGCACTTTCGCCGTTAAAAAATTACGCGGGCCGTTGCTTTCGCTCAACGGTATAGCGGAAGTCGAAGTGCTCGGCGGCGAAGAACGCGAGCTCCATGTTTTGGTCGATCGCGCCAGGCTGGAAACCTACAAGCTCACGCTGGCGGACATTCAAGAAGCGCTGGCCGCCGCGCAAATGCGCCGGCCGGTTGGCCGCGTGAGCAATGCAGCGCAGCACGTTGATTTGGTGCTTGAAAACTTTGAGGAGGAGATCGAGGGGCTCGCGCAACTGCCCATCACCAAAAGCGGCGTTGCGCTCGATCTCCATCAAGTGGCGGCGTTGCAATTTCAAACCGTGCCGCCGCCCACCCTCACGCGCATCGACGGCGAGCCCGCGGTGTTGCTGCGTATTCTGCGCCAGCCGGACACAAATTCGCTGCGCGTGGCCGATGCGGTTTTTCAAAAATTAGAGGAACTAAAAAAACTCTTTCCCGGCGATTTGCGCCTGCTCAAAGCACAGGACGAAACCACGCGCATGCGTGAGGATTTGCGCGATCTGCTCGTGCGCTCCGGTTTCAGCCTGTTGGTAGTTTTGTCAGTTCTGATGTTGTTTCTGCGTTCATGGCGCGCCTCGGGTACCGTCATGGCCACTATTTTTTTCGCCGTGCTGCTTGCTTTGAATTTATTCGGTGTGATGAGATTGGGACTCAATCTGCTCACGCTCGCAGGTTTTGCGCTCGGCTTTGGCATGCTGGTGGATAATGCCATCGTGGTGGTGGAGAATATTTCGCGATTGCGGGCAGGTGTGCATGAGAGGGAGAGGGGGAGAATCGGGGACGAGGAGAAAGGGAGACGGGGAGAGAGGGTGAGCGGGAGAGAAGGGGATGAGAATCGTGAAGTGGAACTAGCCGCGAAAGGGACGGCGGAGGTGGGGGTGGCGATTTTGGCTTCGACTTTGACGACGGTGGTGGCGTTCATTCCGTTTCTTTATCTCACCGGTGAGCTGCGCGAATACTATCAATCTTTTGCGCTGGCCGTTTGCGCCTCGCTCGCCGCCAGTTTGCTGGTGGCTTTTACTCTGACGCCAACTTTAGCCGCGCGCCTCTCATCACGAAAAGAAAATCGCAACAAATCATCTCGAAAAAATCCCCTCATCCCCCTTTCACCCCCTCACCCCATCTCCCCGTCTCCCACTCACCCTCTCTCCTTCTATCAACGCATGCTTGTACAAATCCTCCGCTTTCGCTGGATCGCCATCCTGCTCGCGCTCGGTTTGCTCGGCTGCTCGACTTATATTTTTCTAAAAAAAGTCACACGCGGCTCGCCATGGAAATGGGGCGAAGACACTTACCTCGTGGTTTGGGCGCAGTTACCAACCGGAGCGCAACTGGAACGCGCAGATGCCATTGCGCGATTTTTCGAAGAACGTATCGTTGGACAATCTCAAGTCGAGCGCATCTTCACGCATGTTTCGGCGGAGTACGCGAACTTGCGCGTCACCTTTCCCAAAGCGGCGCAGTTCTCCGCTTATCCGCATATCATGAAAGAACAATTGACAGTTTTGGCGAGCCGTTTTGCCGGCATCAGCATCGCCGTGTATGGCTTCGGGCCGGGGTTTGCGATGGGCTTTGGCGGCAGCGCGCCGCAATATCAGTTGCGCGTTCTGGGATATAGTTATAATGAAACGAAAAGATTCGCCGAAGAAATTGGCCGCACGGTGGCGCGCCATCCGCGCGTGCGCGAAGTAAACACGACCAGCTCCGGTTGGCATGCCTCCGGGGAGAGCTTCGAAACAGTACTCGCCCTCGATCGTCAAAAGCTCCCGGCCCATGGCTTGACTGTGCAAGCAGCCATGGCCCAGCTCGGCGCTTATTTACGCGAAGATTTCACGCGGCAGGAAATGCAGTTGCACGGCGAGCCTATGATTTATCGCCTCAAATATGCGGATTTCGACCGATTCGAAATGCAGGATCTTTTTCACTTGACGTTGCGTGGCGACAAGGGACAGCCCGTGCATTTGCGCGACGTTGCACACATTGAAGAACGGCCCGCGCAACCTTTAATCGCACGGGAGAACCAGCAATATCAACGCTGGATCACTTTCGAATTTCGCGGGCCGTGGAAACTGGGCAATCGCTATGTGGAGGGCATCGTCAAAAACACACCTCTGCCTCCAGGTTACAAGCTCGATCAGCCGCAATGGGGTTGGGGAAGTGAGGAAGAAGAAAAAGAATTGTGGCGGGTTATCGCCTTGTCGCTGCTGCTTATTTTCATGGTCCCGGCGGCTTTGTTCGAATCTTTCAAACAGCCTTTCATCATTATGACGGCCGTGCCCATGGCCTTGATTGGCGTGTTTTTAATCTTTTGGCTCACGGATCAGCCTTTTGATCGCTCCGCCTATATCGGCGTGGTGTTGCTAGGCGGCGTCGTGGTCAACAATGCCATTATTATGGTCGACCACATCAATCAATTGCGGCGGGCCGGGCTGGAAAAACACGCGGCGATTATCCAGGGCGCGAGCGACCGGCTGCGGCCGATTTTGATGACTTCGCTGACGACGATCGCGGGCTTGCTGCCCATGGTCATCGCGGCGGACAAAACCGGATTGTGGTATGCACTGGCTCTGGCGACCATCGGCGGCATGTCCAGCACCACAATTTTAGTTCTATTGATCACGCCGGCGATTTATGCAATGCTATCAGGCCGCGAAACAAAATAAAAAAACCGCTCTTCGACAAAACTTAAAAGCTCTACCGAAGAAGCGGCGTTGAACCGGGTTAATTTCTTGTCGCAGTTTTTAGGTTGAAATTTGTCATCCGGTAAGGACCTTTTTAAGCATCACGCATGATCTTACAGCACTTTTCATTTGATGCACATGATGTCATTCAAAAAGAATCTTGTGGCGCATCAATACTGTGCTCGTCCTTCACAAGATCCCTTCAAATGACAGGTTCACGCATCTGCAAATTGCTCTAGTGCTCAAAAGGATGCTTACAGCATGACCTGTTACCGGGAAGCAGTTTAAAGCTATCTGCCTAACTCTGCCTCTCAATACCCAAACGTATAAACCTGCCGGATCGTCATTTTGCCTTTTCTTGGATCGATCGCGCCGAAATCGTCCCAGCGGCGGATGCGGTTGACCACGCAATTTTCCGCGCGCTCGTTATTCAACGTCGAAGCAACGATGGTGACACTTTCCACCGTGCCTTGCGGAGAGATCACGAAGCGCACCACGAGCTTGCCTTGCAAATTGGGGCTGCGGCGCAATTCGCTTTGATAGCAGGATTGAATCGCAGCGGTGTGCCGCGCCACGATCGCCGCCACCTCGTCTTGCGATCGCCCGCTGCCGGCGCCGCCTTCTTCTGCTTCAATCAAAGGCTCTTCGTTCTTAATCACCAGCTCGCCGCTGCGCGCCACGCCCTTGGCCGTGCCTTCTCCCAAACCTTCGACCATGGTATCGATGTTTCCGCCGCCGGTTTCACGGCCGCCGCGCACACCGCGCAAACCCTCGCCGCCCGGGCCGGAACCAAGCTCGCCCTCGCGACCACCGCCGCCGGCGCGCGCCAGGCCCGCAGAAAGCGCTTTGTCCATGTCGGAAACAACGTTGCCCTGGCCTAAAATATCGTCGACGGCTGCGCCGCTCGACATGTCGCTGCTGCTGGAAAGCAAACCCAAAATCCCAGCGCGGCCGATATCCACACCGCGCCCAGCCGTTCCGCCGGCGCGGGTCGGGCCTGCAGCTTGTCCGCCGGTGACTGTTTGCCCGGTGCGCGAGCCGGTGCGACTACCGCTTTTCTTGACCGAGGCGCTGCCGGTGGGCGAAGTCGCCGGTTCCGCTTGCTCACTTGCCGCCATCGGCTCCGGCGTCAACTCCACACTCGGAGTTTGATCTTTTTCCAAAACCATGCGGGCAAAACGTTCTTGCACGGCTTCCACTTGTTTGAGGTGAGCCTGCGGCGGGTTTTTGAGAAAATACAAAACCGGTAAAATATTCACCAGCAAGCTGGCCACCAAAACGCCGGCAAAACGGCGATCCAGCATTTCCCAAAAGCGTCCCTGAAATTCACGGGGAAAGCCTGCGAGAAAAGCCGCGCCGTCTTCTGCTTGCGATTTGCCTGCCCGGGTTTTGCTCCCGGGTGAAACATTGTGTACTGGCATTTGTGGGTTCATCTCACACTGCCATTCGATATAGGTGCGTTCATTAATAAGCTTCCGGATGATAAACCGCAAGGCGCATGTTGGGATACTCCGCCACGCCGCACGTGCGCATCACTTTTACCAGCTCGGCATAAGCCAGATCTTTGTCGCCCTGAATCACCACTTTGCCGGAAAACTTGACGCCGTAATCGACCTCCATCTTTTTCGCCTGCGAGCTGTAAAACAGCAGGCGTTCCTTCAGCGGCTTGATTACGCCGTTTTCAACGACCGTGGGGTCGTTGGTAGTCACGTCGTCCAGCGTCACCACTTTTTCGTTGTTGACCAGAATCATGTTTTTTGAAATCACCACGTCCAGGCCGACTTCAGCCGGCTCTTCCACCGTGGAATTGGGCAGCGTCAAATACTTGGAAGGCGAAATGAGCTGTCCGTCGGTCGAATACATTTGCAGCAAAAAAATCAACAAAACCGTAAACGTATCCAGCATCGAAGTCAAGGTGAGCTTGGCTTCCGGCATTTCGGTTTTGTGCTTCTTGATGCGGGAAGGAATGAATGCCATATGCGCTCAAAAATAATTTGCACCGTTTGCAGGTGAAAATCTCAAAGAATTCCTGCGCTCAATGCGACGTTGGGAAACAGCACCACGGTCTTGCCCTCGCTGCGCAAGTTGCGCGCGGCGTCCATGGTGCTGACCAGTATTTGATAAGAAATTTTGGGCTCCGCTTGAATCACGATAGCATCGGGATCGGAAAACTCGCTGCCCAATTTTTGCTTGAGGCCATACAGCCTTTGCGAAAGGCTTTGATAATCATATTCGCCGTTGGCAAGAATGGAAATTGCAGGACCGCTTGCCGAAGTATCACGCGCCGCCAACGCACTCGTCATGTAAAAGCCCCTGTCCGTGATCGTGACCACTAAATCCAAATTGCGCACCGTTTCCTTCGGCAAACCGGAAGCGCCGGAGGCCACACCGGCCGTGGCGGCGGGCGGCAGATTCAGCTCGATCACGCCGATCTTCGCAAACTGGGCATTGGCAAGCAGCAGCGGAATCAACACGGTCATCATATCCAACAGCGGATTGAGGTTCAATTCCGTGCTCACTTCTTTGCGGTGCCGGCGTAAGGAAGGTTTGAAAGCCATGGCTTACTTGTTTCCTGTAAGAAGATTGATCAGCTTCACCGTGTGCTCGTCGATCTCGTCGATGATTTTGGCGGTTTTGTTGTACAAAAACGTGTAAAGCATAATCGCCGGAATGGCCACGAACAAACCCAACAGCGTGGCGGTCATCGAAGCGCTGATGCCGGCGGCAAGCA
>Ga0247727_10014654_pt1 | contig 12983 bp, 8 predicted proteins | sample WisWelCaveWW1625_FD_202498 | JGI IMG/M metagenome (GOLD analysis project Ga0247727, IMG submission 202498) | Biofilm microbial communities from Wishing Well Cave, Virginia, United States - WW16-25 | ecosystem: Environmental > Aquatic > Deep subsurface > Groundwater > Cave microbial mat | place...
CCGGAAGATTCCGGAGGCGGCCTGCGCGTGCTTGGGGATGGACGACGCCGCCGATCGGCGCCGCGGCCGGAAGCAGCCCGCACCAGACGCGGCGCTGCCTCAATACCAGGGGAAACTTGTTTGCTTCGCCGCCAGGGGCGGACGGCGCTAAACCAACCGCGCCCGGCCGGCAGCTCGGCCGCGAAAAGCGGCAGGAGCAGTCCGGAATGAAGGGCGTACTCGGCCCAGCGGGGCCCGCCCGCCTCGGTCCAGCCGAAACCGCGCTGGCGGTCGTGATCAGGTTCCTTGCTCGGCCAGTGGGGCGTCATCGGTTCAGCTCCTGTCTCCGGCGGCGACGGGGCCCTGAGCGACGCGCGGCGCCGCGTCGGGGCGAACCCGCTCGACCAGCAGGGCTCGTCCGTCGTCGTAGGTCACTTTCCAGTTGGGGTGCGTCTTGATGGTGGTGGCCAGCGGCCAGGTGGTCGGCAACAGGGCCAGGTCAAAGCCGTGGCGGTCGAAGATCTGGGCCCACTCATGGTGGGAGTTCATGACCTGCAGGTACTCGCGGCCCAGTTCGGGACCGTAGAAGTCGCTGCGCCCGTCGATGAAGACCTTCAAGCGCGGGTAGTAGCGATAAATCAGGTAGTCGCCCCACTGGTCGGAGGTGAAGATCCTGCGGCCCGGGAACTGGTCCTCGGAGGCCTTACAAGCGGCGACGGGGAAGCGCAGGCCGGGGAACTCGGCGCGCAGGCGCTCGCGGTGCTGGCCGCGGAACAACACGAGCCCGACCACGATCACCGCGAGCGGGGCCAGCCAGCCCAGCGCGCGGCGTGACGAGGCCATCCGCCCGCCGGAGTAGTCCTGGGCCACGTCGCGCAGCGTGGTCAGCCATCCGCCGCCGGCCTGGGCCGCCTGCTCCCACAGCAGGGTCGCCTCGCGGGCCACCAGCGGCGCCGCCACCACCACGTAGAGGAGCACGTGCCGGGCCGACAGCAGCGCGGCGTTGGCCCAGAAGACCAGCAGCAGAGCTCCGCACAGGTTCCGGCGCCGCACCAGCGCCGGCACGGCGACCAGCCCGGTGAACAGCAGAATCTGGAAGTGACGCATCCCCTCGCCGCGGAAGCTCGGCGACTGGAACTCCTGCACGTGGTTGAGGATGAAGTCGGAGCGCAGGTACTGGAGGATATGCTGGTGGAGGTGATAGGTATAGGGATTGACCAGAGTGCCGGTCAGGGTCAACCCCAGCAGGAGCCCGTACCGCTTGGCCGCCTCCCAGCTTCGCTCCTGCCGCGGGGTCCACAGGGTCTCGATCAGGCTGCCGGCCAGGTAGATTCCCAGGGTGGCCAGCAGCGCGCCGAAACCGCCGTGCAGGTTGGTCCAAAGAATACCAACGCCGGCCAACAGGTAGACCCGGCGGCTGGGGCGCCGGCGGTCGGCCTCCAGGATCCAGACGGAGACGGCCAGGAGCAGATAGCTGAACAAGTGGGGCCTGGCCAGCCAGTGGATGGTGGAGGCCGAGCTGGCCGCCAGCATCAGCAGCACCGCGACCAGCAGGTTCGAGCCCTGCCACAGCATGTAGCGGAACAGGACCGCCGAGGTGGCGGCGATCAAAGTTCCGGCCAGCAGCACCACCCCGACCAGCCCGCCCCAGCGGTGGGCCAGCGCGAGCGCCACGTCGCTGAGCCACTCCCAGGCGAACCACTGCTGGCCCGCCCGCGAGAAGGAGAACAGATCCTGGGTGGGGAAGCTGCGCTGCTCCAGGATGTATTCGCCGGTCCGGATGTGCCAGCCGGTGTCGCCGTCGCCGAGCAGGGCCACGGGTCCGGAGCCGGCCAGGAACAGCCAGGCCAGCAGGGACACGAAGACGATCTCGGTCAGGGTGGGCACCCAGCGGGAGCTCGTTTCGGAGTGGGCGTGGGTCATTGGCGAGCGGTCGACGCCGGTGCGGTCCGTCGCGGGTCCGGCACTCGGTCGCGTTTACGCATAGTGTTCGCGCCAGAGCAGAATAGTCCCTGGTACGTATAGAATTCAATCCAGCCAGGGGATGATTTTTGGTATCACCGATGCCATAAGGGAGGCGGGCCATGGGGCCATGCAGTACCGGGAGTTTGGACAGCTCGATGATATGTCTTTGGTAGTATGTCCTAGACGGTAAGAGCCGGCCCGGCCGGCGAAGCTCGTTGAGCGGCGGGGGGTTCGCCGGCGCGGGGGCGGGGCCGGGCAGCCGGGGCGGGTTCTGGTAGTTTGGTCCCGCCCGAATCAAGGCGACGGATAGCCGGCGGGGAACAGCACGGGGAGCGCTCGCTGGCAGGCGGGCTGCTCGGGGCGGGCCAGGCAAGAGAGGTCGTAGAGCTGGACTTTGCCCTGCTCGCTGCGAAACACCAGCGGCAAAACGTCGCGGAGCTGGGCCAGCCGCTCGTACATCCGGGGATGGCGACGATCGAGGTGAAAGTCGTTGTCGGCCATCAGCCAATAGCTGGCGCCGATGCGCCGGGCCACGTCGGTGATGTGGGCCAGATCGCGCTCCAGGGCGCTGGAGCTGGCGTCGGTGGAGAAGGCGATGGGCCGCATCGCTTGGCGGCGTGTGTACAGGTACAAACTTACGTCCTCATAGGCAATGAGGCGGGCGTCTTTCCCGGCGTGGAGGCGGACCCACTGGTAGGCCTGCGCTTTGTCGCTGGTCCCGGCGGAGTAGCGGGCGCCCAGGACCGGCAACCGCCGCCGGAATCCGCCCAGGTAGTGAGCGACGGCCCCACCGGCGAGGGCGAGCAGGGCCAGGCAGAAGACCGAGGCCAAGACCTTTTCCGCGCCCGGGCGGCGCCAGGCGCCGGCGAGCATCGACGCCAGGTGCTTTCCCTCGATCCACAGTCCGGCATAGAACAGGGGCAGGAACAGCAGCAGATAGCGGTCCATCAAGGCGAAGTTCAACAGGAGCAACATCAGGCCACAAGCGGGCAGGGCGAAGTGCAACGGCGTCCACTGGCCGCGGGCCTGGCGAGCGATGCCGGCGAGGATCCCGGCGCTGAGGGTGATCGACAGCAGGACGCCGGCATAGGAGTTCTCGCCGCCCAGAGGCGAGAACAAGCAGAAGGAGGCCGGCGCGAGCAGCAGGTCCTTCAGATTGAATTTCAGCAGGCCGATCAGGGCGGCGGCGTCGGGGACGTTGGTCCTCCAGTAATCCCAGTAGCTGGTGTACCAGGCCCAGGTCTGGCGCCAGGCGACCGTGTCCGCCGCGGTCTCTGGCGCCGGGCTTGCTGAGCCGAACAGTCCGGCGGCCAGGAAGGGGAGGACGGCGAGAACGAAAACCAGCCCGCGTCGCCAAGCCCGGCGATACAGGGCGGCCAGAACGATTCCGGCTACCACCGGCAGCCCGGCGCTGCGAGTCAGCAGGGACAGGCCGGCTAGCAGGCCGGCGGCGGCCATGGGGAGGCTGCCAGAGGCGCGCGCCAGGGCGGAGTCGGCCACCAGCGCCGCGGTCAGGGCCAGGGCCAGGAAGGGCACGTCGCTCAGGACCGCGCCACTCAGGAATAGGTAGAAGGGGTGGAACGCGCACAGCGCCGCGCAGGCCAGCGCCGCCCACTCGCCCATTCCCGCCAGCCGGCGCAGGTAGAGGAAGGAGGCGACGACAAACCAGCAGCCGAACAGCGCCGTCAACCAGACGGCGGGAACGACGTTGGCGGGGAACGACGGCTGGAAGCGCCAGATCCAGGAGAGCAGCCACGGATACAGAACCGGATACTTGCTGGCCGGCGCGCCCGGGACGCTGGGCAGCACGTAGCCGCGCCCTTCGGCCAGCGCCTGCGCCGAGCTGAAGTACAGCGTGTCGTCGTGGTAGAGGCCGAAGTAGCCCCAGGGCCGGATCCAGGCCAGGTACACTAGAAACAGATTCAGAATCAGGATGAGGCCCAGATAGGGCAGGGCGCGGGCGCGGCGGAGCAAGGAGGCGGTCATCGGGTTCCCCTGGTACAATCGGACGGCGCGCCAGTCCTATGAAGGATTCCTGGATTATCGGCGTGATCTCCCTGGTGGGGCTGGCGTTCATGGGCTCGCTGGCCTGGGCGTTTCGGGAACGGGTTTTCACCGGACACAACGACTTCGTACAGCTTTATACGGGGGCGCGCCTGGTGGGGAGGCCGGGCCTCTACGACGCTCAGCGCGTGCGCCGGGAGCAGCAAGAACGGATCGGAGCGACCGGCGAGGCGTGGCGCTACACGCGGCTGCCCTATTACGCGGCGCTGCTGTGGCCCCTGGGAAGGCTCCCTTTCCGGACCGCCTATGCGCTGTGGGAGCTGATGGGGCTGGCGGCCCTGGCCGGATTCGTGTGGCTGTGGCGCTCGACCTCGCGTCCATTGACGCTCTTGTTCACCTCGCTCTGCCTGCCGGTGTTCACCTCGCTGATGAACGGGCAGGATCTGACCTTGATCCTGCTCTGCCTTGCGCTGGCGGTGGAGCAGCACCGGCGAGGATGGTCGTTTCTGGCGGGCGGAATCCTGTCGCTGTGCGCGGCCAAGTATCATTTGTTCGTGTTGCTGCCGCTGCTGGTGGCGGGGCAGAAGTGCTGGCGGCTGGGCGGGGGGCTGGCGGCGGGCGGACTGGCGCTGGCCGGCCTGTCGTTCGCGGTGGCCGGTCCCCGGTGGCCGTGGCAGTATTACGAGGTCCTGATGGATCCGGCGATTCATCCGGCGACCCAACACATGCCCAACCTTCACGGGCTGTTCGGCGCGCTGGGGCCGGCGCGCTGGCTGGAGTGGCCGGCCGGCGCGGCGGTGGCGGCCATGACCCTGATAGTGGCCCGGCGCCAGCCATTCCCTTACGCGCTGGGGGCCACGCTGGCCGGCGGTCTGCTGGTCAGTTATCATTCATATCTACCGGATTGCAGCGTGCTGCTGCCCGCCGCCCTGACCGCGCTGGCCACGACGACGCTGTACTGGCTCCGTCTGCTGGCGGTGGTGTTGCTGACACCGGCCATCTACTTCCTCCTGCTGATGCCTGCGGGGCCCGGGTTCGCCGTGCCTTGCGCCATTCTGGCGCTGCTGGCGCTGATGGTCTGGGAGGCCTGGCGGAGGCCGCAGGGGACCGATGGCCGGAGCACGTTGATCGGCTAGGAGCCTGTCCGAGAATTCCGGGAGGGGCTTGCGGCTATAAAACATAAGTGGTAAGATTTGTTTTATGGCGAAACCCTACCGTCCGTATCTGCCCGACCAGGACTTTCTGCTGCCTCCCAGTCTGCGGGAGTGGCTGCCGGAAGGGCACTTGGCGTACTTCGTCAGCGACGTGGTGGAGGAGCTGGACTTAACGGCGATCGAGGCGGTGTACGGAGATGAGCAGAGGGGCCAACCGCCCTACCATCCTTGCATGATGACGAAGCTGCTGGTTTACGGCTACTGCGTGGGCGTGTTTTCCTCACGGAGGATCCAGACGCGGGTGGCGGAAGACATTGCGTTTCGGGTACTGGCGGCGGGCAACGAGCCGGACTTTCGGACCATCTCGGATTTTCGCAAGATTCACTTGCAGGCGCTGGAAGGGTTGTTCGAGCAGGTGCTGAAGATCGCGCTGCAGGCGGGGGCGATGAAGATCGGGCGGGTGGTGTTGGACGGGACCAAGGTGAAAGCCAACGCCAGCAAGCACAAGGCGATGAGCTACGGGCGGATGCAGGAGAAGGAGAAGCAGTTGCGGGAGGAAGTGAAGAAGCTGCTGGCGCAGGCCGAACAGACCGACAGCGAAGAGGATGCGCGGTGGGGGAACAAGCGGAGCGCGGAAGATCTGCCGGCGGAGTTGCAACGGCGGCGAACGCGGCTGCGGCGCATCCGAGAAGCGAAGCGGGAGTTGGAGCAGCGGGCGCGGGAGAAAGCGGCGGAGGAAGGCAAGCCGCAGGAACAGGCCGAGCCCAAGGACAAGGATCAATACAATTTCACCGACCCGGAGTCCCGGATCATGAAGGGGGCCGATGGTTTTGTGCAGGGGTACAATGCCCAGGCAGCGGTGGAGCCGAACTTCCAACTGATTGTCGGGCAGGCAGTTACACAGGCGGCCAATGACAAAGAGCAACTGCAACCGATGGTGGAATGCGTGGAGCAACAATCAGGGCAGAAGGTGACGGAGGTAGTGGGGGACAATGGGTACTGCTCGGAGAAGAACTTGGGAGAATTGGATTCGCAGAACATCGAGGGCTACATCGCCACGGGGAAGCAAAAGCACGGAGTGGAGCGGCCGCCCTGTCCGCGGGGACCGCTGCCCAAGGGGGCCACTGGAGTCGATCGGATGACGCGGAAGCTGCAGACGAAGGTGGGGGCGGCAATTTACGCCACCCGCAAGATGATCGTGGAACCGGTGTTCGGACAGATCAAGCAGGCGCGTGGATTTCGGCAGTTCCTATTGCGGGGGCTGGTGAAGGTGCAAGGGGAATGGGCGTTGGTGTGCCTGACGCATAACATTTTGAAGATGTATCGTATCTGCTATGGATAGTATTACTACAATCGAGGCCCAATACGGCCCGGGGCGGCCCCCACAGGCCCCCGGAGCCAGGATTTCGTCCCTCCAAACGCTGTCGGCCGCCAGTCGACCGATCGATGCCTTCAGCCTGTCACCTGCCAGAGGCCGCCAAATCTGTTCCGAAATCTTTCTCGGACAGGCTCCTAGCAAATGCGGATGGAAGCTTGCATGCCCCTTGTCGGGCCCTGCGAAGTCGCGCGTATCCTTGCAAACGAACGCGATGCTGTTATGCCCCTCGCGTACGGCCTGAAGTATCGTTTCCCAAATGAGTGCATCGCGATATCCCTTGCCGGATTCGGCAAAGGGTTTTCGGCGATTCAGGTCGCGCCGCACCAGCTTGGCATGCGGAATACGTGGCATCTTCAGAATTTGTCCGCCACGACCTTTGATCCGCGCTCGCAGCTGGTCCCGATACCAGCGGATCCAGTGCTCCGGATCTTCGGCCTTGATGGGATTATCAAGATGCGAATCCGTCAAACGATTGAGGACCGCAAGGCTCTCCGTCACAGTCCCAATGTGCTTGTAGACCTTCTCGCGAAAGCGATTTACGACCTCAGCGAGCACGACCTGTGGAACCGCAATCGTGAGATTCGCAGCGGCGGCATTCTCGAGCAGCAGGCGCCATTGAACGCTCCTCAGCAGCAGATCTTCTTCGAAAACCGAGGTGTCCGGGATGACAAGCATGTCTTCAGCTAAGAGCAGAGCAAGCGATGGCTTCCAAGTCATGCCAGCCTCCGTGGAACGGGGACGGGCGGGGGACTCTTCGCCAGAATACATTAGTCCAACCATAGGTCAGAGAGCCCCGGAACTCTACTTCTTGGAAAAATCAACCTCCTGCGTGTTGGCCACCACCTGGGAGGCGTTCAGAATCTCGAAGCGGACGATGCCGCCGTCGTAGCCGAAATCGGCGATCACGCCGGGGCGCACCTCGTCGCTCTCCTTGATGCGCTCCTCGCGGAGCGTAATGACTATCGAATCGGTTTCCGTGTCGTATCTCACTTTCATGGCCCGCTACCCTTCAGGTGCTTCCTGATCCGCGACGTCTTATAGACGGTCACAGCAGTGACCTCTTCTATTGTCTCTTCGGCGACGACACAAAGCAACATCTCCTGGCGCAGCATCTCGTCGAAGTAGCGGCGACCGCCTACCGGGCTGCATCATAGACCGCACTGTAGACCTCGCCGCGCCGCGCGTCGATCAGCAGCGCGCGCAGACTTCCCTACCCCGCATAGGTCAGGTGATACAAGACAGGGACCACAGGACTGCGGCCGGAAACCCCTTCTGCATAGCGGTGTCCTCCTCTTGCGGGTCAATCTAGCCCTGGCGGCGGAGAATTACAACCACGTCAGCCGCCCGCCCAGGGCAATGATGCCGGGGGAGTTCCGCTAGCGCCGCTCGAACCAGCCGAACCGCGAGCTGGTCAGGTTGTGATAGATTCACTATGGTACGCTATGCGCTCGCCTTGGCTGGTGCTTTCTCTGGCTGGGTATGTACTGGGTGGAAGCGCGGCCGCCCTCGCGGCAGCGCGGGTGGATCCCAGAGCCCTGTCGGTTCATCCGTTCACCGGGCAGCGGGGCGCCACGTTCCTGGCCACCGTGCGAGGCAACGGCTTAGGCCAGGCGACCTCCGCATTCCTGGACAACGCTCCCCTCACCCTGACCATCGAGGGCGCCGAAGCCGAGCCGCCCGGCGCAAGCGCCGGCAGGAGCAAAACCCCTTTTGATCTCGTCCGCCTGCGCGTCCAGGTCGCCCCGGACGCCAAGCCTGGGCGCTATCTGTTCCGCCTGGTGACCCCGCAGGGCGTCTCGAACGCCCTGCCACTACATATCACGGAATACCCTGTGGCCGCCGAGCCTCCGGGCTCGCACGAAACGCCGGACACGGCGGTCTTGGTCGACAAATTCCCCGCCCTGTTCAGCGGCCGGATCGGGCGCCGGGGCGAATCGGACTACTATGCCTTCCAGGCGCAAGCCGGGCAGAGGTTGACCTTGGAAGCGATCTCCGGGCTGCCGTCCATCGGAGGACCCGGCGGCAACGCGGCGGGCTTCGATCCGTCCCTCACCCTCTTCGAGCCGTCCGGAAGCTGGTTCGATCCCCAGCGTGTCAACCGTATTGCGTTTAACGACGAGCCGCTGTGGGTCGCCGGCCGGCTCACCGACGCCCATCTGATCCACAAGTTCGAGAAGAGCGGCCGCTATCTGCTTCGGGTGGAAGCCTTCTCCGGCCAAGGCGGGCCCGACTACAGCTACCATCTCAAGATCCTGGCCGGCGAATCGGCGCCAGACCTGCCGCTCAGGGCCGAAACCTGGGAGGAGCGCGTGTTTACACGCCGTCTCTCCGCCAACCGGCTCAATGAACTCGTCGCCAGGGGCGGCAAGCCGCAGGACCAGAAGTCTGTCGAGACCTACCGAGCGACGGCCACCTCCGCTCCCACCTTCCAGCTCCCCGGCACGGTGGAAGGCGGGCTCGCCGAGCCCGGCGAAACCCATCGGGCGCACTTCCGTCTCGATGGCCCCCAGGACCTCGCTATCGAAGTGGAAACGCCTGCCACGGCGCCGCCGTTGTTCAATCCCATCGTCCGCTTGCTCAACACGGCCGGCCAGGAAGTCGCCACCAACATCTTTGTGGGGCGCGGCGCTTGCTCCGGCGCCCTGGTCAAGTCGCTCCAGGCCAAGACCATTGTTCCGGTGCGCGACCCTGGCGATTACACCGTCGAGATCCGCGACACCACCTCCGACCTGGCCGAACCGGGCTTCCGCTACCGCCTCCAGGTTCGCCCCCAGATCCCCCACCTCGGCCAGGTGAAGATCGACGAAGACCACGTCAATCTCGCGCTGGAGGAGACCAAAACGATCCGGGTGATCTTTGACCGCGAAGAGGGCTACCACGGAGCCGTCGCCGTTGCTGTCGAATCGCTGCCGCCGGGGGTCCAGGCGCTGGCCGGCGCGGACTTCGAGCCGGACAAGGACCCCCCGCAGTTTCTAGGCAAGCGGGAGCGTTACACGCCGCGCACCGAACGTACGGTGGTGGTCTTCACGGCATCGGCTGAGGCGGCCCCCATGAGGCAACCTCAGGTCGCCCGCCTGGTGGTCCGTCCGATCGCGGACGGCAAGCTCGGCGACGTCGTCGCCGTCAAGCAGATTCCCGTGATGGTGATCGCCAAGCCGTAAGGCAGCCGCCAGCGCGCCCGGAAAGTGATATACTCGTGCTGTATGCGAGCGCCGTGGCCTGTGCTTTCTCTGGTTGGGTATGCGCTCATCTCAGTCACCGCCTGGGCCAATCCCAGGCTGGTGTCTCTGAAAACCGTCCCTGCCGAAGTCACTCTCACGGGCGCGCGGGCCACGCAACAGTTTCTTGCGATCGCGACCTACGCCGATGGCGCCGAGCGCGATGTCACCGCCGAGGCCGAGTGGCGCGTCTCGAATCCGGCCCTGGCGACGCTGGCGGGTCCGGCCCGCTTGGCTGCCATCAGGGACGGGCTGCTGACCCTCACCGCCACGCTCCCAGGCGCCCAAGCCCGATCCACCGTCCGGCTCCAGGATTCTGGCGCCGCCCGCCCGTTCAGCTTTGCTCGCGACATCGGCGCCATCCTTACCAAGCGCGGCTGCAACGGAGCCGCCTGCCATGGCGGCGTCAAAGGCCGCGGCGGCCTGAAGCTGTCGGCCAACGCTCTGTATCCCAAAGACGACTACGAGTGGATCACCAAGGGGGGCGCCTACCAGGTTCTTACCAACGAGGTGAAGGGAGAGCGGATTCCGCGCCTGGACCTCCAGCACCCCGAAAAGAGCCTGCTGCTGACCAAGCCCACGATGCTGACGCCGCACGGCGGCGGCCAGCGGTTCGACCAGGATTCGGAGGACTACAAGGCGGTCCTCGAGTGGGTGCGGCGTGGCGCGCCATACGGGGCCGACGGCCGCGCCGACGACCCGAAGCTCACGCATCTGGAAGTCTACCCACCGATGGCTGCCCTGCCCGTCGGCGCCCAGCACCGTTTGCTGGTCACCGCCCGCTTCAGTGACGGTCACAGGGAAGACTTCACCCACCAGGTTCTCTACGCCGCCAACGACGCCGATATTGCCGCGGTCAGCGCGGAGGGCATCGTCAGCGCCCGGCGCCTCGGCGAAACCGCCATTCTGATCCGCGCTGCGGGCCAGGTCGCCAGCGCCGGCGCCGGCGTCATCGGCCCGCCGATTCGTGACTACCCCAGCGTCCCGCGCTGGAACTTCATCGATGAGCCCGTCTTCAGCAAGCTGAGGAAGTTTCAGATCATCCCCTCCGACGTTGCCAGTGACGGCGAATTCCTGCGCCGCGTCTGCCTGGACCTGGCCGGCGCCCTGCCGCCGCCGGAGCGCGTCCGCCAGTTCCTCGCCAGCAGCCACCCGCGGAAGCGCGAGAAGGTGGTCGATGCTTTGATCGCTTCGCCGGAGTTCGTGGACTACTGGACCTTTCGCTTTTCGGATATTTTCCGCGTGGCCATCTTCGCCAACGGGCTCACGCCCAAGTGGAGCCAGAAGTATTGGGAATGGATTCGCGCGTCGATCGAGACCAATCGCCCGTACGACGAGATCGCTCGCGAGCGGATCTCGGCGCAGGGCTACGGGGCTGCCTCGCGTCACTTCCTCCCCTACAACCAGATCGGCGCGCCGGCCGACGTGATGGCCGAGGAGGTGCGCGTCTTCCTGGGGCGCCGCCTGGACTGCGCCCAGTGCCACAATCATCCCTACGAGAACTGGAGCCAGGACCAGTTTTGGGGCATGGCTGCCTTCTTCTCGCGCCTGTTCAAGATGGGCGCGGTGGTCTTCGATCACCCGACCAACATGGACCTGAGCTCCAAGGAGGTGGAGGGCAAGATCGAGCTGCTTCACCCCCGGACCAGGATTCCGGTCGAGCCGGCGCTGCTGGACGGCTCCCCCGCCGGCGTCGATGGGGCATCGAACCCGCGCCAAGAGCTGGCCCGCTGGATGACCTCCCACCCCTACTTCGCCGAAGCCGCCGTCAACCGCATCTGGGGCCAGTTGTTCGGCCGCGGCATCGTCGATCCGGTCGACGATTTCCGCTCCACCAATCCCCCCACCCATCCCGATCTGCTGGCCGCGCTGGCCAAGGATTTTCGCGACCACGGCTACAACCTGCGACGCCTGCTGAAGACCATCGTGATGTCGCGGACCTATCATCTCGCGCACCGCCCCAACGCCACCAACCGCGAGGATGTGGTGAATTACTCCCGGTCGCTCGCCCGCGGGCTGGACGCCGAGGTGCTGCTCGACGCGGTGGTGGATGTGACCGGGGCGCCCGAGACGTTCTCGACGGCGGTTAGCGAGGGCTCCTCGGTTGGGCAAGCCCCGGCGGGGACCCGCGCCGTCAATCTGAAGGACCCCGACATGTATTTCTCGCGCTTCCTGGAGCTTTACGGGCGCCCCAACCGCGGCGCCATCCCCGAGCGCAACGTCAAGTCCAATCTTGGTCAGGCCTTGCACATACTGGCCGGCGCCAGCTATGTGAACCGGCTGAGTTCCAAGAACAGCCGCCTGGCCCTCCTGCTGCAATCGGGGGCTTCCGATGGGAGAATCTTCGAAGAGTTCTACCTGGCCGCCCTGGCCCGTTTGCCGGCGCCGGAAGAAACCCAAGAGCTGCTGCAGATACTGGCCCGGCGCGGCGATCGCGAAGCCGGCCTTCGCGAATTCGTCTGGGCGTTGATCAGTTCCCGGGAATTCGCCGAGAATCATTAGTGGCGATAAGGAGCTAGCGTGAAACATCCCGCTTCTCGCAGAGAGTTCCTCAGCGTCGGCTCGTTGGGGTTTCTGGGCCTGACGCTCCGCGAGTACCTGGCCGCCGCCTCCACCAAAGCCCCGGGCAAGGCCAAGGCGAACGCCGTAATCCTGTTCTGGCTGGAAGGCGGACCCAGCCACATCGACACCTTCGACCCCAAGCTCAACAGCAATTTCAAGCCGATCTCGACCCATGTCGCCGGCATTCAGGTCTCGGAGCTGCTGCCGAAAATCGCCAGGAAGATGGACAAACTGGCCCTGGTCCGCTCCATGCACACGCGGGGCAATGACCATCCCCAGGCCACCCATTACGTGGTCACCGGCCACGAGATCAACCCGGCGATGCAGTTCCCGAGCCTGGGGTCGATCATCACCAAGGAGCTGGGATCCCGCAACGCCGTTCCCCCGCACGTGCTGGTTCCCAAGTGGGACCGCGGCCGCCAGTACGAAGACTATTTCCGGGCGTCCTTCCTGGGCGGCGACTATGACCCCATGTGCATCCCGGACCCGAGCAAACCGGACTTCCAGGTCACCGACCTGAGCCTTCCCAAGGCGGTTTCGGAGGCCGCGGTCGAAAGCCGGTCCGAGTTTTTGAAGGCCGTGGACCGCCGCTACCGGGCGCTCAACGAAACCGCCGAGCACGCCAACCTGGACGCCTTCACAGCCCAGGCCTGGAAGATGATTCTCACCCCGGCGGTGCGCGACGCCTTCGATCTGTCGAAGGAATCCGACCAGACCAAGGAG
>Ga0247727_10014655_pt1 | contig 12983 bp, 14 predicted proteins | sample WisWelCaveWW1625_FD_202498 | JGI IMG/M metagenome (GOLD analysis project Ga0247727, IMG submission 202498) | Biofilm microbial communities from Wishing Well Cave, Virginia, United States - WW16-25 | ecosystem: Environmental > Aquatic > Deep subsurface > Groundwater > Cave microbial mat | place...
CTGCCTCGTGCGGACACATTACGCAGTCCGCATTCTTTACCTCTTGGGCGTATTCTATCGTACCCCTGTCTTTCCCGTCAGTGATATGGATCACTCTGGTGACAGACTTACGGGCATCTTTACATAAAACAGCCACTCTTGTCAAATTTTGAGCAAAGTTTTCTGCATTTGTCTCGTAAACCAACCTGACCTATCTTTAATCTGAACTACAACCAAAGCAAGAAAGGCTCTTCCAGTTGCTGTATTTCCAGTACCGATAAGATTTATGTTTGTCAATAAACTCTCCGTCTTTGTGAAAGGAGTTAATTGATAAACTGAACGCCCAGAAAGATCGAAAATGTTCTCTACTTCGAGCATTTCTGAAGAGAGACGAATACTCCCTGTAGTGCGCAGCTGCGAAGGAATAGGTGTAAAATCAGAAAGTAATTTCCGAATCAAAGCACCAAAGCCACGAGCTCCAATTAATGCTTTACGCAGAAATGTCGGCTCTTTGGTTTCAGGGTCTCTGGCCACTCCTACAGCACGAGACGCATTCTCGCGAGCGTCCTTAATCTTTTCCCACGCGACTTCGCCATCTTGGTCGAGATCACTTCGAATGATTTCCAGGAATTGTTGAATCCCTTCTTCAGGGTCATTGCCTAAAATGACCTCAATAGTAGCAAGAGTTTCTTCGATGGGATCTAAGTCATGCTCGATTTTGTTGAGTTGGGAATTGATCTTTGAGGCGGAAGCTGGGGAAATCAACCCATTCTCTTTAAGCTCGCCAATCATTTCGCGTAATGATGCGATTTTCGCACTAATCCCTGTGTCTAGGTCGTTCATGGTGGCTCGCACGACTTCGAGTAACCCAACATTCTCGTCCTCGCTGTTTTTGAATCGACACTCCAGCTCAATGTCAGGTCGTGGTAATACACACCCAATTGTGTCAAAAGCATTGAGTGCATGCTGAAGTGCAAAGCGCAATCTCTTTTGTACTCTCGGTGCCGCTGCTGCCCCATTGACTTCCCCCAATATGCTGCGAATCCGTACTGCAAAGTTGTTAATTTGATTAATATTAGTGCTCAAGATAGTTAATAGATTTCTTAATCTATCAATCTGAAACTTGAGTAACCGCGCTTCTTTCTGGGCTTGGGCAACGGTAACTTCATCTTGGGCAAATACAGCGGGAGCGCTACTGCAGAGAGAACTGACCAGACACACCCCAACCTGCAAAAGCACCCAAAGAACGTTTAATTTCATGGGATCCTCCTTAGGACTTTTTTTGTGAACCAGCGAAATTATACCGAAAAATCTAATTGCCCCCATACAGCTTGCCAGTTAGTCTATTTTTCACAACCCTGATATCACGCTCATTAAATGCTGAATTGTATTGGTAGGCCAAAAGGTAAAATGGGAAGAAATAGCTTCGTAGTTGAACTTGCTTTTGGTAGCTCTTACCATAGACTCCTCGGTTTGAGCCAGAAATCAGAATGTGAATAAGTGAGGAAATGCGATGAGCAACGAAAAGATTACTCCAAGAAGTCAAGATTTTTCAGCTTGGTACAACGAAGTCGTGCAACGGGCTGAATTGGCCGACTATGCTCCCGTGCGCGGCTGCATGGTCATACGCCCCTACGGCTACGCTCTCTGGGAAAATGTCCAAAAAGAGCTCGATCGGCGTTTCAAAGCGACGGGTCACAAGAATGCCTACTTCCCGCTCTTTATCCCGATGAGCTTTTTGCAGAAAGAAGCCCAACACGTCGAGGGTTTTTCTCCTGAACTCGCTGTGGTCACGCACGGTGGGGGCGAAGCATTGCAAGAACCCTTGGTGGTGCGTCCGACGTCTGAAACCGTGATCGGTTATTTCTTCAAGCAATGGGTTCACTCTTATCGCGACCTCCCCCTTCTCATCAATCAATGGGCGAACGTCGTGCGTTGGGAGCTGCGAACTCGGCTTTTTTTGCGCACGATGGAGTTCTTGTGGCAGGAGGGGCATACAGCGCACGCCACCGAGCAAGAGGCCGAAGAAGAGACCTTGCGCATGCTGGGCGTTTATACGGACTTTGCTCAGAATGAAGCAGCGATGCCGGTCATCCCCGGACGTAAGAGCGAGAGCGAAAAATTTGCCGGTGCTTTGAGAAGCTACACCATCGAAGCGATGATGGGTGACAAGCGCGCGCTTCAATCGGGCACTTCGCATAATTTAGGCCAAAACTTCGCCAAGGCCTTTGAGATTCAGTATCTAGACAAGAGCAATCAGCTCCAACATTGTTGGACGACGAGCTGGGGCATGAGTACACGCATTATCGGCGGAATTATTATGACGCATGGCGATGATCATGGGTTGATTTTGCCGCCAAGACTCGCGCCGGTGCAGCTGGTGATTGTTCCGATCTGGAAGAGCGGTGCGACTGAAGACAAAACAAACGTAATGGAAGCGGTCGAACGCATCAAAAAAGAGCTTTCTGGGGTTCGCATGGAGATCGACGCCCGTGAAGAGCTTTCTCCCGGTTGGCGCTTCAATGAATGGGAATTGCGCGGCGTGCCACTTCGTATAGAGATCGGCCCCAAAGATTTGCAAAAGAATCAAGTCGTGCTCGCGCGACGCGACACCAAAGAAAAAGCATTTGTGCCGCAAGAGCAATTAGGGCAAAAAATCCCTCTATTGCTCGAAGAAATTCAAAAAAATCTTTACGAGCGAGCCAAGAAATTTAGAGACGCGAATACGTTCGAGCTGACGAGTTACGATGAGTTTAAGCAATTTATGGAAGGCGAGGGCAGCAAAGGCTTTGTGCGGGCTCACTGGTGCGGCGCGCGCGAGTGTGAAGCGAGAATAAAAGAAGAGACCAAGGCGACGACGCGCTGCATTCCCTTCGATCAAGGCAATAAAGTGGGACAATGCATTCATTGTGGCAAAGAGTCGAAAGAGCAAGCGATTTTCGCCAAGGCCTATTAGAATAGATAGAAGGAGTAAGCATGGCCAAGGTTGTCAAATCTCCTGTCATAGAACGAGAATTTTATGTGGTTGTTGAAAAAGACGAAGATAATTATTACGTCGCAGATGTACCGGAGTTGCCGGGTTGCCACACTCAAGCAAAATCACTAGATGCACTGCTACCGCGCATCAAAGAAGCTATTGAGCTTTATTTAGAAGTAAGGCCTCTGCCCAAGCTTACTGGTGAGTTTATTGGCATTCAACGAATTACTGTCAAAACTTCAAAATTGGCGAAATGAGCGATAAACTTCCTACGCTTAAGGCGCGCGAAGTTATTCAAGTCTTGCAGAAGGCAGGTTTCCGTTTTTTAAGGCAACGGGGCAGTCACGCTATTTATGGTCATTCAGATGGAAGGATAACTGAAATTCCTATGCCCCCTGGTGAAGATATTGGGCGAGGGCTTTTGCGGAAGATTATTCGTGATATGAAAATTTCTCGTGAAGAATTTTTGAAGCTTTGGCATAATTAGGTGTTGTGATGTAAAATAACCGAGCCCGCACGAGGAGAGCGAGCGGGCTCGACCTACCAAACTCACAGAGTCTAACTGAGGGGAATCGAGAGGCCCATCCTTAAAGGAGGGACTGTTTTGCATACGGACAAACTCATCATCAAGGGTGCGCGTGAGCACAATCTCAAAAATATTGACTTAGAGCTTCCGAGAAATAAGTTAGTGGTTTTCACGGGTATTTCAGGTTCTGGCAAATCGTCGCTGGCGTTTGACACGATCTATGCCGAAGGCCAACGGCGCTATGTGGAGTCGCTCTCGGCCTACGCGCGCCAATTTTTAGGCCAGATGGAGAAACCCGATGTCGATTTTATCGAGGGTCTCTCGCCGGCCATCTCGATTGACCAAAAGACAGTCCACCGAAACCCGCGCTCGACGGTCGGCACGGTCACGGAAATCTATGATTATTTGAGATTGCTCTTCGCGCGCATCGGCAAGCCGCACTGCTATAAGTGCGGCCGAGCGATCGCGCAACAGAGCGCGCAACAAATCGTCGATCAAATCTTGGCCCTGGGCGATGGAACACGGATTCAGATTTTGTCTCCGATCGCGCGCGGCCGCAAGGGCGAATACAAAAAAGTCTTCGAAGAGCTGCGCAAAGAGGGTTTTGCTCGTGTCCGGGTAAATGGCAAAATCTATGATTTAACTACTGATGATGAAATTAAGTTAGACAAACAAAAAAAACACACAATCGAAATAATCGTCGATCGCATCGCCGTCAAAAAAGAGATCAAGAATCGAATTGCCGATGCGGTCGAGACGGCACTCAAGCGAGCCGCTGGGTTGGTTGTAATAGCATTAGTAGATAAGAAAGAAGAGCTATTGCTGAGCGAGCACTTTGCTTGCCCTGATTGCAGCATCAGCTACGCTAAGATCGAACCGAGAATGTTCTCTTTCAATAGTCCGTTTGGCTCGTGTCAGACATGCACCGGGCTAGGCTTCAAGATGGAGATCGACCCCGATATGGTCATCGATCGCTATAAATCGTTGAATCAAGGCGGGCTCACCCCCTGGGCCAATTCGCATAGCAAGTGGCTGAAGGGCGTGCTCTCGGGGGTCTGCCGTGATCATAAAATCGACCCCGATAAGCCACTGGGTCAACTTTCTCAAGACAAACTCAAAATTTTGCTCTACGGCATCCAGGGCAAAGTCAGCTTTCTCTACACCAACAATTACGGGCGCACGCGCACCTTCGAGAGCACTTACAGTGGCTTGATTGGCAACTTGGAGCGCAATTACCGAGAGTCTACTTCTGAAATTGTGCGCTCCGACATCGAGCAGTACATGAGCTCGCGACCGTGCGTCGAGTGCAAGGGGAATCGTCTTCGCCCCGAAAGTCTTTCGATTAAACTTGCTGAGAAAAATATCATGGAAGTGAGCGCTTTTTCTGTGAAAAAAGCGTATCATTTTTTTGAAGAACTCAGGCTCACCGACCGAGAGAAACTGATTGCGAACCAAGTGATGAAAGAGATCCGCGCGCGTCTAAAATTTTTACTCGATGTGGGCTTGGAGTATCTGACGCTCGATCGTTCGGCGGGCACGCTCGCGGGTGGCGAAGCGCAGCGCATTCGACTCGCGACACAAGTCGGCTCTGGGTTGGTCGGCGTGCTCTACATTTTGGACGAGCCGAGCATCGGGTTGCATCAGCGCGATAACCGACGGCTGCTCAACACGCTGAAGGGGCTGAGAGAGCTGGGCAATACGGTGATCGTCGTCGAGCATGACGAAGAGACAATTCGAGAATCCGATTTTATTGTTGATATTGGGCCGGGCGCGGGCGCGCACGGCGGGCAGGTCATCTTCGCTGGGCCTGTCAATGAAATCACTGAATGCGAACGGTCTATTACCGGGGCTTACTTGAGTGGCAAGCGTCAGATTCGCGTGCCCCAAGAACGTCGCCACGCTCATGGATTTATTTCTATCAAGAACGCGCGTCAGCACAATCTGAAAAATCTCAACCTGGAAATTCCCCTAGGTGTCTTTGCCTGTATTACGGGGGTCTCGGGCTCAGGCAAAAGCACTTTAATTGATGAAATTCTCTATCGCGGGGTAGCGCAACGCTTGGGGCTCAAAGTCGAGAAGCCCGGGGCGCACGACGCGATTTCCGGGTTAGACAATATCAACAAAATTATCGAGATTGACCAATCTCCCATCGGGCGCACGCCTCGATCGAACCCGGCCACCTACACCGGGCTCTTTGACGACATTCGCAAACTCTTCGCTCAAACGGCCGATGCCCGAGCACGCGGGTACTTGCCCGGCCGGTTCAGCTTTAACGTCAAGGGCGGGCGCTGCGAATCGTGCAAAGGCGACGGCTTGATTAAAATTGAGATGCACTTCTTACCCGATGTCTACATTCCTTGTGAAGTATGCAAGGGCCAGCGCTATAACCGTGAAACATTGGAGATCAATTACAAAGAAAAAAACATCGCCGCTGTACTGGCGATGACGGTCGAAGCGGCGCTGACTTTCTTTGAAGCGATTCCGTCCATCCACAGAAAATTAGAAACATTGCACGCGGTCGGTCTGAGTTATATTCACTTAGGTCAGCCAGCGACGCAACTCTCCGGCGGCGAAGCGCAGCGCGTCAAATTGGCGACCGAGCTGAGCAAGCGCGATACCGGAAAGACGCTTTATATTTTGGATGAGCCGACGACGGGCTTGCACATGGCTGACGTCGAAAAACTTTTGGGCGTCTTGCACCGACTCGTCGACGTGGGCAACACCATTGTAGTCATCGAACACAATCTGGATGTGATCAAGACCGCTGACTGGATTATTGACTTGGGGCCAGAGGGCGGCGACGGCGGCGGGCGCCTTGTCGCCGAGGGCACGCCCGAAAAAGTGGCATCGGTTGCTGATTCATACACGGGAAAATTTTTGAAAGAGATGCTAAAAAATCAAGTCCCAGCCCCCACTCAGAATGGCACCAACGGAAGTAATAAGAAGCGAGCGAAAGCGTTAGTCGGAGCAAGATAAGATAAATAATTTCTGAATCGGAAAAAGTTTCGCTATGTCTTGAGTTCTTGGAGTGGAGATGTACCTTGCGCTCTCACGATGTAATATCTAAATTGAGGTAATCGGTCATGTCATCGTTTCGTCGAACGCACGTGCTTTTAGAGCGTGGACATTATCAACAACTGAAGCGATTGGCTCGTGAAGAAAGAGTTAGCTTATCCGCTTTGTTAAGACAGATTTTGGATGAATCATTCGCTCAACCAACCAATCGAAGCAAGCGCTCGAATCTGAAAACCTTGGCTGGATTAGGGCACGACGAAAACCTCAGTGGTCGAGATCACGACCAAATTCCATCAACATAATGAGTGAGATCGCTCGCATTTCCGAACAAGATATTCAAGACTGGGTGGGGTCAAAAAGCTTTGAGCGCGGATATAAATACTTCGAAGAAGGAGCCGTTTTTGAGACCCAACGCCAAGGAGCTAGACTGAAAGCGCTTTGCGAAGGGTCTCAGCCTCATCCCTATCAAGTAGAAGCGACTCTAAACGCGAAAGGCATTCACGATGCGCTATGCTCTTGCCCTGTCGGCGACGACGGGCGATGCAAGCACGTGGCAGCGCTCTTGTTGATGTGGTTTCACAGCTCAGATGAGTTTTCTGAAGTCGATACAATCGATCAAATATTGACCGAAAAAACAAAAGAAGAGCTGATCGTGCTTATTGAGAAAATGCTCGATCGGTATCCGGAACTGGAGATGGGGCTGAGAGTCTCTTCGTCAATCAACCGCCAGCGACGGATGCCCGCTAGCTCCGCTACTTATCGAAAACAAGCTGATTCGATCTTGCGTTATGGAGCCGATGAGTACGGCTGGCAAGCATCATTTCATGCTGCAGCAGAATTAGATCAGATTATCGCGGTGGGTGAGGAGTTTGTCGCTCGACAAGAGTGGGCCAGTGCCGCAGCGGTCTATCAAGGCGTGTCGGCATCAATCTTCAACAACTACGGAGAATATCATGACGCTGAAGGCGAGTTGATCTCAATTGTAGAAGAGTGCGTCGCGGGATTAGGCCTCTGTCTTGCGGCGACTGACCCCGAAACACGCGAAATGGTCTGGCGAGCGATGTTTGAAATTTATCAAAAAGATATAGATTGAGGCGGTATGGGGCTGAGTGAAGAGATGGCAGATATTGCGAATACACACGCGACTGCCGAAGAGCGTCAGAAGATCGCTCAGTGGGTAAGCACCGTCTTGCCTGCACCCAAAGTCAATGATTTCTCTAACCATTGGCAACGAGAACAATACGGTGAATTGCTCCTAGCGCTCCAGGGCGAGTCATCGAATGATGAAATATTTTTGCAAATTTGCCGCGAGACGGGGCAAATCGAAAAACTGATCGACAAACTTTTAAAACTCCAGCGGGGAGAGCTGGCACTAAATGAAGCTCACTTGGTTGAAGATGTTCGATTGGTTCCCTTGATCGAGCTTTTTGAGAAGCATGGACAAGCTTCATTATTAGAAAACTTGATCGCCGAGCGTGCCCAAACGACGCAAGAGCAACGGCTTTTGCAATGGTTGATGGAACGCCGAGGTAAAGCCGAAGATTTTTCTGAGGCGTTGAAATTGGCCCAGGCTATTTTTTCGATGTGGCCTTTTCTCAAACATTATCAGAAAGTACGCGAATGGTCGGAGAAATTGGGAAACTGGCCGAAGCTGCGCCCCAAGCTTTTAAAGCAAGTACAAAAAGACAAGAATCTTTTAATAGAAATCTATCTCGATGCAGGAGAGACAGACCGCGCTATTGCGATTACACGTCAAAAAGACCCACTGATGCGAGAGCGCTTGGAACAAGTCGCACGCGCTGCGGCGAAAACCCACCCGGAAGTCACAATCGGAATTTATGAACGAATGGCTGAAAATTTGATTGCACTGCGCGGGCGCGAGGCCTATAAAGCCGCCTGTACTTATTTAAGACAAGCGCAAAAATTATACTCACAAACTGACAAGAGCTGGCCTGAATATATTGCCAAATTTCAAGAGCGCCATCGGGCTCTGCGGGCGTTAACAGAAGAGCTCGCTAAAGCCGGTTTATTGTAGCTTCTCTAAGCAGAAATTTTTCTTGCTCGGCACTATCTGAGAATCTCGCGCAACGCTGATTCTAACTCAGGGAACTGAAATTGATATTGGGTATCTAACGCTCGCTTCGGGAAGACGTGTTTGCTCGACAGCAGTTCGGATGAAAATTCTCCCAGCATTAATTTCGCTGCAAAAGCGGGCAAAGACACAATAGCCGGGCGTTTCAATGTTTTTCCCAACGTTCTCGCCAAGACGCCTTGGCGCATGGGGTTCGGTGCCGTTGCATTCAATGGCCCGGTGATTTCTGAGTGACTTAATGCGTGCAGTATCAATCCTACGACATCATCGCGATGCACCCAGGACCACCATTGATGGCCCGACCCGATCGGCCCTCCCGCTCCGAGTTTGAAGGGGGCGAGCAGGGCTTGCAGCGCGCCGCCGCCGGGACCGAGCACAATGCCGGTGCGCACTCTCACGACGCGCACATTAAGATTCTCGGCTTTGCTGGCTTCGGCTTCCCAGTCTTTGCACACGCCGGCGAGAAAATCCGAGCCAGCCCCAGATGCTTCGGTCAAGCGTTCTTCGCCTCGATCGCCGTAGTAGCCGATCGCGCTGGCCGAGACCAAGATATGGGGTTTTATTTTGCACTGGGCGATGCCCTCGATGAGATGACGTGTGCCGAGCACACGACTCTCACGGATTGCTCTTTTCTGAGATTCGCTCCAGCGTCCGGCGATGGTCTCACCCGCCAAATGCACTACAGCATCAGCGCCTTCGAGCGCCTCAGTCGGCGCGAGCTCGTTGAGCGAATCCCACTTAAAAACGCTTCTTAAAGTAGGGACGGTTTGGTGAGCCTTGGCGGGGTTATGCGATAGGGCCGTTACAGTGTGTCCGGCTTCGCTCAGTTTTTGGCACAGTCTTGTGCCGATAAAGCCGGTAGCCCCGGTGACGAGAATTTTCATAGCAGTCTTTTCCACCGCATATTCATGATTTAAGAATAATCTCTAGGGCTTTTTTACTGTGTGTCGGCGCACCCACTCGCTGAACTCTTCTCGTTTCAGCCCACCCGCTGCGAGCTGAACCATGACCCGCTCTTGCTCATCGACAGCAGCATCTATCTCAAATCCATTCAACAGCAGAAAAAATTCCATCGAAACATGGCCGGTTCGTTTGTTGCCATCTAAGAAAGAGCGATTCTTCACGAGAGAAAATCCCAGCGCTGCGGCTTTGTCAACGATTATGGGATAGAGCTCTTGGCCTCCAAACGCCATTTGAGGCTGAGCCCTGGCTGATTCCAGTACGTTTCGATCACGAAGACCTATGAGGGTGGTGCCGCATTGCTCCATAATACGGAGATACAATTCGAGTACGTCGCGCAAGGTCAGATAACGCATCAAGTAAGCCGTCGGTAGAGCTCCGCATTCTTCTTCAAGAGATAATCTACAGTTTTCTCGAATGTGTCATCCGGGCGAGCTAACAACTCTTCGATACTCAAGCGTATGAGCTCCTCTATGGGCAATCCGATTCGTTCAGATATTTTTTTGAGTTGCTCCAGCTTCTCCTCATTCACATTGAGTGTGATGGTTTTCATAATAATCAAGATAAGTATAACGCGGATATTTTTTGCTTGCATCAATCAATCCAATTTTTGTATTGCCTCACTTTGGCTGTAGTGTTATAATAAAAGCATTCGCGCGGGCGTAGCTCAGCGGTAGAGTACTGGCTTCCCAAGCCAGGTGTCGCGGGTTCGAATCCCGTCGCCCGCTCCAGGTTAGCGTCTCAGAAAAGCGGCTTCTCTTATTTTAAGTCTGTGTATGACCCCCAACAGCCAAACAAATAAACCTGTCAACTCAGCGTAAAGGCGATGGACTTAACACAATGCCGGTAATCTTTCTGCAATCACGGGCTAAGCAACCCGCTGGGTTTGCAGCAGCGTTGTCATCATAGTTTATTTTTATTCCTTGTTTGGTTTCTAACGCTTTTTGTAGCAATCCGAAAATCAGGTCCACTTCGCTGCCTTGAGTAGACAACGAAAAGTAACGATACGGTTCTAGAAATAGAGCTTTCTGAGGGTCCACACACAGCACATGGATTCGTTCTCCCAAAAAGAAAGCGGCTTCTACAGGGAGGCAAGCAACTTGCTTGATTGTAGAGCTTTGGCCGTGGTTTTCCAGAGCATAAGAACCGACCAAGAGCAACGCTGCGCCAATACATGCGAGGGTCAGTACTACGAGACTTCTACGGCTACTCCACCTTGAGAACATTTCTATCACTCTCCAATGATCAATTTCTGTCAGTAGAGTCTATCAAGAGCTAATCGAGATTGGTATTGCTGTTTTGACAATCGAGCCATCCATAAGCCGAGCCTGTCTTCGTGCGCTTCTCGCAACGCCATGCCCTGCCGTGTAAGAGAGATATTGTTCTTCGAGCTGATTCATTCGGAATTACTCTCTTCAAGGTCTAAATGAAAATGATGCAGGAAGCGATGCAGAATGGGCGCAAATAAAATGGCGACAGTGGTCAGAAACACAATGCCGCTGAACAGCGCGTAAGACGCGGCAAACAACTTGGCGGAAGTCTGATGCAATTCGTTGACCGGCCCCATGCCTGTCAGAATCATGGCTGCATTCAGTATGGCGTCCACCCAGTCAAGGTCTGCGAAGCTGTGATAACCGAGAGTCCCGATAGCGAGTGAGAACAAAACCAACGCTCCAGCAAGGGCGGTGCGCCAAGCGAGATGAAGCAAGAACCTCCGTGGCTGCAAATGGAGATGATGACGGCGCTTAGACATAGAGAAGAGCCTCCTCGAATTCAATAGTTATTTATCCGTGTCAACTAAAAACTATTTTACAGGCGAAAGCTCGATTGATGAATACGAAGACATCTTAAAGCCTAATGCTGCTATCTTTCTAAAAACCAGTTCATTGAGCTCATCTTCGCCTACGCTTTCTGTATGTTGGCAAAGAGCTGGTAAGTTTCTAGCGCCTCTGGTAACGTTGCGAAGGTGCGCCCGATGGGCGCATACATAAGTGATGCTTGATCTCCCATTATTATTTTGGGGAAAGTTAAGTGGTCACTGAGAAAGGGAATATGAAGTTTGGAGCAGATGAATTTGTTCTAAACTTCACTTTCAAATGGAATTATTTCGATTGCTTCTATACTTAAACGCCGTAGCCTTGCTTTTAGGGGCTATCGGCGGTTGTTCTCTCCATTCGTCTATTCCAGGGCCGGATAGCAGCACAAAAAATCTCTTAATGAATAGTAGCTTTGAGTCGGGAGCCAATCCGTGGTTTGCGCTTTCTGGAAAACAATGGGAAGGTTTTAGAGTCACAGAGCAATACGCTCAAGATGGAAAATACTCTGCGTATCTTGCCTTGCGTGCTGATCAAGCAACAGCAGGCTCGAAAGTGTTTGGGTTGATTCAAGAAGTCTCACCTAAAATTTTCCCGAAAAAGATTTCAGGCTATTATCGCGTAGCGAATTGGCAACGTGGCACGGCCAAACAATATCTTCAGTTTGTTGTGATTGTGCAGGGCGACCCCGGTGAGCGGCGTTTTGAAAATTATCAGATTCGCTATGTGCTCACCGGCATCGATCGCCCTGCTCTAGCTATCCAAAACGCCAAATATCTCTTTCTGGGCAAGAGCGAGCCTGCTCAAAGCGAGTGGGTTTATTTTGAGCGCGCTCTCCACCCAGATTTTCAAACGCTCTGGGGGCACATCCCAAAAACATTTACGAAATTGAGACTCTTGTTCGAAGCGCGCTACGATGAAAAGCAATCCGGCAAGCCCGACGTCTTTGCCGATATCTACTATGACTCTCTCTACCTTGGCGATTAAGGAATTTTGTTCCTGCACCCAATCCTCATCTCTAAGTGAAAACACTTAATGAACTCTATGATGGACTTGACAATGAGGCTCTACCTGTGTTATAGTCACGTTTAGAGTTAGTGAAGACGTAAAAAAATTGAGTTCTGGCTGGAAAGGTGTGTAGCTTGGGGGTCACAGTGAGACAAACAGCAGCGCGGTCGGACGGTTTACCAATTCAAGATATTTTTCTTCCCAACAACCTACATACTTTTTCTTAAAGCTCTTAAAGAACTCTCTTTGATAGAACCGAATTAGTCGTTTCGGTTCGGGATGCGAGTGCTAAAGGGTAAACCCGTCGCGAGGCGGGGACACAAAGCCACGGGTCTGTCTCAAGACAGATGGCCGGGTTGCCGCTTGTGATTCCAGAAATGAATTGTGAATAGGATGCGTTTGAGCCATTGTCTTTTTGCGTTGTTGCGAAAAAAAATGGAGTGAGTGAGATTTCGTAAGGATTTTAGAAAAATTAAGAAGTCATAAAAACTGAACTACCCTCGCCTTGAAGGCGAGGGGTTCGGAGTATCGTCAATTCGAAATTGACTATCATCATGAACCGGTTCGCCTTCTTGCTCGCTAATGTAGTCTTGGATCATGGCGTCGGTAATC
>Ga0247727_10014656_pt1 | contig 12983 bp, 13 predicted proteins | sample WisWelCaveWW1625_FD_202498 | JGI IMG/M metagenome (GOLD analysis project Ga0247727, IMG submission 202498) | Biofilm microbial communities from Wishing Well Cave, Virginia, United States - WW16-25 | ecosystem: Environmental > Aquatic > Deep subsurface > Groundwater > Cave microbial mat | place...
CCCAGGGCCGCAACATGTTCCGGGGTCCCGGCACAGCGATCACCGATCTCGGACTACACAAGAACTTCCCGATCGCCGAGCGCGTGACGGCTCAATTCCGGTTCGAGGTGTTCAACGCCTTCAATCGCGTGAACCTCAACCTGCCGGACGCCAACTTCGCTTCGGTTAACTTTCTGAGAATCATCAGCGCCGACGATCCGCGCATCCTGCAGTTCGCCTTGCGGCTGACCTGGTGAGCGGGGCGGCGGGTCTGGCCTGAGCGTCAGGGGGGAACCAGACTGTGCTGCAGCGAGCGTTCAGCGATCCCTTCACGACGCCTTGCCCCGCTCGACGAGGTAGACAATCAGGTGCGCCACGCCCACCAGGGTTGGGATTAGTCCGGCCAGCCAGGCCGTGACGGGTGGGGCGTCGGGCAGCGCCCGCATCGTCGGGTCCGGGAGCACAATCGCCCCGACTGTCATGCCCCCGATCCCGAGCGCCAGCCAGATCAGACCGGATAACAACAGCACCCGTTGCACGTTCAGGCGGCCCCGGTGGGGCTCTTCAAGCAGCGCGGGCAGCTCGATTCCTTTCTCGATGGCCGCCAGCCGCTCCCGGTGAACGAGCACCCAACGCTGATGCCGGAGCCACTGCCGAAACGCCACGAACGCGAATACCACCCCTAATAACGCAGGCAGTCCCATAACCTGTTCACCTCCCTCGTTGATACCCCTGAGCCAGGCGGCGGGTTGCACGTCCCGATGCGAAAATGATTTGCAACCTTTTCTCCCCTTGACGGGTATGAAAAGGTGGACGCGCCAGGATGGACGACGACATCCAGCGGCGGCTAGCCGGCGGAAACAGGGAAGGGGCATTTGAACTGCTTCTGGAGCGCTACCAGGAGAAGGTCTTCCGCCTCGCCGTCTCGATTTTGCATGATCCGGCCCGCGCCGAGGACGCCGCCCAGGACGTCTTTCTAAAGCTCTGGCGCGCCCTGCCCCTGTACAACGCGCAGAGTTCTTTTTCCGCCTGGATCTACGCCATCACGCGCAACAGTTGTTTCAACCTGCTCCGCCGCGACTCCTACCGGGAAACGCTGTCGCTGGAGGACCCTGCCGCAGTCGCCCGCCACCACGCTCCGGCTGTTCGTGAGGAGGTCATCGACTGCCGCGCCCTGCTCGATCAGTTGTCTGAAAAGGACCGCCAGCTCCTCACGCTTTTCTACTGGCAGGACCGGTCCTACGAGGAAGGTGGCCGCCATGCTGAATCGCCCCGTGGGCACTATCAAAAGCGACTTGTACCGGGCGCGTGGCGCCCTGTCGCAACTGTTTTTCGCGAGGTCCTCGCCGTGATTTGCTCCTTTTGGCAACCACAGATTTTGGAGGTGATCGACCGGCTGGCCCGCGTTCTGCCCGCCGATTTGGAAAACCATTTATCGCTGTGCGGGTCGTGCCGGGAATGGCTCGAAACTGAGCGGGTGGTGGACCGCGCCCTGTCTGACGAACTGGCTCCCCCGCTTCTGCCGGCCCGTTTCCGCTCCCGGCTCCGCCAGCGAATCCGCAGCGAATCGCGGGCCTGGGTGGTTGAGGTGCTTCCCGACCTGCTGCATCTGGCAGGGGCCGGGTCTCTGGTCGCTGTGGCCTATCAGCAAGCTTCCAGCCCTGCCTGGGCAGCCGGGCTTGCGGCTGTGGCCGCAGCCTTTGCCGCTTTTTTGATCCTCGGACGCTCGCAGATGGAGGAGCGCGAGGAATGAGCGAACGATTGCGGCTCGGGCCGCAGATCTTCCGCTCAACTTTGATTCCGGCAAGAGGCGGCGGGGATGGGCGATAGCCGGGCGTCCTGGAGGCCGTCGCTTCGCCTCGGCGTGCTATAGTTGCTCGATTGCGACCATGCTGCCCGCCCAACCGGAAACACTGGCCCTGCTGCTCGGCCTGGTGTTGCTGGTCTCGCTCGTTTACTCTTCGGTAGGCCATGGCGGAGCGTCGGGCTACCTGGCTGTTCTGTCGTTTTTTGGTGTCGCGCCAGCGGTGATGGCGTCGAGCGCGCTGGGCTTGAATCTGCTCGTGGCAGGGATTTCTTTCCTCACTTACTGGAGGGCCGGTCACTTCTCCTTTCCGCTGCTGTGGCCTTTTCTGGGATCGGCGCCCTTCGCGCTGCTGGGAGGACTGCTCCGGGTGTCACCGGCCGCTTACAACCTGCTTCTGTCAGCGGTCCTTCTGTTTGCCGCTTATCGTCTGTTGGCGGTGACACCGGCGGCGCCGGAGGAGTCCCTGCAACGAGCGCCGCGGATGAGGGTGGCTCTGCCGTTGGGCGCCGGCATCGGCTTCCTGTCCGGGGCGGTTGGGGTGGGTGGAGGGATCTTTCTCAGCCCCTTGCTCATTCTGTTCAAATGGGCCGACGCCAAGCGGACCGCAGCGGTCTCAGCGGCCTTCATTTGGGTGAACTCGGCAGCCGGGCTCTATGGACACCTGCTGCGGCAGAAACCAGAGTGGGCGTCGCTCGTGTGGCTCGTGATGGCGGCCTTCACCGGCGGCCTCGTCGGATCTTACCTGGGAGCGCGCCGCTTTCGCGCGCTGTGGCTCCGTCGGATCCTCGGCTGTGTATTGCTCCTGGCCGCCCTAAAGCTGCTGCGCGGCGTAATTTAGTTCCTGGATCTCAAAACCACATCGAAGAGAATTGCTCGGGCTCGATCTTGTAGAGCACCCGCACCTCCCCGGGCTGCCGATAGGGGTACACGTCCTGGTTCAGGTACTTTTTAGCCATCTTGTTGATGTGATCGTCGGCGCCGGTTTCGGTGATCTCGATCACCCGGCCGCGCAACTCCAAGTATCGATACGGGTTGTCCGGATCCGTGACGCTGATTGAAACGCGCGGGTCGCGCCGCATGTTGCGGTCTTTGCGGCGGCCTTTGGCCGAATTGACCAGGACATGGGTTCCGTCGAAATCACACCACACGGGGGTCACCTGAGGGCGTCCATCCGGCATAAGCGTACCCAGAGCGCCGAAAGCCTTTTTTTGAAATAAGTAGAGAAACTTCTCCGCGATGACGCCTGCCATTGCCTCCTCCTATCGCTGCTGCCGGGCCGGGTGGCCCAGGGCTACTAAGAATATAGCGCCGGAGCCGGCGGCGTGCGGCGAAAAAAAATCCACGACTTCATCATCGTAAAAGGTTAACCCCGTGGCTCCCAGCCCCAGCGCGTAAGCGGCCAGGTACATCTTCCCTCCCAGAATCCCGGCCTCGAGCTGCACGGCGCGGTAGCCGCGGTTGCCGAACCAACCCATCCATCGGTTCAAGTCTGCCAGAAAAAATACAGCCACAGCGGCGTCGCCGGCCAATGCTTGATCGAGCGCGAGGAACGCCGCCTGACGGCGAAAATCGCCGTATTTCAGGCCCTCCAGACGCCGCCTTTCCACCGAGTAGAAGTAGGCGCCTGGCCGCAGGCCGTCCACCGCATGGACGATCAGGTAGAGGTCGTTGAGGTGATCGCGGTTCTCGGCTCGAAAATCAGCCGGAATCCCTTCCGTCGAGCGACTCAAGATCGTGGAAAGGTGGGCAAAGTTGGTCGGCTCGCGCCGAAAATGCCGGCTCGATCCCCGGCGCATCACAACCTCCTCGATGGTATCGCGGGGGATGTCTTTCTCGGGCAACGGTTGCAGGGGCGTCGGCTCGCCCGTCGGCGGGAGGGCGACAACAGCCGGCGCCAGTTTTCGCCAGGCGGCTGCATTCTCGGCAGTCTGGAGCGAGGAAGCATGATGCATCTGGCGGATGGCCGGGTAGTCGATTTGCTCCCGTGAGAGCGGAACGGTTTCGTAGTTCAAAAGCGGGATTCCTTCCATCCGCTCGTGCGACGGGGCGGCTTGCTGTCCGAGCCCGAGCAAGGCTAAAGCAGCCTCGCGATCCGAATCCAGGCCCAGCAGGTAGTTGACCCTGTCGTCCACGAATCCGCACACCAGCTTCGCCGGCAATCCGAGCGACGAGGCCAGGGCGAGTGCGTTCGCAAAGATGGTGCCGTTATCCCATCCCAGGTGACGATAGGTGCGCGACTGGTACTTCCAGGCGTTGCGCCAATAGGTGCCGGTCGAGATCACGATGGCCGGCGCATGGGCCAGGAAGGGCTCCTGCCCGCTGGCCGCGACGAGGACGCCGCGATAGTCCCCCTGCCGCAAGATTCGCAAAGCCATCTCGGTCGGGCTGAAGTGGTAGACACCGGCCGGCAAGTCCGGCAATGGCCCGCACACCAGATACAGCTCGATTTCGTAGAGCGCCCCGGTGCAGGCGGCGGCCCGAAACAGAATCTCGCCGCCCGGATAGGTCCGGCGCCTGGTAATTCCGGCGGAAAAGTGGAGCAGGCGGACCAGATCGTCACGCCCCGGAATCGACCGGACCGGCCCGACTATGTCGACAGCAATCGCCGATAGGGCGGGAGCTTGTGTCGGCTCTGCTGGATGGGGCAGGGGCAGGGCCTCCAGGCGGGAATAAATCTTGAACGGCAGTGGTTGGTTGGACCAGTCGAGGAAGTGCGCGCTCCGTCGCACGCTTTTCGGAGAGTGTTTGGTGAGATGGTGGTAGTCCCGGCCAATTTCTACATCTTCATTATACATTGTGCCTCTTCAGCGAGGGCGCTTCTCAAGGTTGAGAATTACCGCCCACAACAGGGCGAACCCGGCCAATTGCGCGGCCGAGACGCGGGCCCCGAGGAACACCCAGTTCAGCAGGGTGGCTGTCGCCGGATAGCTCAGCTCGGCGACGGCGGCGAGCGACGCGCGCGTTTGGCTGAGGCCGCGATAGTAGATGAGCAGGGCGGCGAGGCCCGGGACGAGCGCCATCAGCAGGAGTGAAATCGCCTGGCGGGCGTCGAGCCGGTTCACAAGGGGAAGCGCTTGGCTCCCGGCCAGAGCCGCGAGCAGAGGAGCCGCCACAATGATGCGCAGCGCGGTGAGCGCGGGAGACGACAAGCTCCGCAGGGCGAACCGGCCGAGCACGGTGGATGCGGCCCACAGGGCGGCGGCGGCCAGAGCCAAGATGGCCCCCGCTGTCTCGGCCTCGGCGGCGGCGAAAGGCTCGAAGCGGGCGCCAAAACTGATCAGGTAGCCGGCCAGGATCCCCAACACAAGACGAACCCAGAACCGCCTGCCGAGCGACTCCCCCAGCAGCGCGCGGGCCAGCAGCGCCGCCAGTATCGGCTGCGTTTTCTGCAACAGCACGGCCGTGGTCGGGTTGCCAATCCGGATCGCCTCGGTGAAACAAATCGTTCCCAGCGCCGAGCCTCCCCACCCAATGCCTATCACTGCGCCCCACTGCACCCGGCGCAGCGCAAGCCACTGGGCCCGCAACCGCCAGCAAACAGGCAGCAAGGCCGCTGTCAGTATGCAGTGCTCGATGAAAACGATTTGGGAACTGGCCAGACTCGCGGTGAGCGGGCGGCGCAGAACCGTGTCGGCGCCCCACAAACTCGCCCCTGCCGCTACCCAAAGGAGCGCCCTCGTCTGACTCACCAAGGTCATCCTCTGCGCGCGGCAGCGAGTTTTTCCAGCGCACGCAGGGCCAGGCTGGAGGCCTGGAAGGCGCCTCCGCCGGCGTTGCGGAGCACGATCACCCCGGAGCCAGAGAAGCGATCGAGGTAGGCGGCCGCCTGGTAGCCGGCAACCGATCCGAGGTGACCGACTGCGGTCAGGTCCCCGCGACGATGCACCTGGAAACCGATCCCGTAACCGGACCGCAGATCGCCGTTGGCCGAGTAGACCCGGCTGAAACTTTCCTTCAGAGTTTCCTTTTTCAGCACGCTGGTTGGGCCCTCTCCCAACTGGAAGGCCACGAACCGGGCCAGGTCGTCGACCGTCGAGTACATACCACCGTTAGGTATCCGGAATCCGCGGCCCTGGTGTTCGCGCTCCGACTGCGCGTGGCCGGGTTTGCCGCCCCTGATCTGGTAGCCCCGGGCGAGCCGAGGCCGGATCTGGGTGTTGGGCTCGAAGGCGGTGCGGGTCATCCCCAACGGCGAGAAAATCTGTTGTTGGACGTAGTCGATGTAGGGCCGGCCGGCGGCGCGGGCCAGAGCCGCGCCGAGAATGGCGTAACCGATGTTTGAGTAGTGGTAGCGCGTGCCGGGCTCAAAGGCGAATTTCGTTCGCAACAGGGCGGCCTGGGTGACCTTCTCCCAGTGCGACACGGGTCCCTTTTGATAGGTGTCGAGATCCTCGGGTTCGCGGGCAATGCCGGATGTCATGGTCGCAAGCTGCAGGAGGGTGATGGGCGGCGCGCCGGGGAATGGCCCGGCGAGCTTGTTTACCTCCGGGTAGTACTTTTCGACCGGATCGGAGAACTGCGCTTTGCCCTGTTCGACCAGTTGCAGCAGCATCAGCGCGGTGAATTCCTTGGTGATCGAGCCGATGCGATAGACCGTCTCGCGCGTGGCCGGCGCCTTTTTCTCGATGTCGGCGAAGCCGTAACTCTTGGTCCAGGTCAGGTGAGCGCCGGAAACGACGCCCAGAGTCAGCCCGGCGAGGTTGTCTTTGGCCAGCTCGGCGGCCGCCAGCGCGTCGATCTGCTGGATGGCGCCACGCAGCTCGGGCCCCGGCGGAGCCTGGGCGATTGCGCGAGGACCCAGCGCGAGGACGATCAGCAGCGCCAGTCGGGCCCCTCCTGGGCTCTCGCCGATTTTTTTCGGGATGCGGTGGAAAGGCACCGTTTTCTCCGGTCATCTTACGGGTTGCCGGAAAGGAAGTCAACGAGACCCGGGCTGGCAGCGGTTGGGCTGCAAGACGGAAGCGGGGCCCAGCCGCTGTCTGGCTGCTCAACTTGGAATGAGGGCTTGACTACTTCAGTTGGGTTTCGAGGCGGGTCAGACGGGCGTCCAGGTCGACGAATCTCGACAGCAGTTCGCTGTGATTTTTGGCCATCTCGGTGCGGAGGGTGTCGCGCAGGTCGTCCATGCGGCCGATCGTCTCGCTCCGCAGGTCGTTTATGCGGGCATTCATCTCGCTTCGCAGGTCGTCGATTCGCGCATTCAACTCCGTCCGCAAGTCGCTAAGCCGGCTGTTGAATTCGTTGAACCGGTCATTGAATTCTTTAAACCGGTCATTGAGTTCACTAAACCTGCCGTCGATTTCACTAAACCGGCTATCAATTGCATTAAGCCGGCTATCGATTGCATTAAGCCGGCTATCGATTTCTTTAAACCGGTCATTGAATTCGTTAAGCCGCGCGTTGATTTCGATGAAGCGGGCGGTGAACTCGCCAAAGCGGGTGTTGAACTCGCCGAAGCGGGCGTTGATTTCGCCGAAGCGGGTATTCAAGTCGCTCCGCAGGTCCGCGAACCGCGCGCTCATGGTGTGGTTGTTCAGCAAGAGGCCGATCAGGACGATGGCCACGGTGAGTGTCGGAGCGACGGCGACCGAGATGTAGAACTGCGTTTCACTCATAGCAACCGCTCCATGATACCACGTCGCCGCTGGGAACCGGATACAATGACGGCAGCGTGCAGCCGGCCATTGCCATCATCGGCGGATCGCGAGACCAGAAAAGAGCCGCGGCGGCTGCCCCCCGCCTCGCCGGCGCGGAGGGCTTGATGAACGCGGAAGCAGCCGCTCGGGCTGGCATTGTGATTCTCGCCGTCCCCCTTGCCGCGCAGATTCCCACCCTCCGGCGCGTTCCGGACGGCGTCGCCGTGGTCGCCGCCTTTCACTGCCTGAGCGCCCACTCACTGGCGCAACTCGACCAGACGGTCGACTGCGATGTGCTGATCTGCGGCGACAGCGCCGAGGCCAAAGCGGCGGTGGCCGACTTGGTCGAGAAGATTCCGGGGGCGCGGGCTGTCGAGGCCGGGCCGCTCGAGAATGCGCACCTGGTCGAGAACCTCGCCGCCTTGCTGATCGCGCTCAACCTTCGCCACAAGGTCAAAGGTTCGGGCGTGCGCATCACCGGGCTGAAATGAAGCGTATCGTGGCCCTGGCCGGCGGGGTGGGCGCGGCGCGGTTCCTGGAGGGGTTGGCCCGCGTCGTGCCTCCCGAAAAGATTTTCATTGTGGTGAACACCGGCGACGACGCTTGCTTTCACAATCTTCACATCGCTCCGGATCTGGACACCATCACCTACACGCTGGCCGGTGTTGCCGACCGGCGCCGCGGCTGGGGGATCACGGGCGACAGTTTTCGCTGCTTGCAGGGCCTGGGGCGCCTGGGCGCCGAGACCTGGTTTCAGCTTGGAGATCGCGACCTGGCCACACACCTCTATCGCACCGAACGGCTGCGGCAGGGCTCCACGTTGAGCCAGGTGACGGCGGAGATCAGCCTCGCACTGGGTGTTAGAGCGACAATCGTTCCCATGACGGACAGCCCGGTTCGGACGCAGGTGCGGACGCGACGCGAGACTCTCGACTTCCAGACCTATTTTGTGCGGCGGCGAGCCCGCGACGTGGTACAGGGCGTAAGCTTTCGGGGCGCGCGGCAAGCCCGCCCCGCCCCCGGAGTGATCGAAGCCATTCGCGAGGCGTCCGGAGTGGTGATTTGCCCTTCCAATCCCATCCTCAGTATTGGTCCGATACTGGCCGTGCCGGGGATCGGGGAGGCCCTGCGGAAGACCGCCGCTCCGGTGGCGTCCATCTCCCCCCTGGTTGCGGGCCGGGCATTGAAAGGTCCCGCTGCGCGTATGATGAAGAGCCTGGGGCTGGTGGCCTCGGCCCTGGGGGTGGCGAAGCTCTATCGGGAATTCGCCTCCGTCTTTGTGTTGGACTGCGCGGACCAGGGACAAGCGCGCAGAATCGAGGCGCTGGGGCTCAAAGCCGTGGTTACCAACACGATCATGTCCGGGTGGAGGGAAAAAAAGGCGCTGGCCCGAATAGTTCTGGAGTCACTGCGGTGATCTTTGCCCTGCTGCCGGTGAAAGCGCCGCCGCAGGCGAAACAGCGGTTGGCGAGTATTCTGCCGGCTTCCCACCGGGAAGCCCTGGCTCGCGCCATGTACGAACACGTGATGGCCGCCTTGTGCGCCGCGCGGGGTCTCGACCGCATCGCCGTGATCACCAGCGACGAGGCGACCGCCCGGCACGCGGGCCGGTCGGGCGCCCTGGTTTTCGAGGAGCGGGAGCAATCCGGCCACGCTCACTCGGCGGATGACGCCTCGCGGCGGGCCATGGAGCTGGGCGCGGCGACGGTCCTGTTGGTTCCTATTGATGTCCCTCTGGTTACCCCTGCGGAAATCGAGGAGTTAATCGCCCCCTCCGGAAGCGGCCTGGTCATCGTGCCTTCGGCCGAGGGTACGGGCACGAATGCCCTGGCGCGCACGCCGCCCGACATCATCGAGAGTTGTTTTGGCCCGGGCAGCTTCCGCGCCCATGTCGAGCAGGCCCGCCGGCGGGGAGTGGAAGCGAAGGTATTGCGCCTGCCGGGCCTGGAGTTCGACATCGATACCCCGGAGGATCTCACCGAGTTGCTGGCGCGCGCCCCGCGATGTCCAGCGGCACAATTGGTGCGAGAGAGATGGGCATTCACATCCTAGGACTCGCCGGCCTGCCCGAGGTGCGCCAGGGCGACAACCTGGCCGAGATGATCGGCGCCGCCGCCCGTGCTGAAAACCATCCGCTCGGGGAAGGCGTCGTCGTGGTCGTCGCGCAAAAGGTGATTTCCAAGGCGGAGGGAGCGGTGATCGATCTGCGCGAGGTCGAGGCGTCGCCGGCTGCGCGGCGCTGGGCCCGCCACTGGGGGAAAGACGCGCGGCTGGTAGAGGTGATTCTGCGGCAAACCCGGCGCGTTGTCAAAGCCGACCGCGGCATATGGATTGCTGAAACCAATCACGGCTGGGTAACCGCCAACGCCGGGGTGGACCAGTCCAATGCGCCGGATCGGGATACGGTCACCGTGCTGCCCGCCGATCCGGACGCCTCGGCCCGGCGGCTGCTAGAGGCGCTCGGCTGCGGAGCAGTCATCATCACCGATACCTTTGGCCGGCCCTGGCGGGAAGGCCTGCTGAATGTCGCCATCGGCGTTGCGGGCCTGGAACCCCTCGCCGATTATCGCGGCGAGCCAGACCGCCTGGGACGCCCGCTGCAGAGCACCGTCATCGCGCTGGCCGATGAGCTGGCCGCCGCGGCGGGCCTGGTGATGCAGAAAACCGCGGGGATCCCGGTGGCCTTGATTTATGGTCTGGAGTGGAAAGCCGCGCCCGGTTCCGCCCGCCCGCTGATCCGCCCCCGCGAACACGACTTGTTCCGTTGATGGGTGGGGTTGACTGCGGCAGGCATTGCCGCTCCGGCCGAATTCCGCTACTATGAGGACCAGCGAATCGATGACCGGCCAGACCATCTCCCACTATCGCGTTCTGGAAAAACTTGGCGCCGGAGGCATGGGCGTCGTCTACAAGGGGGAAGACACGCGCCTCGGCCGCTGCGTGGCGTTGAAGTTCCTGCCCGAGGAATTCGCCCGCGACCGCCAGGCGCTGGATCGCTTCCAGCGCGAGGCCCGCACAGCCTCGGCCCTCAACCATCCCAACATCTGCACTGTCCACGACATCGACGAGCACGAGGGCCGGCCGTTCATTGTCATGGAACTGCTGGAAGGCCAGACCCTCAAGCACCGCATCTCGGGCCGGCCGCTTTCGACCGAGGAGCTGGTGGAGCTCGGCATTCAGATCGCCGATGCGCTGGATGCCGCCCACGCCAAGGGAATCGTCCATCGCGATATCAAGCCCGCCAACATCTTTATCACCCCGCGCGGTCAGGCCAAGATCCTGGATTTCGGGCTAGCCAAGCTGGTGGCGGAGCGGCGGCTGCAGCCTGTCGGGGAGGCCGCTGACGACTTGCCGACGGTGCAATACGCCGAAGCGTTGCTCAGCAGTCCGGGGGTGGCCGTGGGGACGGTCGCCTACATGTCGCCCGAGCAGGCCCTGGGCAAGGAACTTGACGCCCGCACCGACTTGTTCTCCTTCGGCGTGGTGCTCTACGAAATGACGACCGGGGCCCTGCCATACCAGGGTCCCTCCTCGGTGGCCCTATTCGACGCCATTCTTCACCAGCCACCGATGCCCCCGTCGCGGCGGAATCCTGCGACTCCGACCGAGATCGAAGCGATCATCCTCAAAGCCCTGGAAAAAGACCGGGAAGTGCGTTGCCAGGGCGCAGCCGAGCTGCGAGCAGATCTCAAACGGGCGAAACGGAATCTGGAATCCGCGGCGCGCAGCGGAGCCTCCGTGGTTTCGCCGTCCGCGCCTCCCGCTCCCTCCCCAGCGCGGCCGGTAGGGTGGGGCCGCCGTGTCGCGATTGCCTTGGGCGTGGCGGTGTTGGCTGCGCTGGCATGGTATCTCCTGCCACGACCTGGTGCGCACGCCCCGGCGGCGCCGGCGCAGAAGAACGTCACCTTCGCGCAACTGACCATGCAACCCGGCCAGGAGCTGTTTCCCAGCCTTTCGCCGGACGGCAAGTCACTGGTCTATGCCAGCGAGAACGATATCTATTTCCAGCGGGTGGGCGGCAAGACTCCCATCAATCTCACCCGCGACGGCGCGGCCACCATCGACTCGCAGCCCGCATTTTCTCCCGACGGCGAGCGCATCGCTTTCCGCCGCACGGCGCCCGAGGGCAGCGGCATCTACCTGATGGGCGCGACCGGGGAGGCCCTCAAACGTCTCACCGATTTCGGCCACAACCCCACCTGGTCGCCCGACGGATCCCAGATCGCCTGCGCCATCGCAGGCGTGGCGCGTCCAGAGACGCGCTCCACGACAGACAGCCGGCTGTGGGTCATCCAGATCGCCACCGGCGAGAAGCGACAGGTCACAGCCGAGGGCGATGCTGTGCAGCCCCACTGGTCCCCCCGCGGGTACCGCATCGCTTACTGGGGCATCAACCGGGGAGGCCAACGCGACATCTGGACCATCGACGCCGGCGGCGGCCAGCCGGTCGCGGTCACCCAGGATGCCCATATAGATTGGAACCCGGTATGGTCCCCGGATGGCGGCCATCTTTATTTCTCAAGTGATCGGGCGGGCAGCATGAACCTGTGGCGGGTGCCGGTCGAAGAAAAATCCGGAAAAGTATTGGGCCCGCCCGAGCCGATGACCACCCCGTCTCCCGACAGCGGACACCTCAGCTTCTCCCGCGATGGGCGGCGCCTGGCCTACGTCCATCGGGTCGCCACAACGAATCTCAACAGAATCGGGTTTGATCCGGTGCGGGAAGCGACGGTTGGGCAGGCCACGGCCATCACCAGGGGATCCATGTCGGCCCTCAATCCTGACGCCTCCTCCGACGGACGCTGGCTGACTTTCACCGGAGGGAAACAGGAAGATCTTTTCATCATTCAGACGGACGGCTCAGGCATTCGCCAGCTCACCGATGACATTCACCGGGACCGCTACCCGCGCTGGTCGCCCGACGGAAAGCGGATCGCTTTTCACTCCAATCGCAGCGGGGTCTATGAAATCTGGATGATTAGCCCCGATGGCAGCGGGCTGGAACAGGTCAGCTACTCCGCGCCTGCAAGGGTGCTGTATCCAGTATGGTCCCCCAATGGCGACCGGTTGGCCTTCACCAATGTGGGCGTCACCGCCCTTTTCGTGCCTCTGGCAAAACCTTCGAAGGAGCAGACCCCTGAACCCCTTCCCTTGTTGCAGGAACCCGGTTTTTCGTTTGTGGCCTGGTCCTGGTCTCCGGACGGCCGCCGGCTGGCCGGCTACCGGCAAGCCAAGGAGGGCGGCGTTAGCGGCATCCTGGTGTACTCGCTGGAGTCTCGAAAGTTTGAGCCACTGACGGAGGACGGCGCGTATCCTACCTGGCTAAAAGACAATCGCCGGCTGCTGTTTCAACTTCGCGGCGCGGTCCATTTGATCGACAGCGTGTCCAAGAAATTCCACCCTGTCGGGCTCCAGGGCGCCGGCAGCGTACAGGGACTCTCGCCCGACCAACGCACGATTTATTTCAGTGTCGCCGAGACGGAAGCAGACATCTGGCTGGCCAACCTGGAATAGGGGCAGGCCCGATGTCTGCTTCCGTCTCGGCGACACTGAAATAAATC
>Ga0247727_10014657_pt1 | contig 12983 bp, 12 predicted proteins | sample WisWelCaveWW1625_FD_202498 | JGI IMG/M metagenome (GOLD analysis project Ga0247727, IMG submission 202498) | Biofilm microbial communities from Wishing Well Cave, Virginia, United States - WW16-25 | ecosystem: Environmental > Aquatic > Deep subsurface > Groundwater > Cave microbial mat | place...
GCCTGCGCGGCCACGTCAGCCAGCGAAGGACGGCTGTTCTTGGATGGGCGTCCCTTCGCGCGCGACAAAGCAAATCCTCGTTTGGATTCGAGGACTTGAGTGTACCGGTCATGCAGGCCGGTGCAATCTAAACGGGTTTAGGAAGCACGGTTGGCGCGTGGTGCTTGCGGCGGGCCAGCAGTTGCCTTCTCCCCTTGTGGGAGAAGGCCGAGACGAGCGCAGCGAGTCCGGGATGAGGGGCCGCCCCCTCACCCCGCGTTCGCTGCGCTCACGCCGGCCTTCTCCCACGTGGGGAGAGGGCAACTACGCCGCCCCCGAATCTGTCCCGCACCCGCGTGGCTTCGTGGGCGTGGCTTTCCGTTAGTATCGCTCCCGCGCCGGACGATACTGGCGCATGAAGATGGGTACGCCGGAACTCCGCGGGCTTGCGCTTTGCGCCCTGGTCCTGAGCCTGGCTCCGCTAGGCGCGGAAGATGCTGGCGAAAAAAACACGGACAAGCCCGCCGCTCCCGCTCCATCCGAACCTGCGAAAGCCCACGCCTTCACGCTGGCCCAACCCGCGGACGGCCCGCAGGACGGCCCGCAGGACGGCTCGCGGCTGGCGCGGGAGCTGGTGCGCACGTTCATGACGGATGAAGCGTATGCCAAGCGCGTTGACGAGGTGAAAGCGCGTTACGCGCGCTGGCACGCCGAGCACAAGCTGGAAATGGACCGCTTCCTCAACGACCGCTTGCCGGGGCTGGCCCTGGCGGCGTTCGGCGCGAAAGTCGAGCATCTTCAGGAGGGCGCGCTGTGGCTTTCCTTTTATCACGAATTTCATCAGCCCACGCACAGCCTGGCCACGAGCTTCATCACGGACAACCACGCTTCCCTGGCGCGCCTTTTCGCGGATTTCACCTGGGCCAAGGCCAGCCAGTACGTGAAGGACCGCCAATGGGCCAAGGATAAGAAAACGGAACGGGATGAAGAAAAGAAGAAAAAGGAAACGGCGAAAAAAAGCGACCAAGAAAGGGAAAAGTAATATGCGCGTCCCCGAGACAACCCATAACTCCTGTATTTTTCATCTTAACCGCCACGCACCGTGTGACAAACCGTGCCCGTCATGGTAGGAGCTTGCGCCCAAAGTGTGCCCTTTCCTGTAGCACTATTCAAGAAACCAGGCGCTCCCTGGCGCGTGCTACTTATGGCACGCCGGAGGAGACCACATGGCCCGTTTGCAGCGCACCCTTGCTTGTCTCGCGCTTCTCAGTCTGGTCCTAGCGCCTGCGCTTCATGCGAAAGAGCGCCATGCGAATTTTGCCGAGAGCGTGCGTACGGCCGAGTACGTGGTTATTGCCACCGTTAAGGAAGTAACCAAGGCCGGCGTCGTGGTGCTGAGCGTGTCGCAGTGGTTAAAGGGCGAAGCCACCAAATCAGGTGAGGTCACGCTTAAGGGCGAGACGGGATTCTGTGTCATCGTAAAGCAGGTCGCGGAACTCCTGAAGGCAGGTGAGCGGTATGCGCTCTTTGTCTTCAAGGACGGCAAGCCGGGCCGCTTGGGCCATATCCTGAAATTGAAAGCGGACGGCGCTTTTGAGCAACCCGCGGCCATGTTTATGGATTTCCCTGGCGAACAGAAGCCCAAGAATGCGGATGCATTCGCCAAGCTCGTGGAGGCTGAGGTGCAGAAAGCATCCGTGAAAAAGTAGCCTGCCCCGCCACGAGGGCCAGCAGCGCCTTGCCGCGCAAGGCGCAGGAGGGGTGCCGAATCTATTCATTGGAAGTCTTCGGTGGTTCCACTGCTCCCGCCTTAAAATTCCCAATCCGTCTATGCTCTTTTGCCTCTGTATTTTTTTCTAAGGCCTTTAATACAATAAATGTTGTCCCAAGAATGCTGCCCCACGCGCAAAGATCGAAACTGAAAGCCGCTGCACCCCAGTGGATTTGACTGGTATCTTCAATATATTGTATTGCTGGCCACGGCCATCCGTAGCTTTTTGCATACTTCAGTCCTTCTGCATGGTACCAAAGCATTGGCACTACAAGGTCCCCACTTTGTGGAACCACATTTAGCCCCAACAAAGCTCCCACCACCAGAATAAATAAAACCAAACTACGCAGATGGAATCGCACCTTCGCCTTAGAATTCCCAAGCGGATTATTTTCATTAGCTTCAATACTTCTTTCCAAGGCCCTTAATACAACAAACATTGTCCCAAGAATGATGCCCCCCACGCAAACATTAAACCCGAGTGCAATAACATCCCAATCTATTCGCCAACTGCTTTCAACATATTGAACTGCTCGCCAAGGCCACCCGTAACTTATTGCATACTTCAGTCCTTCTTCCCGTTCCCCTAACAATGGCTCGACAAGGTTTCCACTGCGGGACTTCACATTTAGGCCCAACAACACTCCTACGACCATTATGAATAGAACCAAACTACGCAGATGGAATCGTCCACTCCGAGAATTTGCCGTCATGCCGTCACATCGATCTGCGCCTTCTGTAGCCGGCCGCTGTAATCCACATAGACCGTCTTCCACTCGGTGAAGATGTCCAGCACCTGCCGCCCGGCCTCACGGTGGCCGTTGCCGGTCTGTTTCACGCCGCCGAAGGGCAGATGCACTTCCGCGCCGATGGTCGGGCCGTTGATGTAGGTGATGCCCGCCTCCAGGTCGCGCATGGCGCGGTAGGCGCGGTTCACGTCGCGCGTGTAGATGCTGCTCGACAGGCCGTAGTCCGAGCCGTTCAGCACCTCCACGGCCTCCTCGTAAGAACCGATCTCCAGCACGCTCAGCACCGGCCCAAAAATTTCTTCCCGGGCGATGCGCATGGCCGGCGTCACGCGGTCAAAGATCGTCGGCGCGAAGAAGAAGCCGTGCTTGAGCGCCGGGGCTGACAGGCGTTTGCCGCCGCAGAGCAGCCGCGCGCCTTCCTGCTTGCCGATCTCCACATAGCGTTCGACGCGTTCAAGCTGCCTGGCATTGACCAGCGGGCCGTAGAAATTCTTCGCGTCCATGGGATCGCCCACGCGCAGGGCCTTGGCGGCCTTCACCAGCCGGCTGACCAGGCCGTCCTTTACCTGCTTATGGATAATCAGGCGGCTCGTGGCGGTGCAGCGCTGGCCCGCGGTCCCGAAGGCACCCCACAGCGCGCCTTCCAGCGCCAGGTCCAGGTCGGCGTCGTCCATCACGATCTGCGCGTTCTTGCCGCCGAGTTCCAGCGCGCAGCGCTTGAGGGTCTTGCCGCAGCTTGCGGCGATCAGCTTCCCTATTTCGCTGCTGCCGGTGAAGCTGATCAGGTTCACGCCGGGGTGCTGGACGAGCGCCGCGCCGGCTTCTTCGCCGCGGCCCTGGACCAGGTTCACCACGCCCGGCGGCACGCCGGCGTCGCTGAGGGCCTTGATAAAGGCCGCGCCGCAGGCCGGCGTGTCCTCGGCGGGCTTGAAGACCAGCGTGTTGCCGCACAGGATCGCGGGAAAAATCTTCCAGCTCGGCACGGCCACCGGGAAATTCCACGGCGTGATGATGCCGCATACGCCCACGGGCAGGCGCAACGTCATGGCGTGTTTGTCGGGCAATTCGCTCGGCGTGGTCTCACCGTACAGCCGGCGGCCTTCGCCGGAATAAAAGTTGGCGCAGTCGATGGCTTCCTGCACGTCGCCGCGCGCCTCGGCCAGCGGCTTGCCCATTTCGCGCGTCATCAGCCGCGCCAGGTCCTCCTTGCGTTCGGCCAGCACCTCGGCGCAACGCCGCAACAACGCCCCGCGCTGCGGCGCGGGCACGCGGCTCCAGGTTTTGTACGCCGCGCGAGCCGCCGCCACGGCACGGTCCACCTCACCCCCGCGCGAACGCGGGAACGTGCCGATCAACTCGCGCGCGTCGGACGGGTTGCGGCTTTCCAGGGTCATCCCGTCTTCGTCGGGGACCCATTTACCGCCGATCAGGTTCTTATCCGGGGCGAGTTGAGACAAAGTGCGCTTGGCCATGTGTTTTCCTTTGTGCCGGTTGAGGCGCTGCCGGCCCCATAAATCAAACACCGCAAGCCTTCTGTCAATCGAAAGATGGTGGGCACCGCCCACACACGGCGCAATCGATACGCCAACGGCAGGTGGGCGGCGCCCACCCTACGACCGTGCATTTGCCGCAGCGAGCGCTGGACGTGGCTGTACGGAGCCGCGACCGTGAGGGAGCGGTTGCCGTAACACGAATTTCCAACCCGCGTTACGAGCGCTCAAACGGGTGTGAACGGCACGGGCCGGCTGGAAGCCGGCGGTACTGCCGGCGCGGACGCCGGCGCTACGGACGGGCGGGACGCCCGTGCCACGGGCGCTGTCCTTGGCCTTTCGGGGGATTCTTCGTAAACTGAGCGCGGGCGCTGGAACCGTGGCAGGAGTCTGGGCATGACGCTGGATGAACCGCTCCGCAAATTCCTGGATGACCTGGCCGCGCGCACGCCCACGCCGGGCGGCGGGTCGGCCAGCGCCCTGATCGGCGCGCTCGGCGCGGCGCTGGGCAGCATGGGCGCCGTCTTCACGGCGGGCGAAAAGTTCAAGAACGTGGAGGCCCGCACGCAGGACATCCTGCACCGCTGCGAGGCCCTGCGCGGCCGGCTCGCCGGGTTGATCGACGCGGACATCGCGGCCTACCAGGCTTACGCCGCCGCGCGCAAATTGCCGAAAGGCACGGACGCGGAGCAGGCCGCGCGCAAGGCCGCCATCGCCAAGGCGCGGGAAGAAGCCACGCGCGTGCCCGAAGCCATCGTCGCGGCGGCGCATGAAGGGCTGGAATGGGCCGCGCAACTCGCGCCTATTTGCAACCCGAACCTGGTTTCCGACGCCGCGGTGGCCGCCTATGCTCTCGAAGCCGCGGCGCGCGGCGCGGGCCTGCAGGTGTTGTGCAATCTGGCGCCTGATCCGGCAACCGCGGAGCGCCGCAAGCGCGTCCGCGAGAAACTGGCGGCGTGCCAGCGGCTGTGCGAACAGGTGGAGACTGAAACTTTGAAGACCTTGAAGTTGACGGACGATACCCCTTGATCCAATGACCAAGTACCCAAGGCCCACTGTCCAAACCATGACCAACTTTCAAGCCGCAAGGAACATGCGCGGCCACGCCCTGTCCAGCCAACCTGCCTTGGCGCCAGTCCGTTGGTCATTGGTCATTGGATTCCTGGTCCTTGGTCATTGTTCCACCCATGCATTCGAGAAGAAAGAAGCCCGTGAGCGGTTGGCGCGGTTCGTGCAGACCTTCGATATGGAGCGTTTCACGGGTCAGGGCGAGGTGGAACTGCTCGGCTGGCTTTACGCGGCGGGCGAGAAGGGTTGGGACTTCCTGAAGGACACCTACAACGACGCCAAGGAACCCAAGACAAAGCAAACGGCGCTGTATCTCTTCTGCCGCGGCTGGCCGGACCGCGCCAGTGACCGCTTGCTCGACGCGCGCACGCATAAGGATGAAGGTTTGCGGCGCTACGCCACGCGGCTCAAGATCCGCCTGGATGACGAACGCCGCGCCTTGTATGCGCAGATCATCGATGACGCGCGGCTTGTGCGCGAATGCGCGGTGCTGGAAGGCCGGGCCTTCAAGCACTTCCTGAGGCGCTGCGCGACGCTGGACGAGGGCTGGCTGGAGGAACGCAAGGACGATGCCCTCACGGTCGAACAGCTCAAGCAGGAACCCGCGCGCCACCGGGGCGCGGTGCTCTCGCGGCATGGCGTGGTCATCGAGTCCGAACTGGCCGAGCTTACGCCGGAATACGGCCTGCCCGGGTACTCGGTGATCCGCGCGCTCTTCGTCACGAAGCTGCGTGAGTTGTTCGAGTTGCGTATCCTGTGCGCGCCGGGCCGCGGCGCGCCACTGCTGAAGAAACTCCAGGAAGGCCACGACGCGGGCAAGAACCCGGTGGCGCGGCTGAGCGGGTTCTTTTTCAAGTGCCATGCCAAGACCTCGTCCAAGCCGGAGGACGGCGCGTGGCGCGAGCCGCTCTTGATCGTGCCCGAGCCGAGCTTTCCTAAAATGGGCTGGGAGGCTAATGCGCGGGAAGAGCTTGAGGACACCGGGTATGCCAAACAGCTCCCCTCGGTCACCATCGACGCGCCGAAGGCCGAGGAGCGGCTGGTGGTGGAACTGCTCGCCGGCGCGCAGATGCGCCTGCGTATCGAAGGCGAGGAAGGCCCGTTGGATGCCGCGGACTTGCTCAAGCGCGCGGTTGAAAAACTCAAGGCGCGCTTGCCGCAGGACCAGCGCGCGCAAGCTTCGGCGGTGCTTGTTTTCTCTCAAGAAACGGCCAAGCCGGCGGTGGCGCAGGTGCTCGAAATGTTCAAGGCGTTGGGCCTGGCAAGAGTTTTTTACTGCTATCTGCCTGATGAAGCTGGTAGTAAGCGGGAGAATGGGAAACACGAGTAGAAGGCAGGAACATGGTCGTTTAAAAAAGTAACGTATGGTACTAAATAGTATCATTTATGTTACTAATTATTAACATATAGTAACTAATACTACACTATTTATTGGACAATAACTTTTAACTGAAAAGTTATAATATAAAGCTCTTAATTAAATTGTGTTACGTGAGTGAAGTTTTTTTCACTACATCTAACCCGTGGCAAAATATTTGCACAATGAGCAACCGCAGTCAGGGGAAACCGGGCAAAGCACCTGTTGAGACCGCTCCACCCCACCGCATGGAGCCGGTCAAGGGGGCATCATGGGAGAACAGGTCATGTCAGACACCACGGCCTTCTTACGTCCCGTCGCGACTCGGCGCTCGTCAAGCCGGGACTACCGGCGCCGGCACTTCCACACGCGGCAAACGGTGCGGCTTTTCCGCGGCAACACCTCCGAGAGCGCCGACCGCAACGTGTCGTCCAATTACGAAAGCGTGCGGCGCTCCTTCCATAAACTCGAATGCATTCTCCCCGTGGTCGCGTGGTTCTATGTCTTCGACCGCCCGCCCGTGCGTGGGACGCCGGTCAGCGGCACGACCTACCAGGTTGACACGTGCGGGTTGATGTTGCGCACGCGGCTGCCCGAACATGCCTGGGTTGGCTCGCTGATGACCGGGCGCATGAAGGTGCGGCTGGGCATCACGTTGCCGGACTACCGCGAGCGCATCGTGGCCACTGCGATGGTGGGTTGGATGGAATCGCACGAGCCGATCGAGCCGATGCGGCTGGGGCTGCTATTCACGGAGATTAGCGAGAAGGACCTAGCGCGCATCCGCTCGCTTTTGGCCGCCGACCGCCGCCGCAAGGAAATGCTGGCGCAGATGAAGCAGCACCGCGCTCCCGCCAGCGGCGGCGTCGATGTGTGGTCGGCCGAGACGGGACCCATGCGCCAAGCATGAATGCGCCAGGACGATCAGGAAGCCGGCTCGACGGCAGAGAAAACTCGCTGAAGCCCCCAGACCTCCCGGAGAGTTGCTCTCTCTACCAGCGTCGAGCCGTTTTCCTGGCCGGCCCAAACGAGTCTTGCGGGTCCGAAATACGTTTGAGGCGCTATGGATTGCTGGGGAAGAATATAATTTAAGCTAAGTGGATTCCCGGCTCAAAGCTCACGGCGTTAGCGCGGATGCAGAATAACAAACCGCGTGTTTTGCAAAAGTACCCCGTTGACCTTGACGGACTACCGTGCTTAACTGGGAAGTCGTAGAGACGCTTATCCGATGCACACCACTTTTGACTATTGAAGTACACGGGGGAACTATCATGGCGACCAGCAAAACGCTCGCGCTCGGCACGCGGATGGAACCCAAGTCGTCCAGCCCCACGCGCACGCCATCCGGCCGCGATTTGTGGGAGACGCGCGCACCCCAAGCATCGGAATCCAATTGGACTTTGAAGCTTAAGCAAATCGCCGACACCGCGGCGGACACGTTGCACGCGCAGGTCCACAGCGCCCGCTTGGTGCAAGTGTACGGCGCGCTGGACCGCGACGCCGCGCGCTTCGAGTTGGAGACCGATCAAGGCCCCGTGCAGGCCATCCTGTCGCGCTCGGGCGAATATTCGTTCTTCTGGAAGCGTTGAGTTCTAAAAAAAATCCCCGGACAAGCCGGGGATCAAAGGCATGGTAACCTGTATTAAACCAAGGTATTACTTCATCTCGCCGCCGGGCGCCTCGCCGGTCTTGGGCGCTTCTTTCGGAGCGTCGCCAGTCTTATGGGCTTCGCCGGTCTTTGCTTCGCCGGTTTTTTTCTCCGGCCGCGCAAAGGCCTTGGCGACCTTTTCTTCACCCAGCAATTCGGTGAGGAACTTCTTGTAGTCCTCGATGGCCGCCTTCGAGGCGTCCTTGTCTTCCTTCTTCTCCTCGAGCACCTTCTTCACTTCGTCGCGCTTGGCGGTGATCTTGGTCTTCTGCTCGTCGGTGAACTTCTCGCCGAGCTTTTCTTCAAGCTTCTCGATGGTCAGCAACATGCCGATGTATCCGCCGCCCTTCTTCTTTCCTTCGGCGGGCTTCTCTTCGCCGGTCTTCGCTTCCGCGCGGACGACGGCCGACTGCAACGCCACGGTCAGGCTCAACAGCACCAGCGCCAACCAACCCAATCTGCTCTTCATGACTCTCTCCTCTGCCCACGGTTCCCGTCAGGTTCGGTGCTCCGGCCCCCCGCTGGCTACCACAGCCCGGACGGCCTACCAGAAGCGCCCACGACTTATTCGACCTGGAAGGACACCAATCTAATGCACTTGTGAGACTTTACCAAGTATAGACTCATCCCCGCCTCGTGCTACTGCGTGGATGGACGAAAGCCGCGTTATGGCATTCAGGTGGGCTAAAAACTTATTTCCAGACCCTGCTGCAACTCCATACGGGTGTTGATATTGTCCAATAGCGAAGCTTCCGCGGAGGTTAGATCCAAATAGCGCGCTTTTACTTGTTGTGCAAAGCCGGTTACCGAAAGATCTTCGGCTTCCAAAGCCACGTACGCCGGACGCCGGCAATACCGCGACCAGATCGCACACAGCGGCTCTGGTCTCCAAAGGTCAGAATCCGTGGCACGGGCAGCCCCTGCCGTTGGCCGCCCGTGCAGGCTGCGCGGCAACAGCGCAAAGGCCTGGTTGTCCAGTGCAAGGTAGGCGTCGCGCAGCTTGGTTAGCAGCGGCGCGGTGAGAAAGGGCAGGTCGCAGGCCACCAGGAAAATATCTTCCTCGGTTTCCTCCAGCGCCGTGTACAAGCCGCCGAGCGGGCCTTTGCCCGGAAAGAGGTCCGCGAAGACCTCGCCAACATCCAAGGCTTCCAGCTCGGCCAGTTGCTCCTCGCGGGCCACAAGCACGCACGCGCCGCAGGTATCGCGCAAGAGGCCCGCCAGGCGCGTGATAACGCGCTGGCCGTCGCGGGTGAGGCGGGTCTTGTCGAGGCCCGCCATGCGCCTCGACCGTCCGCCGGCAAGGATAGCTCCAGTCATCTTAGCACGGGCGGCCCACACGTCCGTAGTTCGGGGGTCTCAACCGAAAGCCTTTGGACCCAAAAGGGTCCCTGCTTCCGCTGTAAGCATACCTTAAAAGAGGGCTTGGCATACGGACCAAGTGCGAGCTTGACCGCAACCTCTCTTGCGGACAAAACGGAACGCGTATGAAAACTCTTGCCGTGTCCTGGCTGCTTGGGCTCATTGCGCTCTCATTAGCGTATGGCGGCGAGCCCGGCCAGGCGGTCCTGCGCCTGGGGCTGCGCGACGGCTCGCGCGTGACCGGGCTGGCGCCCGCAGAGGCGCGTTTGGAATTCAAGCCCGAGGCCGGCGAGGTCCGCCGCTTGGCCTGGAACGAAGTCCGCGGCCTGTCGCTCGCCGAGCGTCCGGATTTGCAGGCCGAAGCGCAGGCGCGCGCGCTGGTGAAGGACCTTGCCAGTGAGACGTTTCAAATCCGCGAGAAGGCGTTCGAGGGCCTGCGGCGTCTCGGCCACGGCGCGCTGGGCGTGCTGCGAGAGGCCGCGACCTCGACTGAAGCCGAAATAGCGGCCAAGGCGCGGCAGTTGGTGGGCGAACTAACCGGCGGCGGCGCGCGCGATGAATCCGACCGGCTGACGCTCGCCGATGGTTCGGCGCTAAGCGGGCGCACGAGCGAGGCGCGCGTCGAACTGCGCACGCGCTTCGGGGTCGTCCAGTTCCCGCTGAACACGATTGAAACGGTGGAGGTCCTCACGGGCGAGGCCGCCGCCGCGCAGGAAATGGCCCTCGCCGTAGCGAAGATCGTCAACGCGCCGGTGGTGGCGCGGCCCATGCCCCCCGCGCCGGCCGGCGCACTGGCCAAACGCTTCGGCCCGGACGTGGAAGACGCCGAAGAGATGGTGATGGGGGAAGAGAGCCTCAACCAGATGCTCACGGGGCTGCAAGTCGCCGGCTTCGACAAAGGACCGGACGGGAAGAAGGAGGTCAAGGCCGGCGATACGGTTGAGGACCTGTATGCGGCATGGGGGCTGTTGGTATGGCCTGATCCACGCGTCGTTGCAAACAAAAAGGAACGTATGCGTGTGAACGCCGGCGCGGCGCAAGAAATCCTCGGCATCTCGCGCGGCCAAAACGCGCTGGCCGTGCCGGCTGACGGCGAAGGCTTCGCGCCGGGCCGCCTCGGGTTGATGCTTGAATTCATCGTGCCGGGCAGCTTCGATGCGAAGAAGCGCGAGGGACGTCTGGGCGGCGTGCATGTCGTGGGCTGTATGATCGGCGCGGCGCCGGAAGGCAAGATCGGACTGGAAGCCTTCGACCGTTCGGGCCGCTTGCTTTTACGTATCTTCAACCGGCAGGAAGGTGTGGTCGCCGCAGGCGGCGTGCAGGCCAACGAGTTCCTTGGCGTGCGCTCCAAGGCGCCCATCACCCGCGTGCGGCTGTTCCGCGCCAAGGACGCCGGCGACGACGTGACCCTGCGCATCGACGACGTGGTCTTCGACCGCGTGGGCGCGGCGGATCGCGACGAACGCTTCGCCGCCGTGGAGACGCGCCAGGGCGAGCGCCTGGTCGGCGCGCTGGTGCGCGCGGCGGGCGGGCGCAAGGACACGCTGGCCCTGCGCCCCATTTTTGTTCCGGACACCGAACCGGCCTGGGACGTGCCGCTCGACGAAGTTCAGCGTTTCGAGCCGCCCGCGCCTGACGCCTCGCCCGCGAATGCCGCGGATGGCCCGCCCGCGCCGCGCAAGCGCGCCGGTCCCGGCCATGCGGTGCTCTTGCAGGACGGCGAACAGTTCCGCGCGCACCTGGCCAAGCTCGACCGCGAAGCGGCCACCTTCGTACTGGCCGGCGGCGTGGAATTGAAGCTGCCGCGCGGCGCGCTGCGCAAGCTGGACCTGTATCCCGAACGTGCCGCGCCCGGCGAGACGCCCCCGGCATTGGCGCTGGCCAAGGACGAAAAACCCGGCGTGGAGTTTAAGCAGAAACTAACGGGCCAAAACCCGGCGTCGCCTCAAAAGGAACCTGAGAAAAAGGAAGCCAATCATCCGGCAGCGGGACTGCCGCGCATGGATAACGCCGAAATCGTCGCGCTGGATACGTTGCGCGGCGAGTTGGTCGTCGATCCCAAGGACGGCGCCGGCGAATGGCCCATCGACCTGCTCAGCGCGCGCTTCCTGGTCTTCCCGCCGGCGACTAAAGTTCCCGGACCCGCCGCCGCGCGCGGCTGGACGCTGGTCCTGCGCCAAGGCAGCCGCTTCGACGCCAACTTGAAGGAACTGGGCGAAGGTTTCATCACCGCCGAGATCGCCGGCGGCACGGCGACGCTGCCTTTTTCCGTGGTGGAAAGTATTGAACGCAACAAGAAACCATGAACAACCTTCGCGCCAACACGCTCTCGATTTGCGCCGTCGATCTGGCTACCGGCGAGGCCGGCGTCGCAGTGGCCTCGCGCTGCCTGGCTGCGGGAGGGATTGTTCCCTTCGCCGCGGTAGGAGTAGGCGCCATTGCCACACAAGCCGTGGCCGATATGTCCTTCGGCCCGCGCGGGCTGGAGCTGCTCAAGGCCGGCAAATCCGCGGCCGAGACGGTGAATCAACTGATTTCGCGTGACGAAACCGGGACTGCGGCGGACGCAAAATGGATAGAGTACTATCGCGGCGAACAGCTTAGTGACGAAGGCGTGGATTTTTCCAAGGAACCTGACGGCCGCATCCGCTGGTTCACGCGCCGCATCCGGCAACTCGGCATCGTCGATGCGCAGGGCCGCGCGGCGGTGCACAGCGGCGCGCGCATCTTCCCGTGGTTCGGTTCACGCACGGGGCCGGGCTTCTGCTGCCAGGGCAACATGCTCGCGGGGCCGCAAGTCGTGGACGCGATGTACGAAACCTTCGAGCGCCGGCGTTCCAGCGGCGCGCCGCTGGTGCGGGGCCTTTTCGATGCCTTGGCGGCCGGTGAAGCGGCCGGCGGCGACAAGCGCGGCAAACAGGCGGCGGGCATTCTGGTGGTTAAACCTGGCGCGCACTGGATGAACTCCGAACGCTGGTGCGACCTGCGCGTGGACGACCACGCGGAGCCGGTGAAAGAATTGGAACGTATCTTGAAGAAGGGTGGCTATCTGGACTGATGCCATTTTAGATTTTCGGTTTGCGATTTTCGATTAGCAGCAAAATCGCCAATCGAAAATTGCAAATCCTTAATGCCGTCCTAGTCTGCTCTGCATGAGCCTGGGGAGCACCCATCACGTGATCAAGACGCTGTGCCGCCGCCTTGCCGCCGCCACGGGGTTGCCCGAGGACAAAGTCGCGGCCCTGGTGCGGCCGCCGCCCAAGCCGGACATGGGCGACTACGCCTTCCCGTGCTTTGAACTAGCCAAACAGCAGAAGAAAGCGCCGCCGGATTTGGCCAAGGAACTTGCGCACAAAATCGTACTGGACCCGGAGGTGAACCAGGTTTTCGCGGCGGTGACCGCCGAAGGCCCGTTCCTCAACTTTAAGGCCCTGCCCGGCGTGCTCAACGAGGCCATCCTGCGCAAAGTCCTGGACCCCACCGTGGCTTTCGGGCCTGCGGACGAAGGCCAGGGCCAAACGGCGGTCGTCGAGTACAGTTCGCCCAATATCGCCAAGCCCTT
>Ga0247727_10014658_pt1 | contig 12982 bp, 18 predicted proteins | sample WisWelCaveWW1625_FD_202498 | JGI IMG/M metagenome (GOLD analysis project Ga0247727, IMG submission 202498) | Biofilm microbial communities from Wishing Well Cave, Virginia, United States - WW16-25 | ecosystem: Environmental > Aquatic > Deep subsurface > Groundwater > Cave microbial mat | place...
CAGCCGCGCCGCCGTGACCTCCACGGTCTTCGCCAGGTCGGCCTCGATTTTGACCGACGCGGCGAGCTGCATCCGTTCGAGCGTCCTGCCGAACGCCTCCTCGGTGAGCAGACCCGCCACCGTGTCGCGCACCTGCGCGAACAGCGCGGCGTCGGAGAGGCGCAGCGTGTCCGACTTGAAGTACTGCTCCGCGCCCTCGCTCATGCCCTCGGCGCGACGGCCGAGGTGGGCCTTCTTGAAGCCCTCGCCGATCACCATGCCGTTGAGGCACGCGAGGCGGTAGAGCAGGCCCTCCACCACCATGCGCCCGGCGCCCACCTCGGAGTTGCGCACCGTGATCCCGGCCTGCACCACGTCCCCCTTCTTCACCTCGCCCTCCAGACGCGGGCTGACGAACTGGAGGTAGAGGCGCCGCTCGGTCACCTCGCACGAGAGCACCTGGATGCCGGCGTGCGCCTGCACGGCGGGCAGCACGGCCTCGAGCATCTGGTCGTGGTCGAGCGGGCGGAAGCTGCTCGACAGCAGCGCCCGCGCGTCGCCGTCGAGCGTGCGCACGAGGTGCTTCACCGGCTCGGCGTGCAGCCAGTGGTTCGCGTTGCCAGCCAGGAGCGCCGGCGACTCCGCGAGCATGCGGTCGTAGTAGGGCTTCGGGATCTTGGTGCGTGCCGCGAGCTGCTCGTGGAACACCGCGCCGAGCCCGAACGTCGGGCCAACCGCCTCCTCGCGCGTGCCGTCGAGGGCAACGCGCAGCGGCACGTCGTCGTGCGGCGGGAGGAGAGTGATCGCGCGCGAGTCAGCCGTGAAGTCGCGCTTCGCCTCGCGCTGCCGCTCGATCTCGATTGCGAGTTGCTGGAGAGATTTTCCGGTCTTCATGGTCGCCATTACTCCGTTCAAAAGTGGCGCACTCGCGGCGCGGAGAACGAGCGGAACATCCGCTCGTTCGCGCCGAAGTCGCCACCTGTCAAAAAAAAAGGCCCGGAGAGGGGTTCCTCTCCGGGCCTTGGGGGGAAGGGGTCACTTCTTCGAGACGCGCTCGACGGTCAGGCGGAACACGTGGTCACCGTCACGCACGAGGGTGTCGACCTTCTGCGTGTTGTCGCCCAGCTCGTTCCGCATCTGGAGGTCCGCCGCGAGCGCCTCCAGTCGCCCCCGAAACGCGTTCTTCTTCTGCTTCGCCTTGGTTGCATCCGCCATCGTCGATCTCCTTTTGGGTTCCATCGCTGCGTTGCAGGTACGGCACGCGCACCATGCGCGTTCCGCTCGCCACCCGGCCCCCGCAGCAGGGGCACGGGTGGGATTCAATCGCTCGCGGCCGGAGGCGCACCGCGTCGGCGCTGGCGTCGGTGAGCGTGTTGCACGCTCTGCACCGGACCACCACCTTGACGCCGCCGGCCGGCATCAGGATCTCCCAGGCGAAGCCCGGGATCAGTTGCTCCCCGACGGCGCTGCTCGGCGCCACCCGGGTCGTTCGGTTCGCAACGGTCAGGCCGCACGAGCGGCAGCGAACCTCGCACACGATCAGAGCGTCGTTGCTCATGCAGGCACCTCGGGCTCAGGGCGCGTCCCGTGGCCCGTGATGCAGCAGGAGCGGCAGCGCGCGGCGAGGGGATCGCCGCAGTCCGGGCAGCGCATCCTGGTCGCGGTTCCCATCTCGAAGGTGGGGTCGTTCGGGTCGATGTCGTTCTTGATCCAGCGCGGGGTGTCCTCGGTGCCGCACTCACAGCACCTGACGAAGCTCTTGACCCGACTCGGCCACTGCGCGCCTGCGCGCGCCCGCGCCGTCACTCGTCCTCCGCGTCACCGTGCGTGTGCGCGATGATCGTTTGGAGAAGGTGATCGTAGTCGCCCGCCATCGCTTCGGTGCGAACGGTGGCGATCTCCTGCGCCGTCCAGCCGCTCCGTCGGGCGGCCCTTTGGAAGCGGCCGAGGATCGCGAAGGCGTTTCCGTCGCCTTCGAGAACGTCCATCGACACGGACTTGTCTATTAGCGTGGTCCTCATTTGCAATCTCCTTTTGGATCGCTGACCGATCCGTGCTCCCCGCCGCTGCGACGACGGAGAGAGGCGGATGGATCAGAAGCAGTAGGCGCAGGCGAGGCCGAAGGCGACCACGCCGGCGATGACCGCGAGCGTCTGCGCGCAGCCGAGAAGCACGGGGCGCATCACAGCGCGTTCGATTCGTCGTCAACACACTCCGCGCACCCTCCGGACTTGTGATCGCAGCGGCCGGTGGACCGGCTCTCGTCGCAGACGTGCTCGTTCTCGGCCGCCTCCGCGCAGGTCTCGCAGCCCACGCTCGCGCCCGCCTCCGGGTTGGTGTCGCCGCAGGTCGGGCAGCACTCGGTCAGGAAGCGGCACGGGATCCACTGCGGCATCCGACGGCCACGCCACTCCTGCGTCCACGCGACCAGCACCGCGTCGCGAGTGCGCGATCCGATGCCCACGCCGTCGCTGCTGATGACGGTGCCGAGGTAGATCGGGCCGTCGCTCTGGTGCTGGTACGCCACCGCCATGCCGACGGTCGCTTCGGTCTTTTGCATGATCTCTCCTTTTTCGGATCGCAAGCGCGATCCCGTGACGCCGCAGCCTGCGGCTACGGCGTCGGGGGATGTCGCTTCAGTCGGGCCAGCCTTGGGCCGCGTCGGCTCGCAGCGAGACGTGGCAGTCGCCGCCCACGATCACGTGGTCCAGCATGGGCACCCCTAGCAGCTCGCCGGCCTGCTGGAGTCGCCGCGTCACCTGGCGGTCCTCGGCGCTCGGCCCGGCATGTCCGCTGGGGTGGTTGTGGGCCAGGATGACCGCCGCCGCCGACTGGCGGAGCGCGAGTCCGAACACCTCGCGCGGGTGAACCAGCGACGCCGTGAGCGTGCCAGTCGAAGTCACCTGCCACCCGACCAGCCGGTGTCGACCATCCAGCAGGAACACCACGAACACCTCTTGGGGCCGATCCGCGATCACCGTGCGAAAGATCGCCGCGACCTGCTCGGGTCCGACGATCGCTTCCGTGGTGATCTCCAGCGGAGGCAGCTTCAAGCGCCGCGGTGCGAAGCCGCCCGCCTCGGTCCGGTAGACCGTGGCGACCTCGCGGAGCAGGAGCGTTCTCTTGTCCATGTCCGATCTCCTTTTGCGGACTGCCGAAATGCAATCCCGGAGCCCGACACGCTGCGACGTGCCGGGCCGTTGGGATGGCACCTTACTGCGCCAGCGCAACAAGGCAGCGTGCGCGGGTCTCTCGGAAGTTTCTTCCCCGCCCGAGGAAGAAGCGAACGGGCTCGACGCCGAGTTCGCTGGCGAGTGCGTCAATTGCGGCGAACTCCGACACGCCGACGCACTTCCGAAGGACCTCGCCGCCCTTGGTCACGGCGTGCTTGCCCTCGCCGCCAGCGTGGTCGAACGTCAGCCGCTTCACCGTCCTCGGCGGCAGGATGCCGTCGAAGAACTCCGGGGCGAATACGCCGTAGCCGTCCGTTTCCGCGAGCCACCGGAGCGCCTTGGGTCGGTCGATTTCGAACGCCACTGCGGCGTCCTTCTTCTTGCTCATGTCCCGATCTCCTTTTTTTCGGTCGGTCGCGCCGACCCTGCAACGCATCGCCCCAGGCTCGAACCAGGCTTCTTGCCCGGCCGCCTTCACCCGTTCGTGGCCGATGCGTTGCAGGCTCGAGGCGCCCGCGCCGGCAACCTTGCCGACGCGGGCGAGTCCTCAAGCCAAGCGTGTGCCGGCCGTCGCACATTGCGCCTCCTCGGCGTCGAATGCGCGCTGCCGCGCAACCAGGAGTCGCTCGATCGCGACTCGCTGCGCGGTGTTCATGGAGGAGTCCGACGCGCGGCGCGCCAGCTCGTCCAAGCTCTCCACGTGCACGCTTGCGCGCTGCCCGGGGTAGCGGAACAGCACGATCACGAGCCCGCCTTGCGCGCCGGTCGGCCGAGCCAGCCGGTAGAAGTGCCACTCGCCCGGGTCCTCCCCTCGCGCCGCGAGCACCGTTGACTTCAGCCCTCCCGTCGCGCTGTCGTCCTGCACGATCGCCAGCTTTCCGTCGAGCGCATCGGCCAACGCCATGCTTAGTCGGTGGGCGCGGTTGTCGGCGTCCACCAGTGCCTGCTCCAGCTCTTGTCGCGTCGCCTTCTTCGCCCTCATGCGCGCTCCCAGAGCCGCACCAGCTCGTCGGTCGTGATGCCATGCGCGGCCGCAGTGTCGATGATGAGCTGCCGCTGATTGACCGGCTCGGTCGCGCCACCGGCAGTTTCGAGCAGCGCGTCGATCGCGGCGCGCTCCTTCGGGCGGCACGCGGGGCAGGGCGCCTCGGTGTCGCTCTCGCGGCAGTCGTAGTCGGGATCGAGCCCGCAACCGGCGCAGTTCGGACATCGCGCCTCGTGGAAGCTCTTGACAACCCGCTTATCATCTCCGCCTCCGCTTGGTGAGGAAGCGAGGAGAGGCCGGCGAGCCGGCTCGACACGGGCCGCGCCCTCGAATGCCTGCCGGCGCCACCAGGATTCCCAGTCAGACCGCAGGATGAGGAGCGCGCGCCCGCGGCGGAGGGCAGGCAGCACACCCATGCGAACGAGGCCGGCGGGCACGTATCGGCCGACCCCGTACTCGCGCTCGATCGCGCGGCAGGTCAACGCCCCAGGCGCCGTGATCCGGCCCAGCTCCGCGACGTGCTCGGCGCAGAACCGAAGGTGCGTTTCCATCCCGTGTCCCGGGATGACGAGCACCGCCACCGCTGCGGCCTCGCAGCTGTCGCAATTGCAGCCGCCGCGCGCCTCGATCGGGTCGCTGAGGTTGACGGGCCGAATCGTCGGCCCTCGCTTCTCGGTCTTCTGTTCCATTGGGATCTCCTTTTTTGACCGGCTTCGCGCCGATCTTCCTCCCCGTCGCGCGAGTGGCGGCACCCGGCCCAAGCACGAGTTGGGCGCTTGCCACTGGGGGCGCGCCGAGGAGGAAGATCGACGCGCGCAGCGGAAGCTGCACGCGCCGAAGGAGATTTCAGTTTCCCTTCACTTTGCCTTGCCGCTGGGCGCTGCCGGTTAGCCTCGGGGCTCTTGCCCCTATTGCCGTCCCGCGCTTGCCTCGCGTCGGTCCGCGCGTTGCGGACCTTGGAGGGCGTCAGGAGCGCCGCGCTGGATGCGGTTCGCGCGCTCGACCTCGCCCTCTCTGTCAATCCGCCCCGGTCGCCACCGGGAGGCCCTCGCGCCCGCGAAGCCCTGCGCGCCTTGTGCCGAGGCGCTCGGGCGCCGGCCCCTCTGGGAGAGACGCCGGCCGTGCTTGGGCGCTCCCATCCTCCGCCTTTCGAGGCGCCGTCGCAAGGAAAAAATGGCGATTTTGCAACCTAGCGATTTTGCAACAGAAATCGCCAGGCTTCGCCCAGGGCGCCAGGAGCGCCGTTCGCGACCGCCCTCGGCCTTTCCCTCCTGGCCCCTCGCCCTGCGCAACGCCGTGGGGCACCCTGCTCGCTCCATGACGGCCCTCCGAACCACGGTGGCCAGCCTCCGCGCCGGCCTGCGCTTCGATCCCGCCTCGGGGCTAGGACGCGTTCCTCTCGGCCATCCTCCAGGCTGCGCGTGGGCTGCGCCTCGACCTCTCCTTTTACAACGTCTCGTTCGACGACTCGCGCCCGAAACGCAACGTCGAGGCAGTCTCACGAGCCGACCTCGTGCTCGTGCTCTCGCACAACGAGTACGTGTACGGAGAGGCGGCGAGCCTGTCGCTAATCCAGCGAGGTCACTCGCCGACGCTGAACCCGCTCTACGCGAAGGCGCAGGAGCCGCACCTCGTCCGGTTTCGAGCCGCCGCCGCCGGTAAGCAGGTGGTCCTGCTCACGACGGATCGCATGGACACCGCCGAACTGCTCGCCGAAGCCATCGGCTTCGTACCGCGCTGGACGATCTCGGAATGCGACTTTCCCACCACCATTCAGAGCCTCCGCTACCACCCGCTTCGTGCGCTCGCTACGCAGCCTGCGGCGAAGGACCTCGACTTTGTGTACTGGGGAACGACGAAGCGCCGAGCGCCGAGCGGCGAACGAAGCGACTCGCGTTTTTCGCTCCTGCGCGACGTTCTCTCCGACCGTGATCTTGCGACTTATCTATCAGGTACGACCTTCGGCAAGCGCAAGGCGGACGAGCCGTTCGAGACCGACCTTCGCAAGCGCATCGGCGCGCTCGAGCGCGGTCGCGCCACGGCCTGCTTCCAGTGGCCGGGCCACGGCGCGTTTTTGACCGCTCGCTACCACGAAGCTTGCGCACTCGGGGTAGTGCCGTTTTGTCACTCAAGCTACGACACCGGCGATCGTCTCTGCATCGACCGCTGGCAGCGCTTCGACGACGCACGCGAGCTAGTGGAAAAGGTGCGGGCCCTGCGCGATCCCAGTACGTTCGAAAAGCGGATGAATGCGATTCGAGAGTCCTACGAAAGCCGACGTCCTGACGACGCCGATCAACACCGCGCTTTCTCGCAAGCGCTCGCCGCCATCCTCCAGGAGATACGACCCATGTCTGCGCCCGAAGAGACCTCCCCGCCCACCGATCTGCCCGTCGCGCTCTACGCGGACCACGAGGACGTCGCCGTCGCTTCTCTCCTGGCCTGGTTCGCCGACTACAATCCGCGCGGCATCACCGAGTCGGAGCTGAGCGAACTCGAGTGGTCGCTCGGGGAGTACGGCCTCGTCCAGCCCATCGTCGTCAACCGGCGATCCGAGGCCCGGGGCTGGGCGGCCGGTACGGCGCCGTGTGTCGTGGGCGGCCACCAGCGCGTGCGCGCCGCCGACCGCATGAAGCTCGGCGCCCTGACGGCGCGCTGGGTAGATCTGGACGAGCCGCAAGAGCGCCGCTTGAACCTTCTCCTCAACCACCCCTACGGCCACTTCGACGACGGGCTCCTCGCCGACGACCTCAAGTATCTGCGCAACGTTCTCGGCGAGCCGCTGGAGCATTTGGGCCTGGGCGCCGACGAGCTGGACCGACTCCTCGCGCTCGACGCTGGAGCGCCCGCGCTGTCGCCTACCGAGGCCAAGCGGCGACTGCACGAGCGTTTTGGCGTGCCGCCGTTCTCCGTGCTCGACACGCGCCAAGGCTACTGGCTCGCGCGCAAACAGGCGTGGCTGGCCCTGGGCATCAAGAGCGAGATCGGGCGCGCCGCCAATCTGCTCGGCTTCTCCGAGACGGTTCTGAGCGGCGGAGCCACGCGCCAGTTCGGAGGCGTGCCCGACGATCCCGAGGGCAGGATTCCTGGCTACTACACAAAGCGCGACGCGGGCATGGCGCACGAGCAGATCGTCGCCGAATTCGTGGCGTCAGGGCGAAACTTCGACGGAACGTCGGTCTTCGATCCCGTGCTCTGCGAGCTGGCCTATCGCTGGTTCTGCCCACCGGGTGGGCTCGTGGTCGATCCTTTCGCGGGGGGGAGCGTGCGCGGCGTGGTGGCCGCCTATCTCGGGCGCCGTTACTTCGGCGTCGAGCTTCGCTCCGAGCAAGTCGAAGCGAACGTCGAGCAAGCCGTCGCCCTGCTGGCCGAGAGCGACCGGCCGCGGCCGACGTGGGTCTGCGGCGACGCGCGCGCGGAGCTGCCCAAGCTCGACGCCGAGAGCGCTGATCTGGTGTTCACGTGCCCGCCCTACTTCGATCTGGAGCGCTACAGCGACGACCCGTGCGATCTGTCGAATATGCCGTGGAATGACTTCTGCGAAGCCTACGGCGCCATCATCGTGGCGAGCGCTCGACTTCTGCGGCCTGATCGCTTCGCTTGCGTCGTGGTCAGCGACGTGCGAGCCGTGAAGGGGCGCGTCTTCGGGTGCTATCGCGGACTGGTCCGCCGCACCATCGACCTCTTCGAGCACGCCGGGCTCGGCTTCTACAACGACGCCGTCCTGATCCAACCGGCGGGCTCGGCGACGATTCGCGTGGCGCGAACATTTCAGCCGACGCGGAAGCTCTGCCGCACGCACCAGAACGTCCTTGTCTTTGCGAAGGGCGATCCGCGAAAGGCGGCCGAGGCCATCGGCGAGGTCGATTTCGGCGCGCCCGAGCCGGCCGCCACGGCGCTTCCCGCAGCGATGGCCGACGGCCTGGGCGGCGAAGCGTGAGGGAGTGGCAACGCGGGCTCTCCACGGAGACGCTCCGCGAATTCACGGGCCTCTTCCGTCAGCAGCAGCGCGGCTACGCCTTCGGGCGCTTCAGCCTTCCGAACGAGGCCGACGTGGCCGCCGCGCTCGCGGAGAACCGGGTGGTGTGGGCACGCCACGGCGCGACGCTCGCTGCCGCGGCGCTCTTTCGACGGCTCAAGCGCGGGAGCCAACGCGCCGACTTCACGGGGCGGAGCTTCGCCATCGGAGCCGGCGCCGCCTATGTCTCCCACTTCGCGTGGGTCCGCGACGCGGAGGCCGCGCGCGTGCTCGCGCGCCTGCGCCTCGCGCCAGAGGTGTGGATCGAGGCATTCGAAGAGGACGCCCAGACGGTCAAGCTCTTGGAGCGCCACGGCTTCGCGTGGGCGACGACTCGCGTGCTCGCCTCGAGTGACGTACGCGGCATCTACCACCGCGGCGACGGAATTGTGCCACCTCCACTGCCGCCCGAGGAGATGGCCACGCTCGCCGTTCTCCGCCACGACTTCATCGACGCGGAGGAGCGCGCCGCGCTGCTCGCTGAGGTCGAGCGCGGCGCGGCCTGGACCCAGCACTACAGCACCTACAACCGCCGCAAGTCTTGGACGGCCTTCTCGCTCGCCGGCTATAAGCCGGGCGACCCCACCTTCGTCATCAAGCCGAACGAGATGTCGAAAGTCTGGCGTGCGGAGAACGCGACGTTGCTCTCGGCGGAGGCCGTTCCCACGGTGCTTGCCGGACGGTTCCCGCGCACGATGGCCGTCGTCGCCCGCCTGCCGGGCGCTAAGGAGCGCGTGCGGCTGATGCGCCTCGCGCCGAACGGCGAGCTGTCGCGACATGCCGACATCACGGATCGCGACGCAGGAGTGGCCGACGGCAAGATCGCGCGACTCCATCTGCCGTTGCGCACCACGCCGCTCGTGCGCTTCTCCGCCTGGTCGGCGCGCGGCGCGCACCTAGAAGCCAGCTTCCCCGCGCGCTGCGTCTTCTATCTCGACCAGCGGAAGCCGCACGCGGTGGTCAACGCCAGTCCGCAGTGCGATCGTGTGCATCTGGTGGTGGATTGCATCGCCTCCAAGGAGCTGCGGCAGTGGATCTCGGCTTCTCTCTAGACCGCTGGTGGAAGGAGCCGGCGATCATCGAGAAGGTGCACGGCACGGCGATCTCCGTGGTGCGCGAGGACCTCCTCGAAGGCGGTAGCAAGCTTCGGTTCCTGCCCTTCCTCACGCGCGGCGCCCGAGAAATCGTCTTCGGCGGCCCCTTCTGCGGCGGCGCGCCGCTCGCCCTCTCGGTGCTCGGGCGCGAGAGCGGGCAGCGCGTCACTCTGTTCTACGCGAGGCGCAGCAGCCTCCACCCGCGACAGGAGGCGGCGGCGAAGAACGGTGCGCGCCTCGTCTTCGTGGCGCCGGGCTATATGACGGTCGTGCAGAAGCGCGCGCGCGACTACGCGGCGCTCGCCGGTGCTCTGTTCCTGCCGCTGGGCTTCGATTTGCCAGCCGCCTCCGAGCCGTTCGTCGAGGCCATGCGTCGCGTGCGCGCGCGCGTCGGCTCGCCCGAGGAGGTGTGGTGTGCCACGGGCTCGGGCATGCTCGCGCGCTGCCTGGGCGTGGCCTTCCCCGAGAGTCGCGTGCGAGCCGTAGTCGTCGGCCTGCGCTCGCGCAACGCGCACCAGGCGTTCCCTCCGAACGTCGACCTGCTCGACTGCGCCTACCGCTTCGAGCAGCCGACGGCGGCGGGCGCACCCTTCCCGTCTTGCCCGAACTACGACCGAAAGGCGTGGGAGCGTTGCGTGGTCGAGGCGCGCGGCTCCACCCTCTTCTGGAACGTTCTCGGCTGATGCCGCGTCCCGAAGCATTCGTGCTCATCGAACGCGATGAGGCCGCGCACCGGCTTCTGCTCGCTTGGCCGTCTCTCCCGCGCTGGCCTGCGGCCCTCGTCCAGGCCGTGCGCGAGGCCGGAACCGGCGAGCGAACGCGACTCGTGCCGGAGCACCACAGGCGCCTCGCACAGTGGGCGCGCCTGGCCGGCGTAGCGGTAGCCGATGCCTATCGCTGCGAGGCGGTACTCCTCGGCAACGAGCTTTGCCGCGCCGACGGGCAAGTCGACGAGAGCGCCGTCCAGCTGATCCGAACGGGCTTGGCGCGTCGCCTGGGCCGAACGCCGCGCACCCCCCCTGCGCCGCGACCGGGCTCGACGGGCTAGCAGCTCTCCAGCCGACCCGCGCGGAGGAAGCCGTGCCAGTGATCGACGCAGTGGATCGACGGCGTGAGCGTCGGCCGCTCGCGGTTCCCATCGAAGCTCCAGCCGTTGGGCTGGTTCACCGGAAGCCGGCCGACGGCGATGCCGGTCTCGCACGGCGAAGGAACCGCGACCCACACAAAGAGCTTGCCGTCCTTCTCCGAGAAGTAGATGGCGCCCGGCCGGCGGTTCGCGAAGAACTCATCCTCGCTCGCCATCGGGAAGCAATCGACCGAGAGACGCGACTCGCTCACCGCTTCGGCTTCTTGCGCCCGAGTCGGTCGCACATCGCGCAGACGTCCCGGTTGGGTCTGCGCTCCTGCGCCTCGATGCGATCCCGAGGGACGGGCCGCCCGCAGCGGACGCGCGGATCCTCCACCGTCTCGTGCCACGTACTCCAGGGCCCGGCCCCGTAGGCGCGGCGCCAGCGCCACCACACTACTTCTGCACCGTCGGGTAGCCGAGCCGGCGGCACGCATCCTTCGACAGCTCGCCAGCGAGGCACGCGGAACGGTGCGCCGTCTCGACCGCGCCTTGCCGCTCCTGCTCGATCTGCTTCGAGACGGTCGCGGCTTCGAGCGTCTTCTCGGCCTTCTTGAGTCGCTGCTCGCCCTGCTCGATCCGCTCGAGCGTCGCGTTGAGCAGCGGCGCCTGCTGCACCTGAAGGTCGCGCAGTTCCTGGACCTGCGGCTCGAGCTTGAACGCCAGCTCGGCGCCGGTGTAGTGGCGCCAGGCCCCGAGCACGAGATCCCGGGTCGTGCCGAACGCGAACGAGAAGAGGCCGAACAAGGTCAGGAGCGCGGCGGCCAAGACCGCCCGGTTCTCGATCCAGCGACGCCACCGCGGCGCCGGTGCGTCCTTCTTCTTCGGTGCTGCCATGCGGGCTCCTTATTTTACCCCGGCGGAACCGGCGGAACCGCGCCCGGAGCCGTCGGGTGTGGGTCGTACTCGACGTGGAAGTGATCCCCCTCGTCGATCACGTCGAAGCCAATCGGGCGGAGACGGCCTCGCAGTTCCGCGAAGAGTGCGGGTCGCACACCGGGCGGGATCTCTCGTGTTCGCAGGTCGATCGCTCGGCCCTTGTAGTGCAGCGAGTTCGTGCCGTGCTTCCCGTCGGCGACGCTCGTGATGACGCACTCCGAAGCGACCAAGTGAGCGCGGTAGGTCTGATCGGCGACCCACATGGCGAGGACGAGGTGCGGGGAGAGCTGGTCGCCGAGGATTACGCCCGGTTTGAAGATCATCGCCAACGCCTCCTAATGGCCTTCCCGCGCGGGCCGATCACTGCTGCCTCATAGTTCCGCCTCTGGCGGCGGACCCGGTGGAAGCGTTGTGCAGCGCAGGCACTCGGCGTCGCGCAGGCGGAGGCACAGGTAGCCGTCGGGCGTCTCGCCGATCGCGCCCGTCCCGCTCAGGGTCCAGCATTGGGGCTCGGCGCCAGCCTCTCGGGCTGGCACGGTGGAAGCACAGGCCGTCGCCAGGGCACCGAGCAGCGCGAGCAGCCAGGCCTCTCCGTTCGCCGTGAACTCTGCATAGAGCGGCGAGTCCGCAGCCAGCGACGGGGTCGCGAGAGCCAGGATCAGCAGGGCGAGTAAGCGCATGCGCATGGATTCCTCCCTTTCAACCTTCTCTCCGCGGCACCCGGTCGAGCAGCCGCGGTGCGATCAGCAGCACGGGCGCCCAGACGACGTGAATCAAGGCCGCGAAGAGTATCCAGCCGCGTGCCATTATCGCGCCCCGTGCTTAGTGACCGTTCGCTTGAGGTACTGCCAGTCGGCCGTCGCCCCCGGCAGCGCCTCCTTCCAGACCGGCGCGTAGAGCGGCAGCGTGTAGGTCGGTGCGCCCGCGACCGTGGCGCACGCCTGGCCGGCCTGGCATTCGCTCAGCTCGTTCACCGCTGCGCAGGCGTGCGTGGCCGCGTCGTCGCAGAGCCCGTCGGGGCTGCCGCTCGTCGAGGGCGTCGAGGGCACGGCGCAGGTCGGCGTGTTGTAGAGGTCGATGCACCGCTTGTGCGAGCCTGAGAACTGCGCGGTCGTGTTCGCCGTCCCGGTCGCGAACAACGAAGGGAGGAGCGCGGCATACGCCGGGTTGGCGTCGTTCGTGAGGTCGGTGCGGAAGTTCGCGATCGTGGTCGCCGCCTCCGTGGTCGCGAGCGTGCACGCACCGCCGCTCGGCGAACAGCGGCGGTATCGGGTCGTATTCGCGCCTTGCGCTCGCTCGTTCACGACATTGTCGTTGATCGCCCAGGTCGCGCTCCCCTCCAACTCGCCGGGGTAGTCGGGAAAGAACAGGTTGGTCTGGCCGGCGCCACCGTCGAGGATCGACCACCGGATCTCCGTGTGGTTGTCGGCCGTCGGGAGGCCGTTGTGGGTGGCGAAGGTGCCGCCGTACACGCGATCGCAATCGTTCGTCGTGATTTGGTAGGCGCGGAACTGCGAGTGCCGCAGGCCAGTGCGGTCGTTGCGGATGCAGATGCCCGTCGACGCATCTGCTCCGTGGATCAGCACCTTCGACATCGCAATCCGCGCGAGCACGCCGTCGGTCGGGATCAGCCGCACGAGGCCGGCGTTCGCGCCCGTGCTCGTCGGCGGCATGTAGACCTCGTGGTCGATCAGCGTGAGGCCCGACGTGTACGGCGTCGGCGCTCCG
>Ga0247727_10014659_pt1 | contig 12982 bp, 8 predicted proteins | sample WisWelCaveWW1625_FD_202498 | JGI IMG/M metagenome (GOLD analysis project Ga0247727, IMG submission 202498) | Biofilm microbial communities from Wishing Well Cave, Virginia, United States - WW16-25 | ecosystem: Environmental > Aquatic > Deep subsurface > Groundwater > Cave microbial mat | place...
TGCCGAAGGAGTGCTTCCGCCTGGAATCCTGGGGCACGATCCTGGAAAAAGGCGCCGTTGGTTGAGTCGTGAAAAAGCGATCGAACTGATTCAATCGGCAGGGCTGCCTCTTCCGATTCGTTGCAGAGCATCCGTGCATCCGCTGATTCAGGACCGTTATTCCGCTTTTCAAAAAGCGCTTTTCCAGACCTGGTCCGACATTGGTGTAGAAATATCCATCGTCACTCCGGACATCACTTCCTACAACGACAGTTTCGAAAAGAATGAAGGCATCGATTTGCTCGTTGGACGATGGATCGCCGATTACGATGACCCCGACGCATTAACGTACGGTCTCCTTCATTCCGAGATCGGCGAATTTCGCAGTTATTACTGTTCCAGTGAACTAGATCATTTAATGGAAGAGTCGCGCGCTCAGAATGAGCCTTCGATCCGCGAAAAGCTTTATCGAAAAGTGGATGATTTCATTGCCGGCACCGCTTACTTTATGCCGCTTTTTCATGAGATCGATTACCGGCTGGCGAGTCCGAAAGTGCGCAAGCTCGCCCTTCGGAGCACTCCGCCTTACGTCAACTATGCCGAACTTGCAAAGACCGAAGAAGTAATTCCATCTACCGCAGTGAAGACAGATCGCGGCATTCTCAGCATTCCGATTGCCGGAAATTTTGAAAGTCTGGACCCCTGCATGACCTACTATTTGTGGCAGGGTCTCGTGTATCCGGCCATGTACGATACTCTGACACGGGCCGCGGAAGGCGCGCGGGTGATTCCGTGGATTGCTTCCGGGTTTCAAATGGAGGATGACGGCAAAAAATTCCGCTTCTTTCTGCGGGACGGAGTTCGTTTCCATGATGGGCGCAGACTTACGGCCCGGGACGTCCGGTTTTCTTTTGAGCACCTTTTGTTAAACAAGGACAGCTTAAACCGCTGGTTACTGATGCCGATTCGCGGCGCCGGCAAACTTTTGAACGGTGAGTCGCCGGAGCTGGAAGGATTCAAAATCATTTCCTCGTTGGAATTTGTTGTAGAAATGGAAAAGCCACTGTCATTTTTTCCGGCTCTTCTGGCCTATACGGCGGCATCGATTATTCCTGAAGGAACCGAGCATTTTCCGGGGAGCTGGCGTGAAGGATCCGTTGGAACAGGAGCTTTCCGGGTAGTTGCATTTGAACCCGGCAGGGTCCTGAAACTGGAGGCGAACCCGGGATACTGGCGTCACGGCCTTCCCAGATGCGATGGCCTTGAATTTACATTTCGATCGACACCTGCGGAAATCATTTCCGGATTTCGAAGCGGACGCTTTTCGCTTGCCTGGGACCTGTTCCCGGCGGATGTGGATGCATTGCGGCATGATCCGGAGTTTGCATCCAAGTATCGTGAGATACCGATTCTGTCTACCTATTACATGGTTTTGAATACAAAACGCCCGCCCTTTTCAGATGAAAGCCTGCGCCATCGATTGATAGAAGCGGTTGATGTGCAGGGACTGGTGCGCAGGAATCTGGGCCGCCTCGCGGTGCCTGCGCACAGTATGACGCCTCCCGGCCTGCTTGGTTACGAACCGGGGATAACCGGCCGTCCCTCCCACACACACAAAAAGCTTTCTGAGGAAGTGGATATTTCTGTCGCCATGCATTCGGTCTACGAAAGCCAGTACGCAGAGTTTGCGCGCGATTTCGTCAACCGGCTCAATGAAAATGGATTCCGTGCGCGCGTAAACACCACGGAAGCAGAATATGAAAAATCGATGGACGTTCCTGAAGCGAATCTACTTCTGACACGGTGGCTGGCTGACTATCCGGATCCGGATACGTTCATGCATACGCTGCTTCATTCAGAAAAAGGATATGAAGGTCGTTTTTGCGGAACTCCTGAAATGGACAGTCTTATTGAAAAAGGTAGAACCGAAACGGATCCCACCGTCCGGCATTCCATTTATCGACAAATCGAGGAAATCATTCGCAGCCAGGCCCTGGCCGTACCGTTGTTCCACGAACAGGCCTACTGCTTTGCGCGTCCAAAAGTTGAAGGCCTCGACCTTACCTTTTTCAATCCCTACGTCCCCTACGAACAAATCTGGCTGCGCCGGTAGAAGCCAGCCGGGCTCACTCGAACTCTCGCCCGGCAATGACGGCAGCTTGCGGGTTTGTTGCGGTCATTTCAAAGTTCGAGTATTCTCGGGCTAAGGGTCATGAGAAAAGGGCTTGCGTTAGCCGTTCGATTGATTGCTGTGATTGCTGCAATCTACACGTTTTATTCGATGCGTGCGCAGCTTAAGCCTCCGGAAACTTCAACGGGCACTGCAATCCAGGTAAAAGTTGTGAGTAATCCAGATCCACAGGCTTCACCTCTTTCCGGAATTGCAGGCTGGATAGTGGCGGAGAGAACCACCGGTCCCGGCGAGCCCGCCGGTGATTTGCTGAAACAGAATCCCAGTCTGGCAGAAGCGGCTCGAACGCCGGGCGTGAGTATCCCTGTGAAGAGCGAAGAAGAATGGCGTCGGGTGCAACAGATGGTTGTCGCCAAAAAAGAAATTGCTATCGAAGGCGCCGCGTTCCGTTTCAACACAGCAGACTCAAAAAAGTAGTCAGCACACATCCGGAAAGCCCGGTAGGGTTCGCTCCGTAATGCAGGCTGGAAGCCTGCGCTCCATAATTTCAATCAACCGGTATTTCGAGGGTAAGCGCGTTTTTCCCATCCGGACTTTTTACGCTGTCGAGATAAAACGCATCTCCGTAAAGTGTTTGCAGCCGGTCGCGCATTTCCATCAAGGAACTGGAATACTGGCCGGAGTTATCGCCCTTTTTGCAATTATCCGTAATTTGCACGCGAAGATGCCCGTTTTCCCGGCGCGCCGAAATGCGAAGGTGCGCCGGTAAATTGCCTGTGTTGGTTACAGCCGATTCGATCAACGGCTGCAGCAACAGATTAGGCACCTGAGCGTTCATCGCATCGGGGTCCACATCCACATCGAAACTCAACCGGTTTTCCGTTCGAATCCGCTCAATTTCCAGATAGCTTTTCAAAAAAGTAATTTCGCGTTGCAGTGCCACTTCCTGCGTGCCGATGTTTTCCATGGACAGCCGTAAGAAGTCTCCAAGTCGCGCAATCATTGTATCTGCCCGGTCCACGTTCTCCTTCATCAGGCGCGTGATCTCACGAAGCGTATTAAACAAAAAATGGGGATAAACCTGCATTTTCATTGCCTGAAACCGGGTCTGGGAGAGTTGCGCTTCCATATGAAATGCTTTGAGTTCTTCCCGGCGGAATATCCGGTAGTAATTGAGCGCCGAAGCGATGGTAACCATCACAGCATAAAAGATAATTCCAAGCTGAAAATGCTCGGCAAGTCCGTTTCGCATGACCGCATCCCAGAACGGTGTGAGCTTGCCGGCTACTGCATCCGCACACCAGTTCAGAAATGTGTGTATGGAAGTGTGTGCAAGCGCAAATAGACCTGCTGCAGGAATGTGGACCAGCAGATTTCGCGGATTGCCGGGGCGGGATACGTGAAAACGCTTTGAAAGCAGTAGAATCAAAGGCGCAAGCGCAAGCCACAGATACCACCACTCCAGTTGCCATACAATGGTTTCCTGGAGAGTCATGGGCTGCTTGTCCTGGTGCAGCGACTCCACGTATGCCTGGTAACCGAACAAAAGCGCCAGCAACGTGACAACTACTCCGGCAACAAACCAGGGCAACGCCGGATTCAATGCAAGCGGCTTTCTGGGAGACATATTATTTCTGGAAAGGCAGCTCGAGTGTAGCGATCACGCCGCCTTCGGGCGCGTTGCTCAGATCGAAGCGAAAGTCGTCACCGTAGATTTGCTGTAAGCGCATACGTGTATTACTCAAACCGACGCCTTCACGGACATCTTCATATTCAGTACCGAGGCCGGGACCGTTGTCCTGTACCTGCAACTGAAGATGCCCGTTGCTTTTGCCGGTCCGGATTTCTATGTGGCCCTGTTCCGAACGGGTTGCAATGCCGTGCCGGATTGCGTTCTCAACAATCGGTTGCATGATGAGATTCGGAACACGGGCATCCAGCGTTGCCGGATCGATCTCCATTTCTATAGCCAGACGATCCTGGAACCTGATTTGCTCAATCTGTAAATAGTAATTCAGGAAATCCAGCTCCTTTTGCAGAGTTACTTCCTGAGCTCCGGAGCTCTCCAGCGTCATATGCAAGAAATTCGTCAACTTCAGGATCATTTCTTCCGCCGCCGCCACGTCTTTGTACATCAATGCTGAGACTGAGTTGAGTGTATTAAACAGAAAATGTGGATGAAGCTGCATTTTCAGCGCCTGCAGTTGAGCATCAGCAAGCTGCTTTTCCAACCGGGTCAATTCAAGCTCGTGACCCTGCAATTTTTTGTAGTAATTAATCGTGAGACTGACAAGTACGACGATTGTATATATCAGTAATCTCAAACGGAAGTTGACCATGAATGGATTTGTCAGGATACGCCATAAGACATCGAAGTACGGAACGCCCGGCTTTTCAGCGAGCTTTATCCACATATCTCCGCCGATCAACCGTACGCAGGTCACGTACAGAGTCAGATGCAGCAGCGAAAAAGCAATACAAAAACCCGCGTGAATCAAGAGGGTGCGAAGCCAGTTCTGTTTTTCCAGCGGAAAACGCAAAGCGTTTCTAATAATGAGAGGAACCAGCGGAATCCAGGGAGTCCACCATGCAAGCTGGAAGGTCAACAAATCCGTATAGGATCTGTACTCCGCCTTGTAATGATTGTAGGTTACGTGCAACAAAAAAGCGGAAAAGCACGCCATCACCAGGACCAATCCCGTCACGAGAAGCCACTGACGACGCCCGAATTGAATTTCTTTCATCCTTACCGAAATCATACCAGAAATCGAAACCTTCCGACTCTAAGATAAGAGCCACCCTCGGGAACGGCAAAGACAAAGTGATGGAGCGCCTGCTTTCAGGGCCGAACCGCCATCGCATGTCGGAAATAATTAAGTTGTGGCGTCTCGCCTTTGATATATACTGAACCAGTCGGTGACAGGGAAAATCTTTCCAGCTTTTCGAAGAATTACCGCTCCCGCCTGGGTGCCTTTGACCTTTTTCGTTTCTCTCTCCGCTATTCTATTGATGGGAAACCTGGGATCCCTGGGGCAATTCACAAAGGCCGAGGTTTACTTTGCGGAAACTGCTCGTGAAATGCTTCTGTCAGGTGATTACATTACACCACAGTTTTGCAAAGAAATCTTTTTTGATAAGCCGCCATTTCTTTACTGGCTGATTGCGATATCCATGAGAGTGTTTGGTGCGATTGAAGCCGCTGCCCGATTGCCTTCCGCAATGGCCGGGGTGGCTATCATGCTCCTGACTGTCTTGTTTGCCCGCAGGCGATACGGAAATCGGGCCGGTTTTCTTGCAGGAGCAATCCTGCTAACGTGTCCGCTTTTCTGGTCCTTCTCGCGGCAGGCTATGTCGGACGCATGGCTGACCTTGTGTGTTTCGGCTGCGCTTTTTGCATATCATAACGTGCTCAGATCGGATCACCCGTGGAAAACTTCTTTGATTGTGGGACATGTGTTTCTTGCAACTTCGCTGCTTGTAAAAGGGCCGGTAGGAATTGTGCTCACCGGATTGCCTGTCCTGGGGGCTTTGTTCTTCTGCCCACGCGCACGGTGGAAACGCTTCCTTTTTCCTCCCGGAATTCTTGTTTTCCTGCTTGTTGCCATTCCCTGGTACTTCGCAGTTGCGTGGAAGCACGGTTCATTCTTCTGGAACTATTTCATTTTTCGAGAAAACGTCGGCCGCTTTCTTGGTAGTAGTTACCAGACCAGTCACGAGACATATGTGTATTACCCGGTCATCCTGTTGAAGCATGCGTTTCCCTGGGCGCTCTGGCTGCCTGCCTGCATACGGATGCTATATAAATCGCGCCACATCGATTCCGAACAGGGCTTTACATCCTTATTTCTTTTTTTGTGGATCGCAACACCGATTTTGTTTTTCTCCATTTCCCGTTTTCAGATCTACTACTATGTTCTTCCCTGCTTTCCTGCAATTGCCATCATTGTTGGCGCCGGTCTTTCTCGATATGCGATTCAGCCACTCAAGCGGTTCTGGAAAAGTCATTGCTGTATTCCTTGCGCTGTCTCTTGCTGTTCTTGCATTTGTTTTCTGGAAAAATTCGATCATGCTTTTCCCCGATATCGCATGGGCCGATCACACAGTGTTTCCGCTCACAGCTCTACTGGGAGCGATGCTGATCCTTTTTGCAACATTTTATCGCGCGGCCATCTTACCGCATTCCATCGCTGTGACCGTTGTTTTGCTGCTGATATTCGCCGATTGGGTCAACTTTCCGCGTCTTTCGCGCTATACCTCCGTGCAGCGATTTGCTCACAAGATCGGTTCGATGCAGGAAAAACAAACGCTACGAGTCGCAACCGGTTTAGAACTGGCCTTCTTGCATCCTGACGTCCGCTTCTATAGCGGACTTCCGGCAGAAGGAAAAGCCGATATTCAATCTGCGCGTGATTTTGTTGCAGCGCCGGGGCGCGCATTTCTGATCATTTATGAAAAGTACTTGCCGGAGATTTTTGGAAACGGGACTATACCGTACAAAATCATTGATCGTGGATTGTATCTCAAGCACGGAATTCCCAGGTTGAATTACTTCCAGCATCCAATCACTCCGAATCCAACCGTGCTCGTTGAAATCAACGGATCCCGAGCTGAAAAGCTTCAGTATTAGTTTTGTATCTTCGCCCAGCCGGAAAGCGGCTGATACTGGAGTTCGTAACCGCTCGGTGAATTTGTGTTTGCAACCGCGCGCACATTTGTCATAGCCCGCAGATGATTTAGAAATTCATTGTATGGGAGAGAATTCAGCGGCTTTCCTTGCGGCATCTGCCAGAGGCGAATTACGGAATCTGAGGCAGTGGATGCAATCCATTGTCCGCCGGGATGGACGACAACATCATGGACGGTAGTTCCATGCCCCAACAGCAAATGTGGAGTCTCACCGGTCATGGGGCCCACGCGCACGATTCCATCGAGATCTCCTGTAACAAGTCTGGTTCCGCCTGGATCGAAAGCCACACAGAACACGCGGTTGCCGTGGGAAGTGATGAGCGATGATTTCCCTGACTTGAGATCATAGAGCACAAGCTCAGAAGTCGACTTCTGTAATTCGAAAATATTCTTGGCGGAAGATGTGATTGCAGCTAAATACCTGCCGTCCTTTGAAATTGCGATAGCTGCCACACGGGAACCCTTGCCTGGATCCAAAACTCTTGCTGAGTCATCGTTCAAGTTCCAACGACACAACTTTCCTGTTTGATCACCCGATATCAGACTGCCGTCAGCGGAATACTTCAACCGGGAAAAGGCGGTCTCTTTTTCCAGAATTCGAGATTCGCCGGAATGTAAATCCCATATCTGAATCCCTCTTACGCCGGCGGCTGCTGCAGACTTCCCATCTGGTGAAAACACGGCGTACTCGTAAGAACCGGCAAGAAGGCGGCTTTCCAGAGCCAAATCATTTCCATCCAGAATGGATATCATGTGAACTCCATTCTCGGTGGCTGCGAGAACATACTTTCCGGACGGATCCACATCGATGGAATTCGCGTTCCAAATTTTAGAATTCCAGATGGTTTGTGGTTGTGACGGTTTCTCTCCCGGTAAGTTCCACACACGAATTCCTTCAACTGAAGAGCCCGTCATCGGAGATTTTCCATCCGGTGTGAAAAACGAGTTCGATGCGATTCCTGCGGAACGGTATACATATGGATGGCTGCGCCGCGCTGGATAGAACGTGAGGGTTGCGCCGGCTGCAGTCGCAATCCAGCGATCCTGTTTGTCAAAGATGACAGGTCCAGGGCTGTCCGGAGATCGGAACACAACAGGCTGAATATTTTCATCGATCAAATCCCATTGAGCAAGTCCACTGTCCTGCAATCCAAAGACAAAAGTACCTTTCGGATCAAACGAAATGCGACTGCCTGTTCCGGAAATCGTTCGGACTGGATTTTTCGTCCCCGGAATCATTGACCATAGCCGGATCTCAGATGAGTCTGAAGTTGCAATCTGATTCCCATTCGGATGAAACCGAACAAAGCCTGTGTCTTTGTGACTTCCGACTAGTTTTTCCTCCCCTATTCCAGGACCACCCAGTGACCGCACATAAACATGGTCACCGGTTGCGTACGAGATCCACTTTCCGTTTGAATCGATATCCAGATTTCTCCAGTAGGTGTCCTTCAGATTGAAGCGACCGAGGATTTCGGGTTCGTTTTGATCCAATTTCCATATCCGAATCACAGATTCGTTCCAACCAAAAGGCGGCGAAGGCTTCTTCCGTGCTGGTCAGGCCGCCGGGATAGCGTTGTCGCCATAGCTGGTATTCGAAGTATGCAGCCCCGGTCCAGAGCAGATCGGGCGATCGCCCTCTTTCCGCCCAGATGTCTGCCGCCCTGCCGAGTTGATCGCGGAACCGGGAGCTTTCGGCCTCCTGTGTTTGCCATTTCACCAGACGTGGCCAGTTGGTGATGAGAGATTCGTGACTGATCTCCACCCGGCTTCTTGAATTCTCGTCCCTGGTCGCTGAAGCTTCGAAAGATGTAAGGAGGCGTGTATCGATTAAGGTCTGCAAGACTTTTTCAGCTGCGGTCAGGGATGCCCGCGCGCCCGGACCCTTTTGAAAAACACTCAGTAATTCTTCTGTGTCCCGGGCGATCCGCGTCTGTTTTGCCGTAATCAGGTTGCGGAAGATTTCGCGCACAATCGGCTCGTTCTCAGCTCCGAGCTTCGCCATCATGGTTTCTGCATGCTGCGCAAGAGTACCCTGAACTCCACCGATCTCTTTGTATGCTTCACGCGTTAATTGTCCTTTTTGGCGGTCTCTTTTTTCCCACAATAATGACGCGGCAAACGCCAGCAATGGAAGAGCGCCTCTTTCTTTTTCCAGGTCCCTGAGAAGGTCATCCACCAGAGTTTCGTCTTCAAAACGGTAGCCGCATTTCAGGGCCGGCTGGACCAGAGCGCGGCGTAACGCAGTGCCGCTTAAAGGCAGCATCGCGGTCAATTCGGAAGAGATCGGAGCCAGCGGCTGGTGTGGGCGTAGGGCGACCGCGTTGAATCGACTAATTTCGGAAAGCCTACAGGATTCGTAAACCCGCGTGAAATGCGTCTCGGTGTCCGGTATACCTTTTAGAAGTCCATCCGTAAAGTCCAGCAGGGTTCGGAGCGCGGGCACCTGCCTGCATTTAGGAGCGCGGACTTCCAGTCCGCTCCTCGGCAGGCTGGAAGCCTGCGACCCGTAATGCAGGCTGGAACCCTGAGCTCCATGATCTTTTCCGGAATAGAAGGGGTTTCCGGATGCTTCTCTAGCTGCACCAGACTATATCGACGATTCTCAATGAACCGTCGGGAACATCAGCGCGCAGGTTCCTGGATCTGGATATGTACGCCCCGGTTTCGCATCAAGGCAAGGAGTTCGTGGGGCGGCTCGGAGTCACTCCGATGAAAGTCCTTTGTCTCCGATCCTGTTGCCGATGTCGGGCCCGTCATTCATCTGATAACGGGTTCATCCTGGTTTTTCCTATATAAGCCATGCTTCCCCTTGAGGGATTCCCATGACACACGTTTTCCTTTCGCTCGAGCCTACGCGCTCGATCGCCTTTCATGCTCAACTCAAAAAAGCAAATGCTGATCCATTTCGGAACATTGAAAATGGCTATGAATATTTTTCCAGCAGCTTCTGGAAACGGGGATGATTGCGCAGCGGATCCCATAGCGGGTCGAGTCGCAGAAGGGAAACGGAGATCGCGGAGGGAATTGAGAGCAGATGTTCGATCTGATCCAGTGCGGCGTCATATTGACCAACCATCACGTAAATGAGCGCTAGATCCGCTAGCCGTGCAGGACCATCATAAGCATCCTTGGAGACCGGGTACAAATCCGCAGCCAGCTTTCCTTCGCGAATCGCCTCATTTTTGTAACCAAGGCCAGCATAAACAATTCCAAGGGAGCTGTGAACCCGCGGATCTTCAGGCCGCTCCTTCAGCTCCTTTTCCAATAGAATTCGGGCTGCATCGTAAGAGGCGCGGGCTAGCTGAGGCTCCTTTCGGAGGTGATGGACAAAAGCTACTAATTCAGGCTTCGGGACAAACAACGATGCGCCTTCAAAAAATTCGACTGACGATGAGGAGAGTCGGTCTAACGCGGCCGGGTATTTCCTTTCGAAGACCTCCAGCCAGAACCAGCTCAATTCCGAATACGAATCCTGTTTCTTTGGCATCTTTTCCAGCACCAAACGAGTCTTTTCCGTTTCTCCGTTCCATTGCAGGTAAAGGAATGCCTTTGCTTGATAGGAACTCAGCTGGTCGGGGGCAAGGGAGATGGAGAGATCGAAGTAGCGATCCGCTTCCGAGTACCGTCGAATGGGAGCATAGGCGAGGCCGATCTCCGAAGCGATCAAGGCATATCGGGGACTTAAATCGAGAACCTTTTTCATGCTATCGATTGCTCCCTCGAAATCTCCCTGACGGCAGCGAACGAAAGCAATACCTTCTAATATTGTAGTATCCTGTGGCAGGTCCTTTTCGGCCGCAGCGAACTCTTGCAGTGCCAGTGGATAATCGTTAAAGCCCCAGTAATGATAATAGGCAAGCGCCACATGTGCTTTGGGTAGTCGAGGTTGGAGTTGGAAAGAGCGGTCTACCGCTGCCTTGGCCTTTGCAAGTCGCCCTCTGGTGCGGTCGTATCCAAGATGATACATTGATGAGTGAGCCTCCGAAAGTCCGGCAAAAGCAAGAGCGGAGCCGGGATCCAGTTCCGTGGCGCGCTGGAACATCTCTACTGCCAGATGAGTCTCCTCCTCTGCGTAATCGGGCCGGTTCATGTAGTCCATGCCGCGCAGATACGCCTGGTAGGCTTCGGGATGAACTGCCGGCGCACCGGTCAGACGAGCCTGCTCGTGTGGTGTTAACGTAACCCGGATCTCCTGGGCAATGGTCTGTGCCACCTCGTTTTGAAGCGACAGAATATCGCGCAAGTCGCGCTCGTAGCTTTGTGACCACAAGTGGCGATCTGTTGTGGCGTGAATCAACTGCGCAGTAATCCGCACCCGATCTCCTGCCTGAAGCACCGAGCCCTCAATGACCGCGTCGACGTTCAGTTCTTTTGCGATCTGTGGAAGTGGTTTCTGTGCTGCTTTGTATTCCATCACCGATGTGCGGGAAATGACCCGGAGCGATTCGATTCGGGCCAGAGTCGCAATCAACTCTTCGGTCATGCCGTCGGCAAAGTATTCTTGTTCCGGGTCACCCGAAATGTTTTTGAGTGGGAGTACGGCCAACGATTCGATCTTCACTGCACCAGGTTTGCCGATCAGCCGTTCGCGCAACCCACCGATATTCATTCCGACCGTTATTCCCAAGATTGCTGCAAGGACAGCCAACACGACGGTCCAAATCCGAGGCTGAAAACGGGAAGTCGGAGGAGTAGAAGCAGATCCTTCCCTTCTCTGATCTGTCGAGATAGGAGCACTTTCTACACGGCCGGCAGCCGGAGCTGCAGGATGAGAAGCAGCCGATAGGCCCGACTCCGTGTCCCGCTTCAGTCGCTTCAGATCGACTCGTAGTTCCCCTGCAGTTTGGTATCGCATTTCGCAATCTTTTTCCAGTGCCTTATTGATGATCCTTTCCAGTTCAAGCGGCAACATCGAATTGAGTAGCAGCAGGGAAACAGGGGCTCGATTCAAGATAGCTTCAAAAGTCACTGCACTGCTGTTGCCGGAAAAAGCACGCTTTCCGGTAGCCATTTCATACAGAACCACCCCAAACGAAAACAGGTCGGTGCGCGAATCCAATTTTTCGGCTCTTGCTTGCTCTGGAGACATGTACGCCACTGTGCCGACCATCGTGTCTGGACTCGTTAGAGATTCGGGAAACTCCAGTTTCCAGCGTTCTCCCAGCAACTTGGCCAATCCGAAATCTAAAATTTTCGCCTGGCCCCGTTTCGTGTATAAGATGTTGGGCGGCTTAATGTCCCTGTGGATGATCCCTTGCGAATGGGCCGCATCCAGAGCATCGGCAATTTGAATCCCCAGGTCGAGGATGCGATCCAGCTTCATGGGGCCCTTTGCCAGAACGTACTTGAGTGTCTCACCCTCCAGGAACTCCATGGCAATAAAGTTCACAGATTTTTCTACAATATTAGAAGATTCGGGACCTTCCGTTACCGGAATACCCGAGTCGATATCGAAGATCATACATATGTTGGGATGATTCAGCGCCGAAGCAGCCTGGGCTTCCCTTTGAAAGCGGTCAATGGCGGCCGGATCAGCGGAAAATTCTTCAGGCAGGAATTTTAGAGCAACGCTACGTTTCAGTCGGACGTCTTCGGCGCGGTAGACGACTCCCATTCCGCCGCCGCCGAGGTGTTCTAACACCCGGTAATGCGAGATTCTTTTCCCTATCATTGGCCTGACGTTTCATTGTACTCAAAATCAGGGCAAGATGCTTCGCGCTCGATCGCTCGCTGCCGCCAGTCAGGAATTCCATCACCAGGTAGTCGATGTTGCTGGTGCACTTGTTGCAAATTGAAAATAGATTTACAATTTACACAATGATCCCAAGAGTCGTAGGCGATCTTTTAGCCCAGCGTCTGGAGAAATTTCCAGCTGTACTTCTGACGGGCCACGCAAGCGGGAAAGACGACTTTGGCCCCGTTCCTTGAGCGAGCTGTATTTCGATCTGGAACAGCTACAGGAGCGGATACGCCTGGATTCGGCATGTCCAAGTTCCTTCGTTTATGGAGTTTCTTATTTTTTTCACCTCATCGACTCCCTGCCCGGCCTATTGCGAAGTAACACTCACAACCGCTGAGGAAGCGGAATTCGCCGCGCCGTCATATGCTATCGCTAAAAGGCTGTAGCTCACCCCCGATTTCTTCGGCACCTTCCAGTTACAACTGTAAGGGGCTGCGCTGTCG
>Ga0247727_10014660_pt1 | contig 12981 bp, 12 predicted proteins | sample WisWelCaveWW1625_FD_202498 | JGI IMG/M metagenome (GOLD analysis project Ga0247727, IMG submission 202498) | Biofilm microbial communities from Wishing Well Cave, Virginia, United States - WW16-25 | ecosystem: Environmental > Aquatic > Deep subsurface > Groundwater > Cave microbial mat | place...
CGCCGGCCATGAGCGCGACCGGCCAACCCGCGAGCCGTGCGAAGCCGGTGATCACGGAGCGCCCCCAGAGCTTGCCCATTTCGAAAAAAGAATCCCGATCCGCGACCGCAGCGACGATCTTGCGCATGTGGTAGACCTTGCGCGGATCGCGCGGCACGGCTTCCAGAAGCCAGGCATCGCTTCTTTTCGGGTCATCATCATTCGGTATTCGCGCGGCCAGGTCGTGGACAGACGATGGAAGATAGGAGAGAAACCGGCGCGCGCGCTCGAAGGCGTCGTCTTCGCTCGCCGCCTCGTCGTCCACCGCGCCGTTGCGCGTCTGGATGTGGCTGCCGCCCAGTTCGTTCTTCCCGAGCTTGCCGTGCGTCCATTCCACCACCGGCGGACCGGCGACGAACATCTGCGAGCTTTCCTTCACCATCACCGAGTAGTGGCTCGCCACCACGCGCGCCGCGCCGAGGCCCGCCACCGAGCCGAGCGCGAGCGAAACCACCGGAATCTCCGCCAGGTTGTCGGTCCACCAGTCCCAGAGGAAGGCTTTCGGCATCGGCGAATGGCCCTGCAATTCCAGGTTCTTCACCGAGCCGCCGCCCCCGGTGCCGTCCACCAGGCGCACGAGCGGCAGCCGCAGGTCGCAGGCCATGCGCTCCACCGCCAGCAGCTTGTCCTTGATGCCGCCGTCGTTCGCGCCGCCGCGCACCGTGAAGTCGTCGCCCGTGACCGCCACGGTGCGCCCGGCAACGCGCCCGCGCCCGAAAATCAGGTTCGCGGGTGAGAACTCCGCCAGCTCGCCCTCGGCGCTGTATTGCGCGACGCCGGCGAGGCCGCCGATCTCATGGAACGAGCCAGGATCGAGCAACCGCTCCACGCGCTCGCGCACCGTGAGCTTGCCGCCGTCGTGCTGGCGCTTGACCTTGTCCGGCCCGCCCATGCGGCGCGCCAGTTCCTCGCGCCGGCGCAACTCGCCGATCTCTCTTTCCCAGCTCATCCTGGCCCGAAGTTTAAGCGCGATAATGCCGGCCTGCGCGACAATGTGGGCCGCATCGAGGGGAGGAGCCATGCCGCAGAAGAACACGGGCGTCGCCGCGCGTCGCGTCATCGAGGAGGTGCGGCGCCTGCCGGGCACGCGCGTGAAAGTCGCGGTGACCGACATCGACGGCGTGCTGCGCGGAAAATACCTGCACAAGGACAAGTTCCTCGCCGCGGCCGAGTCGGGCTTCGGCTTCTGCAACGTCGTGTTCGGCTGGGACGCCAATGATGCGCCCTACGACAACACCGTCTGGACCGGCTGGCACACCGGCTTTCCGGATGCGCTCGTGCAGCTCGACCTCGCCAGCTTCCGCCGCGTGCCCTGGGACGGCGGCGTGCCGTTTTTCCTCGGCGATTTCGTGGAGGCCTCGGGCGCGCCCAACCCGGTCTGCCCGCGCCAGGTCTATAAGCGCGTGCTCAAGCGCGCCGCGAAGCTCGGCTACGAAGTGATGACGGGCCTGGAGTACGAATGGTTCAACTTCCGCGAGACGCCGCAGAGCTTCGCGGCGAAGAACTACGTTGCGCCCACGCCGATCACGCCGGGCATGTTCGGCTACTCGCTCACGCGCGCGGGGCAGAACCAGCCCTACTTCCAGGCGCTGATGGAGGAGCTGCAGGAATTCCGCGTGCCGATCGAGGGCCTGCATACCGAGACCGGCCCGGGCGTGTACGAGGCGGCTATCCTCTACGCCGCCGGCGTGGAATCCGGCGACCGGGCGGTGCTGTTCAAGCAGTCGGCCAAGGACATCGGCCAGCGCTTCGGCATCATGCCGAGCTTCATGGCGAAGTGGAGCACGCAGTACCCGGGCTGCAGCGGGCACGTGCACCAAAGCTTGTCGGATGGAAAACGCAATCTGTTCTACGACGCGCGCCACCCTCATCGCATGTCCAAGCTCTTCGAGAGCTATCTCGCCGGGCAGCTCGCGCTGCTGGAGGACATCCAGGCCCTGTACGCCCCTACGGTGAACAGCTACAAGCGCCTGGTGGACGGCATGTGGGCGCCGGTGAAGCGCACTTGGGGCGTGGACAACCGCACCGCGACGCTGCGCGTCATTCCCGGCTCGCCCAAGTCCACGCGCCTGGAATCGCGCTGCCCGGGCTCGGACGCAAACCCGTATCTCGCGCTCGCGGCTAGCGTCGGCGCGGGCCTGTGGGGGATTGAAAAGAACCTCAAGCTAAAGGATGCGCCGCTCTCGGGCGATGCGGCCAAGGCGGCGAAAATCCCGCGCCTGCCGCGCAGCCTCAATGAGGCCACCGCCAACCTCAAGCGCTCGAAGGCGGCGCCCGAACTCTTCGGCGAAACCTTCGTCGACCATTTCGTGCGCACGCGCGAGTGGGAATGGCGCCAGCACCTGGATGCGGTCACGGACTGGGAAATGAAGCGCTACTTCGAGATCATCTAATTCGGGGACACGCATGGCCCAGGTCCGACGCAGGCAGTTCCTAACCGCCGCCGCAGCCTTGCTCGCGGCGCCGCGCATCGCCCGCGCGCAGGCGACGAAGCGGCTGCCGGTGCTCGGGATGCTCAGTATCGGTAACCCGCCGTCGCCGGAAGACATAGAGTGATTGAATAGTCCGAGCCAACCAGGAAATCGGTGATCCGGATCGAGTGCCAGCGGTTAGCGAATGCTAAAATTGACGCAGTAAGCTGTTGTCGGAGAATGCTATGGCCCGTACCGCGAGAAAAGCAAAGACCCCAATCGGGAGTTACAGGACAAGTGCGCTTGATTCAGCGCGCCGCGCAGGAATAGTCGGCGCATATTCCGGTCCGGCGGATCTCGCCGCAAATCGAAAGCGCTACAGCCGCGCCAAAGCGAATGGCAAGGCCGGCGCTGCTCGTTGACGCCGGCGCATTGATTGCGCTGGTCAATGGCCGCGACCAGTACCACCAACGCATACGCAAGGCACTGGAAGGATTTTTCGGCGAGTTGGTGACGACCTGGCCGGCGATCACGGAAGCCTGCCACATTCTGCCCGATCATCTCGGTCCGGCGCTGCTGCGCTGGCTGTCAGCGCCGCGCTGGCGCGCGCTTGGGATGGAGAACGCAGCGCCCAGGTTGCGCGAACTCATGCTGAAATATGCGGACAGGCCGATGGACCTGGCGGATGCATCGATGATCTGGGCTGCGGAACACGCTGGACTTCGTCAAATTCTGACCACTGATCGTACGGACTTCGCGATCTATCGCACCAAGACCGGTCAGCAGCTCGAGATCCTGTCGTAGCGAGATGACAATCCACCGTTTCGCCTTCTCCACCACGATCTATTTCGGGCCGGACGCGAATGGGAATGGCGCCAGTTCCAGGATGCGGTCACGGACTGGGAAATGAAGCGCTACTTCGAAATCATCTGAGCGCGGAGGCAAGCATGCGCAATCTCCGACGCAGGAACTTCCTTACCGCCGCCGCAGCCTTGCTCGCCGCGCCGCGCATCGCCCGCGCGCAGACCGGGAAGCGGGTGCCGGTGCTCGGAATTCTGAGTTTCACCGGCGTGCCTTCCCCGGAAGCCGTCGCCAAGAGTCCGATCAGGCAACGCTTGCGCGAGCTGGGCTGGATCGACGGCAAGACGATCACCGTCGAGGCCGCCTACTCTGGGGGCAGCGATGATCGTTTGCGCGAACTTGCCGCGATGCTGGTCGCCAAAAAGGTCGACGTCATCTGGACGAACAGTCCGGCCACCGCGGTCGCAGCCGCCCGCGCGACGACCACGATCCCGATCGTGTTCTACTTCACACCAATTCCTGTCGAGCTGGGCCTCGTCGATTCCTACGCGCGGCCGGGGCGCAACGCGACCGGGACTGCCTGGACCGCAGGCAGTGTCGTTGATACCTATTCGAAGCAAGTCCAGCTTCTCAGGGAAATCGCGCCCAACGCACGTCAATTGGCCTTGTTGACCACTGCGGATTGGCTGCGCACGGTCAAGGGCGACATGTATGACTCAAAACCGTGGCAAGCCGGCGTGGATGCCGCCGCGCGGGGTCTGGGGTTCGAGATTCGCCGATTCGTAGTACAGAAGGCCGTCGACTTCGAGCAGGCATTCGCCGCGATCGTGCAGTGGGGTGCTGACAGCATTTTTGTCCCCGCGGGCGACTTGATGAGGAACGAGGGCAAGCGGATCGTCGAATTCGCTCGGCGCAATCGTTTGCTTGACACCTACTCGTTCGTTGAACTTGTTCAGGGAGGCGGCCTCATCTCCTACTCCTTCAACCCGCTCCCGTCGTTGCTGCGCTCGGCGGAATATGTGGATCGCATTCTGCGCGGCGCGAAGCCCGCCGACCTGCCGGTCGAATTGCCGCGCGACTACGAAATCGCGGTGAATCTCGCCACCGCCAAATCCCTCGGCCTCAAGGTGCCGCAGTCGATCCTGCTGCAGGCTGACAAAGTGATCGAATGATGTCATCTGTTACAATAATGCATCAGACTTTAGAAATGACATCAAATCATGCGAACCACACTCAATCTCGAAGATGATGCGATGGCGACCGCGCAGGCCTATGCGCGCGCGCGCGCCATCAAGCTTGGCCAGGCGGTTTCCGAGCTGATCCGGCGCGGCAGCTCGGGGAAAGCGGCGATGAAGCAGGTGCACGGCGTGTGGGTATTCGACCTGCCGCCCGATGCCCCCAAAGTCACGGCGCTGCAAGTCAAGCAGCTGCTGGACGAATCGCCTTGAGCCGGTACCTGCTTGACGCCAATGCGCTGATCGCACTGGGCTGGCCCGCGCACGAGCACCATGAGCGCATGCTGGCCTGGTTCGGGGATCAGGCCCGCCACGGTTGGGCGACCACGCCGTTTACCCAGGCGGCCTTCGTGCGCATCGTTTCGCAACCCGCGTTCTCCGGCAGCGCCATCGGTCCGCGCGAAGCCGCCGAACTGCTGTCGCGAAATCTTTCGCATCGCCACCACAGCTTCTTTCCCCTCGACATGGGGATCGCCGAGGTCGTGGCGCTCTGCACTGGCGGCTTGATGGGCCATCGGCAGGTGACGGATGCCTATTTGCTCGCGCTCGCGGTTAAGCGCAAGTGCAAACTGGTGACCTTCGATGCCGGGGTCGCGCAATTGCTCGCAACCGAGCGCGAGCGGCATGCGCACGTCGAACTGATGGGGTAAGCGAGGATGGCCATCCACAAATTCGCCTTCCCCACCACAATCCATTTCGGCGCGGGCGCGCGCAAGCTGGTCGCGGAAAATCTGATCGCGGCCCGGTGCAAACGGCCGCTGCTGGTCACTGACAAGGGGTTGGCAGCGTTGCCGGTATTGGGTGAATTTCGATCTTATTTTTCTGAATTGAATCTGGAAGTTTTTTCCGGAGTTCAAGGCAACCCGGTTGCATCCCAGGTGCGGGCGGGCGCGCAGGCATACCGCGCGCACCGCGCCGATGCGGTGATCGGCTTCGGCGGCGGCGCGGCGCTGGACGTGGCGAAGGCCGTTGCGCTGATGGCGGTGCACCCGGGCGACGTGCTCGAGTACGCCTGGGACCACCCCAAGGTGCGGCCAATCGAGAAACCGCTGCCCCACTTTGTCGCGCTGCCGACCACAGCCGGCACCGGCAGCGAGGTCGGGCGTTCGTCTGTGATTTCCGAGGACGAGACGCACCTCAAGCGCATCATCTTCTCGCCCGCCCTGCTCGCCAAAGCCGTCTTCGCCGACCCGGAACTGACGCTCGGGCTGCCGGCGAGCATCACCGCCGCGACCGGCATGGACGCGCTCACGCACAACATCGAGTCCTACCTCTCGCCCGCCTACCACCCGCTCTGCGACGGCATCGCCCTGGAAGGCGTCCGGATTGCCTCGCGAGCTCTACCAATAGCTTTTAGAGAAAAAAACAACATCCAAGCCCGCAGCGACATGCTGATGGCCTCGATGATGGGCGCGATCGCCTTCCAGAAGGACCTGGGCGCGGTGCATTCCTGCGCGCATGCGCTCTCGACGGTGGCCGACCTGCATCACGGCCTCGCCAACGGCGTGATGATCGACCACGTGATGCGCTTCAACCGCCCGGCGGCGGAAGAGAAGATGAAGGAACTGGCGCGCGTCGCAGGCGTCCCGGATCTCGTTTCATTTCTTGTGCATTTGAAGAACGAAATCGGCATCCCGGATCGTCTTAGTGTCGTTGGAATAAAAAAGGATCAAATTCCAAGACTCGCCGAGATCGCCGTGGCGGACACCTGCCACCAGACCAACCCCCGACCATGCACCAGGCAGGACTTCGAACGGCTTTTCGCCGCGGCGCTCTGAAAATTCTCAATCCCGCCGACGGCTCCCTCATCCGAGAACTCGCGCAGGACGGCGCGCAGGCGGTCGCGGCGAAATATGCCCGCGCGCGCGCGGCGCAGCCGGCCTGGTCTGCGATCCCGCTGGCTGAAAGGCTTGCAGCGATTCGACGATTCAAGCTTCTTATCGAAAAGAGAAAATCCGAACTCGCACGGACGCTCACGCAGGAAATGGGCAAACCCATCCGCCAGGCGCAGGCCGAGCTCGATGCGGTCGCTGGCCGGATTGATTTCTTTCTCAACAACACGAAAAGCGCGCTCGCACCGGAAACGGTACTTGCCGACCCGGAGATGCGGGAGCGCATCACCCACGAGCCGCTCGGCGTGGTGGCGAACATCTCGGCCTGGAACTACCCGTATTTCGTCGGCTCAAACGTGTTCGTGCCGGCGCTGCTTGCGGGCAACGCGGTGCTTTACAAGCCCTCGGAATTCGCCACGCTCACCGGCCTTGCGATCGGCGAAATGCTGCACGCCGCGGGGGTTCCTGCGGATGTGTTTTCGGTCCTGGCCGGTTCCGGATCCGCCGGCGCGCTCCTCGTCGACCAGCCCGTTGATGGCATTTTCTTCACCGGCTCGTATGCCACCGGCGCGCGCATCGCCGCGGCCTGCGCGCCGCGCATGGTGAAGCTGCAACTGGAACTCGGCGGCAAGGACCCTACCTACGTCTGCGAGGACGCGGACGCGCAGACGGCCGCGGAATCGCTCGCCGACGGCGCCATGTACAACGCGGGACAGAGTTGCTGCTCGGTGGAGCGCATCTACGTGCATGAGCAAATCCACGACCGCTTTGTCTCGGCGTTCGTCGCTACCGTCCAGGGATACCGGTGCGGCGATCCGATGGACGAGGCGACTTGCCTGGGGCCGCTCGCGCGCGCTCTACAGCTGGAGGTGCTCGAGCGCCAGGTCGCGGATGCCGTCGGCAAGGGCGCGCAGCTGCTCGCCGGCGGCAAACGCATCGCGCGGCCCGGCAACTGGTTCGAGGCGACCGTGCTCTCGAACGTCGACCACGGCATGGCGCTGATGCGCGAGGAGAGTTTCGGCCCGCTGATCGGCATCCAGAAGGTTGCGGACGACGCGCAGGCGCTCGCGCTGATGAACGACAGCGTGTACGGCCTCACCGCCGGCGTCTACACGCCGGACGAAGCACGTGCGCGCCGCATCCTCGCGCAGGTCCGCTCGGGCTCGGTCTACTGGAACTGCTGCGACCGCGTCAGCCCGCGCCTGCCCTGGTCGGGCGTCGGGCATTCGGGGATCGGGCTCACCCTCTCCACCTACGGCATCCAGGCGTTCACGCGCCCAAAGGCCTGGCACCTGCGAAGCTTGTGACCTAGTCCCGGTATCCGGCCGCGCGCTGGTGCCGAATCCGCAGGACGCGGACGACGTCCGGTTTCGCATCGTGGCGGTAGAGCGCCAGATACCCAGAAGCGCCGTACGTGATCACTAGTTCGCGCCGCAGCCTGTCCACGCGGTGTCCGATGCGGGGATGCGCAGCGAGGATCGAGACGGCGCTGCGAATCTGCGCCAGCGCATTGCCAGCCGATTCGGGCGACGTTTCCAGCAGGAAATCGATGCTGCGCTCGAAGTCGGCAAGCGCTTCCGTCGAATAGATTACCTGCGCCAACGGATGGGCTTCGGGCGCCGCGCTGCGCGGCCCCCGGCCCGGACGGCGAGGTAGGCGTGCACATCGGCGGCAGCGTAGCCAAGCCCGCTGCGCTGCATCGCTTCGTCGGCCCGCACTCCGCCTTCCAGGAACGCCTGGTAGCGTTCCTCCGCCTCGATGTGGCCCTCGAGCGCGCGCAGCATGAGCGCGTGCGCGGATTCGCCCGAGCGCCGGGCGAGGCGGTCGATGCGCGCCTTCAGGCGGCGCGGAAGTTTCAGGCTGGTCGCGGCAATCGGCATCGGTAGTCAGATCTTACTACCAGGGGCCGGTCAGCTCAAGGCGTCCGGCTCTGGCCGCCGGCAAAGCTCGACCGCCGCGCCGACCGCGGGATCCGCGTCGCGCAGCAAGTCGTGTCGCAGCACAAAATCCACCGCGACCAGACCTGCTTCCACCGTCAATTCACCGCGCGCGGCGCGCTCGACCAGGCTCGCCGCCTCCAGCGACAGGAACTCGCTCACTTCCCCATCGGTGTTGCGTGGCGCGAAATCCGCTGGCAGCTCGAGGTCGTGAACGTAGAGAATCTCGCTGTGCAGCCCCTCGGGAACTTCCCGGCAGACTCGTAGCACCCCCGCGGGCCGCGCTTTCCCCGCGAGCGCGGATGGGATGCCCGCCTCCTCGCCGCATTCGCGCAGCAGAGTCTGCCAGGCGTCCTGCCCGGAAGGCACGCCGCCCGCGACAAGGTTGTCCAGCATGCCGGAATCGATCGCCTTCGTCGCTGAGCGTCGTGCGATCCAAATGGTTGGCTTTTCATTTTGAAAAAAGAAACCATTGAGATGAGCCGCCGCCGAGGTCAATCCGAAAAAGCGCATCGCCGCGCGCTCGATGTGAAAAAGGGCGGCTGCGCCATCGTTCGCGCGGACAGCGTAGGTTTCGTCCCGCCAGCCGCGAATCGCGCCATCCCGCGCCAGCGTCTGCGTCACCTCCGCCAGTGCCGCGCTTAATGCCGGCTCATCCGCCGTCCGCAGGCGGATGGTTTTTTCAGAGAACTCGAAAACACGCGACCACGCACGCAATCGGCCCACCTGGTCGCGGCGGACCCAGCCGATCGTGATTGTCCCGAACACCAGCGGAAAGAAGCCCTGCGGCCGGAAATCGCGCGCCGCACGCAGCCTTGCGATCAGCTCTTCAGTCAACGAAGTGCACCACTTTCACGCCGCGGGCCACGGCGCCTTCAGCATCGCGGTAGCAGCCACGCGCTCGCCCGAGACCTCAATCTGGTAGCTGCTGGTCAGCAGCTGCGCCGCAGTCTCTGGCCTGCTGCCGTGTACAAACCCCATCGCGACCATCTGTCCCAGCGCGGCGCTGTAGCCTACCGAGGTCAGCTCGCCGACCGGCTCGCCCTCCCTCAGGATCGGCTCGCCGCCCCAGGCGAAGAGCTCCGTGGCTGGGAAGGTAAAAATCAGCAGGCGCTTGGCGAGCGCGTCGCGGGGGGGGCGCGCGAGCGCCTCGCGCCCGATGAATTCGACCGGCTTGTCCATCTTCACGGCGAACCCCAGGCCCGCCTCGCAGGGCGTGCAATCGGGCGACAATTCGGCGCCGAAGGCGCGCCGCCCGGCCTCGATGCGCAATGCGTCGAGCGCGTAATAGCCGCAGTCGCGCAGTCCCAGATCGCGCCCCGCCGCGTGCAGAGCATCGTAAAGCGCGGCGGCATCCTCGATCGGGACGTAGAGCTCCCATCCCGGGCCGCCGACGTAGGAGGCGGGAACCGCCCGCGCAGACTTCAGGTCAAGTTTTTCAATCAGGCTTGACGATTTCGGCCCTAGGATGGAAATCACCGACCAGCGATCCGTCACATCCTCAATTTGGACGTTTTCCCCTTGCGCGACGTGGCGGCGCAGCCAGGCCAGATCGCGCACCGGCTGCGCGGAACCCGTGACCAGTAAAAACGCATCGGCCGCCAGGCGCTGGACCGTGACGTCGCTCTCGAAGCCACCTTTGCGATTCAGCATCGGGGTGTAAGTCAAGTCGTCAATGCGGTTCGCGCACACTCGTTCGAGAAGAGCGTGCGCATCACGGCCGGTCAAGCGGAGCTTGCCGAACGAGGTCTGATCGAAAATTCCGGCCGCGCTGCGCACGGCCCTTTGCTCGTCGCTGACCGATGCCAGCCAATTGGGTCTGCCAAGGGTGTATTTCACCGGTGGACCGAACCAATTTGCCCTCTCCCAACCCATCTTGGAGCCGAACTGGGCTCCCTTCGCTTGCAGGCGCCCGTAGAGGGGCGAGGTACGAAGCGGGCGGCCGGATTCCAGTTCCTGCCGCGGCCAGCGCATGGCGTAATGCAGGCCGAGGGTCTCCACCGTGCGCGCCCTCAGCCAGTCCGTGCCGGCGGCGTAGGCGCCGAAGCGCCGGATGTCCACTTCGAACAGATCCATCGGCGCCTCGCCGCCGACAATCCACTCGGCGAGCAGCTTGCCGGCGCCGCCGCCGTTGGCGATGCCGGCGGAGTTGAAGCCCGCGGCGACGAAATAGTTCATCACCTCCGGCGCTTCGCCGAGGATGAAATTGCCGTCCGGCGTGAAGCTCTCCGGCCCGTTCAGCAGCGTCTTCACGCCCGCCCTTTCCAGCGCCGGCACGCGGTGAATCGCGTTCTTCATCAGGGGTTCGAACTGGTCCCAGTCCTCGGGCAGCAGCTGGAATTCGAACTTTTCCGGGATGCCCTGCATGCCCCAGGGTTTCGCCTTGGGCTCGAAACCGCCCATGACGAGGCCGCCGACCTCCTCCTTGAAGTAGATGTAGCCGTCCGGGTCGCGCATCACCGGCAGCATCGGGTGCACGCCCTCGATGCGTTCGGTGACGATGTAGAAGTGCTCCGCCGAATGCAGCGGCACGTTGACGCCCGCCGTGGCGCCGAAGGCGCGCGCCCATTGCCCGGTGCAATTCACGAGCACCGAGCAGCCAATATTTCCTGCAGTTGTCTTTACGCCTTTTATTTCCTGATTTCTGATAACGACTCCTGTAACCCGCACCCCTTGAACAATTTTCACGCCAAGCTGGCGCGCGCCTTTGGCGAGCGATTGCGTCAGATCGGCCGGGTTCGCCTTGCCGTCCTGCGGGAACCAGAGCGCGCCCTGCAGGTCGTCGGCGCGCAGCAGCGGCCATTTATCCGCCGCTTCGCGGGGCGTGATGAGATGCACCTCGATGCCGAAGCTGCGCGCCATCGCCGCCTGGCGCTGGTAGAGGATCCAGCGCTCGGGTGTCTTCGCCACGTTGACGCTGCCGCACTGCTTCCATCCCGTAGCGAGCCCGGTTTCGGCTTCGAGCGTGGCATAAAGCTGGATGCCGTACTGGCTCATGCGCGTCATCGAGCGGTTGGGCCGCATCTGGCCCACCAGCCCGGCCGCGTGCCAGGTGGTGCCGCAGGTGAGTTGGCCCTGCTCAAGCAGCAGCACGTCCTTCCTGCCCAGCTTGGCGAGGTGGTAGGCGACGCTCGTGCCGACAATGCCGCCGCCGACGATGATTATTTCAGCATTTTCCCGGACTGAATTCATGACCTCAAGGCGATGACGCCTGCGACCACCGCCGCGGCACCGGCGAAGCGCGCGCGGCCGAACGGTTCCTTCAGCAGCCAGGTGCCGAGTATCGCGGCGAATATCACCGAGGTTTCCCGCAGCGCCGCCACCGCCGCGATCGGTGCGCGCGTCATGGCCCACAGCGCGATCGCGTAGGCCACGACCGAGAACGCACCACCTGCCAGCCCGCGCCGCCAGTGGGCACGCACGTAGGACAGGAGTTCGGAGCGGCGCAGCCAGGCGACGATCAGAACGTACGGAAAGCCGTCGAGAAAAAACATCCACGCCGCGTAGCTGAAGGCGGAACCCGCCAGCCGCACGCCAGCGCCGTCCACCAGCGTGTACGCCGCGATCAGCGCGGCATTGGTGAGCGCCCAGGCGGTCGCGCGCCGGTTGTGCAGGAAGGATGCGCCGCCGACGAAGGCGATGCCGATCACGCCCCCGGAGATGAGCAGGATGCCGATCCACATCCACACGCCGGGAAGCTCGCCCAGCACCACCGCGCCGAACCCCGCGACTAGCAGCGGCGCCACTCCCCGCATCAGCGGGTAGCCGTGCGACAGGTCCCCGGCGCGGTAAGTGCCGACCAGCGCGGTGTAGTAGCCGATATGGATCACCAGTGACGCCCCGAGATACGGCCAGCTCGCCGGCGCTGGCAGCGGCACGAACGGCAGCAACGGCACCACGACGAGCCCGCTGCCCGCCACCACGATCGCCATGTCGAGCGTCGTGTCGCGGCTGCCCTTCAGCATCGCATTCCATGCGGCGTGCAGCAGCGCAGCGCCGAGCACCGCCAGCGTGATGCCGGGCGTCAGCTCCAAATCAGGACGCCTCGCGCAAGCGCGTAGGCGCGAGCACGCCCGCTTCCTCGAGAATCGGGTAGGCGATGGCGCAGAAATGTGAATTGATGCGCTTGAAGTCGTTGATGATGTCCAGGTGCAGCGAACTCGTCTCGATCGACTGCGCGCTCTGCCCGGCGAGCCGGTCGAGGTGCGAGCTGCGGAAGCTGCGCTCGAGGTCGCGGAATTCGACCTTCTGCGCGAGCAGCATCTGCGCGGTCTTCAGATCGCCGTGCAGGAACACGTTCAAGCCGAGGCGCAGCGTGGCCAACAGGCGAGCATGCAGCTCCTCGATCTCCTTCAGCCCCGCCTCGGAGAACGAGCGCCCCTTGGAGATTTTTTTCTCCTCGAGGTCGTCGATGATGTGCTCGACGATGTCGCCGACGTGCTCGAGATTGATGGTGAAGGACATGATCTCGGCCCAGCGGCGGCTTTCGCGCTCATCGAGCGCCTCGCGGCTGATCTGCGTCAGGTAGAACTTGATCGAGGTGTAGAGCGCGTCAACCTTGTCGTCCATGCGCTTGATTTCGCGCGCCAGCTTGCCGTCGTTGTCACGGATCACGCTGACCAGGCCGCCGAGCATCGCATCAACGACGTCGCCGATGCGCAGCGCCTCGCGCGACGCATTGGCGAGCGCGAGCGGCGGCGTTTCGAGCGCCGCCGGGTCGAGGTTG
>Ga0247727_10014661_pt1 | contig 12980 bp, 10 predicted proteins | sample WisWelCaveWW1625_FD_202498 | JGI IMG/M metagenome (GOLD analysis project Ga0247727, IMG submission 202498) | Biofilm microbial communities from Wishing Well Cave, Virginia, United States - WW16-25 | ecosystem: Environmental > Aquatic > Deep subsurface > Groundwater > Cave microbial mat | place...
CTTGCCCTTTCTTGAATCAGCCCTCAGCGCATCATCCAAAAGGGCTTTGGAAAACTGAAAATTCTCCCAAGCCTTTTTGTTTCGTCGCTTTTTCCTAACCCTTGACACTGCTACTCATCGGTGGGCGCCTTTTCCCTGCTTTGTTCGATAACGGAGGAAAACCGCGCCATTTCCAAAGCGGCGCTCCTCCAAAAGCTCGAGCTCCAATCGCACGTTGTCAGGCAGGGCTGGTTTGCCGCCTCCCACTATGATCGGTACGAGGAACAGATGACACTCGTCGATCAACCCTGATCGAAAGGCGTGGGCAGCCAGCTCAGGACCACCGATGAGGATATCCTGTTCGACAGCCTCTTTTAGTTGTCGAATGGCTTCCGGATTGAAGTTTCGCTCAAGTTGCGTCTTGCGAGTGGATACAGCCTCCAACGTTCTGGAGTACACGATTTTGTCAGCAGCCTGCCAGATCTCGGCGAAGTCGCGATTGAGGGGAGACTCAGCGGCTAAGTTAGGGTCGGTCTCCCAAACCATCATGGTCTCATACATTCGACGTCCATAGAGATGAGTGCCGGTCGCACGTACGAGGTTGGTAATAAATCTGAACCCTTCCTCGTCTGGGTAGTCTGTCCAGTCAAACTTGCCTTCCATGTCCTCGGTGTAGCCGTCGAGTGACAAGTTCGCAATGTAGATCAAGTGAGCCATACGGAATCTCCTTTTGTGAGTAGTACCTGTAATTGAAATCGCGTTAATAAACCGCGTAAATTGCTCAAGAGCCACCTAACGGTTTGCGTTAGCGGATTTTGGGCGGGCTGAGAAAATGTTTGAGATGTAGAAAAAGCCTGAAGCCAGTGTCTCGACAAGCTCGACAACCAAAAAATGCTGCTCGAAGCCGCAGACTCCCAAAAATCCGCTGCACGCCGTGTTGGGCGGCGGTTGCCTTTGCACGACCTCTCCTAGCTGACAGCTTCATTGACATCGTTTTCTGCAAGATGGATCAGAATTTCTATGGTGGACATGGGTGCATTGGGGACAGAACCACCCATCTTCTCTACATCCTGCATTACATCCAGCATTTCTTGACAGATTTGCCGTACAGAGACTATCTGTGTTTCTCGTGTCATCGCCATTTTCACTAAAGAACCTTTCAGCCAACGGTCTGGTTCACCCACGACCAACCGCCGAATATCCCATAATATTCCATGCAACATATCTAAAAACCGATGGAAGTATACTTCGTCCCTCCGTATGAGATATTTGATTGTTACAGTAACCATCATCCAGAAGAAAGCAACTTGCTCAGTTACTAATTCGATACGTTGGCTGAGGTTTTCCACAGTAATCGGCGGTTCGATAGAGATAATTACCTTGTCAAATAGCAAAACAGACAAAGCTGGTCGTGTTACATCCACATTTGGTCTTAATACCCAATCAACTGCTAATGCCGTCTCTTTATAGAGAACAAAAGTAAAGCTGCCATCTGTCGGTGCATTGTGGTGGTTTTCATGAATAATATGTGGTTGTCCGAACTGGCTCAATAACGTGTAGCGCTCTTTGGTTGTAGTTGCCCCAACTTGATGAGGACGAAAACACAAATTTTTTGCAAAGGCATTTTCAATGACAACTGTTACATCTAGATCGCTTATGCTGTCTGCATCACTACGACCAAAACTTCCTGTTAGCCAAGCTGCTACAAATCGGTCATCTTCCTGCAAAAATCGGGTGATATGTTCCAATAGCTTGCCGCGATTGGAAGCGTATTCCAGTATTGTTTTCGGTTGCTTCAATTGCATGGTGTTATCAGCCTCAATAAATCAGAAATGGGACAAATTTATGGTAATCGCGTCAAGCCGCCCAACGGTTGGCGTTACCTGCGTGTGGGCGGGCGTGGACTCTGCTTGGGAGCAGGAAAAACCAGAAGCCAGAAAAATGCTTGAAAATGCCGCAGAATCCCACACGTCAGGTGCACGCTGTGTTGGGCATGGAACTTGAAGACTCGCCAACTGCGGTTGTGAACCCTCACGCCCATCATAAACCTTCTTTCGTTATTCAGGCAAGCTGACCTTGAATATAAAAACCCAAGCCATCACGAAAACTTGCAAGCCACGAACCACAACCAAAGACCGAAAACATTTGCCCAGAACCAAAACCATGAAGTGAAAAACTTTGCTTACACAACAGGCAAACCGATACAACCCAAAAGTGACGGCTTGCAAACCAACGCGCCTAAAGATTCACCAAACCGCAAGCGGACATTGCCAAAAGATTCAAGCAGGCAAACCAAACATGACTTGAAGAACCGAGAAACCCAAAACCGAAAAGCGGAGCAAAGACAACCGCCAGCGAGACAATTTCAGATTTTGCATTTCACATGACCCGATGCCCAACTAGGTCTTAACCGCACTTTTCGCCGTATAAGACGCCGTAGGGGTGGTTATACGGCAAATTCTTTGTATAATATCCTATATACAGCATTATACATTTTTCCTCACAGTCAGACAATAAGAAAACAAGTTACCTTAATTTATGCGCCTCAAAGCTGATCTTCTGCTCTTCATGGTTGCCGTCATCTGGGGCGCGGCGTTTGTCGCGCAGGGAATTGCGGGGCAGTACGGCGTCGCGTATCTGTTCAACGGCGTTAGTTTTATGCTGGCGGGCGTGATTTTGATTCCGTTCATCCCGAAAGGCGCGCGCGGCGCGAAGGTTACACAAGAACAGTGGAAGTGGATGTTCATCGCGGGCATTATTCTTTGCGTCGCAACCGCCATGCAACAAGTTGGCTTGCTCTTCACCAAAGTCGCCAACGCGAGTTTTCTCACGAGTCTGTATGCGGTCTTCACTCCGTTCCTGCTCTGGATCGGTTTCCGCGAAAGACCTCACAAGATTAACTTGATCGCCGTCACGCTGGCGGGCATCGGCGCGTTTCTGCTTTCGACGGTTGGGAGGTTTCAAGTCCAGGCAGGCGATGGCATTGTGTTGATTGGCTCCTTGTTTTGGGCGCTGCATTTTGTCGTCCTGGGAAAGTTCGCGTCGAGGTTTGAATCCGTCTCGTTTGCGTCGGGTCATTTCTTCATCAGCGGCTTGATCAATTTTGCGATTGGGTTGTTTGTGGAAGACGTTTTGATTTTGACCGCGCTGCCTCTCATCGGAGCGATCCTGTTCCGCGCGACCCTCTCGATTGGAATCGGGTATACCCTGCAAGTGTGGGGACAAAAACATACGCCGCCCACCGACGCCGCGCTCATTCTTGGACTGGAAGCGGTCTTCGCCGTCATTGCGGCCTGGCTCGCCCTCAAGCAGACTCTGCTTCCGATTCAGATTCTTGGATGCGTCCTCATCTTTGTCGCGGCGCTGATCTCACAATTCAAGGAATGGACGGCGGGGAAACTGGAGCATGATCGTTTGGTGGAGGGTCATTAGTTTCATATCATTGCGAGCGCGCTTTGCGAAGCAATCTCCTGTTACGAAAAGGTTGCTTCGTCGCTCCCCTCAGGGTCGCTCCTCGCAACGACAGTTGTCACCCGATCTTTTTCCAAATTCCTACAACAGATTTCCCTACATTGAACGTTAGGATTCGATCCATGATTTTTGAGACAGGCACGATCCAGCGATCCCAGAATAGGATTTGCTTGACCGTCGGCATGGATTGCCGGAGGAGCAGTTTGTTCGCAAGCGAAAGCGCCATGCCTGCCGAGTCGAGATAGATGATTTTTTCCTCAACGCATCCTTCGGGTTTGAGTTTGGAAAGCGTGGCGCGCGAGTAACGGCGGAAATGTCCGATGGCTTTATCAAAGGGAGTGAACAGCCACGGATGCGCGGGGGAGAGGACGATCAGCCTGCCGCCGGGTTTGAGATGTCGCGATGCGATGTCAGCCTCGGCTTTATCGTTTTCGATATGTTCCATAACGTCAATGTAGATAATTGTGTCGTATAAGTCGTTTGGATCAAGATCCGCAAGCGTGCCGAGTTTTGCTTTGCAGGCGGATGGAAGTTCCTTGTTTTGAATCTTTTCTTGAAGCAAACGATAAAACGCCTGGTCTGGTTCAAGGCAGATCCATTCCGTCACTTTTGAGTCGTAGAGGATGGAGGTCGTCGCTCCCAGCCCCGCGCCAACTTCCAGTAAGCGCCGACCAAACCAAGGTTTGAGTAAAGAGCCGTAGTATTTTTTCCAGTTGACCGCGTGGGCGAAAATTTCCAATTCCTCGCCGATGTATTTACCGTCGCTCATAGCAGACCTCGACGTTCAAAATAAAATCTTCGTAATGTTTGGCGGGAATGTACGTTGGCATGGTGCGCGAGTTGAGGACGTTGAAGGCGATGGACAGAAGCAGGATGAACGATTGAAGCATGATCATGAACAGCCCGAAGCCGACCGTGGTCGCCCAGCCGGGGATCGCCAGCGGCGTGAAATAACGGATGTAAACCAACACTCCCGCGCCGACAACGGTGGCGGCGATCACGATCAAGGTCAGCAACATCATACGGACGGAGAGGATGTCTGTGTAGACGGCGAACGCGCTCAGTCCGTGCATGACCAGCGCGACAAAGTTCATTTTCGATTTGCCCTGATAACGCTCGCCGCGGTCAATCGTGATCACGCTTTGCGGCAAACCTGAACGCAGGATGCCCGCCGCAAAGTGACTCCAAATTTCGGGCAGGAACACGACCTGTCGCAATTGATGACCGGGGATGGCGCAGAAATTCCCAAACGGGATTTGCCTGCCGGTGAGGATAACGAAAAGCAGGCGATAGATGCGGTTGAACAATTGAAAGGCGCCGCCCTCTTTTCGTTGCCCGCGTTTGGCGAATACGATCTCATTTGTTTTGATCTGCTGATCCAATAGGGTTTTCAAATCAGAGGGGCGATCTTCTCCGTCGGCGTCCATGACGATGATGTGATCCGCTTTGTGTCCTCTTTCAAAATAGGATAGTCCGATGGCGATGGCGCGCTGATGCCCGGAATTTCGGGCGAGATGGATGATCTCGACGCGGCGGATGACGCGAAATTTTTCCGTTACGAATAGACTCTGTTCATAGGATTGTGTGGAACTGTCGTCTATGGCGATGACTGTCGCTTCGAGCGCGGTCCCAGCGAGGACTTCGTCAATCTCGTTTACGAGTTGGCGAAAGGAAGTCCAGTCGTTGAATACAGGCGTAATGATGGCGATGTGTTTCTTTTTCATCGTTTTGGAGGCAGGTCGGATTGCCAATCCGACTTACGTATCAGCGGGATGAAGATATTCAGAAGTATAACTGTCAGCGAGATAAAAAATGAAATACCAGAAATAACGTTCATCGCGATCTGTATTCTTGGAATCTTCCAATCCGGTTGGCGGCGTTGGGTGAATTGATCGAGTCTTTCGCCATCGTCCGCGGTGAAGAGGCTGAACAACTTTCCTCCGTTCGATTCGGGGAAGGTGAGGCTGGCGGGATTTGTCAGGTTGTAAAAACCGTCCGCGATTGCAGAAACAGGTCCGGGGTGAGTCTGAGGCGTAAAGGATTCGAGTCCGTAGCCAAAGACCGGTTCGTACAGATTCGTCGTCGTGACTCCCAACGGAATCGCGTCCCAGTCCCTGACAGTATCGTCCGCGACGCGCGTTACGGGGAAGGTCTCGCCGTGTTTGACTTGTTGATAAGCGTCAAGAATTTTTTCCGCGTTGAAGGCGCGGAAATGAAGTTCAGGTTCATATAAAAAATACGCCAATGGACTGACGAGGGTAACGACATTCAATATAATGAAGATGATATTGGCTTTTTGGGCGGCGATCTCTTTCAGCCAATGATGAGCGATCAACGCGCCTGATAACGCGAGCGGAAAAAAGAACGCGGACATAAAACGGAAGTTGATGTGAAGCGAACTGAATACGGGAAGTTGGCTTGCAAATGAATAGAGCCAGCCTTTGGCAAGCGTGTATTCGAGAGTGAACCATGTCGCGGCAATGCAAATGACCAATGCCGCGAGTTTATCTTTCGACAAACCCGTGAGATTGATTTTGTCGCGCGCGCGCAGGCGTTGAATCAATGCCGCCAACAGGATGAAGATCAGCGCGGGCGAAACGCTGTTATCCGTTTCCCAGATGTGACTGTATGGGTAGCCTGAAAAATGGGAGAGAATCAGTTCTAAAGAATTTACATCCTGCCCGGCGAAAGCCATCAACGGCGCGAGAGTCGTCGTTCCCAATAGTTGCGCGAAGAACGAGATGATGGGTAGGATTGCCGAGTTTGTGTAGTCGCTCCAATATTCGTACGTGATCTCGCGCGGGAAATAGCGCATCAACGTATAGATGGCATAACCTTTCGACAGCGACAGCGCGGCGAAAAATACTCCAGCGATTACTACTCGTTTTGTCAACGATGAAAAGGAAAAGAGTTGGGGATTGATGAGATAAAGCATCGGAAGAGTCATGCCGCAGGACAACGCGAAAATCACCAGCGTATAAAACCCTGCCTGATAGATCAGACTGGCTGTCAATAAGCCCATGACGACTCCCGCCAAAAGGTCCGACCAGCGCCTCCAAAACAGGATCAGGATGATGGGGGAGAGAAGCGGGAAGGTCAAAAATCCCAATTGACCGGAAATCGTATGTCCAATATAAAATCCGGTGAAGACAAAGAACACGCCTCCGAGCAGGCTGGCGCGCCAGTCCAGTTCAAGTACGTTTTTGGCGAAGAGATAAAAGCATAGAATCCCCAATGACGCGTAGACGACGATGGAGACGAGGATCGAGTCCCAGGGGTCGAAGATAAAGGTCAGGAATTGAACCAGCGAAAATTGAGTCTGTTGTGGGTTGGCATACGAAGGCAAACCGCCGCCGAAACTAGGCGTGTACCATTGGACGCTCAATCCGTTGACGCGATAATGCAAGTACGAATCCAAAGTCCGCGAGATGAAATAGGTGTAATCATGCCCTATAATTGGATATGCGCGGTTGAGCATGACGACAAAAAACAAACCCACCCAGGCAACGTTGATGAAGAGGAACGAATATTGAACGATGCGGTTGTTTTTGTCGAAGAAGTTCATTGAAACTTTATCCTGAGCTTTGTCGAAGCGCTACCCTGCAATTCTATGACATGAATCCTTTTTGTCAATATCAGACTTCGCGAACTTTGATATCGGAGTAATGCAGCGATTAGTGACCGTCCACGAATTTGCACGAATAAACGAATGGCTCGCGCCCCATATTCGTGCATTCGTGATCCCATTCGTGGACGGTGGGTTTAGCAAAACCAACCCTGCGCTGAAATATTGTTCGTTCGGCTAAAGAGCGACTAAAGTCGCCACTACGAAGTACAACCCAATGAAAAAAACCGACTACATTATCCTCGCCGTCCTCCAACTTTGCGTCATACTTTTTATCGCGCGTTATCAAACCATCCCCGGCAACATTGACGCGGACTATTACTTCATGGGCGGCGTACGCCTCGCGCAGGGATACGGTTTCACCGAAAATTTTATCTGGAATTATTTCGACGATCCCGCGTCGGTGTCGCTTCCGCAACCCTCACACGCGTATTGGATGCCGCTTGCTTCCATCCTCGCCGCGCTGGGCATGTGGCTCGCGGGCGATCAATCTTTCGCTTCGGGTCGCCTCGCGTTTATCCTGATTGCGGTTTTCATTCCGCCGCTCACCGCGGCGTTGTCGTATCGGATTACCTCGCGCCGCGACCTCGCCGTCCTCTCCGGTCTGTGCGCGATTTGTTCGGGCTTTTATCTTCCGTTTCTGCCCGTCACCGAAAATTACGGCGTCTTCATGGTGTTGGGCGCGCTGTATTTTTTGAATATGGGGCGCCTCGCACAATGTCATTCTGAGCGAAGCGAAGAATCTCTACCATTGTCTCAGAGACCCTTCGTGGCGCGTCGCGCCACTCAGGATGACATGTCTAAAGCGCGTAAGGTTGCCTACTTAATTCTTGGCATCCTATCGGGATTGATGTCGCTCGCGCGCAGCGATGGGATGTTGTGGTTGTTCCTGACGATTCTTCTCATCCTCGCGTCGCTTCGCCCCAACCTCAAACCTGCTTCTGTTTTCTTCAACCTTTTCCTCGCCCTGAGCGGATTCCTGATCGTCATGCTCCCGTGGTATCTCCGCAACCTCGAGGTCTTTGGCGCGCCGATGTCCATCGCCGCGCGCCGCGCCTTCTGGCTGACCGAGTATTACCAGACGTTCATGTATCCCGCCGATCGACTCACATATTCAAACTGGCTCGCCAGCGGATGGGATTCGATCCTCGCCGCGCGTCTCTTTGCCTTGCAGAGAATCATCTCGAACGTTGTGACGGTGCAGGGCGCGATCATCCTTTTGCCGTTTGTGTTGTTTGGGGCGTGGCGTCTGCGCGCCGACGCGAGAGTCAGGCTGGGGATGATCGCATGGGCGTTATTGATAATTGTCTTCACGGTCATCTTCCCATTTGCGAGCGTGCGCGGGAGTTTTATCCACGCGGTTTGCACACTGCAACCGTTGTTGTGGTCGCTTGCCGCCGTTGGATTTGACGCGCTCCTTCAAGCGTTGTCCAAATGGAGAACGTTCCAATTGACGGGAATCAACTTGATATTCAAAGCCGCCTTCGTGTTGATGCTGGCGTTCATTTCGTATGCGAGCCTCAACGCGTTGATATTTTCCGGCGACGGCTGGCAGCGCGGCGAATTGACCTATCCCAAAGTGGAGGCGTTTCTCATTCAACAAGGTATCCAATCGGATGAACCAATCATGGTCACAAACCCGCCCGGCTATACCATGATGACGGATCGTCCGGCGCTGATGTTTCCGTATGGAGGCGAAGAGTCGGTTTTGGAAATTGCGAAGCGCTTCAACGCGCGTTATATCGTTTTGAAGAACGATTCGATCAATCTCAACGCGCATTTCAACGCGTTATATAATGATCCGGATTTATATCCATCCATACAGTTCGTTGATCAGGTTGACGACGTTCGTATCTTCAAAGTCGCGACTTTGCCGTGAATTCAAGTAAAATTGATTCACTGCCACAGAGTTCGCAGAGAAAGCCAGGGAAAAAACTCAAAGAACTCTGTGGTCTCTGTGGCTAACCTGCTTATCATCAGTGCATAAAGCGAGTTGCGTTGAAAATAAAAATCCTTCTCAACCCATATTCAAATCGTTGGAATGCCAAAGCGCGCTGGCAGGAGGCCGAGTCTGCGTTACGCGGCGCGGGCCTGGATTATGATTTGTCCGTTTCCGAACACGCCGATCATCTTGTAGAGTTGGCGGCGGACGCGGTTCAAAAAGGTTTCTCCACGCTGATAGTGGCGGGCGGCGACGGCTCGATTGGCGAAGTAGTCAACGGCGCGGCGCGCGGTTGGGATGAAAAGAGTCCGTTCCCCGCGACGATGGGAATCATCCCATTGGGGACGGCAAACGATCTCGGCGATAACGTCGGCGTGTCGCGCGATTTTTCCGCGGTGGCACAGATGATCAAGAACGGAAAGACGCGCCGGATTGATTTGGGGAAATGCAATGAGCGCTATTTCCTGAACAACTCCGCGGCTGGGTTGGAGCCGTACGTCACGACAAAACAGGAAAAAATAAAGTGGATCTCCGGCATTCCGCGTTACCTGGTCGCGGCGATACAAGGCATCATGGATAAGCCCGAGTGGATTGCCAAATTGGAATGGGACGGCGGCGCTTATGAAGGTCCGCTTTCGCTGGTTTCAATTGGAAACGGCCAGCGCACGGGCGGCATCTTCTTTATGACGCCTCACGCCGATCCATTCGACGGGAAATTAACTTTTGTGCATGGCTATCGAAGCGCGCGCTTGGGATTGTTCCGGGCATTGCCGCGCACGATGAAACCCGGCAAGGGAAGTTTCGTCGAAATGGAGGGGATGTATGAACTTCATTGCACGCGCTTGAAGATTCATCTCGATAAACCGTCGCCCGCGCACACCGACGGCGAATTATTCGATTCATGGATCGCCGATCTCGAATACAAAATATTTCCAGCCACGGTGCCGATGCTGATTCCATAACCGCCATGTCAAAACATCCCTCTCTTTCCATCAAACCCATCAAACGCGATTTATGGTCCGATCTGGAAGAACTCTTCGGCTTCAACGGCGCGTGCGGCGGATGCTGGTGCATGAACTGGAAGTTGCGCGGCAAGGCGTATGAGGAAGCCAAAGGACTCGAAGCCCGTCAAATGCACAAGACTCTTGTGACCTCGGGCGCGGTGACCGGCCTGCTTGCTTACTGGCATGGAGAAGTGGTCGGCTGGGTCGCCGTTGAGCCGCGCGCGGCTTACGAAAAACTGGCATATTCGCGCGCGCTCAAACCGGTGGACGATCAGGAAGTTTGGTCTATTACCTGTTTCTTCGTCTCGAAGAAATTTCGGCGCAGGGGGATCGCCGTCGAGTTGATCAAAGCCGCGGTGGAACATGTCCGCGATCAGGGCGGCAAGATCGTGGAGGGCTATCCGGTGGAAGTTGAGAAAGAATCCCCCGCTCCGTTTATTTTCACAGGTACGGCGTCCGCGTTTAAACAAGCGGGATTCAAAGAGGTGGCGCACAATACGCCGACGCGTCCAATATTCCGGCGCGCGATTAAATAACCTATGTTGCTCACCATCCCGCAGGTCTGGGTAAGTCAACCGGGTTGCGCCGCGAAACCTGCAGGACGATCTGTATAAGATCCAATAACCCATGGCATTTCAGGATATTCGCAAGCCGCGTCAATTCCTAACCCCGGCGGATATGGGATTTATTCTGATCATGATCTTATTGATCGCCGCGTTGTTTGCGCTGAACCTCTACCTGGCGCGGACGTTGAAAGGCGGCGAGTGGTTGTTCCTGCGCTGGAGCGCGGCGCGCGCGTTTTTAGTTGACGGCGCTGATCCATATAGTTCAACCATCGCGCAACGCGTTCAGATCCTCGCTTATGGGCGCGAAGCGTATCTCAACGAATATCCTTTCGCGTTGAACGATCCTTTTTACATCGTCCTGCTTTACATACCGCTGGCTTTGTTTTCAGATTTTCCAGTCGTTCATGCGCTATGGATGCTCTGCTCCCAGGCGGCGCTGGTTGGAATCGTTTTGCTTGCGTTGGACTTATCCGGGTGGGAGCCTCCGGGTTGGATGACTGTCCTGCTGATCGGCTTCGGGCTGCTCAGTTCGTTCAGCGTCGCGTCGTTTCTTTCCGCCTCGCCCGCCATATTTTTCACGCTGATTTTTCTGGGCATCCTTACGTCGTTGCGCGCACGCTTCGCATCGGACGAATTTGCCGGAATACTTTTGTGCCTGATCGCCTATCAATGGGAAATCAGCGCGTTGTTTTTTTTCGTCGTCCTTGTCTTCGCCATCGCGAACCGGCGTTGGGGCGTTATAAGCGGCTTCGTAATGACCTTGATCATTTTAGGGATCGTCTCGTTTCTTGTCAATTCAAGTTGGGCGGTCCCATATATCCGCGCGGCGCTGTTTGATTGGTCGCGCAAAGCGGACTACACCTTCGCGACAACGCTCTCGTATATTTTTCCCAGCGCCGCCATCCCCGCCGATAGATGGCTTGCCGCGATTGCCGGCGCGATCCTGCTCCTTGAAACGATACGTTCCGTGTATTCGCATGATCGCCATTTTGCGTGGGTGGCTTTTCTCGCGCTGGCTTTGAATCCGATGCTGGGCTTTGCAATCTTCCCGACCAATCACGTTGTTCTACTTCCCGCCCTCATTATGATCATCGCGTTGATATGGGAACGCTGGACAAACCGACGCGCGTTGATCAGCGTTGCGGCATTATTCCTTATCGTCCTTATGTTTTACGGTCTGCGCTATCAAACGCTAAACGCGCCCGAGCGGCTTTATTCGGACGCGCTGAGAATCCTTCCGCCTGTTCTCGCGACCATTGGTCTATATTGGATGCGCTGGTGGGCGATCGGCGCGCCGCGGCTGTGGGCTGATCAGTTCGGGACGCGCGCATGAACTGGCGTCATTACGCGATCCTCTTCGTTATCGGGTTGGCTGTGCCGTTGGGGATCGCGCAATATCAAACCCTGCCCGGTTACATGGACGCCGATTATTATTTCGCGGGCGGCATTCAACTGGCGACCGGCAAAGGCTTCACCGAGCCTTACATCTGGAATTATCTCGGCGACCCAAGCGGACTCCCGACTCCCTCGCACACATACTGGATGCCGCTGGCTTCGATCATTTCCGCGCTTGGGATGTGGATCACGTCGCAAACAACCTACGCGGCTGGACGTTTTCCGTTCATCCTCCTTTCAGCCTGCGCGCCAATTCTGACAGCGACTCTCGCCTTCGACTTTTCGCGGAGCAAACTCGTAGCATTAACTGCGGGGGCGCTTTCGATCTTTTCCCAGTATTACGCGCCCTTCATGCCCGTCCCTGACAACTATGCGATCTACATGCTGTTGGGTTGTTCATTTCTTCTGCTTGCCCCGCGTACACAAAAATGGATTCCTATCGCGCTCGGCGCGTTATCCGGCTTGATGACTCTGGCGCGCAGCGACGGACTGCTTTGGCTGGGTCTTGCAGGTTTGATCGTGATGCGGAAGTTTGGAACAAACGCGAATGGAGAAAAAAGATCGTTCAAAGAATGGCTTGCTCTGATTATTCCCAACGGTTTACTTGTAATCCTCGGATACCTCCTCATCATGGGTTTCTGGCATTATCGCAATTTGACCCTGCTGGATTCATTCCTCACGCCTGGAGGCGGGAGATTGCTCTGGCTCCAGGATTACCGCGAGACGTTTATTTATCCCGCCGATAAACTAACGCCGGATCATTTTCTGCAAGCCGGCTGGGACGTGGCGATCCAGAATCGCGTGGACGCGCTCAAGTCAAACCTCAATACTGCGTTTTTCGCGCAGGGTGGAATCTTTTTATTGCCGTTCATTTTGATTGGGTTGTGGAAATTGCGAAAAGACTTGCGAGTCAAAACAGGAGTCGTTGGGTGGTTGATTTTGTTTTTGGCGATGAGCGTCATTTTTCCGTTTGCGGGCGCGCGCGGGAGTTTCCATCA
>Ga0247727_10014662_pt1 | contig 12980 bp, 10 predicted proteins | sample WisWelCaveWW1625_FD_202498 | JGI IMG/M metagenome (GOLD analysis project Ga0247727, IMG submission 202498) | Biofilm microbial communities from Wishing Well Cave, Virginia, United States - WW16-25 | ecosystem: Environmental > Aquatic > Deep subsurface > Groundwater > Cave microbial mat | place...
GGAAGAGTGAAGGGAAGAAATGAATGCCGATAAATTTTTCCCGCCCCGGCCGGAATCACGGCCCACCATTTATGCCTACGAGGACACGAACCCGCAATACGCGGGGCTGCTCAAGGTCGGCTATACCACGGTGGATGTACAAACCCGGGTGGCTCAGCAATACCCGACGCTCAAACCGGGCAAGGCCCCGTATCGGATCGTTTTTGAAGAAGTCGCCATGCGCAATGACGGCACGGTGTTCACCGACCATGATGTTCACCGCTATTTGCGCATTGTCGGCATCAAGAATCCCGAAGGGGAATGGTTCCGATGTGCGATTGCGCAGGTGAAGACTGCGGTTATTGCCGTCAGAACCGGACAACTGAATGAGGAGAATCGCTCGCTCGATTTCAAGATGCGGCCGGAACAGGAAGCGGCGGTGGCAAAGACCGCCGCCTATTTCAAGAGTTTCAAGAAGGAAAACGCGGACAAGCCGCCGCATTTCCTTTGGAACGCCAAGATGCGTTTTGGGAAGACATTCGCCGCGTATCAGCTTGCCTTGAAGATGGGGTGGCGCAAGGCGCTCGTCCTGACCTTCAAGCCTGCCGTCCAGAGCGCATGGGAAGAAGATTTGAAAGGCCACGTTGATTTCAGGGGGTGGCAGTTTATTTCGCCGGGCGGTCTGGCGTACGAGGATATTGACAAGAAAAAGCCGTTCGTCTGTTTTGGCTCGTTTCAGGATTATCTCGGCAGGAACACCAGCACGGGCGGAATCAAGACCAAGAACAAATGGGTTCATGCGACCCACTGGGATTGCGTCATTCTGGACGAGTATCATTACGGCGCATGGCGTGAAAACGCCAAGGAGCTTTTTGAGGCCGAGGACGAAAAAGAAGTCGAGTTCGGCGAAGGCCAAGGCATCAAGGATTTCAATGAAGAAAACATGCCGATCACGACGAACGGTTATCTTTACCTGTCCGGCACACCGTTCCGCGCGATTGCGTCGGGCGAATTCATTGAGGAGCAGATATTCAACTGGACCTATTCGGATGAGCAGCGGGCGAAGCAGGAATGGAAAGGCGCTGATAATCCGTATGCGGCGCTCCCGCGCATGGTGCTGCTGACCTATCAACTGCCGGATGCGATCCGCGAAATCGCCATGCAGGGCGAGTTCGACGAGTTCGATCTCAACGTTTTCTTTTCAGCCGCCGGCGTTGGCGAAAACGCCAGGTTCATCTATCAGGACGAAATCCAGAAGTGGCTGGATTTGATCCGGGGAGCTTTTCAGGCCACCAGTGTTGACAACCTGAAGCTCGGAGCGCAGAAACCGCCAATGCCGTTTTCGGATGCGCGGCTGCTGAATCTGTTGTCGCATACGTTCTGGTTTCTGCCCAGCGTCGCTTCGTGTCATGCCATGCGGAACCTGCTGGCGAAGAAACAGAACCGTTTCTACCACGACTACCGGGTCATCGTGGCGGCGGGGAGCGCCGCCGGAATCGGGGTTGCGGCCTTGCCGCCGGTGCAGGAGGCCATGGATGATCCCCTGAAGAACAAGACCATCACCCTCTCATGCGGAAAGTTGACCGCCGGCGTGACGGTCAAACCGTGGACCGGAATTCTCATGCTCCGCAATTCGTCCAGCCCGGAGACGTATTTCCAGGCCGCGTTCCGGGTTCAATCCCCCTGGACGATCAGGAATCCCGACAGCGCCTCGCCGAACAAGGAACAGATCATCAAGGAGGAATGCTACGTCTTTGACTTCGCGCCTGACCGGGCCTTGCGGCAAATCGCGGATTACAGTTGCCGCCTGAATATAAACGAGTCCAACCCCGAAAAGAAAGTGGAGGAGTTTATCAGCTTCCTGCCCGTCCTGGCCTATGACGGCAGTTCAATGAAGCAGATTGACGCGGCGGGCATCCTTGACATGGCGATGAGCGGAACAACCGCGACACTCCTGGCGCGGCGGTGGGAAAGCGCGTTGCTGGTGAATGTGGATAACGGAACCTTGCAGCGGCTCATGGGCAACAAGGCCGCGATGGAAGCGCTCATGAGTATCGAGGGCTTCCGGAATCTGAACCAGGAGATTGAGACCATCATCAACAAGTCTGAGGCCGTGAAGAAAGCGCGGAAGGAAGCCAATGACAAGGAACTTTCCGCCAAGGAAAGAAAGCAACTGACTGAGGAAGAGAAGGAATACAAGAGCCGGCGAAAGCAGATTCAGGAGAAGCTCATCAAGTTTGCAACGCGGGTGCCTATCTTCATGTATCTGACTGACCACCGTGAACGGTGCCTAAAGGACGTCATCACTCAACTGGAACCGGGTTTGTTCAAGAAAGTCACCGGTTTGGTCGTCAAAGATTTTGAATTGCTCGTCAGCCTTGGAGTCTTCAATAGCCCCTTGATGAATGATGCCGTGTACAAGTTTAAGCGGTATGAGGATTCCAGTTTGGGTTATACCGGGATCAACAAGCATGAGGGCGAGGATATCGGGCTTTACGATACTGTATTGAACCGCAAGGATGTTCGTTCAGTGTTTGAGAATGTGACGTAACCGGTTTTGCGTAGAACCAGCGCCCGGCCACCGCCGAACTCGCCGCACGCCGCGCCGAACTCATCGTCGCCTTGGCCGATGAGGTCTGAACAGGACCGGTTTTCAGTGGACACTCGCAAATGCGAAAAACTCTGCTTGAGGAGGACTGGGAGAGGCATTAGAGTGTTCTCATGACCGACTGGAAGAAACGGATCATTGCCAATCCAAAAATTTGCCACGGCCAGCCCTGCATAAAGGGAACGCGTATCATGGTCAGCGTGGTTCTTGACAATCTCTCGGAAGGGCTGACTCCGGAAGAAATTGTCAAAGAGTATCCGCCCTTGGTCCTGATGGATGTGCGAGCCGCCATTGCCTACGCCGCCGATCTTGCGCGGGAAGAAACTCTCGTGCCGCTCTCCAACCTGGCGTAGGTCGCGCTCATGCGGGTCAAGCTTGACGAGCACCTTGGTCTGGCGGTGCGGCAACTGCTTCGCGATCGCGGTCATGAGATGGAAAGGAAACTTGAATCGTTGGCCGGTTGCCTTTCTGTCGCTGACGAATATCGCACGCGAATCTATGGGATGTCGCATTGATGCATCCGTCGCCTGAACAAGATCGGTTTTCAGCGGACATTCTCAAACGCGGGAATCGAAAAACTCTGCTTGAGAGGCGAATTGCGTCATCAGTGGATTTCATTCAACGCAACCTACAGCTTGCCTTGCCACGCCACATTTGGCCATATTAGAAGTCCAATGAAAACTCTGCGTATCGGACTGGCCGGCTTCGGGACGATCGGAAGCGCGGTGTATCGTCACTTGCGCCTGAATGCGGATCTGCTTTCGAAACGATGCGGGATGCGTCCCGTGGTAACTCTCATCGCGGTGCGTCATCCCCGCCGAACCCGTCGTCATGGAATCACTTTGCCCGGCTCACTCCTGGCCTCTGATGTGACCCAACTGGTCCACAGCAGGAATACAGATATCATTGTGGAGGTGATGGGAGGATGTGGCGCTGCGCGCAAACTGATCCTTTCATCGCTTCGCGCCGGTAAACCGGTGGTCACCGCAAACAAAGCTCTTCTGGCGGAACACGGACGCGAAGTTTTTCGTGAGGTCAACCGTTGCGGCACGCCGATTTTCTTCGAAGCGAGCGTGGCCGGTGGCATTCCCATCATTCAGGCATTACGCGAAGGATTGATCGCGAACCGATGCCATTTGATTTACGGAATCGTCAATGGAACATGCAATTACATCCTCTCCCGAATGTCACAGGAGGGAATTGCCTTCGAAACAGCCCTGCAACAGGCCCAGCAGCTTGGCTATGCGGAGTCGAATCCATCCTTTGACATCGACGGCATTGATGCCGCGCACAAAGCCACGGTTCTGGCTTCGCTGGCAAATGGCGGTTGTGTGGATTTCAAACGGGTCCATGTGGAAGGCATCCGCCATGTGTCGGTGGTGGACGTTCAATTCGCGCACCAACTCGGCTATGAGATCAAATTGCTGGCAATCATCCGCTCGCTAAGCCAATTGCAAGTTGAGGTTCGCGTGCATCCCACCCTCATTCCCAAAACCAACCACCTTGCCTCCATTAATGGAGTCACGAATTCCATCATGGTGCGTGGTCATGTGGTGGGTGACATCGAATTTTCAGGTCCGGGAGCCGGTGGCAACGCCACCGCCAGCGCCATTTTGAGTGATATCGCACAGGCGGCTTCTCATTTTCTGCATCCATGTTCCGCGTCCGGGAAGGAAAGACACACGGTGTGTATCCGTCCCCATGGCCCGCGAGTGGCAAAAATTGATTGCGTTGTTTCCCGGTATTACCTGCGGCTGTCGGTTGCGGACCGACCCGGTGTCATGGCCCAAATTTCCTCCGTTCTGGGACAGGCGCATATTGGTATCTCCTCCATCATCCAACCCGAAGGACATGAGGGCAGGGCCGTTCCCCTGATTTTCATGATCCACGATGCGCGCCACGATGCCATGCAGAAGGCCATGAAGCGGATCCATCGGCTTTCATGCGTCAAGGCAAAACCGGTCATGTTCCGGGTGGAAACCTTTGAATCATGAACTGGCGCGGCGTTATTCATGCCTACCGGTCTTATCTTCCCGTAACCGAGAAGACACCGATCGTCACTCTGAGTGAGGGGAATACCCCGCTGATCTTTTCTCCGCGTTTAAGCGAACTCGCGGGAAAAGAGGCCCGTGTGTACCTGAAATATGAAGGGCTGAATCCAACCGGCTCCTTCAAGGATCGCGGGATGACCCTGGCGATTTCCAAAGCTGTCGAACGAGGCGCCCGGGCAGTGATCTGTGCCTCCACCGGCAACACCTCGGCCTCCGCGGCCGCCTACGCGGCCCGGGCCGGAATCGCCTGCTTCGTTCTGCTTCCCAAGGGCAAAATCGCGCGCGGCAAACTGGCTCAGGCCTTGATGTGCGGAGCGAAGGTCATTGCCCTGCGTGGAAATTTTGACGATGCCCTCCGGCTGGTTCGTGATATCGGTCAGACTCATCCGGTGACGATTGTGAATTCAACCAACCCGGATCGACTGGATGGCCAAAAAACCGCCGCATTTGAGATCATTGATGTTCTTGGAGAAGCGCCCGATTTCCATTTTTTGCCGGTCGGCAATGCCGGAAACATCACAGCCTACTGGAAGGGCTACCGTGAATGGCATGAGAAAGGGCGATCCAAAAAACTGCCCCGGATGATGGGGTTCCAGGCGGCCGGCGCCGCGCCGATTTATCATGAAAAGGCGGTCAAATCACCGGACACCCTTGCCACAGCCATCCGCATTGGTAATCCCGCCAGTTGGAAACAGGCGGACATTGCCATCTCCCAGTCGAACGGATGTGTGGATATTGTAAGTGACGCGGAAATTCTCTCCGCTCAAAAATGGCTGGCTGTCAACGAAGGTATTTTTGTGGAACCGGCCTCTGCCGCATCCGTTGCCGGACTATTCAAATGTCTTGGGAAGGATGCCTGTAAAAAATGTCCGCTCGTTGCTGAAATGCGCGCCTCATTGCTGCCGAAGGAAGTAACGATCGTCTGCACCCTGACCGGACATGGACTGAAGGATCCTGATATCATCGTTCATCACAACATCAAGCCGGTCACCATCTGGCCGGTCAAGGATCGTGTTCTCAAAATCATGGGATTGGATTAGCCTCCATGCCTTTCGGGAAACCACCCGCTTTCAAGAAGCCATCTCATTGCGCAGGAAGACGTTACATCCTTGATCTCGACTGTAGCGGCGGTCTGTGACCGTCGCGCCCGGTCCTGCATGAAGCGACGGTCACAGACCGCCGCTACAAAAATCTTGTGAAATATGCAGTGCAGATTAGCGGACAGATTTGGCCGCCAGTTGCGTCGCTTCCGCGCCTTTTGGAGTATTGCGCTTGGCGTGGATGGCAACGATGATCTTGTCAGCAACCGGCGGGTTCTCCTTGAGAAAATGCCGCGCCGCTTCGCGTCCCTGTCCGATCATTTCTCCTCCGAATGCCAGCCATGCGCCCTTTTTCTCAACAACTTCCAGCTCAGTGGCCAGATCGAGAATAGAGGTTTCCCGCGAGATGCCTTCGTTGTACATGATGTCAAACTCCGCTTCCGTGAAGGGAGGCGCCACCTTGTTTTTGACAACCTTCACCTTCACACGATTCCCCACGACGGTTCCGACGGGGTCCTTGATCTGATCTTTGCGGCGGATATCCATGCGGACCGAGGCATAGAACTTGAGCGCGCGACCTCCCGGCTGGGTTTCGGGATTGCCGAACATCACCCCGATTTTTTCGCGAATCTGGTTGGTGAAAAGAAGACAGGTTTTCGACTTGTGCAAAACGCCTGTCAGCCTGCGCATGGCCTGCGACATGAGGCGGGCCTGGGCGCCCATGGTGGCATCGCCCATCTGCCCTTCCAGCTCGGATCGTGGTGTGAGTGCGGCCACGGAATCGACCACGATCACATCCAGTGCGTTGGAGCGGATCAACGTTTCAGCGATCGTGAGAGCTTCTTCCCCGGATCCAGGCTGGGAAAGGAGTAAATCCTTCATATTGACACCGATTCGCGTGGCATACGCGGTGTCAATGGCATGCTCTGCGTCAATGAATGCCGCCAGTCCGCCTCGTTGTTGCGCGTTTTTAATGATGTGCAACATCAGCGTTGTCTTGCCGGAGGACTCCGGGCCGTAGACCTCAACGATACGGCCGCGGGGGACGCCTCCCACGCCAAGGGCGATATCGAGCGAAATTGAACCGGTGGGAACGATCTCGATGGGAACTCTGGCATGTTCATCACCGAGCCGCATGATGGCGCCCTCGCCGAACTGTTTGGTGATGGAATTCAGCGCCTGTTCCAGCTCACGATTGCGAGTGACAGCAGCCTTGGAATGTTCATCCCGCGCAACGCGGGATTCATCGGATGTTTTATCGGAAGCAGCTTTAGCCATGGAGAAAAACCTTTTTTTTAAGATGGTAGCTCGCAGCCTAGCCCCATCCACCAAACCTCGTCAATGGCGTTCTATGGCAGTTTAACCCACATATTTCACAAGATTTTTGTAGCGGCGGTCTATCTGTCTGCATGAGATGAGAATCAGGACGATTTAATCGAAACGATCTCATTATTATTTTATCTTCCAACCCTGCAGATCACCTATTTCGAGCCCTCCGCGGGCTTGAAATTAGGTGCATCGTCTTGTGGGGACTTTTCGGATGTTTTCTGCTCTTTACTCTGAAACTTTTGTTTTATCTGCAATCGACGCATTTCATCGTTATAGGATGTAGCAAATTGCTGTTGCACATAATGGTGCGGCGGACCCAGCTCTTGATAACAATAGAGATTCCACACTTCGAAAGGGCCATCACGCCGACCTGTAAATACCGAATTAGTAGAGAAACTTTTCATTTCATACACACGTAGGATCCCGCGGCTAAAATCAGCTGAAGCTGTTCGACGTGCAAACATCACGGCTAATGGATATGTTTCACTCTGCCATCCACCAGCCCCAATACCGCCTACACCGTAGATCTCTGAATAATACTTGAACGCATAATAGGTGGATATAGTCAAAGCCATGATCAAGACTGTAATTATCACTTTTAGTTTAAGAATCATGGAAAAGTTCATTTTTTGGCCCAGTGTCCAAGCTGAACGACTGGCTCCCAGCCTATGGCGAAGTTGCGCGAGCGGATGAGCCATTAGGTGGAGCGTTTTGGTCGCCTTTGATTTCAAAAAGCTCATGGGTTTGGTCATCCCAATTAATCGCATTAACTTTCCATTCCTTCGAGGGGCGGTAGAATACAACCATCCACCTCGTAGCGTGGTTCTCAAATTTTTGAATGTAGATGTATCGAAGGTAAGATTTTCCAATACTATTGGATTGGATGAATTCTTGCCCCAATAACTTGCCGAATCGTTCGGTGACCATCTTAAGCTGTGTTTCAGTTTGATACGCCATATTGTCGATCTCAGGTGCAGGGAGCGGCCAATGCGGTTTAACCTGATCAAAGGCTTCACGATATGAACCTTTACCAACCAGGTTCATGAATTTGTCTGCGAGATCTTTCGCATCCTTTTCTGAAGTTAGAGGTGCTGCGGTTGACGAAGCAACCACGATAGCGCTGATAGCGAAGATGAATGTTATAGTTTTCATAGAGTTAATTCTTTTTGGCGATTCGCTGCAGCGCCATTGGATGCCGAAATGTGAATTCGCATATAACCGACTACTCTCTGAAAAAAGTAGTTTCGAAGGGAGCCGTCGTAATCACCCGACTGCATACAGCAGTTCTTGAAAGCTGCGCCCTGAACCGCAGGGACACAGATCGTTCCTGCCGAGCTTCTCGTACAACTCTTTGTTGCCATGAACGATCCTAACACCGCGTTTGACGCATGTCTCGGACGGGAACCCCTTACGACGCTTGCTGGTGCGCTCGAAAAAAGGGGCTGTCTTCAAATGAATGTGTGTTTGCCATACAGCCTCCTTTGTGTTGTTAGTCTGCAATAGCCTAATATGAGCGTGGTTCTCGACCTTGCAGCCCGTGTAAAATGTGCCCATAAGATCAGTCTACAGTTTTTTTATTCGGTTTCAATCTTTTTGCCGAACGTTTGAAGTGAGCCATGAGCGCCCGCCGGGGCGATCGTTCGCCCGACCGATTCAGGCGTTTGGTTGAATTTCATTGCGCGTCGGTTGGTTGTGAATCGGGTCTGACCTTGGCACACTCCTGAGCCATGTCCATCCCTCTTAACAAATTTACAGTCAAAGCCCAGGAGGCGCTTCAGGCGGCTCAGCAGGATGCCGAGAGCCGGGGACATACGGAACTCTCGGTTGAGCATCTATTAATGGCACTGCTCAAGCAGGAGGAGGGGTTCGTCCGCCCCATTCTGGAGAAATTGGGTGTGGCCGTTCCGAAGCTTCAGGGTCTTTTGGAAACCACGTTGAATCGTAAACCACAGGTGAGTGGTGGCGCTTCCCAGACCGTGATATCCAATGATCTCAACCAGGTTCTGAACGTGGCACAAAAGGAGGCGGAACGGTTGCGTGATCAATATGTGAGCACCGACCATCTGCTTTTGGGGATTGTGGACCATGGCAAATCCGATGCAGCCGGTCTGCTGCAGGGAATGGGCGTGAACAAGGTTTCCCTCCTGAAATCATTACAGGAATTGCGTGGCAGCCAACAGGTGACCGACCAGAACCCGGAGGATAAATTTCAATCACTGGAAAAGTACGGGCGCGATCTTACGGAAGCCGCCCGGCAGGGGAAGATCGATCCGGTGATTGGTCGCGACACCGAAATCCGGCGCGTGATGCAGGTGCTCTCGCGCCGGACCAAAAACAATCCCGTGCTGATTGGAGAACCGGGAGTGGGCAAAACAGCGATTGTGGAAGGGCTGGCGCGGCGGATTATTGCCGGTGATGTTCCGGAAGGACTCAAGGAGAAGAAACTGGTTGTCATGGACCTGGGCGCCATGATTGCCGGCGCCAAGTATCGCGGGGAATTCGAAGATCGTCTCAAGGCTTTTCTCAAGGAAGTGGCGGCTTCGGCCGGACAGATTGTTTTGTTCATCGACGAATTGCATACACTGGTTGGCGCCGGAAAAGCGGAAGGGGCAGTGGATGCCGCCAATTTGTTAAAGCCCCAGTTGGCCCGGGGTGAATTGCGATGTATTGGCGCAACGACGCTGGATGAATACCGCAAACATATTGAGAAGGATGCCGCGCTGGAAAGACGTTTCCAGCCGATTTACGTCGCTGAACCCAGTGTGGAGGATACCATTGCCATTCTGCGGGGATTAAAGGAGCGCTACGAAGTGCACCACGGCGTTCGAATCAACGATTCGGCGCTGGTGGCTGCGGCAACCCTCTCCCACCGTTACATCAGCGATCGCTTTCTCCCGGATAAGGCGGTGGACCTGATGGACGAGGCTGCGTCGCGATTGCGGATCGAAATCGACAGCCTGCCCACGGAGATCGATGAAATTGAGCGGCGCAGCATGCAGCTTGAGATCGAACAGCAAGCTCTGAAAAAAGAGACGGACTCGGCCACGGTGGCGCGTTTGAAAAAGCTGGAGTCCGAGCTTTCCGGCCTCAAGGAAAAATCCGGCCAACTCCGAAGTCAGTGGCAGGGTGAAAAGGCCGTCCTTGCCGAATCAGGAACGCTGAAAGAGCAGATCGAAAAGGCAAGGGAGGAAATGGAACAGGTCAAACGGCGTGGTGATCTCACACGCGCCGCCGAGATCCAGTATGGCACGATTCCCGAACTTGAGAAAAAACTCGCAAAAGCCAAGGAAAAGCTGGCGAAGCTTCAGAAAAATGGAGGGATGCTTCAGGAGGAGGTTGGAGAGGAGGATATCGCCAGGGTGGTGGCTGCCTGGACGGGCATCCCCGTCTTGCGGATGCTCGAGGGCGAACGACAGAAGCTGGTGAAAATGGAGGAACGGCTGCACCAGCGTGTGATCGGCCAGGAACATGCGGTCCGTGCCGTCAGCAATGCGATTCGTCGTTCACGGTCAGGTCTCCAGGAACCCAATCGGCCGATCGGATCGTTCATCTTCATGGGGCCCACCGGAGTTGGCAAAACGGAACTTGCCCGGGCGGTGGCGGAATTTTTGTTTGACGATGAAAATGCCATGGTGCGCATCGACATGTCGGAATATGGAGAGAAACATTCCGTGGCGCGACTGATTGGCGCGCCGCCGGGTTATGTGGGTTACGAGGAGGGCGGTCAACTCTCAGAAGCTGTTCGGCGGCGCTCCTATTCCGTGATCCTTTTTGATGAGATTGAAAAGGCGCATCACGAAGTGTTCAACACACTTCTTCAATTGCTGGATGATGGTCGTTTAACCGACGGGCAGGGGAGAACGGTGGATTTCCGAAACACACTGGTTGTCATGACCTCCAATATTGGAAGCCCCATCATCCAGGAGTTTTTTGCGGAACAACAGGATTCCAGGTCGGCTGTGGACACAGAAAGCCCGGCTTACAAGCGAATGGATGAACGTGTGCTCAACGAGCTGCGTCAGCATTTTCGTCCTGAGTTCCTGAACCGCATTGATGAAATCATTGTCTTCCGCTCATTGCAGCAGGCCGAGATTGCGAAGATTGTGGATATCCAGCTCGCCCATGTTGAGAAGCGGCTTTTGGATCAGCACATTCAACTGAGCTTCAGCGAATCCGCCCGGGAATTCATAGCACGGGAGGGGTACGATCCGGTTTTCGGAGCACGCCCTCTGAAACGCGTGATTCAGCGCGAGGTATTGGACAAACTTTCGCTCGACATCCTGGACGAAAAATTTCATGAGGGCGACAAGGTCACGGCCCGGGCAGGCAAGGACGGTGCGTTGGAATTCAAAAAGGGATGATGATCCGAAATCTGCTTTACAAATCATACTTCTTATATTATAAATACACGGTGATTTTAACTCGGACTATTTTGCCATTGGTCAGGGACGGACTGCGGCGGCGGCGGCGCGTGGTGGCTATTATTGGCCCGCGCCAGGTCGGGAAAACGACGCTCCTGCGATTGGTAGATCCGTCTCGCTCCCGTTCAGGTTCGTCCATCTTGTGTATGGATGACCCCGATTTACGTCTAAGACTCCTGGCCAACCCGGTGGGTGAGTTGAAAAAGTTTGGACGGAAATTGATCATTTTAGATGAGCTTCAAAAGGCGCCCGCCTTGTTCGATACGATCAAGCTCCTGGCTGACGAACCAGAGGGCCCTTCCTTTTTGGTTACGGGTTCTGCTCAACTACAACTATTGCCCAAAGTCAGGGAATCGTTAGCGGGTCGAATCCGTTTGATTGATTTATGGCCGTTTAGTTTGCGGGAACAGGTCGGACGAGGTGACGTTGAGTGTGGATTGGACCGCTTGTGGAAATCAATTTCCAAAGAGGCCTATGATGCTTTTCCTGCAGAGGTTCAGAGGGATATCAATCTTGAGAGACGTTGGCGAACGGCAGCTCTGGACGCTCAGTTGGTTGGCGGGTTTCCGCCTTTGATTGAATCGGCCAATGCTGAAAAACCGTGGGAATGGCTTGCTGATTACCGTCGTACTTACCTGGAACGGGACCTGGCGGATATCGGACGACCGTCAGACCTGGATCAGTTTGCACGGGCTCAACGTTGTTTTGCAGCCCGATCGGGAGGAATTCTGGAAATGTCGTCCTTATCGCAAGATCTGGGCGTTTCGCTTCCCACGATACGACGATGGCTCCGATTTCTTGAGATTTCCTACCAAGCGTTGCTGGTTGAACCGGTGGGTTCCGCGAAAGTACGGATGGTTGCGCGCCCAAAGTTGATATGGGGAGATGTTGGGCTGGGCCGTTTACTTGCCGAAAATCGCAATCCCGATGATGGCGCATGGTATGAAAACTGGGTCTTGCTAGAATTGGAAAAATGGCGTTCCGCCCAATCCGATCCACCCTCTCTACGATATCTGCGAACATCTCATGGGTTGGAGATTGATGCGGTCTTGCACGGCTCCGACAACCGCATTCTTCTCTTGGAGGTCAAGATGGCCAAAGTTGCACGTCCGACATGGGCAACTCCCATGATGCGAGCCAGAGAAATTCTCAACGACCCGAACGCTTTTGGAGTAGTGTGCTACCGAGGTCGTACCATCGAGAAACTTGCACGGCGCATATGGGCTGTGCCGGATTATCTGTTGTTGGTGTGATATAACTGCTCAGGTATCCAGAATCCAGAAGTTGGAATGAAAGGACCGCTGAAAATAATCACAGCCATCCCATAGAACACTTGGAAAGCATGTTTTTTGATGGATTTCAGAGGAGAGATGTATGAATTTCCAGAAACTGAGATTAAGAATTTTCGGTAAGGGGAGCACACGCGCCCAAATCCTCGCGTAAGCGGATTTTCAGCGACTGAAACCGAATGGGAGCAGCCTGGCGGCACCCGGCGGGGCGCGACGACGTGGTTTCTTTCAGTGGTCGCCTCGGTTTTTTCGGCCGATGTTTT
>Ga0247727_10014663_pt1 | contig 12980 bp, 10 predicted proteins | sample WisWelCaveWW1625_FD_202498 | JGI IMG/M metagenome (GOLD analysis project Ga0247727, IMG submission 202498) | Biofilm microbial communities from Wishing Well Cave, Virginia, United States - WW16-25 | ecosystem: Environmental > Aquatic > Deep subsurface > Groundwater > Cave microbial mat | place...
CCTGGTCTACTACCGTGTAATCGGCATAGCGTCCGGACTCGAGCGCATACAGTGCGCACCACAGCAGCGCCTCGACCTGCGGATCGCTGGTGGCAGCGCGGCGCGACAGTGTGGCCACGATGGCCTGCGAGCGCCCGTAGCGGCGCAGCGTGCCGTAGCATAGGTCGGCCAGGGCGGCGTGCGCGCCGGGCAGAGATGCCACGGACGCGCTTTCCAGCTCGGCAGCAAGGCTGCGCCCGGCCGCGACGCGCGCGACCCGGGCGGCGGCGGCGGCGAGCGCCTCAGCGAGCGGCGCCAAGGCGTTCGCCGCTTTCGATCGCGAAGCCGCGCAGAAAATCGGCCGCAGCCAGGCGAGTACCGCCCGCGCGCTGCAACTCGGTCACCAGCAGTGCACCTGCACCGCAGGCAATCAGCACTCCGTCGGCGCCGCTCAGCAGCACCGAACCGGGCATGCCCTGCTGCGCCACGCAGCGTGCGCGCCAGATCTTGATCGATTCGCCACGCAGCCGCGCGCGGGCGCCCGGCGAGGGGCGCAGGGCGCGCACGGCGCGTTCCAATTCCACGCATAACCGGGACCAATCGAGTTCCGCCTCGTCCTTGCCGATCTTGCGCGCATAGGTCGCACCTGCTTCCGGCTGCGAGGCCGGCCTGGCGCGCCCCGCCACGACCTCGGCAAGCGCGGCCACGATCGCCTCGGCACCGAGCGCGGCGAGTCGATCGTGCAGGGTCTGCGTGTCGTCGTCAGCGGCAATCGCGAGCCGGTGCTGCGAGAGCATCGCGCCGGTATCGAGCCCGGCATCCATCTGCATGATGGTGATTCCGGTCTCGCGATCGCCCGCAAGGAGCGCCCGTTGGATCGGCGCAGCACCGCGCCAGCGCGGCAGCAGCGAGGCGTGGATATTGAGCGCGCCGTGCCGCGCGATCGTCAGTGCCTGTGCCGGAAGCAGCAGACCGTAGGCCGCGGCGACCAGTACCTCGGGCCGCGCGGCGGCAACGCGCTCGAGCGACGAGTCCTCCTTCAGGCTTGCCGGCTGGTAGACGTCCAGGCCGCGTTCCAGCGCCAGCTGCTTCACGGCGCTGTTCGCGGGGCGAAGGCCGCGGCCCGACGGACGATCCGGCTGGGTGAGCACGAGCGCGACCTCGTGTCCGGCGGCGAGCAGGGCCCTCAGCGCGCGCGCCGCGAACTCCGGAGTGCCTGCGAACGCTAGGCGCAGGAAGGGATCAAGCGACCGAAGGGGTCAAGCACTTTTGCGCAGCTGCTTCGCGAGCCGCGCGCGGATGCGCTGTTGCTTCAGCTGGGACAGACTTTCGACGAACACCTTGCCCTTCAGGTGATCCATCTCGTGCTGGATGCAAACCGCGAGCAGGCCCTGTGCCTCGAGAGTGAACGGATTGCCGTTCTGGTCGCAGGCGCGCACCTTGACGCGCTCGGCGCGCGCCAGCGTGTCGTAGATCGCCGGCACCGAAAGGCAGCCTTCCTCGATGTCGGACACGCCGCTCGCGTCCAGGATTTCGGGGTTGACCAGCACCACCAGCGAATCGCGGCGCTCGGAGACGTCGATCACGATCACCTGTTTGTGCGCGTCAACCTGGGTCGCCGCCAAGCCGATACCGGCGGCCGCGTACATGGTCTGGGCCATGTCGGCGACCAGCCGCTTGAGCGGCGCATCGAAAACGGTAATCGGGGCGGCCAACTTGTGCAGCCGCGCGTCCGGGTATCGAAGGATGTTCAGCAGCGCCATGAATCCGTGATTTGCTTGCAAATTGAATTGATTACGTGCAGTATCTCAGGCTGTAGTTAAACAGTCCGGGCTCTATGCTACATTTAGGTACGCAAACGGCACTTTCTATCAGGCCGGGACGTCAGCCACCGATTGGGGACTCTATGCACCAACAATGGCGTAAGTCTATCACAACGCTGGCTTTTGTCCTTGCCTGGGCGGCTTCGGCAGGGGCCACGGCGCAGGTCCCCAACACACCTCTGGCGCTCAAGCCGGACGCACCCGAGCGCTATGTCGTGGTCCCTGGCGATACGCTCTGGTCGATCGCCCAGCGCTACACCGATTCGCCCTGGCGCTGGTCCGAGTTGTGGAACCTGAACAAGGACGAGATCAAGAACCCGCACCGCATCTATCCCGGCAACATCATCGTGCTGGATCGCGCCCGGAGCCAGGTCGCGTTGTCGGACACGGTGAAGATGAGCCCGCGGGTGCGCGCCGAATCCACCGCCAAGAGCGCGGTCCCGAGCATCCCGCCGTCGGCCATCGAGCCGTTCCTGACGCGACCGCTGGTGGTCGAGCCCGACGGCCTGGACAAGGCGCCGACCATCGTCGCGGCCGAGGAATCGCGCGTGATCCTCGAATCCGGCAACCGCGCTTTCGTGCGCGGCATCGGCGATTCGAAGGAAACGCACTGGTTCGTCTACCGCGGCGGCCCGGCGCTGGTCGATCCGGATACCAAGACCACGCTGGGATACGAGGCAATCTACCTTGGCACCGCGCGCGTCACGCGCGCCGGTGAACCTGCCGTAATCGAACTCACCTCGGTCACACAGGAAGTGGGCATCGGCGACAAGCTGTTCCCGGCGGGCAAGCCTGAGGTGCCGACCTACGCGCCGCGTGCGCCCGCTTCGCCCATCCAGGGCCGCATCGTCTCGCTCTACGGCGGCGGCACCAAGCTCGGCGAAGCGGGCAACCAGACGGTGATCGCGATCAATCGCGGCAAGTCGCAGGGTGTGGAGGTGGGACATGTGCTCGCTCTCTACCGGCCCGGCGCGCTGCTCGCCGAGGGCGCGGGGTCGCGCACGCCGTCCGGCACGCCGCTCACCCTGCCCAACGATCGCTACGGCCTCGCGTTCGTGTTCCGCGTCTTCGACCGCGTATCCTACGCGCTGGTGATGAGCATTACGAAGCCGGTCAACACGCAGGATCTTGTCCAGAATCCGTAGCCTGAGCCCGGTCCCGGGCGGACGCGTCCGCCACTGCAAGCCGCCGCCGCATGCTGGCGCGCGACCTCCGCGCGCTGGCGCGCGACCTGAATGACGCCTGAGCCGGGGCTGGCGAGCTGGCTGCAGCTGACTCTTACGCCGGGCCTCGGCGCCGCAACGATCCGCGGACTACTCTCGCAGTTCGGCCTACCCGAAAACGTGCTTGCCGCGAAGCGCGCCGAGCTGGCGCGTTTCGCGAGCGCCGAAGCGCTGCAGGCGCTCGATTCCAATGCCGTCGCGCAAGCCGTCGAAATCGCCCTCGCCTGGCTGGAGCAACCCGGCAACGCCCTCGTCACTCTGGCCGACGCAGCCTATCCCCGGTTGCTGCTCGAGACCGCGGATCCCCCCGCGCTCATTTACTGCCGCGGGCGAACAGAACTGCTCAACCGGCCCGCGCTCGCGGTGGTCGGCAGCCGCAATGCGACCGCGCAAGGCGCGAGCAATGCCGAGCAGTTTGCGCGCAGCCTCAGCGCCGCCGGACTGACTATCGTCTCGGGGTTAGCTCAGGGCATCGACGCCGCTGCGCACCGGGGCGGACTGGCCGCGGAGGGCTCGACCATCGCAGTGCTGGGAACGGGGGTCGACAATACCTATCCGCGCGCGAACGCAGCGCTCGCAGCCGATATCGCGGCGCACGGCCTGCTGGTCTCCGAGTTCGCGCTGGGCACCCAGGCGTTCGCGCACAATTTCCCACGGCGCAACCGCCTGATCAGCGGGCTGGCGCAGGGCTGCCTGGTGGTCGAAGCGGCGCTGGCTTCGGGCTCGCTGATCACGGCACGCAGCGCGGCAGAGCAGGGCCGCGAGGTGTTCGCCGTGCCCGGCTCGATCCATTCCCCGCTGTCCAAGGGTTGCCACGCCCTGATCAAATCGGGCGCCAAGCTCGCGGAGTCGGCCGAAGACGTGCTCTCCGAGCTCGCCGCCTTTCGCCGCACCGGCTTCGCATCCACCCGGTCCGCGGCGAACGTATCCGGGAAGACCGCCGGCGCCGACGAGCCGCTGCTTGCCTGCATGGGGTTCGACCCGGTGGACGTGGATTCGCTGTGTGTGCGCGCGGGACTGCCAGCCGAGCGAGTATCGGCAGAACTGCTGCGGCTGGAGCTCGCCGGCCGCGTCGCCGTTCTGCCTGGCGGTCTCTACCAGAGGATAAACTAACGGCTTGCCTGAGGAGAGAAAAAAAACATGTACGACATCCTCGTGTATCTGTTCGAGAACTGCCAGCAATACGAGCTTGCCAGCGAAGAGGACCGCGTGGCGAAGAAGCTTTCCGCCGCCGGATTCGACGATTCCGACATCAGCGAGGCGCTGACTTGGCTGGCGGGCGTGGTGCGCGGCCCGCACTGCTCGCTCGCGCCGCTGCCCGACAGCGGCGCCGCGTTCCGCGCCTACGCACCCAAGGAGCTCGCCAAGCTCGACGCCGAGTGCCGCGGCCTGCTGATCTATTGCGAGCAGTCCGGGATTCTCAATCCGCAGACGCGCGAGCACGTGATCGAGCGCGCCCTTGCCGCCAACGGCGAAGGACTCACGCTCGACCAACTGAATCTGGTGGTGCTGATGGTGCTGTGGAACCAGCAGACCCCCAGCAGCCGGCTGGTCGCCGAGGATCTGCTGGCGCCTGCCGGCGCGCGCCTGCCGAACTGAATTCGCGCGCTCGCCGGCGCGCAATATTTCCGCAGGGTTGATACGCCGCTCTTTTTGCGGGTATCCTTCGCGCCCCCGCATGTCCAAGAAGCTGATCATTGCAGAAAAGCCCTCGGTCGCCGCCGACCTGTCGCGCGCACTGGGCGGCTTCACGCGCAAGGATGAATACTTCGAGAGCGACAAGTACGTGCTGTCCTCCGCCGTCGGGCACCTGCTGGAGCTGACACTGCCGCCGGAGCACGACGTCAAGAAAGGCAAGTGGTCCTTCGCGCGCCTGCCGGTGATTCCGCCGCATTTCGACCTAGCGCCGATCGAAAGGAGCGAGAGCCGCTTGAACGTTCTGCTCAGGCTCCTCAAGCGCAAGGACGTGAGCGGCGTCATCAACGCCTGCGATGCGGGCCGCGAGGGCGAGCTGATCTTCCGCTACATCGCGCAGTACGCGAAAACCAGGAAGCCGATCGAACGCCTGTGGCTGCAGTCGATGACGCAGACGGCGATCCGCGACGGCTTCGCCTCGCTGCGCCAGGACCGCGACCTGCTGGCGCTGGCGGACGCGGCGAAATGCCGCTCGGAAGCCGACTGGCTGGTGGGCATCAACGGCACCCGCGCCATGACCGCCTTCAATTCCAAGGAAGGCGGCTTTTACCTGACCACGGTCGGCCGCGTGCAAACGCCGACGCTGGCAATCCTGGTCGAGCGCGAAGAGAAGATCCGCGCCTTCCAGCCGCGCGACTACTGGGAAGTGCATGCGCGCTTCGCCGCCAAGGCCGGCGAGTATGCCGCTCGCTGGTTCGATCCCGCGTTCAAAAAGGATGACGACCCGGAGCGCAAGGCGGAGCGGCTCTGGACCGCCGTGCGCGCCGAGGCAATCTCGGCCGACTGCACCGGCAAGCAGGGTACGGCCACCGAGGCAACCAGACCTTCCGCCCAGGCGGCGCCCTTGCTCTACGATCTAACCAGCCTGCAGCGCGAGGCCAACGGCCGGTTCGGCTTTTCGGCCAAGGGCACGCTGGCACTCGCGCAATCGCTCTACGAACGCCACAAGGCGCTGACCTATCCGCGGACCGATGCGCGCGCGCTGCCCGAGGACTATCTCGCCACGGTCAGGAAAACGCTGGACGCGCTCGCGGGCGTCAAGCAATTTGCGCCGTTCGCCAAGCAGGTGCTCAAAAGCCGCTGGGTGAAACCGAACAAACGGATCTTCGACAACAGCAAGATCTCCGACCACTTCGCGATCATTCCGACGCTGCAGGCCCCCGGCCACCTGAGCGAGCCGGAGGCGAAGCTCTACGACCTGGTGGTGCGCCGGTTCTTGGCCGCGTTTTTTCCACCGGCCGAATACCTGCAGACCACCCGCATCACCAGCGTCGCCGAAGCACAGTTCAAGACCGAAGGCCGCGTCCTGAAGAGCCCGGGCTGGCTGGCGGTTTACGGCAAGTCGGTGCAGGAGGAATCCGAGAACCTGCCGGCGATCGCGCAGGGCGAGAAGGTGGCGACGCTGGAGGTAAGGGCGAACGCGAACCAGACCCGCCCGCCGGCGCGCTTCTCCGAGGCGACGCTGCTCTCGGCCATGGAAGGCGCGGGCAAGCTGGTGGAGGACGACGAGCTGCGCGCGGCGATGGGCGCCAAGGGCCTGGGCACGCCGGCCACGCGCGCGGCGGTGATCGAAGGCCTGATCTACGAGAAGTACATCGAGCGCCTCGGCCGCGAGCTGAAGCCGACCTGGAAGGCGTTTCGCCTGTTCTTCGCGCTGCGGCATTTCGGCGTCGACGAAATCACCTCGCCCGAGCTGACCGGGGACTGGGAATTCAAGTTGAAACAGATGGAGCAAGCCAAGCTGCCGCGCGCGAAGTTCATGAAGCACATCGAGCAGGTAACGCGCGACCTGGTCAAGCGCGTCAAGGCCGGGACCATTCCGGAAGAAGCCTTCGCGACGGTAGCGGCGCCCTGCCCGAAATGCGGCGGCGTGATCCAGGAGACCTACCGCAAGTTCCAATGCCAATCCTGCGATTTTTATATCTGGCCGGTACTGCTCGGCCGGGACTGGTCCCCGGAGGAAGTCGCCGAACTGGTGACCAAGAAATTCATCGGCCCGCTGACCGGCTTCCGCAGCAAGCAGGGCCGGCCGTTCTCCGCCGGCCTCAAGCTGACCGGTGGTTTCAAGATCGAATTCGATTTCGGCCAGGCGGACGGTTCCGGCAGCGACGAGGCGGCCGATTTCAGCGGCCAGGAGGCGCTCGGCGCCTGCCCGAAATGCGGCTCACGAGTGTTCGAACACGGCGTTTCGTACGTCTGCGAGAAGTCCGTGGGCCCGCAGCGCAGCTGCGACTTCCGCTCCGGACGCATGATCCTGCAGCAGCCGATCGAGCGAGTACAGGTGCAGAAGCTGCTCGCCACCGGCCGCACCGATCTGCTGACCGGGTTCATGTCCAGGAAGAACCGGAAATTCAAGGCCTTTCTGGTAAAGACGCCGCAGGGGAAAATCGGTTTCGAATTCCTGCCGCGTGCAGAGAAACCGGCGCAGCCGGCCGCGGCAAGAAATACAGCCGCCAAGCCAGCCAAAAGGAAACGCGCCGCCTAGCTTGGGTTAGACGTCCAGGTTCCTGACGCCGAGAGCGTTCAACTCGATGAAGGCGCGGCGCGGCTCGACTTCGTCGCCCATCAGCTTGGTGAAGATCTCGTCGGCGGCGATGCCATCGTCGATCTGCACGCGCAGCAGGCGCCGCACGGTCGGGTCCATGGTGGTTTCCCAGAGCTGCGACGGGTTCATTTCGCCCAAGCCCTTGTAGCGCTGCAGGCTCATTGACTTCTGAACCTCGGCCAGCAACCAGCGCATCGCCTCGCCGAAATCCCGGACCGAGGTCTTCTTCTCGCCGCGCTGCACGAAGGCGCCGACCCCGACCAGCCCGCGCAGCATCTCGGCGGTCTGCCGGATCTGCGCGTAATCACCGGAATGCACGAACTCGGAGTCGATCGCGCTCACGCGCATGTTACCGTGGCGGGTGCGCTCGATGCGCACCTGGTAGCGCTCGGTCTTGGAATCGAAGTGCGCCGACACGCGCACGCCGTTGCCGGGCAACGCCGTCGCCAGCGTCTCTGCCGAGGTCTGCGCGGACTCGCGCCGGCCAAGATCGATCTGCACCCCGCGCAGCATCGCCACCAGTGCATCGCGGTCGATCCAGCGCGAGACCCGCTCGATCACCGCTTCGGCGAGCAGGTAGGCCTTGGCCAGTTCGGCTAGCGTGTCGCCGGAGATCGGCTCGCGCCGCGCCGCCGGATGCAGCGCCGCATCCACTAGCGCCTGGCGCAGCATGAATTCGTTCAGTTCGTACTCGTCCTTGAGGTAGCGCTCGTCCTTGCCCAGCTTGGCTTTGTAGAGCGGCGGCTGCGCGATGTAGATATGGCCGCGCTCGACCAGTTCTGGCATCTGGCGGTAGAAAAATGTCAGCAGCAGCGTGCGGATATGGGAACCGTCGACGTCCGCATCGGTCATGACGATGATGCGGTGGTAGCGCAGTTTCTCCGGGTTGTACTCTTCCTTGCCGATGCCGCAGCCGAGGACGGTAATCAGCGTCGCGATCTCGGCCGAACCGAGCAGCTTGTCGAAGCGCGCCTTCTCGACGTTGAGGATCTTGCCCTTGAGCGGCAGGATCGCCTGGAACTTGCGATCGCGCCCCTGCTTGGCGGAGCCGCCAGCTGAATCGCCCTCGACCAGGTACAGCTCGCACTGCGCGGGGTCCTTCTCCTGGCAATCGGCGAGCTTGCCGGGCAGCCCCATGCCGTCCAGCACGCCCTTGCGCCGCGTCATCTCGCGCGCCTTGCGCGCCGCTTCCCGGGCGCGCGCTGCGTCGACGATCTTGGCGGTGATCACGCGCGCATCGGCCGGGCGCTCATCGAGGAATTGGCGCAGTTTCTCGGCGACGATTTCCTCCACCACCGGACGGACTTCGGAGGAAACCAGCTTTTCCTTGGTCTGGGAGGAGAACTTCGGTTCCGGCACCTTCACCGTGAGCACGCAGGCGAGGCCCTCCCGCATGTCGTCGCCGGTGGTCTCGACCTTGGCCTTCTTCGCAAGTTCGTGCTCTTCGATGTATTTGTTCAGCACCCGGGTCATCGCCGCACGCAGGCCGGTCAGGTGCGTGCCGCCGTCCTTCTGCGGGATGGTGTTGGTGAAACACAGCACGCTCTCCTGGTAGGAGTCGTTCCACTGCATCGCCACCTCGACCGTGATGCCGTCCTTCTCCCCGCGCCCCTGGAACGCGCTCGGATGCAGTACGGTCTTGGAGCGGTTCATATACTCGACGAAGCCCTGCACGCCGCCGGAGAAGGCGAAGTTTTCCTGCTTGCCGGCGCGCTGGTCCACCAGCACGATCCTGACCCCGTTGTTGAGGAACGAAAGCTCCCGCAGGCGCCGTGCCAGAATGTCGTAGTGGTAGTCGACCACGCCGAAAACGCTGCGCGAGGCGAGGAAGTGCACTTCGGTGCCGCGTTTCTCCGAGGTGCCGGTGACGCGCAGCGGGCCGCTGGCGACGCCGTCCGCGAACTCGATCTGGTGCATCTTGCCGTCGCGCCAGATGGTGAGCCGCAACCACCCTGAAAGCGCGTTCACCACCGAAACGCCGACGCCATGCAGGCCGCCGGAAACCTTGTAGCTGTTGGAATCGAACTTGCCGCCGGCGTGCAGTTCGGTCATCACGATCTCGGCGGCGGAGCGCTTGATCTCGTCGTCTTCCTTGATGCCGGTCGGGATGCCGCGGCCGTTGTCGAGCACCGACACCGAGTTGTCGGTGTGAATGGTCAGCACGATCTCGTCGCAGTAGCCGGCGAGCGCCTCGTCGACCGAGTTGTCCACCACCTCGAAAACCATGTGGTGCAGGCCGGTACCGTCGGCGGTATCCCCGATGTACATGCCGGGGCGCTTGCGCACCGCCTCCAGGCCCTTCAGGACCTTGATACTGTCGGCTTCGTAACCGTTGCCGTCGCTGGCCTGCTTCTCGGCTTCTCCCACCCTAGATCCTCATTGGCATCACGACGTATCTGAAATCCGCTTCGGACGGAAAACTCATCAATGCGCTGGACGCAGCATCACCGAACATGCATTCGACATCCGTGCCACCGACATTGTTCAACACATCGAGCAGGTAATTGACGTTGAAGCCGATGTCCAGAGCATCACCCTGGTAGCCGATCTCCAGCGTTTCCTCGGCTTCCTCCTGCTCGGTATTGGAAGAGACGATCTTGAGACTGTTGTCGGTCAGAACCCAGCGCACGCCGCGGAACTTTTCATTCGACAGGATCGCCGCGCGCAGCAGCGCCTGGCGCAGCAGCTCGCGGCCGATGCAGAGCCTGTTTTTGTGGCCCACCGGGATCACCCGCGTGTAGTCAGGGAACTTTCCGTCGACCAGCTTCGACACCAGTTCGACGCTGCCGAAGGCGAACGAGGCCTGCGTCGCGGAGAGTTCGACCCGCACCTCCCCTTCGCCGTCCGACAGGAGCTTTGCCAGCTCGAGCACGGTCTTGCGCGGCACGATGACCTCCTGGCGCGGCAGCTTCGCTTCCAGCGCCATCGCCGCGTAGGCGAGCCGATGGCCATCGGTCGCGATCAGCTTGAGGGTCTGGTCCTCCACCACCATCAGCAGGCCGTTGAGGTAGTAGCGGATGTCCTGCTGCGCCATCGCGTACTGCACCAGGCCGAGCAACCGGCGCAGCGCCTTTTGCGGCAGCGAAAAGCGCGCGGACTCCCCGGCAGACTTCGCGAGGCGCGGGAAATCCTCGGCCGGCAGCGTCTGCAGTACAAAGCGGCTCCTGCCCGCCTTTACCAGCAGCCGCTTGTCCTGCTGCTGGAGCGTCACTTCTGAGGCCTCGGGCAACGCCCGCAGTATGTCCACCAGTTTGCGCGCACCAACGGTGACCGCCCGAGCTTCTCCGGCGGATTCGACCGCGCCGCGAGAGGTGATCTGGATTTCGATATCGGTGGCGAGAAACGCCAGGGCGCCGACGCCGCGCTCGATCAAAACGTTGGACAGGATCGGCAAGGTATGGCGCCGCTCGATGATTCCGCTGACAGCGGAAAGTGGTGCGAGCAGTTCGTCGCGCTTGGCTTTGACGAGAACCATGGTTGTTCCTTATCTTTTTTATTTATCTCTAGTAACAGCTAGTAGCGCGGTGTCGTGTTCTGTATAAGCCGGATTTCCGCATGTTTCCCGTCCCTTGGTGCATTGCTTGGCGGTGCGCAAGCTGTGGAGGTTCCTGTGGAGCGTTGTGCGGCGTTTGGGCGGAAACGTCCGCGCGCCTCGTTATGCACAAAGCATCCCCATCGTTTGCACAGCTTCATCCCTTCAGCACTTGCTCCAAAAGATGGTAGTCGCGGTTCAAGCCGATGTCCTTCTTGCGCAGGCTCGCGATCGTGCGGCAGGCGTGCAGCACCGTAGTGTGGTCCCGGTTGCCGAAAGCCTCGCCGATTTCGGGCAGGCTCATCTGCGTCAGGTCCTTGGCGAGCGCCATCGCCACCTGTCGCGGGCGGGCGACATTGCGGTTGCGGCGCTTGGAGTGCATGTCCGAAACCTTGATCTTGAAGTATTCCGCGACCGTCTTCTGGATGCCTTCGACGTTGATCTGGCGGTTCGCCACGTGCAAGATGTCGCGCAGGGCCTCGCGCGCAAGTTCCAGCGACAGTTCCCTGCCGGTGAAGCGCGCGAAGGCGAGCACCTTTTTCAGCGCGCCTTCCAGCTCGCGCACATTGGAGCGGATGTGCTTGGCGATGAAAAAAGCGATGTCTTCGGCCAGCGTCAGGGCATCGGCTTCCGCCTTCTTGAGCACGATCGCCACGCGCATCTCCAGTTCCGGCGGCTCGATGGCCACCGTGAGGCCCCAGCCGAAGCGCGAGATCAGGCGTTCCTGCATGCCGACGATTTCCTTGGGATAGGTATCGCAGGTAATGACGATCTGCTTTTGTGCCTCGACCAGCGCATTGAAGGCGTAGAAGAACTCCTCCTGGGTGCGGTCCTTGTTGGAAAAGAACTGGATGTCGTCGATCAGCAGCAGGTCCAGCGAGTGGTAGTAGCGCTTGAATTCCTCGAAGGATTTCTGCTGGTAGGCGCGCACCACGTCGCTCACGTACTGCTCGGCGTGGATGTAGCGGATGCGGGCCTGCGGGCGCTGGGCCGCGAGCTGGTTGCCGATCGCCTGTACCAGGTGGGTCTTGCCCAGGCCGACGCCGCCGTAGATGAACAGCGGATTGTAGGAGATGCCCGGATTCTCGGCCACCTGTATCGCGGCTGCCCGCGCCAGCTGGTTGGCCTTGCCGGTGACGAAATTGTCGAAGTTGAAATTGCGGTTGAGGCGCGCGCGGTCAGGCGCCACTGGAGCCGGAGCAGCGCCCGGGCGCGGCGCGGCGGGAGGCGCCGCCCGGCCAGCCGCGTCCTGCGCCACGGCGCGCGCCAGCACCAGCTTGACAGCGATCTCGCGATTGCCGGCCTCTGAGGCCAGGCGCTGGATCCGGGCGGCGAATCGTTCGCGTACCATCTCCAGTATGAAGCGGTTGGGCACAGCGAGAACCAGCGTGGCCGAATCCGTCGCGCCGGGCTCCGGCGCGAGCGGGCGAATCCAAGTGCTGAACTGCTGCGAGGGCAGCTCCTGCTCCAGTCGGCGCAAGCAAGCGTGCCAGAGGTTCTGCATCTTTTTTTGTCGGCCGTGGAGGGTTTGAATTTTACCCTTTCCACATCGTGTTATCCACAGCACGTGCAAGAAAAAAAGATAGTGTCTCAGTTTGCGGTGCGGTATGACTTGGCAGACGGTCTAGCTACGCTAGACTTCGGCGCATGCAGCATGGTAAACGCCCAAAAGATGCCAACCAACTGGCAAATCTGATCGTGGGCCTAGCCACTGGCGACGTTCAGGACAAGCCAGAAAGCCCGAAGGCGCGCGCTGGACGGCTCGGCGGAGTCAGAGGTGGCAAAGCGCGGGCAGTGGAGTTGACCCGCTTTCGTGGACACATTTCAATGTAGGGATTGAAGGAGGTTCACGATGCCCCGTAGTCGAGCAGCATACCCGCCGGAGTTCCGGCAGAAGATGGCGGAGTTGGTTCATGCCGGCCGTAGTCCGGAGGAGCTGGAGAAGGAGTTTGAGCCCACGGCGCAGACGATTCGAAATTGGATTGCCAAATCCGAAGGTCCCCGCGGCAAGCGCCCGCAGTTGTTGAGCAGCGCCGAGCGCGAGGAACTGAGCCAACTGCGCAAGGAAAACCGCAAGCTCAAGCTTGAGCGTGAAATCCTGGCAAAGGCCACGGCCTGGTTTGCACGGGAGGCCGGTACGACGCCCCGCAGGTCTTCGGGTTCGTAGCGGCGCACCAGGCCCT
>Ga0247727_10014664_pt1 | contig 12979 bp, 10 predicted proteins | sample WisWelCaveWW1625_FD_202498 | JGI IMG/M metagenome (GOLD analysis project Ga0247727, IMG submission 202498) | Biofilm microbial communities from Wishing Well Cave, Virginia, United States - WW16-25 | ecosystem: Environmental > Aquatic > Deep subsurface > Groundwater > Cave microbial mat | place...
ACGTCGTCCACAAGCAGGCCGGAGGCCACGAGCGCCCCGCCCGGGGCGATGAGCGCGCGGATCTCCAGGGCGCGGTCGATCAGGAGCAGAGCCATCAGGTTGGCGAGGACGAGATCGAACGAGCCGGGACGGAAGGCGGCTCCGCCATCGGCTCGCACCACGTGCAGTCGGGCGCCGTTCAGCTCGGCGTGGTGGCGGGAGGCCACGGTCGCTTCGGGGTCGATGTCGGACGCGCACACGGGAAAGGCGCCGAGTCGCTGCGCGGCCACGGCGAGAACGGCGGTCCCGGCGCCGAGATCGAGCGTGCGGCCGAGCGGGCGCCGGGCCGCCAGCTCCTCGAGCGCCCCCAGGCACAGCCGCGTCGTCTCGTGGGTGCCGGTCCCGAAGGCGCGGCCTGGATCCACGACGAGCAGATCCGGCGAGGGTCGAGCCGCCTCCCAGCACGGGGCGACGAAGAAGCGCCCGACCCGGAACGGGCGGAAGCCTTCCCGGAAGCGCGCCACCCAGTCGACCTCGGGAACGGGCACCGATGCCACCCGGGCGCCCGGAAGTGCGCGCTCCAGCGCGGGCCGATCGGGGTGGAGCTCGAAATACGCCAGGAGCTCGACGCGGCCCCCGGCACAAGGCTTGAGCTCCACGCCGCACGTGCCGCACTCCCACAGCGCGGCCGTGGCCTCGTCCTCACGGGCCGCCTCGACGATCACGCGCAGCGCGAGCACTGAGTGCGGCCTCCCTCAGGAAAGGAGATCCTTCATCCGGTCGAGGAGCGACTTGTCCTTGTCCTTGACGTCGGGCACCGGAAGCGTTTTCGCGAGCTGCTCGAAGAGCTTGCGCTGCTCCGAGGTGAGGTGCCTGGGCACCACCACGCGCACGAGCACGTGCAGGTCTCCGCGGCCACGGCCCCCGAGCGCCGGGATGCCCTGCCCGCGCAGCTTGAGCACGGTGCCGGACTGAGTCCCCTCGGGGACGTTGAGCTTCGCGCGCCCTCCGTCGAGCGTCGGCAGCTCGATCGTCGCGCCGAGCGCGGCCTGTGCCACGCCGACCGGCATCTCGCACACGAGATGCGTTCCGTCGCGCTTGAAGAATGCGTGCTCGGCCACCCGCAGCACGACGTAGAGGTCGCCCGCCGGGCCGCTCTGCGCTCCGGGCTCGCCCTCGCCGCCGATGCGGAGCTGGCTGCCGTGGTCGACGCCGGCCGGGATCTTGATCTGGAGCGTGCGCTCGACCGGGAGCCGCCCCTCGCCGCCGCACGTCGAGCACGGCTTGGCCACGATGCGTCCGGCGCCGCGGCAATGGCCGCAGCTGCGCGCCACGCTGAAGAAGCCTTGCTGGAAGGTGACCTGGCCCGCGCCACGGCAGGTGGGACAAGTGACGGGCTCGGTCCCGGGTGCCGCCCCGCTGCCCGAGCAGGTCTCGCATCGTTCCGCGCGCGGGATGCGGATCTGCGCCTCGGTCCCGAAGGCCGCCTCCTCGAAGGAGATGTCGAGGTTGTAGCGCAGATCCGCTCCGCGGCGCGGGCCGCGCCGGCGGCCGAAGGCATCGCCGAAGCCGAAGAAGTCGCCCAGGATGTCGCTGAAGTCGGCGAAGATGGTCGGGTCGAAGCCGGCGCCCGCGCCCGCGCCGCTGACCCCGGCGTGGCCGTACGCGTCGTAGCGCCGGCGCTTGTCGGCGTCGCCCAGGACGCCGTAGGCCAGGGCGGCTTCCTTGAAGCGCTCCTCGGCGTGCGCGTCGCCGGGGTTGCGGTCGGGATGGTGCTGGAGCGCGAGCCGGCGGTAGGCCGACTTGATCTCCTGCTCCGAGGCGTTTCGAGGAACGCCGAGCACCTCGTAGTAGTCGCGCGGGGCCGCCATCTGAGAAGAAGGCCGCCTCAGCCGAGAGGCTGGGGCTCGGCCATCGCCGGGCTCACGGACGCAGCATCGCCTGGCCGATGATGCCCGCCGCCTTCTCCATCTCCGACAGTCGCGACTTCAGCTCGTCCAAGTTGCCGTCGGAGCGTGCCTTCTTGGAGCGCTCGATCGAGTCGAGGATGCGCTGCTGCTCTTCGGCCGTGAGCTTGCCCTCGAGCGCCTGCACCGAGCGCATCGTGTTCGCCACCAGCCCGTCGAGCTGCCGGACCACCGCCTCCTGCTCCTTCTTCGTCTTGTCCTCCGAGTCGCGCGCGCGGGTCTCGGCCACGAGCCGGTTGACGTCGGCCTGGCTGAGACCGCCCGAGGGGTGGATCACCATCGCCTGGCGGCGGCCCGTGGCCTGGTCGGTCGCCTCGACGGACACGATCCCGTTCACGTCGATCTCGAAGCCGACCTCGACCTGCGGCACGCCCCGCGGCGCCGGCGGGATGTTCGTCAGCTCGAACTTGGCGAGGCTCTTGTTGTAAGCCGCCATGTCGCTTTCGCCCTGCAGCACGTGGACCTCGACCCGCGTCTGGTTGTCGGCGACGGTGGTGAACACGCGGCTCTTGCGCGTGGGGATCGTGCTGTTGCGCTCGATCAGCGGGGTGAAGGTGCCGTCCTTGGTCTCGATGCCGAGCGTGTGCGGCGTGACGTCGAGCAGCACGAGGTCCTTGACCTCGCCCTGGATGATCCCGGTCTGGATCGCGGCGCCCATCGCCACACCCTCGTCCGGGTTGACGGCGCGGTTCGGCTCCTTGCCGAAGACCTTGCGCACGATCTCGGCGACCTTGGGGGCGCGCGTCTGTCCGCCGACGAGCAGCACCTCGTCGATCTGCTCCGGTTTCATCTGCGCGTCGACCAGGCAGCGCTTGCAGGGCTCGATCGTCCGCTCGAGCAGCGCGTCCGTCAGCTCCTCGTACTTCGGGCGCGCCAGCACGGTGTTGAGGTGCTTGGGGCCCGAGGCGTCGGCGGAGATGAAGGGCAGCACGATCTCGGTCTGCTGCGCGGTCGACAGCTCGCACTTAGCCTTCTCGGCCGCTTCCTTGAGCCGCTGCAGCGCCATGCGATCCTGCTTGAGATCGATGCCGGTCTCGCGCTGGAACTCGCCGATCAGCCAGTCGATGATGCGCTGGTCGAAGTCCTCGCCGCCCAGGTAGGTATCGCCGCCCGTCGCGCGCACCTGGAACAGGCCGTCGGCCATCTCCAGGATCGTGATGTCGAAGGTGCCCCCGCCGAGGTCGTAGACGGCGACCAGCTGGCCGGCCTTGCCGGTGCTCTTGAGCCCGTACGCGAGTGCCGCAGCCGTCGGCTCGTTGATGATGCGCGAGACCTTCAAGCCGGCGATCAGGCCCGCGTCCTTGGTGGCTTGGCGCTGCGGGTCGTTGAAGTACGCGGGGACCGTGATGATCGCCTCTTCGACGGCTTCACCCAGGTAGTCCTCGGCCGCTGCCTTGAGCTTCTGCAGCACGAACGACGAGATCTCGGGCGGGGAATAGAGCTTGTCCTCGATCTGCAGGTGGACGTCGCCGTTCGGAGCGCCGACCAGCTGGAAGGGCAGGAACTGGCGGGCCTCTTCGGCCTGCGGCGAATCGAACTTGCGCCCGATCAGCCGCTTCACGGCGAAGACGGTGTTCTTCGGGTTGGTGAGCGCCTGGCGCTTGGCGATCTGGCCCACCAGCCGCTCGCCCTTGGCCGTGAAGCCCACGATCGAAGGAGTGGTGCGCGCACCTTCCTGGTTGGGGATCACCTGCGGGACACCGCCCTCCATGACCGCGACGCACGAGTTCGTCGTGCCCAGGTCGATGCCGATCATCTTGCCCACGTGTGAACCTCGCTCCCTTTCGCCCTCTCGCTAGCGGACTTCTCCATCGTCGCCGCCTCTCGCCCCGCCGCTCGCCACCTTGACGAGCGCCGGCCGCAGCAGCCGGTCGCGGTGGCGGAAGCCCTTGCGGTAGACCTCTGCGACCGTCCCTTCCTCGAAACCCGGCGACGGCTCGTGCAGGATCGCCTGGTGCGCCGCGGGATCGAAGCGTTCTCCGAGCGGGTCGAGCGTCTCGACCCCGAGCGACTCGAGCAGGCCCAAGAGCTCGCGCTCCGTGAGCACCACGCCCTCGCGCAGGCCGGGCCCCGCATCCTGCGTCGCCAGGGCGCGCTCGAGGTTGTCGACGGTGCCGAGCAGCTGGCGCAGGATGGCCGACTCCGCCTCGGCGGCCGACGTCCCGCGGTCGCGCTCCACCCGTTTGCGATAGTTGTCGAAGTCGGCGCGGCGTCGCAGCAGGGCTTCCCTGAGCTCGGAGCACTCGCGCCGCAGCTCGGACAGCTCGTCACCCGGACTCGTGGCGCCGGCCGGCGTCTCCGCGGGGCTCGGCTCCAGGCCCGCGTCGCTCGGCGTGTCCTCGGTCGTCGTCACCGCAGCGGCCAGCTCGACGTCTTCCTCGTGCCCGTTGCCGCGCGTGCTCACGGCCGATGTCCCCGCAGTACATCGGACACCGCCCGGGCCACGTGATCGACGAGCGAGACGACGTGGGCGTACTCCATGCGCGTCGAGCCCAGGACGCCGACACCGAAACCCGGCTCGCCTTCCAAGCGGCCCGTGGTGGTCACGAACGAAAGGTCCTGCAGCTCCGGGTCGGGGTTCTCGTGGCCGATCAGCACCCGGATCCCCTCGCCCGCGATGCAGGCGTTCAGGATGCGCACCAGGCGGCCCTTCTCCTCGAAGGTCCGGAACAGGGCGCGCATGCGCTCCAGGTCCACGAACTCGCCCTGCGCGAGGATGTTCGAGGCGCCGTCCAGGTACACGCTGGCGCGCGGGTCGGGCACCTCGAAGGCCCGCTCGCCGAGCGCGATCACGCGTTGCAGCAGCGAGTCGTAGAGAGCCTTCTCCTCCGCCATCAGCTCGACCAGGCGCGCCCGGATCTCCGCGAGCGGCATGCCGCTGAAGTGGGCGTTCAGGTAGTTGGCGCACTCCTGCAACTGGGCGGGCTCGAGGGGCTCCTCGACGTCGATCAGCTTGTGGGTCACGATGCCGGTCGCCGACACCATCACCACCAGCACCCTCGGGTGGCCGAGCGGGACGAGGTCGAGGTGGCGGAAGCTGGTGCGTGCGATGTCGGGGGCCAACACGAAGCCGACGTGACGGCTGAGACGGGACAAAAGCTGCGAGGCGTGCTCCATCGTCTGCGCGGCGGAGGCCTCGTTCGAACGCAGCTCGGCGATCGCCTGGGCTTCTCCGGGCGCGAGCGGGCTCGGCCCCATCAGCGAGTCGACGTAGACCCGGTAGCCCTCGTCGGTCGGAACACGGCCGGCGCTCGTGTGGGGGTGGTCGAGGTATCCGAGCGCCTCGAGGTCCGCCATGATGCTGCGCAGGCTGGCGGGGGAGAGAGCCCGTCCGAACGCACGACACAGGCTCTCCGAGCCGACCGGGTCACCGGTCTGGACGTGGAGCTGGATCAGGTTCCGCAGGACCTCACGCCTGCGGTCGTCCAAGGCCGTCGCGGGCATGCTTCGCGACGGAAATTATACAAGGGAAAGGGGGTTCAGTCGATCTGGGCCCGCTGCAGCTTGCCGCTGAAGTCGATGTAGATGCTCTTCCATTCCGAGAACACCTCGAGCGCCTGGACGCAGGCCTCCCGGTGCCCGTTGCCCGTGTTCTTGGTCCCTCCGAAGGGCAGGTGCGTCTCGGCCCCGATCGTCGGCGCGTTGACGTAGAAGATGCCGGTGTACATCTCGCGCATCGCCGTGAACGCCTTGCCGATGTCCTGGGTGTAGATCGAGGCGGAAAGGCCGTAGTCGACCGAGTTGCCGACCTCGATCGCCTCCTCGAGCGAGCGCACCGGGATCACGGACACGACCGGCCCGAAGATCTCCTCGTGCGCCACGCGCATCTTCGGGGAACAGTCGCCGAAGATCGTGGGCTCGTGGAAGTAGCCGCGCGCGTGTGACGCGGAGCCGAGCCGGCTTCCCCCGGCCAAGAGGCGCGCGCCTTCCTGCTTACCGATCTTCACGTAGCTCTCCACGGTCTCGAGCTGGGAGGCGTTGACGCAGGGCCCCACCTGCGTCTTGGGCTCGAGCCCGTTCCCGACCCGGAGCGCCTTGGCGCCCGCCGCGAAGCGGTCGGTGAACTCCCGATACACCTTCTCGTGGACCGCCACGCGGCTCGCAGCCGTGCAGCGCTGCCCGGTCGTGCCGAAGCCGCCCCAGAGCGCGCCCTCGACCGCGAGGTCGAGCCGGGCGTCGTCCATCACCATGATGATGTTCTTGCCGCCCATCTCCAGGTGGCAGTGCTTGAAGGCGGGAGCACAGGCCAGGGAGACGCGGCGCCCGACGTCGGTCGAGCCGGTGAAGGAGACGATGCCCACGTCGCGGTGGCTCATCAGCGGCGAGCCCACCTGCGAGCCGCTGCCCGTCACCATATTGACGACGCCCTTGGGCAGGCCGGCTTCCTCGAGCACCTTGACCAGGTTGACGACCGACAGCGGCGTGTCCGTGGCGGGCTTGACGACGACGGTGTTGCCGAGGATCAGCGCCGGCATCATCTTCCACGAGGGGATCGCCATCGGGAAGTTCCAGGGCGTGATCAGGCCCGCGACGCCGACCGGCTGGCGCACCGACATCTGGAACTTGTCGGGCATCTCGGAGGGGGTCGTCTGGCCGAACTGCCGCCGCCCCTCGCCGGCCATGTAGTACGTCATGTCGATGGCTTCCTGGACGTCGCCGCGCGTCTCGTCCAGCACTTTGCCCATCTCGCGCGTCATGTCGCGCGCGAGCTCGTCCTTGCGCCTGACGAGGGTCTCGGCGGCCCGGTACAGGATCTCGCCACGCCTGGGGGCCGGCAACGCCTGCCAGCGCGGAAAGGCCTCGCGCGCCGCCGCGACCGCGCGCTCGACGTCCTCGGGTCCCGAGTCCGCGAACGTGCCGACGAGATCCTGTGTGTCGGCCGGGTTGCGGTTGTCGAAGCTGCGCGAGGAGGCCGCGTCTCTCCACTCGCCGCCGATGTAGTTGCCGTATCGGGTCGCCATGCGTGCTCCTGGGTCGTCGTCGCTCGGGTGTGAGGTCGCGGGCCCGAGCTAGGCCTTGTCGCCGCCCGCGCGCCCCGACATGTCGCTCGTGCCGCGGAAGCTGGCCCCCTCCGCGATCACGATGCGCGGGGCGCGGATGTTGCCGGTGAGCCGTCCGCTCGCCTCGATCACCACCCGCTCGGTCGCCTGGCAGTCGCCGACGAGCTCGCCCGCCACCACGACGGTATGCGCCGAGACGTCGGCCTTGACCGTGCCGCCCTGGGCCACGCGCAACTCGGCGGTCAGCCGTACGCTGCCCTCGACGGTGCCCTCGACGAGGACCGGCTCGGCGCCGTGAAGCTCGCCCTTGAGCTGCACGCGCGGCCCGATCACACAAGCAGTGGCGCCACGCTGCGCGGCGGCGGCGGGTGCTGCGGGCGGCGCCTGGCTCACGGGTCGCGGGATCGCGTCCGGGGGGCGGCTCTCGTTCTTGCCAAAGATTCCCATGACTCCTCCGGAAGGTCCCGCTCAGCACGGCCGCCGGTCGGGTGGGCGGCTGGAGCGGGCGACGGGATTCGAACCCGCGACTCCGAGCTTGGGAAGCTCGTACTCTACCAGCTGAGCTACGCCCGCCTTGTGGCGCTCGACCCGGCATGATAGCAGAGCCCGCCGGTAGCGGGTCAAGGCTGCGTGGACAGCAACTCCCCTACTTCGTCAAGCTCCTCGACCCGAAGTCGTACCGCCGGTACGCCCACAGACCAAGGACGACCCAGAGGGCAATCGCAGCCAGCGTGTGCAGCGTCTCAAGGCCCCACTCAGGGAACGGGGGCCGTTCCGGGGTGGGTAGCGCGAGCCGCGGCCAGACGATCAGCTCGGTCACCGAAGGGAACAGCAATGGGAGGTTGTCGATGAAGCGCGCCGGCCCGAGGCGCAGGATCTCGGGCACGGTCGTCTTCAGCTCCCCGAAGGCGGATTCCAGGAGCGGCAGCAGCAATTGGGGGATGCCGAGCAGCAGCGCGTAGACGACGAGCGCCGGGCGCGTGAGCGAGACTGCGAAGCTCGCGCTCGCCAGCAGTAGCAGCGGGACGAAGAGGACGAGCCACGCGAACAGCGCGTCCGGCACTTGCAGGATGCCCAGGTGATACGCCGCCACCATATACCCGACGTGGACGACGAGCGTACCCAGCAGGATGAAGATCGCCAGCGCCCCGAACTGCGCGAGCGCCAAGCGCAGCCGGTTCACCGACAGCGTCAGCACGAACTGCGTGGTCCCGTCCTTGCGCGACCCCGGCGCCACCAGCGCCGCCACGATCAGCACGAGCAGCACCGCACCCTGCCGGATCTGCCCCGCGTAGTTCTCGAGCGACGCCGCCGCGCGCCGCGTCGCGATGTCGTAGCGCACGCCCTGCTCCGTCATCGTCTTCATCTGCGACTGGATCGTGAAGTTGACCAGCAGGATGAAGCCGACCAGGGCCATCACCAGCCAAAGCGACTTGCGCCGGATCAGTTGCTGCCAGAACAGCCGCACGAGCTCGAAGTACTGCCGCACGCTTACTCCGAGGCTCCGCCGGTGACTTCGAGGTACACCGACACCAGGTTGACACGCGGCTCGATGCGGGCCGGCACGATCCGCTCCGCCACGAGCCGCCCGATCAGCTCGTGCTCCGGCCCTTCGACCACCACCCGCACCAGCCCGGGGTAACGCGCCGGCTCGAACCGGACGCCCAGCCGCTCCAACTCGCCCGCCTTCGCCGCCTCCACGTAGATGTCCTTCTCCGTGCGCCGCTGCCGCGCCTCGCTCATCAGCCGCGCCCTGCGGAATCTCCATCGAGAACCCCCGCAGCGCCTGGACCGGTGCGCGCAGGCGGTTGGTGAAGACCATGTGGACGTCGTCGAAGCGGACGGCGGGGGCCTCGCGGGCCAGCGGCTCAGTTGACATCGTCAATGGACGGGCCGTGCGCCGTTGTGGCCTTGAGGATGAGCGCGTACAGGCGGAACCCCGAGTACCCCACGATCCGCTCGTGGACTCGCCCCAGGCGCCCGACCAGGAACGTCGTCGGCAGCGCCGTCACCCGCCCGCCGACCTCGAGCTGCCGCTTCACGTCGGTGTGGTAGCGCAGGTCCTTGAACCCGAGGTTGTCGAGCTGCTTGCGCACGTCCGCGGGCTCCTCGTCGGGTCCCACGATCACCGCCAGCCGCTCGGGCTCGTCAGCCGTCCCGCGAACCAGGATCGGGAGCTCCTCCTGGCAGGGCCCGCACCAGGGCGCATAGAAAGCGACGATGGTGCGCCTGCCCTTGGTCAGGTCGAAGAACCGCGCCTCCTGCCCGTCGTCCCGCAGCAGCGGCGCGTTGGGCAGTGCTCCCGGCAGCTCGAGATCGTCCAGCAGACTCGATACGTTCGCGGCTCCCTCGGGGGAGAGATGCCGGGCCGCCGCGTTTCCGGACCACAGCGTCAGCGCGGCAAGACCTAGGACCGCGATGCAGTACAGGAGGTCGGCGCGGGTCGCGCGGCGCAGGATCCACGCGCCCCACGGCGTGAGCCGAGTCCCCGGCTCAGCGCCCTCGGGTGGCGGCGCCGAGGTCGTCACTTGCAGGCCTCCGAAAGCGGCCACGTCTGCGCGTCGGTCGTGTGACTGTGCTGCTCGTCCGCGGCCAGCCGCCCGCGCCACGAGGTCGCCGAGATCGTCGTAACGCCCCAGGACCCCTTGGCGAACGCGCCAGCCTCGGGCGTCCAGAAGCCGTGGCGGCTCGCGGAGAACGGGCCCAGCAGCGGCGCCAGGCTCACGAGCGCCGGGCCCTGTGAACCAGCCCTGGTCTGGCCGCTCGACGTCCATCAGGATCCAGCCCACCTGATCGACGTACGTCCCCACGAGATGGATCTGGCGAGCCGACGCCGTTGCGAACCCGAACGCGGGGATGCCAACCTCGCGGGCCGCCATCACGACCGCCACCTGCGCCCAATGGGAGGTAAAACGCCCTGCCCGGATCGCCGCGCAGATGTCCTCGCCCTCGTTGCTGCGCTTCTCGTGCTGCGTGGCCACCGCCTTGACGAGCCGGCTCATCTGCTCGACGTGGGGTGGCTCGCCGGCGGTGCGGCGCGCCCAGTCGGCGAAGGCCGCGCACTTCTCCAGGCCGTGCTCCTCGAGGTCGGCGGCGCGGGCCATCGCGTTGGGCCGCAGGTCCGCGGGCAACGTGTCGAAGCCCGGCTTCGCGGGCAGCGTCGCTGGGCGGAGCGGGGGTCTCTCCACCAGGGCCATGCCCACGAAGCGCATCTCCCGGTGGCTGCGGCCCGCGTAGGTCCAGGCAAGGGCCGTGTTGGCCTGCGCGGTCAGCTTGCGCAGGTGGGTGGGCTGGCTGGCGACCTCCAGGACGCGCTGAGTCCCCGCAAGGTCGACGGCCACGGGCGCCACCACCGCGCCCTCGCCTTCGGCGAACAGGGGCGGCTCGGGCCGGTAGTGCACGACGACGGCGACGGCCTGGAGCTGCTCCCGCTTAGCGTAGGCCTTGCACCAGCGTTGCGTCGTGTCGCGCGCGAATGCCTTCGCATCGGCGTCGGCGGCTCCGGGTACGACCGAGAGGCTGCCCGCGACTACCAGCATGAACAAGAGCGCGACGCCCTGGAGGAAGCGCAGCCACAGCCACGAGCGCCAAGGCCCGGCAGGGGCCGCCGCTTCGCTGCCTGTCATTCGAGTGGCGCGATTATACGGTTCCTGACTCGCGGGGCAAGGGGCTCAGCCGCGGACGAGTGCCAGCACCTCGTCGCGGCGGCGCTCCATTTCGGCGGGTGTCGCGGCTTCGAGGTTGAGGCGCAGCAGCGGCTCGGTGTTCGAGGCCCGCACGTTGAAGTGCCAGTCGTCGTAGTCGACGGAGACGCCGTCGAGCTTGGTGATGCTTCCGTCGCGGTAGCGCTCCTCGATCCGCGAGAGGGCGCGCGCGACGTCCGAGACGCGCGAGTTGATCTCGCCGGAGATGTGGTACCGCTCGCGCAGCGGCGCGAGGATCTGGCTGAGCTTCCGGCCCTCGCGGCCGATCCGCTCGAGCACCAAAAGCGCCGGGATCATGCCGTTGTCGGCGAACCAGTTCTCGCGGAAGTAGAAGTGGCCGGAGACCTCGCCGCCGAACACAGCACCCTCGTCGCGCATGCGCTTCTTGATGAAGGCGTGGCCCACGCGGTTGATCAGCGGAACGCCCGAGGCGGCGCGCACGTAGTCGGGCACCGCGCGCGAGGCGCGCACGTCGTAGACGATGCGGGCGCCCGGCTCGCGGCGGGCGAAGGCCTCGCCGAGCACGGCCGTCACGAAGTCGCCCGGGACGTAGCTCCCGGTGTCGTCGACGAAGAAGCAGCGGTCGGCGTCGCCGTCCCAGGCGATGCCGAGGTCGGCGCGCTCCGCGAGCACGCGCGCCACCAGGTCGCGCCGGTTCTCCTCGACGAGCGGGTCGGCCGGGTGGTTGGGGAAGGTCCCGTCGAGCTCGAAGTAGAGCCGGATCGTCTCGAGCGGCAGCGGGTCGAAGATCGCCTGTGCGCCCACGGCGCCCATGCCGTTCGCGGTGTCGAGGACGACCTTGAGGCGCGGGATCCGCGAAACGTCCACGAACGACAGGCAATGGCGCGCGTAGTCCTCGCGGACGACGGCGGCCTGAAGCTCGCCCCGGGGCGCCGCGGGCTCGGCATAGCGGCCCGCGATGACCCAATCCTTGATCTCGCGGATGCCCGCGTCACCCGAAAGCGCGAGCGCGCCTTGCCGCACCAGCTTGACGCCGTTCCACTCCCTGGGGTTGTGCGAGGCGGTCACGATCGCTCCGCCCTCGAGGTCGTGGCGGGCGACGTGGTAGTACAGCATGTCGGTCGAGACGACGCCGATGTCGGTGACGCTGGCGCCCTGGGCTCGCGCGCCGGCCACGAAGGCCGCGGCGAGCTCCGGCGACGACAGCCGGCAGTCGCGTCCCACGGCGATCTGGCGCGCCCCGAGGTAGTCGACGAAGGCGCGGCCGATGCGCCGGAACACCTCCGCGTCGAGCTCTTGGGGGTAGAGGCCGCGGATGTCGTAGGCCTTGAAGATGCCCGGCGCGATGGTTTTGGTCATGGACCCTGCCAGAATGTGCGCGAGTAGTCGCTGAGCACAGAACCTTCGCCGAGCAGCGTGCCCCGCGCGATGGCCTGCCGGCCGATCCGGACGCCCGGACCGACGAGGCTCGTCTCGACCGTCGAGCCCGCTCCAGCCTCGGCCCCCGCCCACAGCACGCTGTCGCGCACCTGCGCGCCGGCGCGCACGCGCACGTCGGCGACCAGGACGGCATCCGGCCCGACCCGGGCGCCCGCCTCGACCTCGCAGCCGGGACCGACGAAGAACGGCCCCTCGAGCGCAGCCCCCTCGGCCACGCGCGCCCCTCGCGCCACGAAGCCGCCCGCTCGCGGCTCGGCGTCGAGCGTCACGGGGAAGCGGCCGTGCAGGATGTCGCGGTGGACCTGGAGGTACTTCTCTGGTGTGCCGATGTCGATCCAGTAGCCCCTGTGGACCGGGCCGAGCACGAGGTCGCCCCTGGCCAGCAGCGCGGGAAAGAACCCGCGCTCGATCGAGTGGCTGACGCCGGGAGGGATCAGGTCGAGCACCCGCGTCTCGAGCACGTAGATACCCGCGTTGATGGTGTCGGTGCTGATCTCGTGCGGCTTCGGCTTCTCCAGGAAGCGCAGCACGCGCCCGCCGGGGTCCGTTTCCACGAGGCCGTACGCCGCGGGGTTGGGGACCGGTGTCAGCAGGATCGTGGCCGAAGCGCCTGCCGCCTCGTGCCGCCGGACGAGGGCTCGGAGGTCGACGTCCGTCAGCACGTCGCCGTTCATCACGACGGTCCGCTCGTCGAGCCGGTCGAGCGAGTGGCGGACGGCGCCGCCGGTGCCGAGCGGCGTCTCCTCGACCGCGTAGGAGATCTTCATCCCGAGCGCGCTGCCGTCGCCGAAGACGGCCTCAACCCGCTCCGGGCGATACGCGACAGAGAACACGACCTCGCGTACTCCGGCCCGCGCGACGAGGTCTAGCTGGTGGCGCAGGAAGGGCCGGTCGACCACCGGCACCACAGGCTTGGGCGTGCTGAGCG
>Ga0247727_10014665_pt1 | contig 12978 bp, 8 predicted proteins | sample WisWelCaveWW1625_FD_202498 | JGI IMG/M metagenome (GOLD analysis project Ga0247727, IMG submission 202498) | Biofilm microbial communities from Wishing Well Cave, Virginia, United States - WW16-25 | ecosystem: Environmental > Aquatic > Deep subsurface > Groundwater > Cave microbial mat | place...
ACAAGCTGATCGTGCATGTGTCCGACGTGTCACGGAGTCGCCTGCTCCGTCTGCCGTGGGACTACCAGCCCGACTTCGGCATCGATGCCGACTCGCAGTCGGTTGCGGACGCAGTCCGAGCCTCGGCCTCTATCCCGTTCTTCTTCAGCCCATCGCGGCAGCGGCCCAAGACTGGGAGGGTCTCCTGGCTCGTCGACGGTGGGATGCTGTCGAACTTCCCGGTCGACGTCTTCGACCGCACGGACGGGCAAGCCCCACGGTGGGAGACGATCGGCATCAAGCTGTCCGCGGAGCAACACCCGGGCGCCATCGATCACCCGGTGAAGAGCCTCATCTCGCTGACCGAGGCGATGTTCCACACCATGACGGGCTGGTACGACCACCTCCACGTCGACGACCCGGCGGTCATCGCACGGACGATCTTCGTCGACACCACGGGCTACAAGGCAACCGACTTCTCCATCACACGAGCGGACCAGGATCACCTCTACGAGAACGGCCGCTCGGCGGCCCGGAAGTGGCTGGCGGGCCAGCCGACGTAAACGACGCTCAGAGAGCGCACTCAACGGTGGGTCCGCGGGCCACGAGCGGCCCGAGAACTTGTGCGATCCTGAAGCATGGCTGATCGGCCCAGGCGGACGGTGACGTTCCTGTTCACCGACATCCAGGGCTCAACCCGGATGTGGGAGTCAGACGCGGAGTCGATGCGGTCTGCGCTCGCGATCCACGATGACCTGTTGCAGTCCGTCGTCGCCGCCCACGGCGGCTCGGTGTTCAAGCACACGGGCGACGGGGTGTGCGCGGTGTTCGGGTCGGCCCGAGCGGCGATCGACGCCGGCGTGGAGGCGCAGCGGCAGCTCGACCTGCCGGTTCGCATGAGCGTCGTCACCGGCGAGGCGGAGGAGCGCGACGGTGACTTCTTCGGCCCGACCCTCAACCGAGCCTCCCGGGTCGTGAACGCGGGGCACGGCGGTCAGATCCTGGTGAGCGACTCCACGGCTGCGCTGGTGGACGGGATCGACCTCGTCGACCTGGGCGAGCACCGTCTGCGGGACCTGGGCGGGTCCGCACGCCTCTACCAGGTGCGGGCCGACGGTCTGGAGTCGGCGTTCGAACCGCTGCGGACGCTGGACGCAACCCCTGGGAACCTCCCGGTGCAGCTCACGAGCTTCGTGGGGCGCGACCTGGAGGTGAAGGAGCTCAGCGAGCTGGTGCGGGCGCACCGCCTGGTGACCCTCACGGGGGTTGGCGGGGTGGGCAAGACCCGGCTCGCGGTGCAGGTCGCCGCCGAGCTGACCGGCGAGTTCCCCGATGGCGTGTGGCTGATCGAGCTCGCACCCGTCGGCGACCCTGCTGCCGTGCCTGACGCGATGGCGACCGCGTTGGGGGTCACGCCCTCGGCAGGCCTCAGCGTGACCGACAGCATCGCGGGGGCCCTGTCGGGCCGACGGCAGCTCATCGTGCTCGACAACTGCGAGCACGTCCTCGACGCAGCCGCGGATCTGATCGAAACGGTCCTGAGTCGGGCCACCTCCGTGCAAGTGCTCGCGACGAGCCGTGAGGGGCTGCGCCTCGGTGCGGAGCAGGTGTGGCCCGTTCCCTCGCTCGACGCGCAGACCGGGCTCGACGCGCCGGCGGTGCAGCTGTTCCTGCAACGGGCGCAGGCGGTGAAGCCGGGTTTCACGCTCGACGATGCCGACGAGGCCACGGCCGTGTTGGAGACCTGCCAGCACCTCGATGGGATCGCGCTGGCGATCGAGCTGGCCGCCGCGCGGATGGTGTCGATGAGCGCTCAGGAGGTGCGTGATCGTCTCGGCGACCGGTTCCGCCTGCTCTCAGGGTCAGGGCGAGGTCTGGAGCACCACCAGACGTTGCGCCGCGCGGTGTCGTGGTCCTACGACCTCCTCGAGGACGACGAACGGGGCCTGCTCGACCGCTGCTCCGTGTTCGCCAACGGGTTCGACGTGGCGGCTGCGGTGCACATCTGCGGTGAGGCGGGGCTGGACGAATTCGCGGTGCTGGACCTGCTCGACTCGTTGGTGCGCAAGTCGCTCGTCACCACGGAGCGGCTCTCGGGTCACACTCGATACGGGCTGTTGGAGACGATCCGCCAGTTCGGCGAGGAGCAGCTGGACGGCACCGGCACCAGGGACGAGGTGCGCAACCTCCACGCGTCCTACTACGCCGCGCAGGCTGCGGCAGCGTGGGAGCGATGGAACGGCCCCGACCAGCGCCTCGCGCTCGACTGGGTCGATCGCGAGTTCGCCAACCTCCGGGCGGGGTTCCGCTGGGCCGCCGACCACGACGGGCTCGCCTGGGCCGCGGCGATCGCGGCCCACGCCGCCATGCTGACCTTCGTGCTGCAGCGCTTCGAGCCGGTCGGCTGGGCCGAGGAGCTCATCCCCGCGGCCACCGCTGCCGACCTGGAACAGATCCCCCGGCTCTGCACGGCGGCCAGCGTCTGCGCGCTGACCGGGCGCCCCGAGGTCGCGGTCGGCTACGCCCAGACCGCGGTGTCGCTCGAGGCCGATGTGCAGTACGACCCGTTCGAGACGGGCTGGAGCCTCGCCTGGGAGGCCATCGGCCATCGGTACGCCGGACGGATCGACCGGTTGCTCGAGATCTGCGACGCGCTCGTTCGCCAGGGGGGGCTGGCGCACGTCATCGGCCTGATCCTCCCCCTCGCCGTGCTGCCGGGGCTGGGGCGGTCCGAGGAGGCCCGGGCGCTCGCCCACGAGGCGGCTGCTGCCGCCCGCGCGCTGGAGAACCCGTTCTGGATCGCGTTCTCGATGGAGGGGTATGCGCGGGCCTACGCCGACAGCGATCCGGCGCTGGCGATGGACGCCATGCACGAGGTCCTCGACTACTCCCGCGCGCACCGGCTGCTGTACTTCGAGGCGAACGCCACCCGAGAGATCGCGGGGCTCGAGGAGGTCCTGGGGAACCCTGAACAGGCCCTCGAGCTGTTGGACACCGCCGTCGCGGCCTACCACCGAGCCGGGAACCACGGCAGCGTGGCCACCACGCTGGCTCACGTGGCCGTGGTGTTCAGCCGCATCGACCGACCCGAGATCGCGGCGACGATCTACGGCAACAGCGCCCGCCACGGCATCAGCATGATCGCCCACCTGCCCCAGGTGGTGGAGCACCTCCGGTCGGTGCTCGGTGACGACACCTTCGACCAGTGCGTCGCCAGCGGGGACGCGCTGACGTTCGACGACGCGATGGAGTACGTCCGCGGCGAGATCGCGCTCGCCCGAGGTCAGCTCGCGGAGGGGCCCTGAAGGGCGGGAATCACGTCGGTCCCATCGGGCAGCCATCGGGCGCCCGCGCGGCCGGATCTGTCGATGGCAGATCCCGACGTGCGGCCATCCGTCGACGGTACGACTCCTCGTAGACCGCGACCCGCTGTCGGAGCACCGGATCGTCGGACGGTGCCATCCCGGGCAGCAGCCGTCCTGGGTTGAAGCTCAGCTCCTCGCATCCGGCGATCTGGTCGTCGAGCACGTGAGAGAGCGTGAGCGTGCCCATCAGGATGCGGCGTCGGTTGGTCGGCCACGCCGTCGTCGGGTCGGACGTGTCGTCCCACGGGTCGGCGATCTGCATGCGCAGGCTGAACCGGCTCGGTGCGTATCGAAGGCGGTCGCGGAGCTCGCTCTGGAGGTAGTCCCGATCGATCGTCCGTCCGTACTCGTTCTGGAGGTGGGGCCACAGGAACGACGCGATCGGCGACTGCGCGGCCTCAGGCGGCCCGGCGCTGCGGACACCGTCCGACGGTTCGAAGGAGAACCGCACCATGCGGCGCGTGCCGTCCGCGCCCTCGACCTCGAAGGCATGCACGGCGTGGTAGACGGTGCGGGCAAAGCTCGCCGGCAGGCGCTGCAGGGAGCTCTCGAGCATGAACGCCTGAGCCGGCTCGTAGTCCGTCGCCCACTCGAGGAACCCGTCGTTCCCCGACGTCGAGACGCCGGCCTCCAGAGGCGGGAGCGGGCTCATGGTGACGAGCGCCTTGAGTCGCTTGGCGGGGCTGGGCCGATGCACCTTCCGGGGCCGGTACGCCCTCTCGAACTCGAGGACCTTCTCGGCGCTCTGGGCCATGAACACCGACACGGACATGCAGATGAGGTCGGTCTCCTGGACGCAACCGCCCGGCTTCACCGCGACGACGGGCAGGTCCTCGACCCTGCCCTGCGCGACGATCGTGTTCTCGTCCGTGTGCTCGAGCTCGGTGTCCGGCTCGCGAGTGCCGCCCGCGAAGAGCTTGACGGCCATCCCTCGCACCTGGAGCCGCCCGTCGGGGTCCGGCTGACCGTTGCCGTTGGAGAACCGCACGGTGACCGGCGTCCAGCTCCCGTCGAACTGCGGGGCGACGCAGTACGCCTTCGCATCTCGCGTCGCACGGAACACACCGGCCGCCGCGATCCCCTTGCTGTGGATCGGCCGCGTGCCCGGCTCGTGCTCAGGGAAGTCGACGGTCATCCCGTTGATGATCTCGTCGATGAGCGATGCCGAGATGTCCGCCATGCGACACGGTATCGAATCCTCGATGGCGTCGCGCGGGCTACGGTCGCCGCGGATCTGGCCGGAGGGCGGAGGGTATTGCATGTCGATCACCGATGCGAGCGAGCGCCTCCTGGTCAGGATGCTCACCGCGATCTGGCGCCGGAAGGACCCCCCGGTGCTCCCGCAGCGCCCGTACTCGACGAACCCGTCGGACAACGTGCAGGTGCCGATGAACCTCGTGATGCCCCTCGCCGACAACTCGCCGCTCGGCCACGCCCGGCTCATCGAGACGCTCGGGTCCGCGGTCCAAGAGGTGATCGCGGGACTCGACAACACGCAGCTCGTCCACTTCGGACGCTTCACGATCGTCGACGGCAACCTCTGCATGTTCAGCTTCTACGACGGCGACTTCTCGAACTACATCCGCGACTTCATCTACAACGTCGGCGCGGCCTTCGACGGGCTCCTCTCGCACGTCAAGGATCCTCCTCCCCTTCCGGTGGAGGCGCACCCCGACGAGTTCATCGCGTGGGTGATGGAGCGAGACGCGCTGCAGCTGACGTTCCCCGACAGCATCCTCCAGCTCGGCCCCGAGGAAGACCGCGACCCGGCGAAGGTCACGCGACGGCTCGTGTTGCTGCTCGATGAGTGCGGTCGGGCGGATCCCCCGCGGAACGTGCAGCTCTTCGCCTATCGCGCCTACCCGGGGTTCTCCGTGGCGCAGATCCGTGACACGTTCAAGATCGGCTGGTGAGCGATGAAGGCCTCGACCCTTCCCCCCGGCGTGGGCATCCAGGACACAGACGGAGCGGTCCTCGCCGACATCCAGGGGAACATCCTGCGTGGGTACAACATGCGGTTCGTCCGCCACATCGTCGTCCGGGTCGCGGATCCGGACGCCGCACGCGCCTTAATCGGTGCAGTCGTCTCGGGCTCCGACGGGACGCCGACGGTGACCACGGCCGAGACGTGGGAGGCCGGCACCAAGCCAGCCACCTGCCTCAACGTCGGCGTGACCGCCACGGGACTCCAAGCCCTCGGACTGCCCGAAGACTGGCTGGCGACGTTCCCCGAGGAGTTCCGGCAGGGCGCGGCCGCGCGAGCCGCCAAGGTCGGCGACGTGGACGGGAGCGCGCCAGAGCACTGGCGCGACCGCCTCGGCGAAGCCGACAACGTGCACCTCATGTGGACGATCCACGCCCTCGACAGCAAGGAGGAGCTCGACGCTCTCGCCGCGCAGATCGAGTCAGCCTGGAGGGAGTCGGGGGCCTTCACCGTCACGTCGCGACTGGACGGCGCCACGCTCGACACCTACACGCAGAACGAAGGCGACAGGGACACCGTCCACTTCGGTTACCGCGACAGCATCTCGCAGCCACGCTTCGTGGTGAACGGCGAGTACGTCGGTCGGGCGGACTCCCAGCCGATCGCCACCGTGGGCGCCGTCCTCCTCGGGCGGGTCGGCGACGGCGGAGGCGGGGCTGCGAGGTCTGAGCACTATCGCACCACCTTCCCCGGCGTGACCTGGCAGATGCCCGAGGCAACGCTCGGGAACACCACGATCGAGCTGGGGGTGAACGGCTGCTTCAACGCGTTCCGGGCGCTCGAGCAGGACGTACATGCCTTCGAGCAGTTCCTCGATGCCAGTGCCAGAACGATCAACCAGGAGCTGTCCCGGCGTCGCAACGGCGCGCCCACCGGTGCGAGCGAACCGGTGTGGGACAAGGAGCGCGTAGCCGCCAAGCTGATGGGCCGGTGGCGCAACGGCGTCCCGCTCTCGCTCTCCCACTGGACCAAGGAGCACGGTTCGGAAGTGCGGTTCCAGGGCCCGGGCCTGCCGCCCCCGATGGATCAGGCGAACCTCAACGACTTCGACTACCCGGACGAGGACGCGGGGCTGGACGACTTCGACGGCATCCACTGCCCGATGGGTGCCCACATCAGGCGCACCAACCCGCGGGGCAGCCAGATCGTCCAGCGCAGCGCCAACTACACCCGCCCCCTCGTGCGCAGGGGCATGCCCTACGGGCCCCCCTACGACGCGGCGAACCCCGACGACGGCCAGCACCGAGGGCTGCTCGGCAACTTCCTGTGCGCGAGCCTCATCGCCCAATACGAAGCCGTCATGTACGACTGGGCCAACCTCGGGCTGCAGGATCCGCGGATCGTCGGGACCAACGACCCGATCATCGGCGCCAACCGACCGGCGACGAGTCGGTTCGAGATTCCGATGGACGACGCAGAGCCCATCGTGCTCAGCGGGTTCCCGAGATTCACCGAGACGGCCGCCGCGATCTACCTGTTCTGCCCGTCGGTGACGACGCTGCGCTTCCTCGCGGACCTCCGCCCGGCGCCCTAGCGACCTGAGTCACTAGGCGTTGATGTTGGCCTTCAGGCGACGAGGCTCCATGCGCCACGGCGCCGGCGAGGTGCGATCGAGCCGGGCCTGGAAGCCGAGCAGGTCCTGCTGGAGCTCCCGGAACGCCCATGCCCCGGCCTGGTCGACGGCCAAACCCGGCAACGCGTCGTCGAGCAGCATCGTCCGGTGCACGTTCAGGTTCAGGTTGGCGTTGACCAGGCGCTGGTAGACGTCGACAGGAAGGTCCCGGCCGTCCTGGTAGAGCCGAACGGGCGACGTGTCGTTCCAAAGCTGGTAGTCCCAGAGCCCGCTCCCGGTGATCTCGTGCTCGACGGTGGCGAGGTAGACGATGGTGGCCAGCAGGGACGCCGCGCCCGCCATCGTCACCCCCTCGCCCAAGACGGACCGCACGCCATGGGGAAGCCGCTGATCGAGGTCCTCGATCCACGCCCCGAGCGCTTGGTCGTTCGCGAGGTCGTCCTCGGACGCGTAGTACAGCTCGAGGTAGCGCCGGGCATGGCCTAGGAACACCTGGTAGAGCCCGCTCCAGTTGTCGTAGGCCGGAGTCGCGACACCGATCTCCGTCACCCCTCGTCGGGACGCGTCCAGCAGCGGGTTGATCGCCGCCAGGTCGAACTCCCCCGTAGTAGCTTCGAAGAGCTGACAGATCCCGCGGTGGGTCAGGCTGAAGATCGCATCGAACTCGCCGCCCTTCGACATGATGATCTCGGTGACGAGGTCGTTGCCCCCATGGGTGCCGAACACGTGGGCCCAGAGCAACCGCCGGACGGGATGTGCGAGCGGGAGGCGGTTCCGCGTCACGGTCTCCAGCGGTGGCACGGCCGTGAGGTGCAGCCAGTTGAAGTGGCGCACCATCGACGCGTGCGACGTGATCGAGCACATCGCCATCCGCACGGCGTCGTCCCATCCCGACGTGCCTGGCTGCGCGACGCCGAGCGCGGTCTCGATGCGGACCGGCGCGAGGTCACCCGTCCCTCCCTCGACCGTGAAGTCCACCACGGCGCCGAGCTCCACCAGGCCGGGATGGCACTCGAACGCCGCCAGCGATCCGAGGTCCCAACGGAACGTGCCCGCTCCGGTGGCTTCGAGGTAGCTGGCGTACGGGCTGGCCACCGCGAGCGCCCCGAGGCCGTTCTCCTGCGGCCGCTGCGGGATCGGAAAGCACCGCCGGTGCGCCGGGGTGTAGGCGGCGTCGAGCGCGGCAGCGGCATCCGACGAGATCGGCGGCAGGCCCTCCTGCATCGGTGAGAACCACCGCACGAGCGCGTGCTGGATCCGCGTGAACACCTGCTTCGGCTTCTCGACCTCGTCCGTGGGGATGTGATCGGCCACGACCACGCCCTCGATAGGGATGTCGGGGTACTTGGTGCGAAACGGGACCAGGCGCGCCGGACGGCCGTCATCGTCGCCCGGCGGGATAACGGCCGGCTTCTGGCCATGGAACTTCAGCACGAAGAGGCCGTTCCAGAACCCGCGTCGCACGAGCCACAGCAATCGGCTCATCGTGGCGGCCGGGTCGTTGAGGAGGCGATTCGGCAGAGAACAGGGCAGGGGATGGCTCCTGGCGTTGTGGTCGACGCACGGTACTTCGACACCTGCTCCCACCGCCCGAGGTCGCCAGATGCCGTGCTACCTTCGGCCCGCCATTTGAGGTGCCTCGCGATGGGCGCCATCCGTGATCTGCAGGGGGCATCATGACGGCGCAAGCGGCTCCGGGAGAGTGGGAGATCGCCCGCGCCGACGGCACCCGCCTGCTCGAGGCACGTGACTTCGACGACGCGGTGGCGCGGCTGACGGAGGCCGCGACCGGCGACCCGAGCGGGGCGAGCGAGGCGCTCCTCGGCCTCGCCTACTTCCACCAGGAGCGCTATGCGGACGCCGCCGCTCACCTCGAGCGGGCCCTCGATCTCGACCCCGACCAGGCGGAGTGGACGGACATGCTCACCAGCGCCGCGGCCAATGCTCGGGCCGAGGTCGACGTGCACGTGCCCGAGCTCCACTTCTTCGATGCGGAGACCCTGCTCGCGCCCCCTCCGGAGCCGCGGTTGCCGACGCCCCGTCGCGTGCCTCCGGATCCGCACTGGCGCCGCGTCCGCTACCTGGTCGGCCACGGGGTCGGGAGCATCGGCGGTGCTGTCTTCGAGACGCTCACGCGGGTCGTCGGCAGGAGCTACAGCAGCGAGGTGTGGACCAACTGGTACCGCAAGAAGCTCTTCAGCGGCGTCCTCACCCTGGCCCACATGCGGGAGAAGCTCCTTCGCGACAACCTCAAATCGACCTATCCCCCCGACGTGAAGACCGGGTTCGCGCCCGCTCAGCTCACGCCGCCGGTGGGCGTGACCCACTTCCGCACGGCGGACGGGACCTGGAACAACCTCGACAACCCGAAGGAGGGAGCGGCCGGAACGCGCTTCCCACGGAACGTCGCCAACTCGGTGATCAGGCGGGCGACCGACGAGGAGCTTCTGTCCCCGAACCCCCGACTCGTCAGCCGCAAGCTGCTCACGCGCGGCGAGGCGATGAAGGAGGTGCCGTTCCTCAACCTCCTGGCGGCGTCGTGGATCCAGTTCCAGAACCACGACTGGATCACCCACGGCGAGATCCTGCAACGGGACGTCATCGAGATCCCGCTCGACGAGGACGACCCCGCCCGGCGGCGCTTCCGCCAGAAGAACATGTTCATCGGCCGGACCCAGCCCGACCCCACCCGCCGCGAGCTCGGCGAGCCCACCCCCGTGACCCACATCAATGAGGTCACGCACTGGTGGGACGGCTCGCAGATCTACGGCAGCGACCAGGCCACGCAGGACCGGCTGCGCAGCGGGGTCGACGGCAAGCTCCGCCTCGACGAGGACGGCACCCTCCCGCTCGGCCGCAACGGGGTCGAGGAGAGCGGGATGATCCGCAACTGGTGGGTCGGCCTGGCCATGTTGCACAACCTGTTCGCCCGGGAGCACAACGCGATCTGCGACCACCTGGGGGCGTCGTATCCCGATTGGGACGACGACCGCCTCTTCAACGTGGCGCGGCTGGTCAACGCCGCCGTGATGGCCAAGATCCACTCCATCGAGTGGACGCCGGCGATCCTCCCGAACCGGGGTCTGGCGGCCGGGCTCAACGCCAACTGGTACGGGCTGCTCACCTACTTCTTCCGCCAGCCCGGCCACCGCAAGACGGTCGCTGAGTTCAACGTCGCGAACCCGGAGCTCGGCGGCCTGGTGGGCAACCACATCAACCGGCACGACGAGCCCTACGGCCTGGCCGAGGAGTTCGTCGAGATCTACCGCCTGCATTCACTGCTGCCCGAGGAGCTCCAGCTCAATCGCCACGACACCGGTGCGTCGATCGAGAACCTGCCGTTCGTGGCCAGCCGTCAGGCGGGATCGCCGAAGGTGACGGCCGCGGTGGGCATGGCCAACCTCTTCTACTCGTTCGGGAACCAGCACCCCGGGCAGCTCGTGCTCCACAACTACCCCCGGTTCATGCAGGAGCTGAGCATCCCGGGCAACCCGGTGTTCGACATGGGCGCGATCGACATCCTGCGGGCCCGGGAGCGGGGGGTGCCCCGCTACAACGAGTTCCGTCGCCAGCTTGGGCTCAACCCGATCCGCACCTTCGACGACCTCACCGACGACAAGGACACCCTCGCCGCGATCACCGAGGTCTACGGCGACAACGTCGAGAACCTCGACCTGATGGTCGGCACGCTGGCCGAGACCCAGCGGCCAACGAACTTCGGCTTCGGCGAGACGATGTTCCAGATCTTCATCATCAACGCCAGCCGCCGGCTCCAGGCCGATCGCTTCTACACGGACGACTACCGGCCGGAGATCTACACCGAGGAAGGGATGCAGTGGGTCGACGACAGCAGCTTCAAGACCGTGATCCTGCGCCACTTCCCCGAGCTCGCCGCCACCGGCCTCGGCAACGTCACCAACGCCTTCGAGCCCTGGGATACGGATACATGGCTCGATCCGAACCGGCATCCACTGCGCGCGTACGCGCCCGAGCTGAAGCAGGAACCCTGGCGGGGCGACGCGCACCGCTGAGAGGAACCACATGAAGCACACCGGAGCCCGCGCCGCGCTGCTCGCGTTCCTGCTCGTCGTCACGGCGGCCTGCACGCGCGACGACAACACGACGTCGGGGACGGGCGAGAGCACCACCACGGCGAGCTCAGGTGGCGCTGACGACGCCAGAGCACTCGAGAACGGTGGCTTCGGCAACCTCGAGGCGGTGTGCCGGAACGGCGATGCCTCCGGTGCCACCGCCACGGGCGTCACCGACACGGAGATCCGGGTGGGCACGGTCACGGACAAGGGCTTCGTGGGAGCTCAAGGTGTGAACAAGGAGATGTACGACGCCGCCGTCGCGTTCGTCGCGTGGTGCAACGAGCACGGTGGCGTCCTCGGACGCAGGCTCGTCGTGGACGACCTCGATGCGGCGCTGCTCGAGTACGAGACTCGCGTCACCGAGGCATGCGAGCAGGACTTCGCCCTCGTGGGCGGCGGCGCGGTGTTCGACGAGGATCCGAACAACGCCCGAGTCGGGTGTGGCCTTCCCAACCTTCCCGCGTTCGTGGTGTCGGAGCCGGGACGCACCGCTGACCTGCAGGTGCAGCCGGTCCCGAACCCGCTCGCCGAGACCTCCCTCGGGCGCTACCTGGCCGCCAAGCGCGACTTCCCCGACGGGATCGCGCACTACGCGATCATGGCGGCGAACGTGCCGTCCGTGCTCCTCGTCCGTGATCAGCTCGTCGCCGCCGCCGAGGCGCAGGGCTACACCGTCGACTACAGCGTCGTCTACGCGCCGCAAGGTGAGACGGGGTGGGCGAACTTCGTCGCCGAGATGCAGGCCAAGGACATCAAGATCCTCGAGTACGTCGGGCCGCCGAGCGAGCTTGTCCAGCTGAACCTGGCGATGGACACCGCGGGTTGGGAGCTCGACGTGCTCATGGTGGGCGGCAACGTCTACGACGCCACCTACGCGGAGGAGGCGGCGGACATCGCGCCGAACCTCTACATCCAGACGCAGTACCACCCGTTCGAGCTGGCCGCGGACAACAAGGCCACGCAGGACTACCTCGACGTGATGGCGACGTACAACCCGTCGGGCAAGGTGGCGCTGCTCGGAGCCCAGGCGATGTCGGCCTACCTCCTGTTCGCCAAGGCCGCGACGGAGTGCGGCTCCGAGCTGACCGTGCAATGCCTGCTCGACAAGGCGGCCGCCCAGGATCCCTGGACCGGTGGTGGGCTGCACGCCGAGCAGACCCCCAGCAACGACACCCCGAGCCCCTGCTTCCTGCTGCTGAGCCTCGGGCCGGACGGCTTCAGCTACAACGAGGAAGCCACGCAGCCGACGGCCGGGCTGTACAACTGCGATCCCGACAACGTGATGGCGTTCTCGGGAGGGTGATCAGCCGCAACAGGGGGTCACGAGATCGCTGGTGCGGTCAGCGCAGCTGATAGGCAGGCGGCGTCGGCCCTTGGAAGTCGTCCGCTCCGACGCTGTCACCAGGGGCGCTCCGTCCCCGTGTTCAGTAGGGTCGGATCCAGCTACTGAGCGAGGGTTCTCGCGGACAGGACGGACAATGGGAATGCTCAAGCGAATGAAGGACCTCAAGGACGTCGTCGCGGCGACGCCGGAGATGATGGACGAGGCAGCGCAGATGCAGCAGCACGGACAGCAGATGCAGGCGCAGGTCGGCGGAATGGGTGGTGCGCTGGGCGGGATGCAGCAGGGTGCTGCCGCGGTCGACCCGACGATGCTCGAGCCGATCGACGGGGTGTCTCTGGAGCGCTATGCGCAGCTGTCGAAGACCATCGGTACCCGCCAGCTCACGACGGAGGCGCAGGTGCACGAGTTCCTCGCCAGCCAGGGTCACACTCCAGAGCAATGGCAGGCGGCATGGGCAGGTTGGAGCAAGCGCATGGAGCAGGACATGTCACTGGCGGGACACTTCAGCGCCCTGTTCAGCTCCACCGCTGCCTTGTAGCGGGAACGGGATGGGTTTCCTCAGAGACCTCAAGAAGGCGGTCGACAAGGCCGGGGAGCTCGAGAAGTCGTCGCCGAGCGCCAAGGACAGGATGGCGCAG
>Ga0247727_10014666_pt1 | contig 12977 bp, 13 predicted proteins | sample WisWelCaveWW1625_FD_202498 | JGI IMG/M metagenome (GOLD analysis project Ga0247727, IMG submission 202498) | Biofilm microbial communities from Wishing Well Cave, Virginia, United States - WW16-25 | ecosystem: Environmental > Aquatic > Deep subsurface > Groundwater > Cave microbial mat | place...
TCATGAGCGAGAACACCACGGATCCGATCGCGGCTATCCAGAGGAACCAGTCGAGCTTGCCGATGACAGCAAAAATCAGCACAATGACGGAGAAATCGCGGCTCGCGACGTTCTTGAGCATAAAGTCCGACCAGGCAGCCTGCACCGGTGTCTTCCATCCACTCGCAGACTTAATCTTTTGTGCCCGGGTGACGAGCCAGAACGAGAGCCCATTTCCAAGCACCGCTGCCGAACCCAGGGCAAGGGGAGCCCACGCGCCGTCGCTCCCAGCCACGCCCAAGTAGGAGCCCGCGGCAATGCCGGCAAAGATTGCCATGTGCACTACGTTGTCCATCGCGATATCGAGCCAGGCCCCGAACGGCGATTCGGTGAACGTGAGCCTGGCCACTTCACCATCGCAGCAATCGATGATCGCCGCCAGTTGGAACAACAGTGCGGCAATGATGCCGGCGCTGTAGGTTCCGACGCCAAAGCCGGCGGCCGCGACCAACCCAACCAGGGTCGCCAGAATCGTAATGGCATTCGGCGAGAGGCGTGCGGCGAGAAAGATACGCGTGAACCAGCGGGAGACCTTCCGATTGAAGAACCGGTCGACGAAACCCTCGAACTCACCCTTGAGGGAATTGAAGAGCTTCTTCTCAGCGGCCTGCACATCGGCGGCATCGCGCACATCCTGATACCAGTGGGACCGGTTCGCCTCCGTAGACAGCACCCGCACATGCCCGTCCACTGCGGCCCGTTCGAGCCATCGACGAATCGGCACCATGCCGGTTTCCACGTCGACTTGACCGACGACGCTCATGAAACTGGCCGGAAGCACCACCAGGTCTGTCGCCACCAGCGCCGCATCGTCCTGTCTCGATGTAATCGAGCGGAGCCGTCCAGCCTGCACCTTCACGCGCAAACTCGACCGGCGTGGCTGTCGATCTCGCTCGCTACCGGCCCGTGCCACGATGATCGCCTGTCCCTCCTGCACCTCATGGCGCAGGCTTTCGATCAAGGGGCTCGCAAACACCGCCTGCACGCCTGACAGGAGACAGAAGCCGCGAACCTCAGCGGCGAGCGATTCCCAGGTGCGGGGATCATCCAGCGGAAACTCACGAATTGGCATCCAGCGCACGGGGATCGTCAGACGTGGCCCTTTGCCCAACGCCTGTTTAAGCTGATCCTCCTCCGGCCCGACCAACACCATGAGCTGTCGAATACCGGCGCGCTGCAGTGTCAACACCGTCCGCTGAAAAAGGCCGATGCCCACCACGCTGGTGAGTGGACCCACTTCATCGGCATACAATCCAGCCGGCTCGCCGAACAGACTCACCGACGGCAAGAGAATCGCCGTGCTCAATCCCTGGAGACCTGTGTGTTTCTGAACTGTGCTCTCGCTCATGATCGCCCGGTCCTTGTACACGGGGGGAAGGGCTATTCCAATCACCCCGTCATTCTAACAGGCTGGTATCCCGTTTACCCAGTCATCCCACTACCCCCCTTTACAGTTTCGGCAACACATCCCGTTCCGCTTTCGTCACATCTTCGATAAAATCGATTTCGGTCCAGGGGAGTCCACCGATCTTTTCATGCCCGACTTTGACGTCGCGGAAAAATCCCACAAGCGCATCCTCGTATTCCATCTGCCAGGCCTCGCGATCTACATGGGTCCTGAGCGACGCAACCACATGAGGCGTATCGGCCTGCCGGACCTTGAGGAACCCCACACCTTCTCCGGCATAGTCATAGTGTAATGGCATCTTCTTGGTCAGCGCAATCACGCGCCCGCCTTCGACCACGACCATGCACTCTTCCCCGGTCTGCTTGACGGTGTCGTCCATGAGCAGCGCGTTCTCATGGGAAGACTGCACCAAGCGGCGCAAGATCTCTTGATGGAAGAGCACGTCTGCATCCATGACGATCGCGTCGTCATCCAATGCCGCGCGCGCGATCCAGAGCGAAGAAATGCTGCCGCGATGGAACTGCTCGTTCACGAGGAAATTCACGCGCACGCCACAAGAGTTCGCTGCCACAGCCGCACGAATCATCTCCTGCTTGTAGCCCACAACCATGTCGGCGCAGTGAATACCGACGCTCCGAAGCGACGTGAGGTAGCGATGCAAGAGGGTCTGCCCGCCGATCTCGATGAGGCACTTAGGCCGATGCTGCGTGACCTGCCACAGGCGCTTCCCGACCCCAGCCGCGAGGATGATGGCTTTCATGCTGTGCCGCAGATCCGTTCAAATGCGTCGAGGAATCCGACCAACTGCGCCTCCGTGAGGGCGCCCATGTTAGCCACGCGGAAAATCTTGCTCTCGAGTTGGCCTTGGCCCGCATAGATCACATAGCCCTCTTTCTTTAGTTGATCGTGCAACGACTGATAGGTCACGCCCTCGGGAAGATGATAGGCGGTGATCGTGTTGGAATGTTTGTCGGGAGTCAGGAGCGGCTTCACGCCGAGTTTCGCCATGCGGTCTCGGATTAAGGTTGCAACTTTCTTATACCGCTGAATCCGCTTGGCGACCCCTTCCTCCATGAGTTCGTTCAATGCTTCGTCGAACGCGTAATAGACCTGCACAGCCGGCGTAAATGGAATCGTCCCGCGGCCCTGGTCATCCACATATTGAGTGATGTGGAGATAAATCGACCGCCTGGGGTAGGCACGCATCCGCTCCAGAAATCCCTTGCGGACGAGCACGAAGCACAGGCCTGGGAATCCCTGAATGCATTTTCCGGCTGTGCCCGCCACCATATAGATGTGAGACCCGGCGATATCCAGCGGCTCCCCTGCTAAGGCACTGACCGCGTCGAGAATGAACACTCGGTTCTGGCTGTCGACGACATCCGCGATCTCCTTGACCGGATTGATGAGCCCGGTGGTCGTCTCGTGATGGACCATGGCAACCGCATGCGCCTCCGGATGTTGTCGCAGCGCAAGCCGCAACCGTTCAGGATCCGGCCTTGTCGTCCAATCGTATTTGAGCTCGGACACACCCAGGCGATAGAGGCCGACCATCTGGGAAATGCGCTCGCCGTACACGCCGTTATTGAGCACCAGCATCCGTTTGCCGTGCGGGAGCGACGACATGACGGCTGATTCCACCGCCGCAGTTCCCGATCCAGTCAACACCGCAGCGGCATAATCCGCTTCCGCCCCCGTCACAAAGAGCTTCAGTAGCTTCGCCTGAATCCCGTGCAAGAGTTCGGTAAATTCCGACTCACGATGGCAGACATCCGGACGCAACAGCGCCTGCCGCACCCGCTCAGACACATTCACCGGTCCTGGATTCAATAAGATCATAAACCCCGTTAGGCCTGATGTGTGAGGCGTTAGGCGAAATCGCCTGGGAAGATTCGACCTACCCCCGCACCCTCACGCCTTACCCCTCACGATATTATTCGATTGCTTTCATGAACCGCTTCGTAATGTCCGGCGGATCGAGCATCACGCGCCCGACATCTTCCACCATCTCGTTGACTTTCACCAGCAACATGCTTGGCCCGTCTTTCTTCAGCATGTCTTTGAACTCGTAGACGAGATCTTCGCGTTCCCGCACCCGTTCGACGTTCACATACCCGGCCGCCTTCGCCACCTTCTCAAGTGGGACCACATTGGAAATCGTCGGCTGATTGCCGGTACTCCCGTAGACCTCGTTGTCGAACACCACATGAATAAAATTCTTCGGCTTGAGCGCGCCGACCGTGGCCAAGGTACCCATCCCCATCAGCACATTCCCATCACCGTCGAATATTACGACTTGCTTCTTCGGCTTGGCCAGCGCCACACCCAACCCAATCGCCGACGCTGAGCCCATGGAGCCGATCATATAAAAATGGGTCGGACGATCGGCGATTTTGTAGGCCTCACGTGAGGGAAACCCGTTGCAAATGATCACCGGCTGATCGGTGAGCAGTTCCAACAAGGCCCCCATGGCCATCGCCCGACTCTGCATCGTTCCTTCTTCAGGTCTCATGGGTTGTCTTCACGCCTCACGAGATACGCTTCACGTCAGTCACGGATGCAACCCTTTCACGACACCTTTCGTGATCAAGAGGGCGACGGGGATGCGCTGCTGCATGAACGTCTTCGCCAACCACTTCAGATCGCCAATCGCTGTCCTTTCCGACAGGATACGATGAGGGATCTTCATCGTGTCGAGAAACTGCGGCATCACCTCGCCCATCACCAGATGCTCCGGCGCATCTTTGCCTTGATAGCCGCGCCAGGACACAATCAGAAGGCATGGCTGGCAGTACATCACGTTCAACGAAATGAGGGCGTTGAGGGACGTACCCAGTCCAGAATTCTGCATGAGCACGGCGGGGACCTTGCCTGACATATAGGCCCCGGCGGCCATGGCCACCGCTTCATCTTCCCGAACGGCCGGGGTATAGAGACGCCGCTCCATCAACTCGGCAATGATGCCGCCCAAGATCGAATCCGGGACCCCCGTAAAGAAATCCACCCCAATATCTTGTAGTGCTTGGACGAACGCATCGCTTTCAATCATCGTGACGGTTCCTTGCCGCAACGTACACGGAAAAACCCGCGCATTATAAGCTATGCCTTAATACATTCTCAACAAAACTGAGGGAGTTGCGCCATATGATCGGCCATGGTAGCGTTCTGACATGATCGGACGACAGAGGAATCACGCGGGCCGACACCTTGCCCTACTGGGGCTCCTGCTCTGTATGAGCCGCCCCTTTGTCGCCCACGCGGTGCCGATGGTGAACGATCCGAATGGTTTTCAAAACCTAGCCTGGGGCGTTACCCTGACCACGAGGCCGGACTTGGAAGTTGCGCGGGCAGGCCCACATGTGAACGAATACCAATTGAGGGATGGCCAGCCGTTGTTTGCCGGGATCCCGGTCGAAAGCCTCCACTTCTTGTCAGTCGATGAACAATTCGCCCGCGTGACCATCCGCTATCAAGGTGACGATCGGCACAAACAGATCCTCACCTATCTGGAACAACAGTTCGGTTCCGTTGAACGCGTCCCCGGGCAGATGATGCGGGGCCTCAATCAGCAGTATAATTGGCGCGGGACCGATACCGAGATCAACTTGACCTACCATGCGCATACGGAGCGAGGATTTATTTTTATCGACAGCCGTACCCTAGCCCCTCGGTTCAACGACCACATCACTGATTCAGCGGAATAACATGCTGCGCCGTCCCCACACAGACCCTTGGATCGGTCGCACCTTTCTCATCTGCCTCCTCTTCTTGATCATCCCACAGGGTACCGTGGCATTCGCCGTGCCGATGCAGAACGATCCAAACGGGTTCGAGGGGATTCCCTGGGGCGCGATATTTTCGGAAACCGACACCTTCATAAAAGTCGAGGACACCGGTCGGTCTCAAACCTATGAACTGAAGACCGGGGCCCCTTCGCTTGGCACAGTAAAGGTCGACTCCATGCGATTTGTAACCTCCGAAGGCAAATTCGCGCGTGTCACTGTTCGCTACCAAGGCAAGGCGACCCACGATCAGATTCTTGCCTATCTCCAATCCCTCTATGGCTCGCTCGACCGCACGCCGGGACAGATCGCCGGCGGCCCCGTTAAATTCTTTAGCTGGAGTGGATTCGAGACCGACGTGAACCTCCGATACGAGACCGGAACCGATCGCGGTATTATCTTTTTCGAGAGCCAGGAGCTCCGCCGCAAAATCACCGAAGGCAATTCAGCCACCGTGTTTTGACCGACACTCCCTGCCTAACCGTCCGAAGCTTTTAGCAGGATGCTCAACAAGGTTAGACTTCTCACCCGCCTAACCCCGGACGCCAATACGCGCCGTTCCGTTGGCAAGGCCGTAGCGAGTGAAGCAGGCTGAGTCGAGGCCAAGGGTGAGCGAAGATCGGACTCTTGCAATCTCAGCCTTGGCCTGAACCCAAACCTTTCAGAAAGCTCGCGGACTTTTTCAGCACCCTGCTAGAAAACCCGTGCCAATTGGGCCCTTGGGCCCAACTCCCCCTTCTGGAGGGGCCTCCATCCCCCCTCCTGAGGGATGGTCGAAATTCCAGGATGCGGTATTCTCAAACTGTCGCGGGGGACAGAAGAACCGCGGCGGAACCACAGAGGAAGCACCAATGAAGCTGACTCACCCCGCTCTCAAAATCAACAACCAGAAATCTTATTCACTCTTGGATCGGCGCTACGCCGAACGAGTTCCGACTCCGTACCGAGTCAGCTACTCCGGACAAGAAGGCGCACGAATCGTCACAGGAGAGGGAACCCTGATAGACCTCTCCAAAACAGGCTGCAAGATCCTGGGCGCAGTCCCGATCCCGCTGGGTAGCCGCCTCACTCTGCTCCTAGACTTTGAGGATGGACAAGCCCCCATGTGCCTTACCGACGTCATCGTCTCCTGGATCGCCAGAAACTCGTTTGCCGTCAGATTCCCCAAGCTGTCAGCAGAAGAACGGAGGCGGCTGCAAGAAGTTATCTGGAAAAATGTCAGCGTGTCGTCCTTAGACGATCGACGGACGGCGTTCCGCATCGTCTAAGCGTCGATCCAACGTCACGGAGGGAATCATGCACACTCACACCGCCGCTCCCGGCACCGCAGTAGCTGAATTCCCCCTGTCAATCCGATCATCGACATGGCAGCCGTACCCCGGCGCTCTTTTCATTGCTCTATTCCGGCATGGATTCTGGCCAGATGCTGATCGGAGAGGGCATCGTCACCAACCTCTCACCGAGCGGGATCGGCATTCGCGGAAATTGATCGGTCACACCCGGCATGGAAATGGCCATCTTTGTCTACCTTCCTGGGGGGAAGAGCCACTGTGCATTGCCCAGAGCTGGGTCTCCTGGTTTGCAGGACATCGATTTGGAGTGGAGCTGGGAACCCTGAAGTTGGAGGAGAGGAATCATTTGCAACTCTTCTCGTGGGATCGCGTCACCCCCTCAGACCGTGACGCCGGCATCTGAGACCGAAGCAGGAACAAGGAGGTGCTCTCATGAAACGAGAACGGGTCGCATCTGAAAGCGGGCTTCAGTCTGTGGCGGAAGGGGTCAATCGGAGGCAAAATCCCCGGCCCTCGGTAGATTTCGGGTTGATGTACTCAGCACAAGACCGTTCCGGCGAGATCCTCATGGGCGATGGCACGGTCACGAATCTCTCGCCTACAGGATTGGGCATTCGCGGCAACGCCTCGGTCACGCCCGGGATGGAACTCACGATTTTTCTCTACCTCCCCGACGGACAAGACCCCCTGTTCGTGATGGAAACGAGGGTGGCTTGGACCTCAGGACGTCGGTTCGGAGTCGAGATCCTCAAGATGAACCTACGGGAACGAAACCGACTCCGTTATTTCTTGTGCTCGAATCTCGCACATTCCCATTAGACTGACCGCCTGCTGCGGGTGAAACCCAAATTACCGGACGACGACGGACAGACAAACGAGTGACGACCCCCCAGTTCAGGCTACTGACCGCAGAGCGGCTCAGCGAGTTCCTGCTCAGTTCATGGTCCGCTTTTCAGCAACAGATAGCTTCCAACATGATGGTGATGGGATGGCCCTTGACCTGTCCGAAAGCGGGTGCAAACTCCGCAGCGCACTGGTGTGCCCATAGGAAGTTTCTGGGACCTCTATCCGACAATCCCTAAGACATCCCATCCGGTTCTTATCTCGGAAGCTCGGGTGATCTTGACCGCGGAAAATGAATACGGAATCGAATTTCTTCGCGTCACGGCACAAGAGCGGACCCGGCTACGCCATCTCATCTGGAAGCACATGAACCGTTCCAGACTCAGAGATAGGCTTCCCTTGTTTATCCTCGTTGACCAATCCAGCCCACGACGGCCACAACTCAAATCCACGCCCTAGCCCGCATTGACCTTTCTACTGCGGCGGGTCGGACAGACTCCGAACTCCCAGCTCTGCAGCCACCGATCGCTCTCCAACGTGTCCTTGCGGTACCGGTTGGCATGGCGCACCACCTGCTCGCTATAGACCGTCAGGCCCCTCCCGGTCTTGGAGATCGGTACGTGTTCGGAGCAGGCCAGGATTCTCTCCCCATCTCGTCCGCCCCTTTCTCAGAGGCCGACGATGAACTCCATCGCGCGAGGCTGGGGGAGGTAGAAGCCAGGAACCTCTACCTCCTCCGCCCCCCAACGAAGCTCCCCGCAGCAAGCTACGGGGATTCGGCGAAGGAGAATAATCACATTATTCCAATCATCGACGCCTCAATGCTAATCCGCATTCGTGCCACCACGAACACACCAGGCGCGCTGGTCGAAGGCCTTACTGAGACCGAGCACGGCGCCATTGCCGAAGCCCACACCCCACACGAGAGCAGGATTCTCCGCATGCGCCGACGCCGACCAGTAGTTGGTCGACTGGACATTCAGAAACGGATGGCCGGATGACAAAGTCGGGCCCGGAGAGGCCACGGACGGATCCACCAGACTGGCCAGCTCTGGGAGAGACGGCAGGCGCCAACCTTTTCTGCCTCCTACGGCTTTATTGGCGCAGGTCATGCGGACATTTGACGAAGATACCGCAGTCGTCTGGGGGGACCTTTCCCAGACCAAACCGGTTTCTTTATCCAACACCGCGTCGCTGTTGAAGGCCGTCAGGATGACGAACCGCTGCGCCGCCGGCAGTGCCTGATCCCACCGCAGCGTCTGGTTGTCCTCGGCACCGACGCTCTTAGTGCTTTCTCCGCTCCCACTGCCGCTCTTAGTGGCCGCCAGGATCTGATCGAGCTTGTCAGAAATCTGCCGAAGCTGTTGCTGCTGCGGCGTTGGATTCTGCGCCCCAGCGGGCGTGCCCCCTGAGCCACCGCTCGCCAGGAGTAGCCCTCCGAGTACGAGCGTGCCCACACTCACTGCTAGAATCCGTCGTCTCTTCATCACTCCCTCCTTAAATGGTTGTGTTGAAATGACCCTGACTGACTGCTGCTTGGCATTCTGCGTTCCTGAGAACTTCTCCCCCTTTGAAGGAGCATCAGCCTTAGAAGCAGCGCCAGGCACGGACACCGCAGACGCCCGCACGGTCGCGATGGACACGTGCTTCAGCCCTTTCAGGTGACGTGGTCAAGGCTGGATCGAGAACGGTCTGCGTGAGGGTGCCGTCGCTGAGGCGCTATATCTGACGCCGGTCCGAGACGGACCAGCCCACCCGATGAAAAGATAATGGCCGCACGGTTAGGTGTCGAGTTGTGCGTGAGTGAGTGCAAAGGGAAGACCGCCGGCAGGAAGCACTTCAACCGTTGAACGCCGGCGAGATCCATGTGGGCAACCTTCTGATGCGCGATGTCCAGCCTAGGATTGCTCTCGCAGGATGCTGAAAAAGTCCGTCAACAGCGTGCTCGAAACCTGTGAAGCGTGTCTCGTGAATCGTCGTTCGTTTCCGGATTCGGACGTTTCACGCTTTACGAACGACGAGGGCGGCCTTTGAGGGCATCCTGCGGGGGTGTTCTTCTCTTGTCCCAGACGTGCAGGCCATCGAAGTTCTGCTATGCCAAAATGGTTTTTCTGCAGCCTGCTAGAGCAACCTCGCGAGGAGTCTGGCTTATACGGCAGATCGCTTTTCTCTGTCAAGTGCTTCTTACGAAGGAGGCTTGAACAACATTTCCATTTTATTCGCCGATCATGATGACGGCAGAATCCGGATACGGTGGGTGCGGCCCGTAATCGGAGGTCTAACCAGCATTCTCCTTGTACTCAAGACTCACCGCATAAGCCCTACCTGAAACATCCCCCTTGCGGTCCTACACAATGCTTGCTCCCTAGAAGTGATGCGTGCTAGGATTTCGGTGAGTGAGCACTTACTTACTATGAAGAAACGGACCACACAGACCACGAACGTGACCGGGCAGCGGGCTTCTGCGCGCGATCGTCAGGCCAGCCTCATCGTGGCCGCCGCTTCGCTCTTCGCCGCGAAAGGGTTCAACGGCACCACAACAAAAGAAATTGCCAAAGCGGCGGGCGTGAGCGAAGCCTTGGTCTTCAAATACTTTCCGACGAAACGGACGCTCTACGCCGCAATCCTGGCAGAAAAAGTGACCGTCAACGAACTGCTCGAAGCGGTGGAGGCGGCGGCCCAAAAACGCGACGACCATCGCGTGTTTACGATGATTGCAAGCTATCGCATTCGCCCTGGCGTCGATTCGACGCTCTTGCGACTCCTCTTGTTCAGCGCGCTGGAAGGGCACGAACTATCCGAGATGTTCTTCGGCAAGCACCACAAAGTGTTCTACGATCACCTCGCCGCGTACATTCGCACAAGGATTGAAGACGGCGCGTTTCGCCCGGTCGATCCCCTCCTGGCAGCTCGCGCGTTCATCGGCATGGTCGTCCATCACCGTCTGCTCCATGAGATCTTCGGAGTCCCGATGCATCAATCCCATGAGGACACGGTGGCAACCTACGTCGACCTCTTCCTCACCGGACTGATCAAGATACCGACCAGCCGTAAGCCGCCAGGGAGACGTTCGTGATGAACCCCCTGAAACAACATCCGATTGTCACACTCGGAGTGATTGTCTTCTTTGCAATCACGGCCCTCGTCGTGTTTCGCCTCAGCAGCGGCGCCAAGACCGACACCCGCAAAAACCGTGTCATCACCGTCGCCACCGTGGCGCCGGTGAAACAGGATCTCGACATTCGACTCACCTATACCGCCGATATCACCCCCAACCAAGTGGTCAATCTGTTCTCACGGGTTGACGGCTACATTGCCAAGGTCTACGTCGATAAAGGCGACCTGGTCAAAGCCAACCAGCTTCTGATCGAGATCGATCACACGGATTATCAGCATGCCGTCCGCCAAGCCAAGGCAAACCTGGCTGCAGCCAGAGCGAGAGTCGCGCAGCAGGACGCCGGTGTCCGCAACACCACCCTCACGCTCAATCGGATGCAAGCGCTGATCAAAGACCAGTTTGTCTCGCAGCAAGATCTGGATAACGCCCAGGTCGCGTACGACGCGGCAGCGGCGGCGCTCGATTCGCTCCGCGCGCAGGTCCAGCAGATGGAGGTCGCCCTGGCACAGGCCGAGACGAACCTGGCCTACTCGTATATCCGTGCGCCCTTCGCGGGCTACGTGGCCGAGCGCAACCTCGATCTCGGCTCCTATGTCAGCGGGACAACCGCCGGCACCTCCACCATCTCGCGTGGGATTCTTACCCTCCATGAGATCCAGACGATCCGCATTCTGATCGAGGTGGTCGAGAAAGACGTCCCGCTCATCCAGGTGGGTCAAAAGGCAGAAGTTCGCGCCGAGGCCTATCCCGATCGCGTCTTCGAGGGCACGGTCACCCGGGTCGTCCAGGCACTGAACCGAGCCACCCGCACGATGACGATCGAGGTGGATCTCTCCAACAAGGATCATGTCCTGAAAGGCGGCATGTTCGCCCGCGTAGAGGTCCTGGTCGGCACCCATCGAAACACGATTCAGATCCCCATCGACGCAGTGAGTCGATTGGAAGAAGTCCAATATGTCTACATTGTGCGCGAAGGAAAGGCTCAACGGGTGCCGGTAGAAATCGGAGCCCGCGACGAGAACCGGGTGGAGATCACCAAGGGCTTGGACGGGTCGGAGCAAGTGATCGTCTCCGGAAAAGACCTGGTGCACGATGGCACCCCCGTGGAGACGCAGCCACTTGAACCCGTGAAGGGTGAGGGGTAAGGCGTGAGGCGTGCTGCGAAGACATCATTCCGCCCTCCACTTCCTTACCCATCCCCTGACGCCTTACGTCTGACGCCTCACGTCCCACATTTCACGTCTTCATCATGTGGCTAACCCTCCTCGCACTTCGCAATCGCATCGGCATCCTGATGCTGTCCCTGGCCATGGTGATCCTGGGTGCCACCTCCGTGCAGCGGCTACCGGTCGATCTCTTTCCACAAATTCAAGTGCCCGTTGCCTTCGTCGGCGTCATCTATAAAGGCGCGCCGCCGCTCGACATCGAACAGAGTGTCGTCTATCCCATCGAGAAAGCCGTCAGTTCTGCGTCGAACGTCGATCATGTCGAGTCGTTCGCAAAGCAGGGTATCGGCGCGGTGCAGATCTGGTTCAACTGGGGCGCGGACATAAACGTCGGCCAGATGGAGGTGATGCAGCGCATCACCCAAATTCTCAACAGCCTCCCGCCCGGCATTCTGCAACCCTTTATCGTCAAGTTCGACGTCTCCAATATCCCTGTCTCCCTCGTGACGGTCTCCAGCGACGATCTCGACGAACGGGCCCTGTACGACCTGGCCTCTAATACGGTTGCGCCGCAAATTGAGCAGATCGCCAACGTCGCCGCTGCCACCGTGGAAGGCGGAAAGATCCGTCAGATCAACATCAACCTCGACCCGGCACTGTTGAACGCCCGGAGCCTTTCGATCCTCGACGTCGTCAAATCCGTGAAGGCCGCCAACCTCATCCTCCCCTCTGGCGACATCAAAGCCGGCAATCTGGACTACAACGTCTTCACCAATAATCAGTTCCGCACGGTCGACCCGATCCAGGATGTGATCGTGAAGGTCAATCCGCAGGGCAGCCCCGTGCGCGTGCGGGATGTCGGGACCGTGACCGATTCGTCGGACATTCAGACCAACATCGTCAGGACGGACGGGGCTAGAGCCGTGTATCTGCGGGTGAACAAACAGCCCATCGCCAACACCGTGGAGGTGGTGGATGCGCTGCGCAAGGCCCTGCCGAAGATGGTCGGCATTCCGCCCAGCGTGAAGCTCGGCATTTCCTTCGACCAATCGGTCTATATCCGACAGTCGATCAGCAACCTCATCGAACAGGCGCTGCACGGATCGCTGTTGGCTGCAGCGGTCATTTTGATTTTCCTCCGTAATTTTACAAGCACGCTGATCATTTCCGTTGCCATTCCCCTCTCGATCATGGTGACCTTCATCGTGCTGTACTTCTCCGGGCAAACCCTGAACGTGTTCACCCTGGGAGGCCTGGCCCTCGGGATCGGCCGGCTGGTCGACGATTCCATTGTGGAACTCGAGAACATTCAACGCCATCTCAACACCA
>Ga0247727_10014667_pt1 | contig 12977 bp, 12 predicted proteins | sample WisWelCaveWW1625_FD_202498 | JGI IMG/M metagenome (GOLD analysis project Ga0247727, IMG submission 202498) | Biofilm microbial communities from Wishing Well Cave, Virginia, United States - WW16-25 | ecosystem: Environmental > Aquatic > Deep subsurface > Groundwater > Cave microbial mat | place...
ACGGTCGGGAAGATCGCTCGGCACGGGCTCACGCGGATCCTCTCCGAGGTCGAAATCGCCCGCGGCGTGACGATCAACGCCGTGGCACCGGGCTACATCCCGTACTTCACGCTCGCGCAGGCCCTCGACGCGGCGCGCCATCGCGGCCCGTGGGCGAAACGAAGCAACGGGACGCCGCAGGACGTCGCGGAGGTCGTCGCGTTCCTCTGCACGGACGAGGCCCGGAACGTGAACGGGGCGGTCATCCCCGTCCACGGGGCGCCCTTTGAGCCGGAGTGAAGCCTGTCGGATCCCGCCTACTTGCGCCGGCCCCGTCCCTTCTTCGCGCCGCGACCCTTGCTCGACGCCCGGCTCGCCTTCTTGGCCTTCGCCGCTCGAGGCGCCGGTTTCTGCATATCCTCGTAGACGGCCTGCGTCAGGCCCGCCGGGTCCCTGAAGATCGCGAACCACCCCATCTTCGGGATCTCCTGCTTCGGGACGAGGACGGTTCCGCCCGCGGCCTGGATCGCGCGCTGGGTCGCCTCGATGTCCGTCGAGAGGATGTAGTTCAGGATCATCGGTCCCATGCCTTCCATCGGCGACATGAGTCCGCCGCCGGGCGGGCTCGGCGCCGTGAAGGTGGTGTAGTTCATCTGCGGGATGGCTTCGAACTTCCATCCGAACACGCGCTCGTAAAACGCCTTGGTCTTTTCCGGGGCGGGCGAGTGCAGCTCGACGTGCACGATGCTCCCCGGCTTCGGTGTTGCCATGATGTGTGCCTCTCCCCTTGGGGACGTCCGGCATCGCGCCGGTCAAACTTAAGGCCTTCGAGGGGGGGTCGGCGAAAGTGCTCGGAGCGAGCCCCGTTCGGCAAGGCGTCCCTAGAGCGGCACGAACGTCGCGACGCCCAGCCCGACGAGGAGCAGGATCCCCGTGACCAGCGTCGCCAGGATCATCCCCGCGTTCGACGGGATGAGGGCATGCGGGTCCCCGCCCGCCTTGCGCGCGCCCCCGATGGGCTTGAGGGCGAGGGGGAGGGCCAGCAGCCCGAGCAGGGCCCACGGCGTGAGCCGGACGAGGGCCACCCCGAGCACGAGGACGACGTACGCCGCGAGGACGATCCCGCCGAACGCCTTCGCGGACCGCTCGGCGCCGAGGCGGACGACAAGGGTCCGCTTGCCCACCGAGGAGTCCGCGGGGATGTCCGGGATCTCGTTGATCCAGAGGATTCCCGCGACCAAGAGGCCGAGGGAGACCGAGAGGACGATCGCGGGCGGGTCGAACGACCGTGCCTGGACGAAGTAGGCCCCCAGGACCGTGAGGGGGCCGAACGCGAGTCCGACGACGATCTCCCCGACACCGTGGTGGGCGAACCGGAATGGCGGGGCGACGTAGAAGTACGACGCCGCGACGCCAACAATCCCGATCCACAGGAGGGGCAGCCCGACGACGGAGACGAGGTACAGGCCGATCAGGGAGCCGGCCACGAGGAACAGGATCGCGACCGCAAGGTGCGTCCGGACGTTCAGGACGCCCCGGAACAGGACACGTCCGCCGCCCGCGAAGGGGTTCAAGTGGCGGACGGCGAGGTCGTTCCCGCTCCGGAAGTCCCACGCGTCGTTCGCCATGTTCGTCCCCAGGTGGACGCACGCGAGGCCGACGAGGGAGAGGGCGGAAAGGCCGACATAGAACGTCCCCGTGGCCACGTACGCCGCGAACGCGCCGACGAGGCCCGGGATCAGGGACGCGATCAGGAAGGGCGCCCGGAGGGCCTGGAACCATAAGCGCCCGACGGGGACCTTGGTCGGAGGGCCGAGCGGGTGCGTCATGCCCATGAAACCCACCGCCTTGCCGTCCCGGACGATCGGGCGCACCGTCAGGCGCGCAGGGAACGTCGAGGCGTCCTTGCGCATGAGGACGACCTCCTCCTCGAACTTCCCTTTCTCGACCGCCTCGCGCAGGAGCCGCGGGACGAGGGTCGGCACGTTCCGGGGCACGTGGAAGTTCGCGACGCTCATCTTGCCGATGACCTCGTCCTGGGTCCAGCCAAACAACTCCGCGGCCTCGGCGGCGTACTCCTGGACGACCCCCTGCATGTCACACGTGATGATAGAGGTCTTCGCCTCGAAGGGCTTCCGTTCCATGGGAGGACTCCCTCGGGTCCGGCGGACGGGTCAGCGCTTCCGCGGCGCCTCGAGCGGGTGCGTCATGCCCATGAACCCGATCTGCTTCCCCTCTTCGATCATCGGGCGGACCGTGAGGATCGCCCGGAACGTCGCGCCGTCCTTCCGGCGGAGCATGACCTCCTCCTCGAACTTGCCCTTCTCGACCGCCGTCCGGAGGAGGCGCGGGACGAGGGTCGGCACGTTCTCGGGCAGGTGGAACGTCGCGACACTCATCTTCCCGACGACCTCGTCGGGCGTCCAGCCGAACAGGTCTGCCGCGTCCGCGGCGTATTGCTGCACGATGCCCTGCATGTCGCACGTGATGACGGAGGTCTTCGCATCGAACGTCTTGGAGGTCATGGGCTTGCCGAGAGGAACGAGGGGGCAGGCCTATATCCCCGTCCCGGTTTACCTGTCAACCGGAGCATGCGCCGCCTCGAGCTGTCCGTGCCGCTCTCCCTTCTGGAGGACGTCGGCGTGCTGAGCGCCCGCTTCTTCCGCCACAACGCCTCCGTCGAGGTCCTCCAGGCCTTCGCGGTCCGTCCGGAGGTGGCCGCCCTCGTCGTCCGCGTCCGCCGGCGGGGACCGTTCAAGGACCCCGCCACGGTCCGGCGCGAGGCGCGCTCAATCGCCCGGCGGTACCGCCTCGAGCGGTTCGAGGTCCTGTCCGCCGACGCGGGGCGGGGCGAGTACCTCGCGTGGACCGAGTGGACCCTGCCGGATCTCCTACGGGGCCGGTGGGTCGGCGGCCCGGGGGGCGTCGTGCCGCTTTCCGTGACGCTGTCGGCCCCCGACGAGGCGCGCGTTGTCCTCGTCGCCTCCGAGGAGGCCCTCCCCCGGTTGCGACGGCTCCTCGACGACCTGGGCGCGACGTACCGCGTGCGGGCCGTGCGGTCCGCGATCCCGGGCGCGTGGGCGCCCCTCGCCGCCCTGTCCGCGCGGCAGCGGGAGGTCCTCGAACTCGCGTACCGCCTCGGGTACTACGACTCGCCCGCACGGGTGGCCCTGGACCGGATCGGGACGCTCCTCGGCGTCTCGAAGGCGGCCGTCTCGAAGCACCTCCGGGCGGCGGAGCGAAAGGTCCTTGCTGCGACCCTCGGTCCGAGGCCCTGACGCAGGCGGCGGGGGTCCCACCGTAGGGACGAAATGTTTTTAACGGGAGGTGCGGCCATTAGTACGACCTCCCGCAACGGCGGAGGAGGGCTGGAAATGGGAGCTGGCAGCGGAGGCGTCCCTGTCCTCATCCTGAGGGAAGGGACGACGAGGGCGAAGGGCCGCGGAGCCCAGGAGAACAACATCGCGGCCGCGAAGGCGATCGCGGACGCGGTGCGCTCGGCGTTGGGCCCGCGTGGGATGGACAAGATGCTCGTCGACAGCATGGGCGACGTGACGATCACGAACGACGGCGTCACGATCCTCAAGGAAGTCGACGTCGAGCATCCGGCCGCGAAGATGTTGGTCGAGGTCGCGAAGGCGCAGGACCAGGAGTGCGGGGACGGCACGACGACGTCCGTCATCCTCGCGGGCGAGCTCCTCACGCGGGCGGAGGACCTCATCGACCTGGACGTGCATCCGACCGTGATCGTGGCGGGCTACCGGATCGCGGCGGCGAAGGCGACCGACCTCCTCGAGGCGCGCGCCGCGAAGGTGGCCCTGGACGATCGTGAGACGCTCCTCAAGATCGCGACGACCGCGATGGCGAGCAAGGCTGTAAGCGCGCACAAGGACCTCCTCGCGGACCTCGCGTACCGGGCGGTCAAGGCCGTCGCGCAGCGCGTCGCGGACCGCCTCGTCGTGGACGACGAGGACATCCAGGTCGTGAAGAAGCCCGGAGGGGACATCTCCGACTCGGAACTCATCGATGGGATCATCGTGGACAAGGAGCGCGTGCACACCGGGATGCCGTCGACGGTCGACGGAGCGCGGATCGCCCTGCTCAACGCGGCCCTCGAGGTCAAGAAGACGGAGGTGAGCGCGGAAATCCGGATCCGCGACCCGGCGCAGATGCAAGCGTTCCTCCGTGAGGAGGAGAAACTCCTGAAGTCGTACGCGGACGCCGTGGCGAAGGCCGGGGCGAACGTCGTCTTCTGCCAGAAGGGTATCGACGACCTCGCGCAGCACTACCTCGCGAAGGCCGGCGTGTACGCGGTCCGTCGGGTGAAGGAGAGCGACATGAAGAAGCTCGCGAAGGCGACGGGAGCGCGGATCGCGTCGAAGGTCCGCGAGCTCGGGGCGGCCGACCTCGGCAGCGCGAAGCGCGTGGTCGAGAAGAAGATCGGCGAGGACAAGATGACGTTCGTCACGGGGTGCAAGACCCCCCGCGCCGTGTCGATCCTCCTCCGGGGCGGGACGGAACACGTCGTCGACGAGATGGAGCGGTCCCTCGAGGACGCCCTCAGCGTCATCGCGGTCGCGGCGGAGGACGGGAGATACGTCGTCGGCGGCGGATCGATCCAGATGGAGCTCGCCCTCGGCCTGAAGGAGCATGCGGTGTCCGTCGGCGGGCGGGAGCAGCTCGCGGTCGAGGCGTTCGCGAACGCTCTGGAGGTCGTTCCCCGCACCCTCGCGGACAACGCGGGGATGGACTCCGTCGACACGCTCATCGAGCTGCGGACGGCGCACAAGGAAGGCAAGCGGGCGCACGGCGTCGACCCCTTTGGCGTGAAGGTCGCGGACATGAAGAGGCTCGGCGTGATCGAGCCGCTCCGCGTGACGAAGCAGGCGATCGCATCGGCGACGGACGCGGCGGTCATGGTCCTGCGCATCGACGACGTGATCGCCTCGAAGACGACGAAGGGCCCAGAGGCGAAGGGTGGCGGCGAGGAGCCGTCCGGCGGATTCGACTGAGCGCGGCGCATCACGACGCGTCGCGCTCGCGCAGGTACTGCTGCTCGAACGCGTACACCAGCTCGTCCTGGGGCGGTAGCACCCCGTGGTCGAACGCGCGGGAGCGGACGCCCCTGTGCGCGAGCTCGCACACCGCGAGATCCTGGCGCAGGATGAGGTCCCGGAACTCGTAGATGTCCGAGGCATCGAAGCCCGGCTGCGACATCGGGCCCGGGTCAAGGAGGAACCCGTAGGTGACCTTCGTGACGTCCGGCGAGACGGGCCACAGGATCTCGTATGTCACGTGGTCCGGGAGCAGGTTCACGAACATGTTCGGGAAGACGACGAAGCCGTAGTACATCTGCCGGTCCTCGTCCGTGAGGCCCGGGATCGGCGGGACCGACGAGCGGCCCGTGCGCGTCCATGTCGACACGCCGGGCGGGAGGCGATTCCCAAGGGAGTTATCGTCCTCGACGACGAGCCCTCGCTGGTACAGGGGCATGATCTCGCACAGTTCGGGATGGATCGTCGGGCAGTGGAGGCACTCGCAGAAGTTCTCGACGATGATCTTCCAGTTCGCGGCCGTCTCGTACCGGTTCACCTTCCCCAGGCGCAGGTCCCCAATCCGGTAGCGGGCGTACGACGTGCCGTCCGTCCCGAGGTGGTCGGAGAGCGGACGTGGATCCTCCGACAGGTTCACGAAGAGGAACCCTTCCCACGTCTCCAAGGCGATCCCGTGGAGCGGGTAGTCCCCGCGGTCGAGGCCGTCCGCCGGCGAGACGTTCGGCGTGCCGACGAGTTGGCCCTCGAGGCTGTACGTCCACGCATGGTAGGGGCACTGGATGACCCCGGGGAGGTGACCCGCCTCCTTCGAGCGGAGCCGGCTTCCGCGGTGCCTGCACACGTTGTAGAACGCCTGGATGCGCGATGACCGGTCCCGGACGAGCAGGAGACTCTCGCCTAGCAGGTCACGGACGAGGAAGTCCGCTACGTCAGGTAGTTCCTCGGCCCGGCCGACGCAGATCCAGTTGCGGAAGAAAATCCTCTCCCGCTCGAGCTCGAAGATCCCCGGGTCGTAGAAGTCCCCCGCAGGGAGGGCCGGATGCACGTTCGACCTCTCTCCCTCGATCTTCACGACCATCCGGGCGTCTCTCTCCGACTGGGAAGAATGTCGCAGGAGGGGATAACGATTCGTTCGAGAACTTGGGCCCGGGCGAATCGAGGGCTCTGCGCTCGCCGCGGATCAGAAGTTCATCTTCCGGAAGTAGGACAGGTCCTCTCGGTCGACACGAGCCAGGACCCTCCGGACGATCAGGCGTTGGACGAAGGCAGGGAGTCTCCCGATCGAGAACGAAATCCGCGAGGTGATGCGAGTCCCTTCCCCCGCAACGTCGTACGTATTCTCGAAACGGATGGAGGACCCGTCCGCCATGTCGATGCGGTAGCTGTACTCGTCCGCGGGCCGGATCCGATACGTCCACGTGGTCCGCCGGGTCCGGCCGGCCACGTCCATGTCGCGCTCGACGATGCGGACCGTGGGGAACGCCAGCCCTTCGAAGTTGACGGGATGCTCCTCCTTGACGACCGTCCGCCCCAGGATCCACGGATGGATCTCGTGGAGAGTCGATTCGTCCGTGTGGGCCCACAGGAGACGCCACACGCGCTCCCTCGACGCAGGGAACGTCCCGGACATCGCGAGCTCGGGAATGCGAAACCCCTCCGAGGTAGAGGAGGCGCATCGGACGCCGGGCCTTCAACGTTTGGCACCGCTCCAACGCGGATGCGGAGGCGGGGGTCCCGCAACAGGGCATTTCGCCGCCGCTTTCAGAACGCGGCGTAGTAGGCGTAGTGCGCAGACCGCCTCAAGTGCCGCACGTACGCGGACGAGGCCCCACCGAGGAACGCGGCAGTGAGGAGGAACCCGAAGACGACTGCCGGAGGCCCGAAGGCCTGCGCGAATGCCACGCCGAGGAGGTAGTTCGCCCCGGCCGCGACGACGAGGAGGACCGCCATCGCGCGGATCCGCCGGAAGGCCATCGCGAAGACCGCGTTCGCCAGGAAGATGCTGAACAGGACCACTCCGACGAGCGCGACGCGGTAGATCGCGACGCTCTGCGCATCGCCCCCCGCGAAGCGGACGATCCCATCCGCGAAGGCGAACGCGACCGCGGCGGACAGGACGGACGCAGCGACGACCCGCACGAGGAGCCCGTCGTGGAAGCGGGCGACCCCCTGACCGAAGGATTGCGGGTGAACGGCGGAGGACGCTCGGGAGGCGGCCTCGAGGTACTCCGACAGACGGTAGAGGAGAGGAAACTTGATCGCCGTGATCGGCACAAGGAGCAGGAGGGCCAAGTCCACGCCGATCTGGTAGGTGCTGTTGTAGTTCAGGGCGAGCGGACCGAGGCCGGGCGAAAACCACGAGACGAGGCGGTCCCCGAACAGGAAGACGAAATACATCGTGCCGTACACGAGGTACGGGACGCCGTCGTAGGCGAGGGCCCAGAACCGCGGTGGGTGGACGACCGTCGGGAGGTCGCGCCGCGCGTAGAAGGGGGGATCGTCGGACCGGGATCCTTCCTTGCGCTCTGCGAAGACGAACGACCGCATGAAGAGGACGCTCGTCCCCAGGAGGACCGCGAGGCCGGAGACCTGGGAGGCCACGACGGCCCCGACCCGGTCCAGGCCCGCCATGCCCAGGACGCGGAAGGCGACGAACATCGTGACGAGCGCGAGGACCGACGCGAGGATGAGAGCGACGAACTTCTTCAGGGCGAACACGGGGGTCATCGCGAGCCGGTACGCCCCGATGAGGAGGAGGAACCCGACGCTCAGGGCCGCGAGGGGCGCAGGCAGGCCGACCACGCCCACTTCGAGGGCGCCGGCGACGAGCGCCACGCCGACGAGGACGGCGGAACCCCACAGGAGGGAACGTCGCATCACGAACCGGGCGAGGGGCGCGTTCCCCTGGGACCGGTAGTAGATGAGCTTCCACGCGGCGAACTGCTGCACGCCGCCCGTCGACGCGAGGCCCAGGACGACGCCGAGACCGATCGCCGTGCTCACGGCGACGGGCATGTTCGCCGCGGCCCAGAGGGACTGCCCTCCCATGAAGAGGGCGACGAGCATGATGACCCAGCCGATGTTGTAGAACATCCCGACGAGGTAGAGGGTGAACCCGTGCTCCCGACGGCGCGGGGCCTCCGAGGTCGGCTCGTCCCAGGCGTACGGGCGTGCCGCGTCCCGGACCGCATCGGCGAGCTCGAAGAGGTCCGCGAAGCCGAGGGCCCGCGCGTCCTCGTCCTTGTATCCGAGGGCCTCGAGGACGACGGTCGCCTCGAGACGGTCCTTCGGACGCGGCTCGATCTCGCTCGCCGTCCGGGCGACCGCGTCGAGGGCGAGGGCGTCGGCGGCGATCACCCCGCACCCCCGATCTCCGCGTAGACGGAGCGATAGGCGTCGACGAACCTTCCGACCTGGTATCGGGCGAGCACCCGCTCCCGCGCCCTGCGGCCGAGCTCCCCTCGGAGGGCCGGATCCGCGAGGAGCCGCACGATCCCGTCCGCGAGGGCCTTCGGCTGCCTCGGGGGCACGAGGACGCCCGCATCGCCGAGAGCCTCCGCGACCCCGCCGACGTCCGTCGAGACGATCGCCTTGCCGGACGCCATTCCCTCGAGGAGCGCGAACGGAAAGCCTTCCGAGATGCTCGACATCACGACGACGTCACCCAGGTTGTACGCGATCTCGGGCTCCCGCGTGAAGCCGCGGAATTCGACGGACGACTCGAGGCCGAGCCGCGCTCGTTCGCGCACGCACAGGCGGGCGTACTCCGCGTCGGACGACGGTCCGAACACAAGGCAGCGGGCATCCGGCCGGGCCGCGCGGACGAGGGCCATCGCCTGAATCAGGTTCATCGTATCCTTGAGCCGGTCCACGCGGATCACCGCGACGACCGTCCGGCCGTCCCCCGCGCCGGGCAGGGCCATGGGCCGGAACTTCGAGCCGTCCACGCCGTTGTGCACGACCTGGACCTTGTCCTCAGGCACGCCGAAGTGGGCCTCCCATCGGGAGTTGAACGTGCACACCGGCACGACTCGTTCCGCGACGTGGTAGTTGAGGCGCGCGAGGGACGCGTGGAAGTTCTGCCAGAAGACCTTCGCCGGGGCAGACAGGGGCTGATTGAGGAGGTCGAGAAGCCGCTCCCGGATGTAGATCCCGTGCTCCGTGAGGAGGTTCGGCGTGCCGTGCTCGAGATGCGCCATCACCCCGACGAGGCCCGCGACGGAGGCGATCGCGGCGTGGGCGAGGTCCGCCTTCGGCGGCCGCACGACGAGGATCCGGAGGTAGCGCGCGAGGGTCCGCATCAGGTTCACGGCCTCGTACAGGTCGAGGTTCGAGAGGAGCGGATCCTCCGAGAGCAGGGCACGATACGTCTCCCAGAGGGCTCGGGAGCGGACGGCTGCCTGGAAGTCGTGGTCCCGCAGGAAGACGTGCATCGCGTAGAGCGCCTCACCCAGGACCTCGGGATGAGGGGCTCCCCGCGCGGCCTCGCGGAGGAACGTCTCGAAGGCGGGCAGGAAGCCCCCTTGGATCGCGCTCCCCGCGGTCCGCGCGACGCGGAGGACCGTGCCGCGGAGGCTCCCGGGGAGGTACTCCTCCGGCCGCTCGGAGCCCCAGAGGGGGACCGTCGTCAGGCCCTTCACGTTCGGCGGGAGCGGATAGCGCACCTCGACGTGGGGGTTGCTCACGACGCTCACGATGTGGAAGTCGTGTTCCGGGAGCCCGCGGACGAGCTGGTCCGCCCACGTCGAAACGCCGCCCATGTAGTGCGGATACACCCCGGACACGAGGAACAGGACCCGCACGGGCTCACCCGTACGCCTCGGGGGCGTCCAGGGATCCGTGGAGGGACGCGGCGAGGTCCGCCGCCTCGTGGGCCCGGGGCGTGCGGCCGGATCGCTCGAAGCACGCCCGCGCGCGGTCGAGGAGCTGCAGGGCCGCTCGAGGATCGTCTCGGAGGGTTCGCCGGGCGGCCTCCAGGTAAAGGTCCCCCGCGTGCTCGTAGCCGCTCATCCCGTCCGCTCCGAGGATTGAGAGGCAACGGGCCTCGCACGCCCGGCTCAGGGCCGCGCGGGCGGGATGCCCGCGCTGGCACCAGACGTCCGCGTCGCGGGCGTACGCGCGTGCCGCGCCCTGGAGGTCCCCTTCGACCTCAAGTCGGCGCGCGGCGAGCCACGCGTTCGAGTCGTCCGTGACCTTCTCCGCCCACGTGCGCTTCTCCGGAGGTCGGTACGGCTCGTCCTCCCAACCGCGCGCGATCCACCGAACGAGCGCGGCGCGCAGCCCTCCCCCGTTGCTCGACATGAGATCCCCCGCTCCGACGACCGATGGAAGGATATCAACGATTGGAAAGTGCCATAACGATTATTGAACAGACTTCGAAATCGGTCCCGGGAATGTGCGAACTGGTTCGCATTCCTGAGAACGAGCGACGGATCGCTCCTATCCTTGGGGCCCGTGTCGAGATGATCCGCGATTGCGCCTCCACTCACGGACTCTGGAGAGCTGACGTGCGAAAGGATTCCTCGTCGAAGTCCACGCGCGATGGACGTCCTCGAAAGGGCTATCCCCACCTCGGTCTTTATGTCTCGGGCCTCGCGGAAGGCACGAGCTTCACCGTGGCAGATGGTCTAGAGGCAGACGCGAGAAACTCGGAACCCGCCGGGGGAGAGTTCGCGAGACCACGCGGCGTCCTCCGCGCAATCAGCTCACCTCGAGTCGCCCTCGCAATTGGGTTCGTTGCCACGTCCATCCTTGGCGCATGGCATCTCCTCGTCGTCCTCACGCCATCGGTGACGAGGGATGAATTGCCGCGCAATGCGGCCTTCCGCTTCGTCGTGTTGTTCGCGTTTCTCATGTCCGCTCTGTGGCTCGGGGCCGCGGTCCGCAAGATCCGACGCGCGGGCCTCCGGCTCATTGCGGGGGTGGGACTCGCAGGCGGAATCTGGTTCTTCCTTGGAGGCATCGCGGACGTCGATCATCTCCTGATCAGTCAGTACGGATGGCCGAAAGCGTCCCACCAGTACTTCCATGTCTCCGAGGTGGCGGCCGCCTCCGCGCTCGTCCTCGCCGGTCTCGGCGGTGTGCTCTACCGTTTCTGGCCGACGAAGCAGTCTCGCCGGATTCCGTTGATGGGATTGTTCGCCCTCGGCTGCTCGCTCGGCTTGCTAGGCAACTTTGTCGCGGCCGCATCCTTTTTCCGATGGACGCCCTACCGGGATCTGGTCTCGATCGCGACCCACCTCCCGTGGGCATGGAACGCGGCCGCCCTCGGCGGAATCGTGACCTTCGTGGCGCTTCTCGCCCTCGAACGCCTCCGAACCGATCGCGTCTTTCGAGGAATCGATTCGAGCGCGATTCCCCATCGCGACGAACCACCGACATGACTTGCGTCGCGCAGCGATCGTCACTCTTTCCGCGCTTCCTTCGCCTTCGGCCGGAGCTCATGGCTCCCGCGCCGCGTCGCGACTCGCGTAGCGGTACGTGGGCCCGGGAGTTGAAGACCGCGTCCCGCCCTCCTAGCGAGGCAGGCTAAGGATTTATCCCTCGGCAATCCCATGCCTGTAGGGGGTTCGAATGGGGGCGGTGCTCACCCTGTTCATCGCGATGCTCGTCCTGCCGTCCGCGCCGAGCGTTGCCGAGCCGGTCCCCGCCTCGTCCCAGGCCTTGCTCTTCGACGACTTCGAGTCCTACACCGAGGGATCGAGCCTTGCTGGACTAGGTGGTTGGAACTACGGCGGACTGTCGGGGGAGACGATGACGATCGTCTCGCCAGGGTACCGGAGCAATCGAGGCGCGGCCGCGTTCGCGGGAGCCGGACAGCCGAACGATTTCAAGATGTATCGAATCTTCGCGGGCACGGACTTCGAGATGCTGACCGGTAGGGTCCGCTGGGATGGGCCGGTGAACCTGGTAAGCGGGTATTTCCTCTCCCTGAACGTTTGGGAACACGCCGGCGCCACAGCCATCCAGATCGTCAACGGGAAATTCGCCTTCCGCACGGAAGACAACGTAGTCGATTCCGGCCTCCCCGTGGTGTCCGGCTCCTGGTACCTGATGAAGATCGAGACGGGCCCCCGGTTCGTCGATTTCGAGATCTTCGACTCGGAGGGCACGCAGCTCCTGGCCTCGGCGACCCTCCCCCAGGTCACCGCCTATCCGTACAGGTACGTCCTCCTTTACCCGAGTGTCAACGGGGTTGCCTACACCACGACGTACGACGACATCAGGGTCGAGGAAGTCTCGACTGTGACGGCCACCGTCGATATCGACCCCAACGTGCTGAACCTGATGAGCCGGGGGAGCTACGTGACGGTCTACATCGAACTCCCCACGGGCTTCGAGGTCTCCCGAATCGACGTCGGGACGGTAGCGCTCGGAGGGATCGCCGCCCGGCCTTCTCCGACGGCAATCGGAGATCACGACGCGGACGGCATCTCGGATCTCATGCTGAAATTCGACCGGAGGGGTATCGAAGGCATTGTGACCGTCGGGGACGCGATCCTCGTCCTGGAGGGTGAGCTATCCGACGGGACACGCATCGACGGCCAGGACACCATTCATGTAATTCAGCCCGGGGCCTAGGCCGGTGACCTACTCCTTCCGCGCTTCCTTCGCCTTCGGCCGGAGCTCCTTGCTCCCGCATCGGCGGCAGCGAGTGGCCCTCATCGCATTCCGCGCGTAGCACTTCATGCAAATCATCTTGTGAAGCCTGCGGCGCTCGGCTTCCGGGAAGCGGGCCATATGGAGGACGAGGCCGGGGAGGTTTAAGAAGGCTTCGGGGTTTTGCGTCAATTCCCCAGCGGCCAATCCCCGGATTATCATCGACCATCGAAAGCCTCGCGAATCTAATGACACGACTCAACCTCCGAGTCAAAAAGGATAAGTCGTCGGGAATAGGTGGTGAGCTCAGGCCTTTGCCCTCCATGCTTCGTTCAGTGACGAGCG
>Ga0247727_10014668_pt1 | contig 12977 bp, 5 predicted proteins | sample WisWelCaveWW1625_FD_202498 | JGI IMG/M metagenome (GOLD analysis project Ga0247727, IMG submission 202498) | Biofilm microbial communities from Wishing Well Cave, Virginia, United States - WW16-25 | ecosystem: Environmental > Aquatic > Deep subsurface > Groundwater > Cave microbial mat | place...
GTCGGCCAGCCAGGACATCGCCATCGACGCCTACAGCGTCGACGTCCTGCGCCCCGAGGAGCAGGGCGTGGCGGTCGGGGCGAGCCGGGCCATCTACCGCGCCGCCATGTACCTCGCCGGCGGGCTCAGCATCACCATCGCCGGTCAGGTCTCCTGGCCCCTGGTGTGCGCGGGCCTGGCGCTCCTGTACCTGCCGATGCTTGTCGTGACCTGGTGGGCGCCGGAGCCCGAGGAACGCTCGCACGCCCCGAAGACCCTGCGCGACGCCGTCTGGCTGCCGTTCCTGGGATTTCTGAGCCGGCACCGGGCGCTCGAAATCCTGGCGTTCGTGTTTTGCTACAAGATTGCCGATAACCTGGCGCTCGCCCTGCTGCGGCCGTTCCTCATCGACAAGGGATACACCGACGTCGAGCGCGGGGTACTGCTGGCGACGCTCTCCGCATTCGCCACGATCGGCGGGACGCTACTCGGGGGCGTCCTGACGACCGGGCTCGGGCTCGGCCACTCGTTGTGGCTGTTCGGCGCGCTGCAGATCTTCTCCAACATCGGATACGTCTTCGTGGCGCGCGCGCCGCACAGCCCCGAGCTGATGTACGCCGCCAACTTCTTCGAGACCGCCACATCGGGGATGGGGACCGGCGCCTTCTCGGTGCTCCTGCTCCGGATCACGGAGAAGCGCTTCTCGGCGACCCAGTACGCCCTGTTCTCCAGCCTGTTCGGCATCCCGCGAATCGTCTCGGGACCGATCGCCGGGTTCACCGTCAGCGCCATCGGCTGGGAGTGGTTCTTCTGGGGCACGATTCTCGCCGGCATTCCCGGCATGCTCCTCCTGCATCGCTTCTCCCCGCTGGGCGTCCGCGACCCAGTCTTCACCCTCGAGCCACCGAAGCGCCGCCGACCGCTCTCCGCCGCCGCGCTCTCCTGGCGCGGTGTTGTCGGCGGGGTGATCGGTCTCGGCTTCGGAGCAGTCTGTCTCGCGTCGGTCGCGGCGCTCAAGGCGATGCGCGCGGCTCCGGACACCCCGTTCGATATCCCCGGCCAGCTCGCGGCGTTGTTGCAGCCCGGCAACGCCGGCGATTGGCTCCAGATCGCCGGCCTCCTCGCCTTCGCCGCCTTCGTCGGCCTCTGCACCGCCGGCGCCTCGGCGGCGCGGCAGTCAGCGAGCGGTGACCCGGCCGCCGCGCAGGCCGGCTCGCGGGCTTCGGCCTGAGGGTCGCTGTTTCGATTGCTCCCGGACGGAATTCTGTGTGCGATGGTGGGGCCGCCTACGGCTCCATCTGACCCTGTCGCCCGCCTCGCGACACGCCCGGCGCCGATGGCTCGGCGATGGTCTGCTACTGCGACTCGGACACCGGAAGGAAGGCGTGCTGGAACACGTAGTCCGCCACGTTCCGTCCCTGGGCGATCCCCTCGGTCTTGTCGAACGACCAGTGGATCCCGAGGTAGATGCGGCTCTGGCCGTTCTCTTCCTCGGCTTGGGAGAGGGTCGCGAAGCTGCGCGGGATGAGCGGGCGCACGTTCCCCTCGTTGTCCATCGTCACGCCGTTGAACTCGTCCGACACGAACGTGAAGGGGATCTGGTCGGTCCCGTAGAAATTCCGCAGGGTCTGGAAGAGGGCGCCCCCGAACCCGGCATGCCCGGACGGGTACGCCGGGAACGGCGGCGTGAAGTTCTTGCCGGCGAGGTTGCTGGCCGGCGCGCAGAGCGGGACGTAATCCGGGTCTCCCTCGGTGTCGATATTGCCGTCACCGGCGCCGGTTGGTCCGCTCCCCGGGTCGGATTCGCGGATGCCGGTGACCGGGCGCCAGAGATCGAAGTAGTACTTCGACTCCCAGATGGCGATGCCTGCATCGGCCATCGCCACGTTCGCCAGCGCCAGCAGGCGAGCCATCTCGACGACGTTCGAGCCCATCTGAGTGGCGATCTGCACCAGGATCTGATTGTACAGCCGCGGCGGGGCGCACAGACTGGGCGTACCGTCGTAGGCCCAGTAGATGCCGATCACGGTCCCCTCGGCGGTGCGCTCCGTCGGAGTGACGATCCCGTCGCCACCCAGGCGCTTCACCTCGTCATAGGCAGCCGTGTACTCGGGGCTGTTGAGGGCGGGCGGCGGAGGCACCCTGTACTGCTCGATCGGCAGCGGCAGGACGAACGGGGTGACCGCACCCCAGTGCGCGCCCAGGGCCAGTGGGATCAGGCTGATCGGGTCCTGGCGCCAATCCCCCGGCTGGTCGCCCGTGAAGTAGTCGATGCCGACCATCGGCTCATCGTGCTGCGACCCGTCGGCCGATCGGAGGGCGAGGATCGCGTTGGCGGCTTGCTCCCCGAGGGCAATCCCGTCCGCTTTGGGGCGTCCGTTCCGGATGCGGCGGAGGCTCTCGGCGAGCGCTTCGTCGAGGCTTGCCGTCTGCGCGGGGAACAGCGCCACCAAAGTGTCGTGCGCCGCCTGCGCGATGGCGGCGTCGATCGATGTCCCGGGGGCCGCGGGAGCGATGCCGGTGTAGCCCTGGTAGCCGCCGACGATCGCGTTCACCGAATCGAAGACGGCGATCTGGACCATGGCCATCGCCCGGCTCGATCGACCCGGCCCCATCTGCTCCCTGAAGTCCCGGTCCTCGCCCGGCGCCGGCGGCTTGTGGTCGAGGCCGCTGGCGTCGATCGCGACCTGGTTCCAGAAGATGAGCTGGTTCGCGGAGCCAACCCCGCGCGGCGGCATGTGCTTCGGGGTCGGCTTGGCGTCTGCCGGGTTGGCCTGAATCGCAGCCAGGCTTAAAAAAACCAGCGCTGCGACAATTGACCTGCAACCCAGATTCGAGTTCATGCGCATCACCCTCATGGCGCGATCCCGCCGGTGGCTCCGGCGCCAGCCAACCTTTCCCGAGTGTTAGGCCCGAAAGGTACCCCAATCACCACTCCGGGACAACAGTTTTTGGGCACCCGGCGTGCGTTTGGTCACTCAGACCGGCCCCGGTGGTGACATAATCACCGCGTCAGGGGTGGTCGGTGCGTCAGGGGTGGCCGGATGGTCCTGTTCGTCCGGAGAGTGGCGTGGCTCCGCCGCACGGTGCTGCTGGCGCCTTGCCTGGCGATGGTCCTGGCCGTCCTGGCCGGGCCGCCCGTCTCCACACCGCGACCCCCCGCCTCTCCCTCCCGCGTCGCCGCCACGGCCTCACGCGCGCCGGACTACGCCCCGGGCGAGGTCCTCATCAAGTTCCGGGCGGGCAGCAAGGCGAGTGAGCGCGGCGCGTTGCGCTCGGAGATCGGGGCCACCTCCAGAGGACTGTTCCGGAGCGGTGCCGAGCACTGGCGGCTGCCGCCGGGGCTGGGCACGGACGAGGCGATCGCGCGCCTGCGGAGTCACCCGCACGTCGACCACGTCGAGCCCAACTACATCCTCGCGGTCGACCTCCTGCCGGACGACCCGCGTTACACCGAGCAGTATCACTTGAGGAACACCGGATTCAGTGGCGGCACCGCGGGGGCGGACATCGACGCCGGGCGGGCCTGGAACCTGACGACCGGGAGCCGCGAGGTGATCGTGGCGATCATCGACAGCGGCGTCGACGCCGCGCACCCCGATCTGGCCCCGAACATCTACGTCAATCCGGGCGAGATCCCGGGCAACGGCGTCGACGACGACGCCAACGGCTACATTGACGACGCCGGCGGCTGGGATTTCGCCAACAAGGACAACGACCCGTTCGACGACAACGGCCACGGCACGCACGTCGCCGGCATCGTCGGGGCGGTGGGGAACAACCGGCGCGGCGTCTCGGGCGTCTGCTGGCGTGTCACGCTTCTCCCGGTGAAGTTCCTGGCCGCGGACGGGACGGGGTTCAGCGCGGACGCCATCCGCGCCATCGACTATGCCGCCCTGATGGGCGCCCAGGTCATGAACAACTCCTGGGGCGGCGGCGGCTTCTCGCCCATCATGCAGGAGGCGATCGACGCGGCCGGTGCGGCGGGCGCGTTGTTCGTCGCCGCGGCCGGCAACCAGTCGGCGAACATCGAGGTGCAGCCGCACTACCCGGCGAGCTACGTCCGGCCGAACGTCGTCGCAGTCGCCGCCACCGACGCCAGCGACGTGCTGGCGCCGTTCTCCAACTATGGGGCGTCGAGCGTCCTGCTCGGAGCGCCCGGCGTCGGCATCCTGAGCACTTTCCCGCGCGGCGCCTACGGTCTGCTGAGCGGCACCTCGATGGCGGCGCCGGTGGTCTCCGGAGCGGCGGCGCTGCTGCGCGCCCGGGACCCGGAGATGAGCGTGAGCGAGATGGTGCAGCGCCTGCGGGACGGGGCCGACCCCGTGCAGGAGCTGGCCACGAAGACGATCTCGGGCGGGCGGCTGAACGCCTTCCGGATGATGGCCGAAGAGGACACGACGCCTCCGGGGAGGATCGACGATCTGAGCGTCGAGGAGGTCTCGAGCAGCTCGGTCACGTTGCGCTGGACCGCCACGGGCGACGACGGCGACGCCGGGCGGGCGTCGACCTACGAAGTGCACGTGACGGGTGATTTCTTGGTGGCCCTGGGCGCGGGCGTCACGGTGATGTTCCCGAACCGCCTCGTCCCCGGACCGGCCGGGACGCAGGAGACGCTTGAGGTGACTGGGTTCGAAAACGCCAGCACCTACTCCTTCGCTTTGCGCGCCCTCGACGAGTGGGAACAGCCGGGCCCCTCCAGCAACACCGTCGAGGCGACGACCCTCGGCAGGCCGGCCCTGGCGTCGTCCCCGGCGGCAATCGAGGCGGCCCTGCGCACCGGTCAGGCGGCCGCGGCAACGCTCATCGTCGGGAACGCCGGGAGCGGCACGCTGGACTGGCGTGTCGCGGGCGCGGATGGCGGCGCCACCAACCCGGACGACCTGCCTCTTCCGGCCTGGCTCTCGGCCGCCCCGGCGGGCGGGCGGGTCGCGGCGGGCGAGCGGCAGGAGGTGACGGTCGCGATCGACGCGGCGGGACTATCGGGAGGACTGTACGAGGCGATGTTGATCCTGATCACGAACGACCCGGCCCGGCCGTACGTCCCGCACCCAGTCCGGATGGCGGTGACCGATGCCCCGGCCATCGAAGTGCAGCCACGACAGATCGACTTCGGCGCGGTGCACGTCGGGGTATCCGCCACGCGGCCGATCATCGTGTGGAACCGCGGCACCGTTGACCTGTCGGTGAGCCGGGTGGAGTCGGAGGACGCGTCCCTGGTGCTGGATCCGCAGGGGTTCCTCCTGGCGCCCGGAAACGCCCGGACTCTGGATGTGATCTACGCGCCGGTGCTGCCGGCCGTCCTGCGGACGAGTGTCGTCATCCTGAGCGACGCCGCCAACGAAGACGCGGCGCCGGTGACGATCACCTCGACGGCGCTCCTTCCGCCTGTCATGGAGGTGACTCCCGCAGCGCTCGAAATGACCCTGCCGTCGGGCGATGACGCGACGGCGCACCTGCTCCTCACCAACCGCGGCGGCAGCGCCCTCGTGGCCGCCTTTGAAGCCGACGCCGGCGCCGGGCCGCGATGGCTCATGGTGTCCCCGGCGGAGGCTGTCGTGCCACCCGATGGCGCGCTCGAGGTGGCCGTCAGCCTCGACGCGGCGGGTCTCGAGGCGGCGACCTACGAGGGCGAAGTGCGGATCGCCTCGAACGTGCCGGGGAGCCCGGGCCGCGCCGTGCCGGTGAGGCTGACCGTTGCCGGCGCACCGCACCTCGAGGTCGAGGTGCCGGAAGTCCTCCTGGAGTCGCGCCGGGACTTCTCGCACGAAGGAGAGAGCACGCGCCACGTCCTGGCGGCGCCCGTCCGGCCGGCCGGCGGCGGGACGCTGGAGCTGCTGGCCGATGGCGACTATGGCAATCCGCCCGAGAAGGCGACGCTCGTCGTCGAGGGACAGGAATTCGGCGCCGCCTCCCGGTCGGCCGGTGAATGCGGCCGGGTGACGCGGGAATTCCAGGTCGGGCCGGAAACGCTGGCGGCGCTTTTGGCGGACGGGGTCCTCGACGCCGAGGTGCGCAACACGGCCGCCGTCGGGCCGCAGTGCGACGCCAGCCGCCACACGGTGCGCCTGCGTTACGCCGCCGCTGTCGACGCGATCGATTTCGGAGAGATGCTGGCCGGAACCACGAGAACCCGGTCGGTCCTGCTGCGCAACACCGGAAACCTCGATCTCCACGTGGTCTCGATCGCCGCCGATCTGCCCGGGCTCACGATGTCGGAGTCCTCGGCGGTCCTGGCGCCGGGGGCCGCCGTGACCGTCGGATTGAGGCTCGACGCGGGGCCGGCCGGCTCGCCCGCGGGGAGCCCCCTGGAAGGAGGGCTGTCGATCGACAGCGACGATCCGACGGCGGCGCGCCACACAGTCGGTGTCTCAGCGAAGGTGCTCTCGCCGTCCGCCCTCGCTGTGGCCCCGGAACGGATCGAGACGGTCCTGCTCGAGGGGAGGAGGGAGGACCGGCCGCTGACGCTCTGGAATCCGGGGCCGGAGCCGGTCGACCTGGCGCTTTCGATCGCCGGCGGGACGACCAGCGCCGTGCCGGGGCCCTGCTCGCCCGCCACGTTCTTCGTCGCCGGCTTCAACACCGGTGTGCTCGAGACCCTGGACCTCGCGAGCGGGGCACGGCAGACCATTGCGACCGGCTTTTTCGGGCCGAGCGCGGTGGCGGTCGACCCGGCCGGCCGCTTCGCATTCGTGACGGAGTTCAACGGCAAACTGGCCGCGGTGGATTTGGGAAGCCGCAAGGTGATGCGTTTCGCCCAGGGAGCGGGGATTTCATTCGGGATCGCCTATGACGCCGGTGGCGGGACTATGTACGTCAGCAGCTTCACCGCCGGCGCGATCTTCCGGGTCGATCCGGCGACCGGCGCGCACATACAGATCGCCTCGGGGCTCCAGGGTCCGCGCGCCATCGCCCTCGACCCGGCCGGTCGCACCGCCTGGGTGGTGGAAGCGGCGCGCGGCGCACTGTCGCGGGTCGATCTGCAGACCGGCAGCATCACCCTGGTCGCGGCGGGGCTTCCGGATGCGGCCGGACTGGCGGTCGACCGGCAGGGTGGTCGCGCCTATGTCAGCCTGGGCACCCTGGGATCCCTGGTGGAGGTGGACCTCACCACCGGCTCCGTGACCGGACTGGCCGCCGGGCTTTCGGGGCCGTCGCACCTGGTGCTCGACGAGTCGGGGACCGGGCTTTATGTGGCCGAGTCGATCGGTGATCGGCTTTCGGTCCTGGATTTACGCACCGGTGATGTGCGCGTCTTCGCCGCGGGCCTGCGCGAGCCTGTCGGCCTGGCGCTCTCGAGCCCGTCGGGCTGCCTTTCCCGGTTTGCCTCGGTCGAGCCGCGCGCCGTGCGGATCCCCGCCGGCGGGACGGCGGGTGTCACGTTGAGCCTTGACGCAGCGGGTCTGCCGGAAGGCGGTTTCGACGCCCTCCTTTCAATAGGCCCGCGCCAGCCGTTCCTCGCTCTTTCGGAGATTCCCTTGAGCATGACGGTCGTGGGACGACCGCGCCTGCGGCTGGTGGGGCAGCAGGTGATCCTGGAGTCGTCGCAGTTGTACTTCACGGCGGGGGCGCGCACGCAGCACGTCCTCGGTGCTCCCACGCGCCCCGGCACGGCCGGGATCGTCGAGGTCACGCTGGAGGGAGATTACAGCTCGATCCAGGAGAAGGGAAGGGTCCGTCTCGAGGGGTCGTTCGTGGGGGAGATCGGTGGGGCTGGCGTCGACTGCATTCCGATCTCGGCCGCCTTCGAGATCGATGCGGCGCGGCTGGCCGCTGCGGCGGCCGACGGCGCGATCGGGTTCGAGGTGCAGAACACATCCACGGTCTCCGCCGGCTGCCCTGTCAACCGGCATCAGGTCCGTCTGGTGTATCGCACCGCCGACCTGGCACCAGGGCTCGACTTCGGGGCCCTCGATGTCGGGGATGAACGGGGCATCCCCCTGATGGCGCAGAACACCGGGGGCCGGCCGCTCGAGGTGACCGGCATCGCCGTCAGCGGGCCGGGTTTCGCGGTCTCCGCGCAAGAGATGAGCCTGGCGCCCGGCGCCTCTCAAGGACTCAACGTCCGCTTCACTCCCCAGGCTCCAGGCGACGCGGCGGGCAGGCTGAGCCTGTCGAGCAACGACCCCGACGCGCCGTCCTACGAGGTGCCGCTGCAGGCCGTGGGGATCGCTCCACCCCGGCTCGAGTGGGCCCCGGCCGTTCTCGAGGCGGTTGTGCCCCAGGGTCGCCGCGTCTCCCGGACCCTGACACTATTCAATCGTGGCGGCCGCCCGCTCACCGTGACGCTGACCGCGCGGCCGCCGGCCGAGGCGAACGTGACGCCAACTTTCGCCACGCTGCCGCCGGAGGGGTCGCTCGCCGCGACGGTGCGGTTCGTCGCCGATCTGCTTCTACCCGGGACGCGATCGATCGAGATCGTGATCACCAGCAACGACCCGGCCCTGCCCGAGGCCCGGGTGCCGGCCTCGCTCCTGGTGCAGGCCGATACCGATCGCGACGGCGTCCCGGATGCTTCGGACCTCTGCCCGTCGGTTCAGGATGCCGAACAGTCCGATCGGGACGCGGATCTTGTCGGCGATGCGTGCGACAACTGCCCGGATGCCTCGAACCCCGCGCAGGAAGACGCCAATGACGACGGCGGCGGCGACGCCTGCCAGCCGGTGCTGGTTTTCGCCGGGGTGCGCCAGGACGGCGGGCAGCGTCTCGAGGTGGCGACCCGGGTGTTCGATCCCCAGAGGGATCCGCTTGGAGGCACGGTCGACCTCCGGCCCGACGAGGCCGGGCTGCCGGGCCTGACGCTCCAGTGGGCCGGCGCCCTGCCTCGCCTGACCGATATTTCGGCCCTGTCGCCGGGCCACCGCTACACGCTGATTCTGACGGTCACCGACGGAACGACCCTGCCGGTCGGCGTGCAGGCCGGTTTCCTGCATCAGGAAGAGACGATCCTGGTGCTCGACATGCCTCCGCGGCCGATCATGGCCCTGCCGGCGACCGTCGAATGCGACCGGCCACTCGCCGGCGGTGTGCGGCTGGACGGGAGCGGGTCGCTCGACGAGGACTCGAACCCGGGCACGGCCGACGACATCGTGTCGTACGAGTGGCTGCTGATCGACGCCGAAGGGGCCCGGCGGCCGCTCGGACCAGGCTCGGTCCTCGGGACGGCCCTGCCGCTGGGTGAGAGCCGGGTCGTCCTCCGGGTGACCGATGCCGCGGGCGAGGCGGCGGAGACGGAGGCGCCTCTGGTCGTGCGCGATACGGCCCCTCCGGCGATGTCCCTGGCCGCCCTCCCGGCGGTGCTCTGGCCGCCCGACCATCGTCTGGTGCCGGTGCGATTGCACTGGCAGGCCATCGACATCTGCGACCCCGCCCCCGACGTCCGGCTCGTGCAATCGACGAGCAGCGAGCCCGACGATGCGCCGGGGGCCGGGGACGGCCACACAACGGACGACGTCGGGGCGGCGACGATCGCGGCGGCGGAGGGCCTCGTGATGCTGCGCGCCGAGCGTGACGGCTCCGGGCCGGGCAGGATCTACACGCTCACCTGCGAGGCCCGCGACCGCGCCGGAAACGCCGCCAGTGCCCCGGCGACGACGAGCGTGCCGCGCGATGTCGTCGGCGTGCCCTGACGCCCTGGTCACTCCCGCCCGGGCAGGTCAGGCTCCGGTAGCCCCGGGCGGTTCGCGCAGCAGGCTGTGGCGCACGGTGCGCGCCTCGTCGGCCCCGAGAGCGCGCCAGATCCCCTGTTTTTTCTTGCGCTCGATGGCGTCGCGGCTGTAACGGGCGCTCGACACCAGCCGGCCTTCCGGCGTGAAGAAGTGTGTCCGGCCGCGTCCACCGAGGACAACGAAAGCACCGCTGCGCTCATCCAGGAGGAACGCCTCCGCGCGCGCTCCCCGGATGTCCTCGATCGCCATGCGGGTGGGGCGTTCACCCGTCTCGTGCCGCTCGCCCGCGTGGGCCGTCCGGCGCGCGCGGCCTTTCACGTCCTGCTCCAGGCGTCGCGCCAGGCCCTGCAGGATCCCCATCACCCGCCGTTCCGATGGGATCCGTCCACCGGGGGAGCGTCGCGCCCCGTCCCTCCCAAGGCTCGACAGGGCCGCCTGCGCCCAGCGCACGGCGCGGCGCCATGGCAGGTCCTGCTGCCGTTCCCAAAGGAGTGCCAGGTCGTGTCCCTCGGGCCCTGTTCCCAGGAGGTTCAATCCGACACGGGAGGAGCGGCCACCCCCGGGTGGGGTGCCGGAGGCCACGGCCTGCAAGGTCAGCGCCAGCACCCCCCGACCCTCGCCGGTGCGCGCCGGCAAGGTGAAGAACCCGGCGATGACCTGGCCGACCAGATCGCGGCTGCCGGTCTGGAACGGTGGCAGAAGCGCGGAATGCAGCTCCGGTCTTCCCTGCAAGAAGGTGATGAACGCCGGCGGCTCCTCGAACAACCTGTCGACCTCGGGGTGTCGGAGCTCGAGGCAGTACTGTCCGAACTCGCGCCAGCAGGGGGTGCCGGTGGCCCCGTAGCCGATGAACACGTGTCGGCTCGAAGGCGGGCGGGAGTGCTCGCAGGCCGCGGCGGCACAGCGGTGGCAGAAGGCCTGCCCGGGCTGGAAAGCGGCGGCCGCTTCGATCGCGGCGTCGATCTGCCGCTCGATCTCCGCCACCAGTCCGCGCGAGAACACCGGCTCATCGGCCTGGCGCTCCTCCGTGGCGAGGGGCAGGGTCAGGGTGATCTCCGACAGCCGGTCCTCGATCAGGTGTCCGCCCGGCTTGCGCCGGAGGATTTCCCGCACCATCTCTTGCAGAGAAACCCGCACCGACTCACCCAGCGTCAGGGCACGATCGCGCATCGCCCGGATTATCGCAGAGTGCCCCTCCCGGAGCATCCAATCCGATGGACGGCCGTGCAGCATCAACAGCATCAAAAAAATGCTATTGCAACATAACGATTCTCGGCGTACATTCATCCCGTCGCTGTTCCGCACCCCGTTCTTCTTCGCCGCAGAGGAGGTCGACATGAGCCTCGACGATCTTCTGAGAGAAGTCATCGCAACGGGCAGGCTGGGAGAGCCGTTCACGGCGTCGGATGCGACGCGGGCGGTGGGGCTCGATGAGTGGCCGCTGAACAAGGTGCAGAACTACCTGGCGCGTCACTGCATCGGAAACCTCGCCGCCACCACGCTGCTCGTGGAGCGCGTGGCGTACGGCAAGTACCGGCTGATCTATGACGGGCCGCGCGAGGACGATTTCGGGCGGTTCGACGACGGCCCGCAGGGGCCGTCCCGCAGATCGACACCGAGCTCTCCGGGCGGGCCCCAGTCCTGAGCCCTCCTCCACGCCCCGGGGACGGCCGCTCGGGCCGCCCCCTCTCGGTGTCCCAGATCCCGGGCGCCGGCCGGCCGAACGGGACACGGCGGGCCGGCCCCGGGACACAGCACGCCTGAAACCCTCCGGTCTCGACGGGCGGTGCCGGCTCCCGCGCAGCGCTCAAAGTGTATGATTGGGCGCTTCGACGCGACATCCCGGGGGAGGAGGTTGCCGCATGAAGGCTCTCGTCCTGATCAAGCAGGTGCCCAACTCCGACTCGCCGTTCCGGCTCGACGGCGCCGGGACCTGGGTCGATGAGAGCAACCTGACATTCACGCTCAACGACTACGACCGGTATGCCCTGGAGGAGGCGCTCAAGCTCAAGGACGCCGGCCGTGTGGGCGAGGTGGTCGCCTTGAGCGTCGGGCCGGAGCGGGCCGCCACGGCGCTGCGCACCTGCCTGGCGACCGGTGCCGACCGCGCCATCCACGTCAAGGACGCGGCCCTGCTGGGCTCCGATCCGCTGGCGATCGCCCGGGTCATCGTCGCCGCGATCAAGAACGATGAGTTCGACCTGATCCTGGCCGGACTCCAGGCCGACGACGACAACCACACGCAGACGGCGGGCCTCGTGGCGCGTCTCCTGGGGCGGCCCTGCGCCACCGCCGTCGTGAAGCTGGAGCTGCGCGACGGCGCCTGCCTGCGGGTGGAACGTGAGCTGGAGGACAACCGCGTCCAGGTCGTCGACATGACGCTGCCGGCGGTGGTGGCGGTGCAGACGGGAATCAACGAGCCGCGCTACGCGAGCCTCAAGGGGATCATGGCGGCCAAGAAGAAGGAGCTCAAAACCGTCGGCCTCGGCGACCTGGGTCTCGATCCGGCGCAGGTCGGGGGGCAGGCTTCGCGCCTCAGGACGATCCGGCTGGCACCGCCGCCCAAGGGGAAGGGCGCCGAGATCCTGAAGGGATCGGCCGATGAGATCGCCAGCGAGCTGGTGCGGCGGATCCGCGAGAAGACGGGGGTCATCTGACGATGGCGTGCAAGGTGCTTGTGATCGCGGAGCAGGAGGGTGGGGCGGTCCGGGACATCACTTGGGAGCTCCTGGGCCTGGCGCACCGGCTGGCGCAGGCGGCCGGCTGGGGTCCGGCCGAAATCAAAGTCCTGGTGCTGGGGCATCGGATCGAGTCGTTGGCGCGCGAGATCGCCGCCCGCGGCGCATCCGAGGTCATCGCGGCGGACGCGGAGGCGCTGGCGCACTACACATCGGACGGCCACGGCCGGGTGATCGAAGCGCAGGCGAAGGCCGAGTCGCCCGAGATTGTGCTGTTCGGCCACACACCGAACGGCTGGGACGTGGCGCCGCTCGTCGCCGCCGGCCTCGGCGCTCCGCTGGCGACCGATTGCTCGGCGGTGGCGTTCGAGGAGGGGCGCCCCCGCTTCACGCGCAAGGCGTTCAACGGGAAGTTCGTGCAGGTCGTCGATGTGGCCGGGGCGAAGCCGTGCATCGCCACCATGCAGCGCGGCGCCAGCCCGGCCTGCGGCGAGACCACTCAGGGGACGGTGCGGCAGATCGACCCGAAGATCGCGGTGGACGATCTCCAGGCGCGCTTCGTCGAAATCCGCAAAGGGGAGTCGGGCGGCGTCGACCTGACCCAGGCGCAGGTGATCGTCGCCGGCGGGCGAGGGCTGGGGGCGCAGGACAA
>Ga0247727_10014669_pt1 | contig 12976 bp, 5 predicted proteins | sample WisWelCaveWW1625_FD_202498 | JGI IMG/M metagenome (GOLD analysis project Ga0247727, IMG submission 202498) | Biofilm microbial communities from Wishing Well Cave, Virginia, United States - WW16-25 | ecosystem: Environmental > Aquatic > Deep subsurface > Groundwater > Cave microbial mat | place...
GTTGACACTAATCATGTAAGATTCAATAAACCGCCGATTTTCCTGGCACAGAGTCACACCGTTGTTTTGCAAATATTCTGCGCCGGGCAGAATGTAATCGAGGGAAAGATCGCGGAGAGACCGGTACATCGGGTCGTCAATTTTGGGAGCGGCCATGATCGGATCAAAATCTTCGGGTATCGTTCGCCCATCGTTGAATTTGATCACATTGGAGAGCTTGTTTTTTAGAACCTTCTTCAAATCGAACTTTGGGCGAAAATCTTTGCCGATATCGATGGGCTGTACCGGAATAATTTCGGCTTTCGGTGGGAGAATATCATCTTCCAGGCCGGGAAGCTCGATGCCGAAGTCCTTTTTAACGCGCTTGCCGATATCCTGAGGCCCTCTTGGACGCCGGGGCCTTCCGCAGGAGAGGAGTATTCCAAGCCGATCCAGGATGATGATAAGAAAATTAAGAATAAGCTTAAGGAAAAAAAATTTAAGAATGCATTTAAGGATGGGGTGGCGAATGCGATTGAATATGGCAGACAAGGAATTCAAAAGTTTGACGGCCATCCAGACGACCATCAAATGGAGAAGGAAACATTTTAATTTATTCCGGAAGCTGGCATTCTCTTTGGCCTTTTTCCAGGGACCAAAAATATCCATCCGATTGATGCCGGCACGCTGATGAGCAATCCGCTTAAAAGCCGGCGAAATCGCCCCCCGCGAAACGCCTGAATCAGCCAGCGCCTGTTTCAAGCTCACCGCTTCGCCAACCTCCTGCGTTGCGAAATGAGCATGGAAGGGCGCGGAGATGAGTGTAAATCGCTCGTCCGATAAAGGCAGCAGGTGCTTTTTCTCCATGGTTTTGCCGGAGCGAAATCCCGCCTTCGTCAATCGCAGCTTTTCATTGGCCTTTCTGATCTCGCCAACCTGGTACCAGCATGCTTTGGCGTATTCATCCTGTTTTTTCTGCACCACTGTGGTGCCAAAGGCAGCGGCCACGCGGTTGCGAAAATCCAGATTCACTTCATGAACCCAGGGCGTGTTGGCGGGCCAATGATCATTTCTTGGCAATTCGATGCGGCTGGTCTTGCGAAAAAATCTGCCATAAACCGGAAACGTGATGAGGGGATCGGCGCCATCATCCTGCTCCTCTGCAGAAGATTTCAAGCTTTCGTTGAGTGATTCCAAAAGCCACTGTGTGAGTGGAAGAGGCTCGGAAGCTTCGGAATAGGGTTTGCGAACCTCTGAAAAGCCAGGCACAGCCAGCGCGCCTTCACGTAGAAAATATGGAAGGTTGTCTGCGTGTGCGCCATTTTGTAATGAAGCATCCACGGCTCTGGTGCCAACTCTCGACTTATCGATCGCGGCCGGTTTGAGATGGCGCGCCAGCTCCTCAAAATCTCCCTTTTCGGAAGTCATGAATGACCAGCGGAAGTAGATGGGAAGCTGAACGTTCCCCTCGCCATTGCCCTCCTGCCAAGCCCATTCACTTCCTACTCCATCCTGTGCTTCTCCTAAAAAAGCCTTGGCAGCGATCTTGTAATTCGGCGTCAAAAAAGCGAAGTAACTGGTTTCCGGCTCGAGTTGGCGGAAGCAGAATAGCCGAGAGCAATGCCGGGAGGGATTTGCTTCCACGAAGGCACGGATGAATTCAGCCAGTTTTGCCTGATCTTGAAGTTGACTCAGGTCCATTCCGGTCAACTGAACATGAGCGTTTGCCCACACATTATCAAGGGTCGGAAGAAGATCACGCTTAACCGTGAGGAGCTCCCGATCATCTTTGACCCTTTTGATCACTTCGAGGTGGTCTTCCCGCTGCATGCGGTTGATCTCATCCAAGCTGAGAACGATGAGACTCAGCCAGGTATAAACTCGACCGCTTGATATGCGGTATTCAGAGGTATTATCGGGCACAGTGTCCCAGTTCCGATCCAGCGTCGCTGCCTTGGTGGTGCCGTTATAGTCTGTGATCGTAAGAATCTGGCCGCTTCCGGTCTCTTTAGTGATCTCAATTTGCATCCCATTATAAACATCATCGGTCGATGAGGCCTCATTCGCAAGCACGATGGTTGACGCAGTTCCGCTCTGAGCTTTTCCCTCATGCTCATGCCCCATATCAATATCCAACGAATAGCGCCAGGGAAAATCCGGATCAACAAACTCAACGAAAGGGAAATAATTGGGCTCAAAATCATTGCTTCCATTCGGTGGCTCTACTCGGGCAATCATGCTTTTGCTGAGACCGAGGATATCACCCGGCCCGCGGAGGATAATTGTTTTTTGAGCCAGCGAGACTTCTTGTTGAGATTCGGTTTTTATCTTGAGCGCAAGTGTCGCAGTGAGATGCCCGGGATTGGCAACGCCGTCAAGAGCCAACGGGAATTTTCGTTCAAAATATGGAAGGAAAGTGAGCGATGTTTCAGCCATTTGGATTTCCTCCTATTCTCCTGCCGCAACAAAGGTCGTATCCCTGATCACGGCATCTTTGTCTTTGGAGCCCTTCATCACGTCAAAGGCTTCGGCATAAGTCATGTTTCCAACCGGCGCATCGTTGAAAGTCTTTCGCGCAAATTTGCCATCGACCGCTCCCTGCCCGGTCACGGAAAAGGAAGTCTCCAGAACCTGAATGAAACCAGGTTTTTTGCGATCCCTGACTTTGCGGAGCGAATTAAAATAATTTCCCGAGCCCGCGAGAGACCAGGCTCTAAACAATTGCGCGCCCCTGTTCCCGGCAGTTAGAGAAAATTTATCCTTTAACAGACGATAGGGTTTATTTTTTGCATCAGCGTCATCTAGATGGCTTAAGTAGTCTTCACTTTCTCTCAACACCGTTTCAAACTCGATATCGGTCGTTCTTAATCTATCTCTGGATACGGTGACAAACTCGCCGCGCAATCCTTTGCCCGACTTGAATAGCTCATACGGCAGAGCGGACAATTTTTCGTCGTCAGAAATATTCTTGAATTGCGCCGGGGCGAACCTTGTTGTGACATCGGTTTCAATATCTTCATGTCCCGCTGTAATCGATAATATCTTCTCGTCCTCCGGAGGCACACCGCCTCCGAACGTATCCATGGCAAAATCAAGCGGGACCGCATTCTGAGAGATGACCACTTCGCCAACCGGGTCCAACCTTGTCTCAGCCTCTTTGGTAAAAATAAGGCTGGCGCTGGCCCAATCCGGCAAGCTGAACCGGATATTGCGGTCATCCTGGAGCTGAGCGATCAATACCTGCAGCGGTGATACCACGGCCGGCGCTTGGGGAATTGGGTCGCCGAATGTTTTATCGAATTTGACCTTGACCTTTACGAATAATATTTTGAACTCGGCGTAGCCGATCGCATGAAATGGATTTAGTCCGGTGAAATTGAAGCCGAGGGAGGCGCTCAGAAGCTCCTTGCTCCCCTTTTTGACCGCGACCCAGGCGCCGATGAAAACCTCAAATGAAAACGGATTGAATATAAAGAGCGCATCGAATCCCATTCCCCCGACGATGGTGAATCCTGCCTTCTCAGCGTAAAGATCGAGCAGGGCGCCGAACTGTAAAGTGTTGGTGGTGATGGCCATGTAATTCGCGAGACTGATCCGGGGGTTGCCGCTTCCGAGGCTGATCATCAACCGCTGCAAGCTGGGAAACCCGGGCGGCGGGGTAAAGCGAGGGTTGAAGCCGCCGACGGATAAAACAAAATCCGGATTGTCTCCCCAATTTGAGCGCAGGGCCATCTGGCCGCTGAGGATATATTTTTTCAAAAGCGTGGAATCGAAGAGCGAAGAATCAATCGCGACGGTTTCATTGCCAAAATCGATGAAGCCCAAAAGATCCATTTTGAGCCTCAGCACGGGCTCCTCTTTATCGGGAAGCTCCGCCTTTGCCAGCCCCAGAATGGCGATCCGGATGGGTCCACCAATTTCGATGAAAATACCTATCTGAAATTGCACCAATTCTACGGATCCACCCCAGAGTAGCTTTGCCATGAGACCAAAAACATGATAGTCTTCCCTGATCCATAGTATAAGCCCGACCGTCTCGAAAATTTTAACTGCGTCTTTTATCGGACTCGGAGGGAACAAGATAGCATCGAGGGAGTGATTTTTGACCACTTCCCGCAGGCCTTCTTCGTTCATCTGCCGGTTGATGCCGATCAATCCGCCCACGCCGATTAAGGCGAAACCCATTGAAAGTTGGATGGGCTGAAATTCCGCCAGAATCTCAATGACCATGGAAAAGCCGTTTCGACCATCCGGCAGTTTAGTGGTGATCAAGGCAAATGCCGTGATGGCGATCTCATCCTGAAAAGATAGTTGTAAAATGCCGCCATAATTGGGAGGGTCGATCAAAACTGCACCGCCGCCGCTTATGCTAGCCGCTTCCACAGACAAACCGATAAGACTGGGCAGTTTAAAGCCGAAATCTAGATCCATATTTCCCAAAAGACCCGGCTTATCAAATTGTACTATGGTTTTAAGCCCGATTTCATGAACCACAGCAGTAACTGGACCAATTTGAGCACCACCAGTTACCGCCGTGATGAGAGTTAAGTTATCCTGGGACGGATCAAGTCTGAGATTTATGCTATTTATGAAAATCGGGCCGAGGGATTTGTTGATCTGGAAGGTGTATTCGAAGCCGGCACCGCCCTTAATGTAAAAGCCTTTTTGAATTGACCACCCTAATATTAGGTCAAAATTAATGCGGACTGGATCTTGGGGGAGGATTTTCTGTAGGAAGCCATCCCCCTCGGAGGCCTGAATGACAATTGAGCCGCCTTCCAGACCCGTTTCCAGAAAGACATCCTTTCCCGTAGTACCCCCACCGAAAAAGAACTTCTTAGTTTTCAACCCTGTCCCACCGGAAATACCGAACAAAATCAAATCTTCGTTAGGTGGCGCTTGGCGTTGAATCCGCATATTAATTGATCCCTCAGCCTGGGTTCCGGCGCGCAACAAATCCGTGAGAATGGTGGGACCGGAATCCGGGCGAATCACAATCCCAACCCCAGAGCTTAGATCAAGATCGGCGTCAACCTCAAGCACCCAAAGCCCCTGCTCTCCGAGGGGAATGCTTGCCGCGATCGCGCCAGAGGTATATAGCGTCATCGCTAACCCAGGGGTGCCCCCGGCTCCCGGTGGAGGGAGGGGATAAAAGGTAATTCCGAACTCCGCTTCCAGGCCTTGAACATTCGTTCGGAAAATGGGTACCCGCAGTTCCGGATCGCCGCCCTCGTCCTCTTCAGGAACAGGGAGGGGCGCCCATAGGGTGGCTTGTTTTTCCATAACGGGATATTCTAGGCCGGCGGGGAGACCTAAGGCAAGAAAGAAATCGTAGAGCCGTTCAATAAGCAAGCCCAAATCAGCTTCGGGCGTACCCCATTGATAGACCGCACGGAAAAGCCTCCCAGGATCGGTTATCACCTGAATGATTCGGTCCCAGTGCAGAATTCGTCGTGTGTGTTTGGAGATGTGGGCCGCATCGTCCCTCGGGACATCCTGCAACTCAATGCATCCCAGCACCACCAAGGCGTGATATAGCGCGTTATAGTTGTTTTGAATATAATCGATGATGAGATAATCCAGCAGCCGCTTGGGTAGGGCAGCGGCAATATCTGTCCCCGCTAGATATGTCGCATCCAGATGATCTCTAATATTCGCGGCGACGTCGGCAACATGAATCGCCAAAGGCAGGACAGCGGCAGCAAGCTCAATATATTTATCCTGCGCCGTTTCGGCGTCTGGCGTCTCGTAATACAAATCCCCAACGGCTTCTATAGCGTCCGAGACCGCCTCGAAAAGTTCCGAATCGATCCCTATATCCGCAACGCTTTCTGGAACCAGCCATCCCAGCTCCTCTAAGAAGCCCTGCAACTCTTCGGCATCGTACAATTCCAGTTCTAGAAGCGGCAGAAAAACCAGGGAAATTTCCTCAGCAAGGCGTTCCAGTGTCGAAGGAGAATAATCCATATCACAGCTCTCCTGGCTCAAGGACACCCTCGTCAGGGCGAATGACCATTATATTGTCTTCGGCATTACCTTCCTTCGGAAAAAACCAACTCCAGGCAGCCACCATGTCATGAGAAATAAGCACAGGTTTTATTGCAGTGATCTTACCCGCTCTATTAGGCGGTCCGTTTGGCTCCCATAATGGAAAGTAGGCATGAATATCTTCTTGGAATGGATAGTATTTTATCTTGTGGCGATCCCATGCCAATTTCCGGTTCTCTGCGTCCTCTATGAAGTTAATTTCGTATTTATCTTTCAAATTGATATCGTAGGGGTTCCAGCGAAGCCACCAATCAGCTTTTTGCATGCTCGGGATGAAATCCGAAGCTGTAGGTTCTTTGCGTCGGACGAGAACACCATTCCCTCCATACTGAATCTCGGGTTCAGGGTTCTCCATCTCCAAACGGCTCTCAACTTTTCGGCGCAGAAAGTCCAAGGTGTTGTTAAATTTCTTGATCATTCTTCCCTTCATGCTGTTTAGATTGTAGTCTGATTTTTTTTCCCGATCTCGGCGTTTCGGTTTCGGAATATCTTCTGATTCTGCAAAGCTTGGATTGGTACCATGCCCCTGAACAAAAAGATGCTTTCCAACCATAACCACCACGGCGTTTTCCAAACGCCAATATCCATCAGGTGAGGCATTATCATAGGCAGGATGCAGGTACATAATGAAATGATCACCGACCTGTAATTGACTTTTATGAATTTTCCGCATTGAAAATATCTTGGACGGATTTCCCAGGCCTGCAAGAAAATCATCATCTGACCAGGACTTCCATATACGAAACCAACCCTTCGGCTTAGAACTAATCTCGTTCCTCAGCCAGGTAAGCCAGGAGGTCGAATTTCTCCTTGAGAAAATAAAAGCCTCAAGATGCAAAAGGTGAATGACATGATCGCAAAACAACAGATTTCGTTCCTTGAAATTTTCTTTGCCTTTAAAAATTTCATTGATAGCAACAATCGGATCCACGCCTGTTTTTAGAAAGAACTTATAACTGCCTTCAGGATCCCAATTATTTGTAGAGTTTTGGTTTACTGCGATTTCCCGCTTTAATTGGTTTTGGCTACCTATCCGCCAGTCCATCATACCGGGGGTCTGGCAAAAATGAGGTTCATCGGGGTGGGGATTACAAATGCCCTCGAAGAAATCTTGGTGGGTGCGGGGATTTCGTCGGGGAATGCGGGGATATTCGAAAATTCGGTTCCAACCATCTTTCCATGGTCCAGCGGGGTTGTCTCGAATAGCCTTCATTTTTCCCTGCCATCGCCCACCCCAAAGGGTGCTGACACTGAAGAGCATTCGTTCGGTCGTGCGCAGGCGGCGATCGACGAGCCTGTGTAATTTTTCCCTGCTCGGCGCTGATTGGCCCAAATAATCAGGGTTGTCCGCAGTTGCCCCAAACACAATTATCCTCACAAGATGCTGGCGAAAATTTTGCAAGCTCCCCTGAAAGATTCTCAAATTCCTGTAACGCGTTGCTAGTCTTTTATAGTCCTCTCTATAAGCGGGATCGTTGAAGTCCAAGTGCGTGGTATCGTTACTAATCTGGTTCCAGATATTATCAAAGGCAATTTCCGCCTTGGGAATATCGGTTTCCAGCGCTATTTTGATTTCCTCTACTTTGTCGTCCCTGATCTCGTTTGGGTTATTCGGATCCCGATAATTTTCATCCTTCTCCAACATATTTCGAACACGGATGCGAATGAATACACGTCGTGCGTCCCTGCTACTTGGCGCCAGATTGGACGGAACCAGGGATTGATTATTCTCCAGTTCCATAATTTTCATAGCTTTTCCTTCCAGCTAATCAAAGGTACGAATGAGTCGCCACTGAATCTTTCCAGTCGCTACACGATTCCCTTTTTCTATAGTTCCTCAGACTGGGTACCGCCTTAGCTCAAAATCGAAGTCTCGCTCAACAGCAGGTCACTGCAGGATGACTTGTTCGAAGCTACGGCCGCGCCCGGGGAACGGGCTCGAGCCATACATTTGCGCATGAGGTTTGAGCTTCAAAACCGTAAAAATTTTTTGAACCTTTGACTGCATGGGGTATTATCCCTCGTCTCTGCTGTTAGCTGTATTTATATTGCCATCAGCAGTCGCGCCGAAGTTGTACGTCGAATAATGCAGAAAAATAAATACATTGTCAAGAGGAAACTCTGCGGACAGCAACGAACCAACCCGCTATCAGCAGAAGGCTAAAGAGCTTGTGTCTCCGGCGATTGCGACAGTTTTGTTAACCAATTGTCATACCAAAAAATTAACTTACCGAAAAGTTGCGTAGGCGATGACCCAACTGGCTATAATTGTTGAAATAGCGATAAGCGAAAGTCAGTAAGGATCAATGCGGTGAAAGCAACGTAGAAAGCATTCAATTAGAAAGAAATCTGACAGCCAGGAGGGCGATGATCTTAATTGTATAAAAAATTCAGCAGGTTGAAACTATAAAAATTTCTGACAGCGTAGCGTCAGGAAATTTTATGCTTCTTCATTTTTAAAATCAGCGTTGGCCTGGTGATGCCCAGACTTTTGGCGGCCTGGGTGCGATTGCCATGATGTTGTTCGAGGGCTTCCAAAATCAGATGGCGCTCCAAGAGGTCGAGGCTCTTGGTCAATTTGCCGTGGCGCTGACCACGGGCCGTTTCATTTTGTGAGAAGTCGACGCCAACGATGGACTGGGGCAAAAGCTCGGGTGAAATCAACTCGTCATTCGGAGAGGCCAGGTTTACCGCGCGTTCGATGACGTTTTCCAATTCGCGGATGTTGCCGGGCCAGTCGTGCTTTTCCAAGAGTCGCATGGCCGAGGTGGTGAAGCCGCGAAGCCGTTTGGCAGGTTTGGCTTTCTCTGAAAATTTTTTAAGAAAAAATTCCGCCAAAAGTCGAATGTCATCCTGGCGCTCGCGCAGCGCCGGCAAGCGGATGGTGATGACATTGAGGCGATAGTACAGATCTTCGCGAAATGCTCCCGCCGCCACCTTCGCTTGCAGATCACCGCTGGTTGCGGCAATGATGCGAACGTCCACTTGGCGCGACTCGGCAGCGCCCACGGGTTTGATTTCACCTTCTTGAATGGCGCGCAGCAATTTCGACTGGAAGGCCGGGGTGGTGTTGGTGATCTCATCCAAAAACAGCGTGCCGCCATGCGCGACTTCAAACAGGCCCTTCTTGTCGGCAATCGCGCCGGTAAAGGCGCCTTTTATATGGCCGAAAAGCTCGCTTTCCAAAAGCGCTTCCGGCAATGCGCCGCAATCCACCGCGATGAATTTCTTGCCTTTGCGCGGGCCATGGTAATGAATCGTGCGCGCCACCAACTCTTTGCCGGTGCCGCTCTCGCCGGCGATGATCACGCGGCTCTCCGTCGGGATGATCTTTTCCAAAAGCGAAAACACTTTCTGCATGGCCGGGCTGTGGCCGATGATGCTCTCAAAGCCATAGCGAGCGCGCAGCTCTTGCTCGAGAATTTGTTGGCGATTTTGCAGCTCTTTGCGCTCGAGCGCATGATACGCGGCAATGGAAATAAAATCCGCAAACGCTTCCAGAAAGTTGAACGTCGCCGGCGTAAAAATGCCGGCCACCCGGCGATTGTCCAGATAGATCACGCCAAAATTTTTTTCCCGATAGATGAGCGGCAAACCGATCACCGAGAGAATCTTGAGCTGGCGCACGCTTTTGCTCTTCGCCATGGCCGGATCTTCCAACGCGTTTTTCAGATAAACCGGTTGGCGCTGGGTCTTGACTTGTTCGAGTACGGTGCGGCTGATCTCAAATTCCGGCCGGTTGATGTCTTCGTGCTCCAATTGGCGCGCCGTTTGGAAAAGGGAATCTCCATTCGCGTCAAAGAGAATGATGAGGCCGCGCTCGGCGCCGGAAATCTCGATGAGATGATCCATGGCCGAGGCCAAGACGCGGTCGATGTCGCTCTCGGCCAAAATCTCTTTGCCGATCTCGACGACTTGTTGCAGTCGAGAAGGGTTGGTCGCATTCATGGATCCAAACCTATTCTTTTAAGCAAGTCAAAATATCTAGGGTCTGAGCGCAAGACCTCCAATTCCGGTATGACTTTCAGGAATACCAAGTAAAAATGAGGGAGGCGTTTTTCTAATGCTTTTTCCAAAAATTCAAAGACAAGCTCTATCTCCCCCAGTGCTGCATAGGAAAACACCACTGGCCAGCTATCGGTATATTCTTTTTGTTTTAATAACTCTTCAACCCTCGCCCTTGCTTCCGAGGCCTTGCCTGCTTCTGCGTAAATCCAGCACAATTGCCATGCGGGCATGCCCTTGGTTTCCGCTATGGCGCATTCGGCAAGCGCTTGCGTATACATACCCTTGCGTTTATAACACCAGGCCATTAATATATGCGCAAAAACAAATTCCGGAAAGCGCGCCTGCGCCTCCAAAAGTTCCGCAATAGCTTCATCATATCGACGCGCCATCAAATAGGTCCATCCCAAACGCAAGTTGTAATAATAATCGTGTGGCCTCTTTTCCCGGCAATACCTGCCATGCTGGATCGCTTCTTCATGTCGCGCGATGCACGTCAAATAAAATACTAACGCATCCCTGACCATCACACTTTCAGAATTACGGTTCATGGCCTGTTTGAACAGGTTTTCAGCGCCGGTCCAATCAAATTCCGTCTGAAATTTAATCAAGCCGAGTATCGCCAGAGCCTCGGCGTTTTCAGATTCGAGTTCCAGCACGCGCAACGCAGCAATTTTAGCTTCCGAAAAAGCCTCGCTTGGCGGCCTCCAACTGGTCATGCCCAGGTGGGCCATCGTCCGCGCTAAGCCGACATGGGCTTCAACAAAATTTGGATCAGCGGTTACGGCGTTTTTAAAAAACTCCAGGCTTTTTTGCACGTTCATCGGGGTAAAATTCTCGAAGGAAAACATGCCCTTCAGATAATTGGCGTAGGCTTCCGGTTTTACCGTACGGGCCCCGGTTTTCTCTAACGCAGTTTTGGAGACAGTTAATGCATGCAGCGCTTGTAATAATTCTGCCGCCGATTGAAAGCGATCACCGGGGTCTTTGGATAGACAACGATTGACCAATTCCTGCAGCGCCGGAGAGACATGGCCTAAAATCAGTGGCATCGGCTCCGGCGCATCATGAATAATCTTCGCCAGAATCGTGACGTTCGATGTTCCTTCGAAGGGGTGGTTTCCGGTCGTGAGCTCATAGAGAACAACCCCAAGGGAAAAAATATCACTGCGTTGATCCAGGGGTTTCCCTTGCACTTGCTCCGGCGACATGTAATGCACGGTTCCCAGCAATCCACTCAAACTGGTGAGCACGACACTTTCGGAATATTTTTCTTTCCACGACTTTTTCTTTGGACGAGCCTGTTTGGAAAATTCTCGTTTCCCCACCAGTTCAGCCGCTTCCGTCGCCAGCTTGGCCAGCCCGAAATCCATCACTTTCAAAAATCCATGTTTGGAGATCATGACATTCTCAGGCTTGATATCGTGGTGCAGGATCGCTTTCTCGTGGACGACCGCAAGCGCACGGCAAATTTTTGAAACGATATCGATGACTTCTTCTTCCGGCAACGGCCCACGCTGGGCTTGTATCTGGCGCAGCGTCGCCCCCTCCACCAGCTCCATGATAATGAAATTCATTTTTCTGTATTGGCCGATGTCATAGATGGTGCAGATGTTGGGATGATTGAGGGCAGAGGCCGTTTGCGCTTCGTTGATGAAGTGACGGTACAGCTTCGCGTCGGCCGTCACTTCGGGAATCAGGATTTTGATCGCGACATGGCGCCGGAGCCGGGTATCCTGAGCTTTATAGACTACGCCCATGCCGCCCTGGCCGAGTTTTTCAATAATCTTGTAATGTGAAATCGTTGTCCCGGTTAAATCAAGCATGGCTTTTTCCCGCCTGTGATTCTGATCCTATTTTTAAGAGCAGATCACAAAAGACGTTTCTAACTTTGCAAGCGCCGGCGTTTAGGCTGCGTTCATCGGTTGCAGGGAATATTTAGGCAGGTCAGCTCGCCGGAATGGCGAAGGCTAAAGATTCGCCTCGATTAAATCTTCGTTATAATTTAACATGCCATCAATGCATTTGCAAGCCATTTTTCCCGATGTAAGGAATCCTCGGATTAAACGACTACTTTACGAAACGCAACAGTGAAGGAGGTTAAGATGAAGCATTTCACTATTAACACAGGCAACCGTAAAACTCACTTTTTATAATGCACAAACATAAGGAGAAGTATCATGCGTAGTTTTTCCAAGTCCATGCTCGCGGTTTTGATCGCCGTTGCGATGTTGGCTACTCTCGGCTTCGCCAACCACATGGCCAAGAGCACGCCGTTTGCGGGCGTTAAGGCCAACACCGGTTTTGTGACTGCCGCTAAAGAAAACGGCAAGCTGATTTTGACGTTGTCCGATGATTTCGTGGTTCCGGACACGCCGGCGCCGCATTGGCAGTTGGTCGATTCCAAAGGCAATGTGTATTTGTTGAACCGGCTGAAGGTTAAAGAAGACAAGTACAACAAGACGCTCGTGGTTCCGGCGTATGTGAAAAACGTTGCCAAAGTGCAAATCTGGTGCGCGTGGGCCGAAGCGCTGTTGGGCGAGGCCTCGTTTGAAAAAACGGTGAAATAATCATCCAACTCGGGGACGAGCCGAAACCAAAAAGAATTAATAGCTCACGGAATTGGAATGGCTTACGAAAATGAAATTCATAAAGTCTTACTTCCGTGAGAGTTCCATTCCGTGAGCTGATAAACGCCCGCAATGCCGGGCGTTTTTTATTTTTATGTCATGGCGACATAAGAAAAGTCAAACATAGTTCGGTTGTAAGGAATCAGCGACACACACGACCAAAGAACGGTAGTCATAAATTTTTTTGCAAAAAATCAATCTAACATTTTACCAACTTTACAAATGCACGGAGAAAATATCATGAAAGCTACAAAATCTTTTGTTGCGGCAGTGTTGTTGGCAGCCGTTGCCACCGGTTTTTCGCGAGTGGCGGA
>Ga0247727_10014670_pt1 | contig 12976 bp, 17 predicted proteins | sample WisWelCaveWW1625_FD_202498 | JGI IMG/M metagenome (GOLD analysis project Ga0247727, IMG submission 202498) | Biofilm microbial communities from Wishing Well Cave, Virginia, United States - WW16-25 | ecosystem: Environmental > Aquatic > Deep subsurface > Groundwater > Cave microbial mat | place...
TGGTAGGAAAAAGCAGGTATCATTCTATTTCAGAAATTGACTATGAAACTCTTGGCAAGAACTTTCCTTCTGATATGAGTCTTATTTACGCTTTTCTTAAGAAACCGCTTCCAGCAAGCTGACAATATTGAATAATTGCGTTCTAGTGTAAGGCTGCATATTGCACTCTTCAGTCAGGACTTCAAGCTCGTGAAGCGCCTTGCTGACCTTGATTGAAAGTTCCCTGTCTTCCTGGAGCGCTTTTATTGTGCTTACAATCTTCCCTTTGACATTTTTTGGAACAGTAGAGTCTTGTTCTAATTCCTGAAGATATCCGATGATTGATAGTAGTTGTGTGTCCATTTTATTCCTTGATTTGTTTCATTAGTTCTTCTTGAAGTTTTGTTGCTTCGCCTCTCATTTTTTCTTCCTGCTTGCTGATATTCTCAAGCCTGAGCTCAACAAGCTCCTTTTTCTGCGTTAAATCCTTTTTCAATTGTTCCGGCGAAGCAGCTACCATTATATTTCCGATTATCTTGTATGATGTTTTTGCAGTCTGCAGTTCCTTAAGCGCAGAATCAACTTCAAAAAGCTGAGCCTGAAATTGCTGCCTTTGCATTCCAAATGTTTGGAGCTGGCTTTCATACATTTGCAGCTTCTGAATGGATTCCTGTGTTTCTTTTGACAGATTCATGAGAATTATATCGCTTCAACAACAGTTGGTTGGCTTCGTGACTTGTAAATAATTTTGCTTCCGCAGTAAGGGCATCTTACTCTTCTGCCCATCATTTCTTGGCTTATCTTTTTGTTGCACAACAGGCAAGTGTATTTTACCATTATTCTTCTCCTTCCTCTTCTACAATTTGTTCAGGCACTTCTTCTATTGTTGCCGTGCTTTCAAATTGGACTGAATATGCTTTTCCCGTGAAAGTGCTTTTGCAGCTTTGGCATGTGAAAACTCCGAGCGACAACCTGTATGCTTTTTCTTTTTGGCAGTATGGGCAAGTTTGAGGCCTTCTTTGCACTTTCTCTATCTCAGCCATCTTGTGCTTAGTGGTTCTTCCATATCTGACCCCAAAGCGCTTTACCGGGCCCAAGCCTCGTTCTTTTTGTGCCATCGACGAACAGAACAATAGAGTGTTTTTAAAGCTTTCTGGTATTGCTTGTGACAGCCACATTTATATACCATCCCGCTCCAGTTTCTTCTATGGCATTGGCGGCTTCAGAAAGGTATGCTCTCAAGAAATTCATCAAGGAACTTGACCAGTACCGTGCTGCGCATACTGAGTTTGTAACGGTTTATGTTCCTGTAGGCTATGATCTTGTAAAAATCATTCAGCATTTGGCCCAGGAGCAGGGTACGGCAACGAATATCAAGTCAGCGCAGACAAGAAACAATGTTATTGATGCTCTTGAGAGAATGATTCAGCACTTGCGCATTGTTCAAAGAACTCCTCCCCATGGTCTTGCTGCTTTTTCGGGCAATATTCTTTCAAGGGAAGGAAAAACCGACGTTAGGGTATGGTCAATCGAGCCTCCTGTTCCGTTAAACACTCGCAGTTACATGTGCGACAAGAATTTTGACCTTGAAATCTTGAGGCAGATGCTTCAGGAAAAAGAGGTTTTCGGGCTTGTTATTGTTGATGCCCGTGATGCATTTATTGCGCTTCTCAGGGGAAAGACCATTGTTCCTCTTGTAAAAACTCACTCGCATATTCCTGGAAAGATGAAAGCAGGAGGACAGTCTGCTGTTCGTTTTGCGAGAAACAGGGAAATTGCCGTGAAGGAGCATTTCAAGAAAGTTGCAGATCATATGAAGGAACAGTTTTTTGGAATGGATGGATTGAAAGGGATTCTTGTCGGCGGTCCTGGCCCTACAAAATATGAGTTTGTTGAAGGCAATACAATCACTACAGACTTGAAGAAAAAAATAATTGGAATAAGAGACCTTTCCTATACTGACGAGTTCGGCCTTAACGAGCTTGTTGACAAGAGCCAGGATGTTCTTGCTGCAGAGGAGATTGCAGATGAAAAAAAGATTATGAATCTTTTCTTTGAAAAGCTGGCGAAAAATCCGAAGATTGTTACTTATGGCGAGGAAAATACGAGGAAAGCAATAGAGCTCGGCGCTGTTGATGTTCTTTTGCTCTCGGAGGCGCTTGATGAGACTTTGATGGATGCTTATGATGCTCTTGCAAGACAGTATGGAACTACTGTAAAGATTATTTCCACAGAAACAAGGGAGGGTGTTCAGCTTAAGGAGTTGGGAAAAATAGCAAGCATACTTCGCTACGAGGTTCATGTTTAAATGGATTTGACAGAAGCAGCTTTAATCGCATTGTATCCGCAAAAATCATCCCAGTACTCTGGAAGAATTTCTTATTCAGGGCATTTCAAGGGGTATAATGCTGCAGTGCGCCTTAACAAGACTACAAACGAGATTTCTTTCAGGCTTAGCAAGCAATGGCGCAATGTCAGCAATGAAATTAAGGTAGGAATGCTGCAGGACCTTCTTGTCAGGTTGTTCAAGGAAAAACGCCATACACTGAATATGGATTTGTATGCTAATTTCATCAAGGCTCTTCACAAGACTATTCCGAAAACAAAAACTCACCCTTTGATTGAGCAGTCTTTCCATCGTGTCAATGATTCTTATTTTTACGGAATGATAGAAAGGCCAAACCTTATTGTAGGAAAATCAGTAAATACGCTGGGCCATTATGAGTATGCAACAGACACTGTCATGATTGCGGAGTTTCTTCTTCCTCATCCCCATCTTGTTGATTTCGTTGTTTATCACGAGCTTTTGCACAAGAAGCACCAGTTTACCCTGAAGGCAGGCAAGAGCAGGCATCATACTCACGCTTTCAGGAAGGAGGAAAAAGCCTTCAAAAACGCAAATATCCTTGAAGCAGAAATATCCCAGCTTATACGCTCAACTAAGAGAAAGGGCTGGTTTTGGTAAACTCCCGAAAGCTTTTTAAATTGTTTCGCTGAATTCCTATTAAGGTGCTATATTGACAACAAAGATTGTAGATGCAGGACAGCTGAAAGTTGGAAGTTTCGTTATTGTTGATGGAGTTGCCTGCAAGGTAGCTGACGTTCAGACTTCAAAATCAGGAAAGCACGGCCACGCAAAGGTTAGGCTTGTCGCAATTGGAATTTTAGACAACAAGAAGCGCGATGTTGTTATGCCTGCTCATGATAATGTTGAAGTTCCTATTATTGATAAGAACACTGCCCAGGTTCTGTCAATCGTTGGAACAAAAGCAAGCGTGATGGATATGGAAACATTTGAAACATTTGACCTTGACATTCCTGAAGAGCTTCAGAGCACTGTAAAAGAAGGCTCGCAGGTTTTATACTGGGTTATTTTAGGAGCGAAAGTTATGAAACAATTAAAGGGAGGAGACTAAAAATGGCAAAACATCTAAAATCAAAGATTTTTGAGCTTCGCCATTTTGAGGACTAAAATGGCAAAGTTTCCAGAAGCAGAAGCAAGATTGCTGAAGAACAAGTTTGTTTGCAGAAGATGCAATTCAGTTATTCGAGTTCCTTCCTTGAAGGTTGCGCAGAAGGCAGTCAATTGCCGAAAGTGCAACTATAAAGTATTCAAGCAGAAGCGCAAGAAGTGAGCATGGACACGCAGCTTGCAGTCGCAATAGTATTTCTTGCAGCGCTCGCTGTATTCTTGTATCTAAAACGCAAAAATGTTGTTATACAGAAAATGCTTTTTCCGCTTTTGTATTTTGTTATGTATCGTTCAGATGCAGGCCTGAAGTCAATGGATTCTGTAGCAAAGAAATTTCCGAAGTTTTTATCTGCATTTTTTGCATTCGGCGTGGTTCTGTGCTTTATTGGAATGGCTGTTATTTCTTATCAGCTCATTTACAGCACAATAAACCTTGCTATCTCTCCTGAAACAGCTCCTGGAATCCAGCCAGTGCTTCCTTTTCAGGCAAAAGGCGTATTTTTCGTTCCTTTCCTTTACTGGATTATCAGCATTTTTGTTATTGCAGCTGTGCACGAGTTTTCTCACGGCGTTGCTTCAAGGGTTCATGACATTAAAGTCAAGTCCTCAGGATTTGCTTTTCTCGGGATTATAATACCAATTGTTCCCGCTGCATTTGTAGAGCCTGATGAAAAAAAGCTTGTCAAAAAGTCTGCAATGCAGCAGCTCGCGGTTTTTGCAGCAGGTCCTTTTGCAAATATTGCAACTGCAGGCATAGTCATACTGCTTATCTTGTTCGTTGCAAATCCTTTAGTTGACGCAATGTTCATCCCTTCAGGGGTGGAGATTGCTGCAGTCAGCCCAGAAAGCCCTGCTGCGCTTGCAGGAATTGCTCCTGGAGAAATAATAACAAATATTGACGGCATGCAGGTAACTTCTGTTCAGAACATAACTTTCTTGCTTGCCCAAAGAAAGCCCGGCCAGTACGTAACTGTTCAGACTAATAAATCAAAATACAAGACTCAGCTGACTTACAATCCTAAGAATGAAACTCAGGCATTGCTTGGCATTTCATCGCGCCAGTTTAACGAGCAGAATGAGTTGTTTGTCTCAAAATATGGAATCGTGACATTGAATGCTCTTAGCTGGGTTTTCGGCTTGCTTTACTGGATTTTCCTGTTGAGCATCGGCATTGGCTTGTTTAATTTGCTGCCAATTGGGCCTATTGACGGCGGAAGAATGCTTCGTCTTGTTATGCACAAGGTTTTTGACGTCAAGCGCGGAGAATCTTACTGGCGTTTTGTAAGCATGTTCTTTCTTTTCTTGGTAATTTCCAATATTGTTGCAGGATTCTTTGTTTAAGCCTGAACTTTGCTTAGCTTGCAGACATATCCATTCTCAGCTTCTTTAACATCTGTCATAGAATAACCGAGTTTTTTTACAATTGCAGGAGAATTAAAGCACTGCGTCTTTTCAGGATTTCCAATGAGCTCTGCTGCTTCAGCGCAATTACACCTGTAAGCAATCTTTGTATCCTTGTTTCCTATTACTGTTGTAAATAAGGGGCATTTGAATGCATTGCAGGCTCCTGTATTTGAAATTCCCTTTGATTCATCGTATATTCCACCGAGCTTTTCAGGAGACTTTTTGCTGATTGATGATTGTTCAACAGTAAAATTTGTTCCATATATTCCTCTTAATCCCATGTACATCGGTTTCTCTGTTTCAACAGCTACATCTGATTTAGCCAAAGAAAGCCCTGTGTTTGCATCATATCCAAAAGACCTGAAAAGCGATCTTGTTCTTTGTTTGTGGACCATAACATGTTTTTCTTGAATTGGGTATTGTTCTGCAGGCGGTGCAGACAAATGAGGAAAAGACATTTGAGGGTAATCCTTGTATGCAGAAGAGACTTTTGCAGCTGCAAAAGAAGCCATTAGTACAAACATAATGAGTAATGCCTCTTTTTTCATAACAGTCAATTTAGACATTCACTATATAAATTTTGTTCAACAAGCCTTTTAAAATGAATTAGAATTACTTGTTTAATGATAACTGTTGTATTGATGGAGCCTGAGCATCCAGGCAACATTGGAGCTATTGCAAGGGTAATGGCTAATTTCGGCTTTGAAAATCTTGTGCTTGTCAACCCGAAGTGCGATCCTTTTTCAGATGAGGCTTTTCACCGTTCAAAACACGCAAAGGAAATCCTGAAGAATGCGAAAATTGTAAAAAAGCTGCCAAAATATGACACGATTGTAGCAACAACAGCGCAGATTGGAAATGATTACAATATCTCGCGTTCTCCAATCACGCCTTCTCAATTGTCGGAAATCATAAACAATAAGCAGAATATTGGCATTGTTTTTGGAAGGGAGAGTTCAGGATTGTCTAATGAGGAAATCCAGCTCTGTGATTTTGTTGTCACAATTCCTTCTGTGCCAAAATATCCTGTGCTGAATATCTCCCACTCTGTCGCTGTTGTCTTGTACGAGCTCAGCAAGAAGTCTGATTCCAAGAAGGTTGTCGACAATATTCGTCCAATAACCGAAGCAGAACGAAAACAGCTGTACAAAATGCTTGAACAAACCTTGAAAAAACTTTCATTTACAACAGAACAGAAGCGCGAAACTCAGAGAAAAATATGGAAAAGAATGATTTCCCGCTCATTCCTCAGCAAAAGGGAAGCAATGGGATTGATGGGATTTTTCAAAAAGATTAAATAATAAAAAAAATAAAAAAGATATTTTCTTATTTCATCGAGTGCACTTGACAGCTGCTGCCTGAACTGCACTTGAATACTTTGCCTATATGTATGATTAACAAGCCGAGTGCGTCCCAGAGGATTGCGTTCATCCATTTTCCGCCTGCCCACTGCATCTGTATACCCATAATCAATGTATAAAGACCGACTGCTATGATAACAACAGCAACTATCATCTTAAGAAAGTCTGCCGGTGCACAACTGCATTTCATTCCTTTTGCCATATTCATTGCCTCCGTTTCATTTTATCAATAAATTCTTTTACGCGTGAATCTCCCTTTGGCTGTGCTTTCGAGCTGAGCTTGTAGTATTTCTTTATCACTATTGAGCCCCAGCTGTAATTGCCGTGCTCTTCCTTGACTTCTTCCATTTCAAGCTCTCCGAGAGCAACTCCCTTGTGAAGGTTGTAATAAATATTCTCTCTTGTGCAGTTCGGGTATATTTCTTTGTAGATCTTGTGTATTTCGTAGCCGTAGCCTTTGCCTATAACGAAGATAATCTCTATTATATTCTGTCTTATCTCTGATTTAGTAGGTCTACCTCTTGGCATAATAAAAAAATAAAGAAAAAGGCTTTATATATTTTTCCATAAGGAAGATTTATGCGTTTATCTTATAGATTGGAGTATACCCATTCCCGATAAATTCTTGAACTTGCTCGTAGAATTCTTCAAGCGCAGTTTCTTCCCTCATATTCCTTGCTTGGTTTATGTTAATTCTTCTCCTGTTTCTCATCCACTTATGAAGTTCTATTATTGGAACTTCTGCTCCAGGAGCTTCTGGCAATACAATATCTGCTAAATTCATTCGTCTTCACCCTCCTAAATTTGCTATTTTATGTACTGAATAGCTGATTTATTTAAACCTTTTTAATTCTCAATTTCTTTTCCATCTCAGCAATCTTCAATGTTGTTCTAAGAACTGCATCCGGGCTTAGTGATATGCTGTCTATTCCGCATTCTACGAGGAACTGTGCAAACTCAGGATATGTTGAAGGCGCGTCCCCGCAAATACCTATCTTGCGGTGGTTTTTCTTAGCCCTTTCAATAACATAATGGACTAAGCTCTTCACAGCAGCGTTTCTTTCATCAAATAGGTCTGAAACAATCTCGCTGTCCCTGTCCAATCCGAGTGTCATCTGGGTTAAATCATTGCTTCCTATGCTGAAGCCGTCAAATATCTTTGAAAACTCATCTGCAAGAATAACATTGCTTGGAATCTCGCACATAACATAAACTTGCAAGTCATTCTTTCCTCTCTTCAGGCCGTTTTCTTCCATTACTTCAAGAACTTTCTTTCCTTCGTCAACAGTTCTGCAGAATGGAATCATTACTTTGAGGTTTGTCAACCCGAACTCTTCCCTTACTTTTCTTAGCGCCTTGCATTCGAGCGCAAATGCGTCTTTGTATCCAGGACGATAATACCTGCTTGCTCCTCTCCATCCTATCATTGGATTCTCTTCTTTCGGCTCAAATCCTTTTCCACCGATTAAATTAGCATATTCATTTGTCTTGAAGTCTGACATCCTCACAATCACGTCGTTTGGCCAGAATGCTGCTGTAATCATGCTGACTCCCTGCGCTAATTTGTCAACAAAAAAGTCTGCCTTGTTTTTGTATCCCTTTGTTAACTGTTCAATCTGCGCCTTGACACTTGAATCCATCTTGCTGAAGTTCAGCAAGGCCATCGGATGAATTCTGACAAATTCGTTGATTATGAATTCTTCGCGTGCAAGCCCGACTCCCTTGTTTGGAATAAAGCTCAGCTCGAATGCTTCGTCAGGATTGCCGACATTCATCATTATTTTTGTTTTTGTTTCAGGGAATTCTTTCAGGTTTACTTTCTGAACTTCGAACTTAAGCAGTCCATCATATACTTTTCCTACTTCTCCTTCTGCGCAGCTGACTGTAATATTTTTTCCTGATTTTATCTTCTCAGTGCCGTTTAGCGTTCCTACAACGCACGGAATTCCTAATTCTCTTGAAACAATGGCTGCGTGGCAAGTCCTGCCTCCTCTGTTTGTGACGATTGCAGATGCTATTCTCATTACTGGGACCCAGTCAGGGTCTGTCATATCTGTGACAAGAACATCTCCTTTCTTGAAAACTGCGATATCCTTTGCATTTTTGATGACATTCGATCTTCCTTGTCCTATTTTGCTTCCTACGCTTTTGCCTGCAATAATCAATGTTCCTTTCTGCTTGAGTTTGTAGTCTTCAATCACTTGAACTTTTTTGCGTGCTTTTGCGCTCTGCACTGTTTCTGGCCTTGCTTGGACTATGAATAGTTCTCCCGACTTTCCGTCTTTTGCCCACTCCAAATCCATCGGCATCCATTGTTTTCTCTTTGCGCTGTAATGCTCTTCAACTATTACTCCCCATTTTGCCATTTGCAGGATTTCGTCGTCATCAAGAACAAAACTTTCTCTTTCTTCTTTTGAAGTCAGGATGTTTTTTGTCGGATGGCTCTTGTCGCTTGTATAAACCATCTTCATTTCTTTCTCGCCAACGCGTTTCATTAGAATTGGCTTGTATCCTTCCTTCAGCGTCGGCTTGAAAATATAATACTCATCAGGATTTACTGCTCCTTGGACAACATTCTCTCCAAGGCCCCATGAGCCTGTTATAAAAACAACGTTCTTGAATCCTGTTTCAGTATCAAGGGTAAACATGACTCCTGAGCAGGCCAAGTCTGACCTTACCATTTTCTGCACTCCGATGCTCAGATAAACTTTGAAATGGTCGAATCCTTTTTCAGCCCTGTATGCAATTGCCCTGTTAGTGAAAAGCGATGCAAAGCAGTTCTTGCAGGCATCTATCAAAGAATGTTCTCCTGTGATGTTCAGGAATGTTTCCTGCTGTCCTGCAAAGCTTGCATCTGGCAAATCTTCTGCAGTTGCAGAGCTCCTGACTGCTACATCAACATTTTTTGAGCCGTAATTCTTTGAAAGTTTTGCGTATGCCTTAACAATTGCGTCGTGTAAATCATCTGGAAACTCGCATTTTCTTATTATTTCCCTTATTTTGCTTCCGCATTCTGCAAGCTGCTTCATGTTCTTGACATCAAGGCCTGAAAGCGCTCTTTTGATTTCGTTTTCAACGCCTGCTGTCTTCAGAAGGTACTGGTAAGCATGTGCTGTTATTGCAAACCCGTTTGGAATCTTGACTCCTTTTTTCGTGAGCTCGCGGTACATTTCTCCGAGAGAAGCATTTTTTCCGCCAACTAAAGGAACATCTTCTATTGAAAGCTCATTAAACCATAGTATGAACTCTTTGTTTCGCATAATCCCCTCTTTTTGTAATAAACTGGTGATAACAGTTATTTAAATATGTCGAAAAAACGCAAGAATTTATATACAACTTATTCTGCTTTGTAATATATGCCAAAGCAGCAAGAAAAACCATCAGTATTCTCAAGAGTAAAACAGACTTTTCTAGCTATTTGCTTCGCAATTGTTCTTGTAAGTTTTGTGATTTACGGCATTAACACTATCTACGAGCCTCCTAAGTATGAAGATTATTGCAATACTCAAGAATACAGGCAGTACTTTAGTGAAGGTGACTGCCTTTCAGTTGGCGGAAAATGGTATGATGTTCCAAAAGAATCCTGTCCTCCTTCAGAGTGTCCTGGATCCTGTTCGCATAAACTCGGTGTTATGAGTGATGAATGTGCTGTTGTTGGCGGAACTTTGTTAGGAGAGAAATGTGTCCTGAACTATGTGGCGTCAGCTTCTGTTTGCGGTTCTTACGGCGGCTCTTGGTCTCCGATTAAAGGTATTTCCTGCCCAGAGCCAAAATGCTTTGGCAATTGTGATGCTCAATATACTTGCAATATGAATTACAATGCTGTTCGCGAGAAATGGAACAGAAACGTGTTTTTCGTGGCGCTTATCATCGGCCTGATACTCTTGTTTGTCGGTCTTAATGTTACTTTGCCAAGTGTCAGCGGTGGCATTATCTCAGGAGCAACAGTGATTGTTGGCTATGGAATTGTCAATTACTGGGGAGAATTGGGCAAATACTGGCGCCTTGCGCTTCTTGGAGCGCTTCTGGCTCTTCTTGTCTGGATTGCTTACAAGAAATTAAGGAAATAATCCCACTCTTTTGTGGTGATAAACCTTTTTATATGTCGTCGATAATATCTGATTAATTAGGAGGTGTATATTCAAATGGAAAAAATAGGAACATATGCATTTTTTATTGGTATAGCACTATCGGTGCTTACAGGTCTTGTTAGGGAATGGCAGACGTCTACCATCACTTGGACTTTGGTTATTCTTGGTCTGATTGTTGGTTTGCTTAATGTCAAGGGCAAGGAAACACAGGAATTCCTTGTAGCAACAATTGCATTGTTGATTGTGGGCAGTGCAGGAGCGCTTCCATCGCTTGGATTGACAGTAACATCAATCCTCAGCAATCTTGTGGCATTTGTTGCTCCAGCAGCACTTATAGTGTCCTTGAAGGCGCTTTGGGAGCTTGCTGAAGACTAAGAATTCTTTTTTATTTTTTTCTTACATTTTATTAAGCGTTTCGTGCGCATTTAGCGATTCGAAATTGAATTTCAGCTTCTTGAATGCTCCATTCATCAATCTTAGCTTTGCCTGCTCGCATTCTTCTCCCGATACTCTCGCAAACAAATCAGCTTCAATCAAGCCGTAAGGATACCCTGGAAATGCCAAATCGTTTGATTCTTTTGCAAGCAGTGCGATAACTTGCTCTGTGCTGAGTAAATTGCTTTTGTTAGTGTCTATTCTGTAGACTTGCTGGGCGAGATAGTGCATTTTTGCGAATGAAACAATACTTTCTTTTGTTTCTGCAGCAGGGCTATACAGCCATTTTGTTATTGGCGCCATTTTGTTCAGCGCTACTGACGCGCTGTGTCCTGTGTCTGTGAGCAAGTTTGTTGTTTTTGACACTCCGCAGACAGAAACTTCTTTGTTTGCCGCTTTTTCTGCGAGTCTTGACAGATATTCTTCTTCAAAAGTAACTTCATTTTCAAGAGCCCCGTCTTTTACTAGCAAATCCCCTTTGCCAAGCAGGTCAAGCATTTTTTCAGCCATCTTGTATTCTGCAAACTTCCTGACAACTTCGCCAATCTTTGCTATGCTGGCTCTGTGAACTCCTTCGCGAAGCGTAATATCAAAAGAATCAAAATCGTGATTGAATGTCCATGGAGAGTTGAAAGTTTCAATGTTGTATGAAAGCCCTTTTTCTGTCTTTTTTGTGGTAATGACTGCGATGAATTCCTGCCTTTCCTTGAAAATTCTCTTTCCGTTTTCGTGAATGCTTCCGAAAACTCTTATCAGCTGGACAGAACAGTCTGCTGCCTTTGCAATTTCTCCGTTTCCGCCGTCAACAAATGCAATTTTTCCTTTTTCCTGGTTTTTTATTGTCTGGAAATTACTCGCAGAAAAAAGAATGCTGTTTTCAATTAGAATTCTCGTTCCTGCAGGATGGCTTGCTATTCTTTCAGCCAGCTTTGCAAGCACTTCTTTCAAATCATTTTGCATTTTGCGCGCTCTGTTATGTATGCGTCGTTGCAGTGTTCCCTAATTGCTTTTTCAGCTGTCCTGTATTCTCTTTTTTCAATCGCGATTACTCTTCCTTTTTCTGTCTGAGTTTTTCTGTGTTTTTTCTTGAACGATGCAACAAATTCTTTCATCTCTGCAGGAGGACCCATAATTTTCTTTTCTGCAGGAAGCTCTTTTTCCTTGACAATAAACCATGCAATTGCAGGAAACGGCATTTTCCATTGCCATCCTTCTTTTGCAATCGTAAAATCGGACAATTGTTTTCTCATATGCTCAATAACCTTGAGAATTTGCGCTCCCATAACATCTTCTTTTCCTTTTTTTGGAACAATTTGCAAGCGCACAAGTTCTCCTTGTTTTTTCATTCTCTCAAAATCAAGGGGTTTTTCATCGAAGAACTCTGATGAAGGCCTTTTCAGGAATTCCTGCGCTGATTTTATCAGTTTTCCAAATTTCTCCATTCCAACTGCTGCCGAGGCATTTCTGTCTGGCTGAACTGGGTCCAGGACAATCAAAGGTCCTTCAATCTTTGACTGGTTTAGCATGATTAATGCATTCTTTCCGTATTTTTTTGTCGGGTCGATAACTGTCTTTGGCTTCCACTTTGCTATGGCTTTGACTGCTTTTTCAAATCCGCCGTAATAAATTGTGATTATGTCAACTACATGGCCTGAAAATCCTGCAATATAGCTTTCTGCTCCGTAAACTCCCTGTGCTTTGCAGAATTTCTTGAACAAGCGTATGTCTCCCTTGAGCTTCTTTCCTTTGGTGTTTACCCATTTGACATGCCAAGGGGAAAAATCAGTCACGTTTACTGCTTCGCTTGCTTTTTTTATGTTAAGCACAGGCACTATTTCATATCTTAAGATGTTCTTCAGGTGAAAATAATCTCTGCTTCCGTGAACTGTTTCAGGATTTTTCAGTACTTGTTTAAGGATTGAGCTGATATCTTTTCCCTTGTATGAAAGGTCGAACTGCACAAACACATCAACATCGTGGTCTCCGAGAAGCCAAGTTTCTTTCTCAAAGCTTCCTCCGAGAACTGCTTTTGCCTTTATTTTTTTCTTTTTCAGGCTATTATTGAGTTCTTTCAGGAAAGTTTCAGCTTCACTTGGAACTGTTTTGGGAGTTATTTTATCAAGAACTTCCGAAAGCATTTTTTTCATTAGTTCATTTGCAGTGATGCTGTATAAAAATCTTTTTATACAGCCCCTCTTGACTGTATGCTATGAAAACAATAGTGCTTGATACCA
>Ga0247727_10014671_pt1 | contig 12974 bp, 15 predicted proteins | sample WisWelCaveWW1625_FD_202498 | JGI IMG/M metagenome (GOLD analysis project Ga0247727, IMG submission 202498) | Biofilm microbial communities from Wishing Well Cave, Virginia, United States - WW16-25 | ecosystem: Environmental > Aquatic > Deep subsurface > Groundwater > Cave microbial mat | place...
GCCTAGGCTTCCAGCCTGCATTAGGGGCCGCAGGCATCTTGCCTGCTTCGCACGAAATGTAGAAACTCCAGAGCGGCCCTGCTTGGTCCGCATCGCCACGGGGCGCGGCGTCCTGCAAGCATCTGCTGCGTTGCCGCTCCTCGACGATGCGCTGTGCCATCGACTGCGTCGCGGCGCCTTCATCTGCCCTGCTCGACGCTCGCGTCAAAATGCCAATTTATTTTTGCGCAGGCCCTTAACAAAGGCGCTTGAGGATCACCAGGGTACGGTCATCCAATGGTGGCGCCCCCTTCACGAAATCGTGGATTTTATTTTCGAGCAATCCCGAGAGCTCTTCCAGGCCGGCATTCCGGTTATTCATTAAGAAATTCAGCACCCGTGCTTCTCCGAACGGTTCCTCCTGCGGATTCCGGATGTCCGTGATTCCATTGGTGTAGAAAAAAACCAGATCCTTCGGCTCCAGGTTGATTCGATCACTCTGGTATTGCGCATCCGGAACGACACCGACTACGGGGCCGCAGGCGGACAATCGCGTATAACCGTTCTGTATTAACAACAGCGGCGGATTGTGCCCTGCATTTACATACTCAAACGTATGTTTGATCCAGTCAAGTTCCGCATAGAAGACCGTGATGTACTGATTGGAATGCCCCGCCATTATGGCCCGGTTCAGCTTCGCGATCAGGACATCTGGATTTATGTTTTCTCTGGACAACGACAGAATGGAAGCTTGAAAGTCTGTCCTCACTAAAGCTATGCCTGCTCCTTTACCGGAGACCTCGGCGATTACTATGGCTGTCTTGCCATTCTCCTTCTCCATGAAATCGTAATAATCTCCACCGATTTCATCGCAGGAATGTATGACACCGTAGATCTCGTAGTTGGGAATCTTCTGATTGAACTTTGGAGCGACTCGCAGTACAGACATAAAAACAGAGCACAATAAAGAGATGCTGGACGTCCTTATATTACATAAGTTATGTCAAACTTTGTTACAAAACACGGACAATCAATGGTCAGGCACTTTCGGTGTGGATGCTCAGAACGGAGATTTACTTTCGGCAATCCAAAGCGTTTGGTTCTCCAGCTTCGATGAACGTTTATCCCCCGGCAAAACTATGATGAAATAGTACAGCGGAAGCATGATTAGAAAGACTACGTTTTATTTTGCAAAAGGACTTGTCCTCGGTTTGCATAATGCTTTTGGCAGGAACAAGACGCGCACGGACCGTTTTATTCAGGACGAATACACGGTTCAGACCAATGACTGGAAGAACTACGAAGAAGGTCCGGCGAGCCGTGGCATACAGGGGAATCAGTTCCGGTACCTCACGAATCGTGAAAAGTGCGACGCGTATATCGATCGAATCGGTCAGGAAATTAAAGAAAACAACAGCGTACTGGAAGCGGGTTGCGGCGGCGGCGTTAATGTCATTGTTTTGAAGCAGCGCTATCCTGAAAAAGAGTTTTTGGGCTTCGATTTTGTACAGGCAAGAGTTGAAAGCGCGACCCGTGTAGCGCTGCAAAAGAAGCAGAGTGTCCGCTTTTTTCAGGGAGACATTCGTACGATACCGCTGGCGGACAAAGCAGTAGATATGGCCTTTACGAACCTTGCCCTGGAACAACTCCCGAATCATACGATCGAGGCGATTACAGAGTTGGTCCGGGTTGTCAGGCACAGGATTGTACTGGTTGAACCCTGCTACGAATTCGGAAATTTCGCACAAAAACAATACTTGATTTACAAGGATTACACACGGTCGCTTAAAAGAGATATTGAAATGCTGGAGAGCCGCGGGAAACTGAAAATACAGAAAGCTGAGAAGCTGGATTGCTCGCACAATCCGTTGAATCCTGTATCCATCTTCGTTCTGGCTGTGTAAATTCCGGCCCACCTTTCAAACGTGCTCCCTGCTCGACGCTTTTACCGTCGACGAAGATTTGCGGGGGCCGGCGCTCGGACCTGCGAAACAATCCCCGATACGAGTCGCGGCAGGCGTCCCTGCCTGCCGGTTTATCGTCGAGCAGGCCGGCGGGCACGGAGGCCCGCCGCCACGGATCAGGGATTTTTTCACAGCCTTAGACGCGCGCCCCACAAATCGAAGCTTTCACCAATTTGAACACGTTCAAATTCTTCTTGACACAGCGGCCTTCGCGGGTTATATTATTTTTGAACATGTTCAAAAACATGTTCAAGGAGGTTTGTCATGTACGTCTTTTGGAGCTACTTGCTTTATTTGGGAATCAGTGTTGCGCTGACGGTCTGGGTAGCGAGGACCCTTCACAAGAACGGGCGCGTGTTTCTGGTAGATTCGTTTCTCGGCAACACGGACCTGGCTGATTCGGTGAATCATCTTCTGGTAGTCGGATTCTATCTGATCAACATTGGATATGTTTCGCTGGCGTTGAAATATGGCGTGAAACCCGGCAGTCTGGAGCAGACAATAGAGTTTCTGAGCACAAAAGTCGGGACGGTGATGCTGGTGCTGGGCGGCATGCACTTCTTCAACCTGTACGTGTTTTCACGGATGCGAAAGCGGGCCTTGTTGCGTCAGGCGCCTCCACCCGTTGCTCCTCAGCAGTTCCTCAGCAGCAGCGTTGCTGCCGGCCAGTAGTGTGATTGAAGGTGACCGGGACAGCGAAGCAGCAAGGAGGTCGTTATGAAACGCCTGTATATTCTTTACGATCGACAGTGCGGTATTTGTCGTGAGTTGATGGCATGGATGAAAATTCAGCCGGCGTATCTGGAGCTTCACTTGATGCCGTCGGATTCGCCGGATGCAATGAAGACATTCCCGGAGTTTGCAAAACCGGGAAAACCGGAAGAGCTGATCGTGATCAGTGATGAAGGAGCGGTTTACCGCGACGTTCAGGCGTACATCATGTGTCTGTATGCCCTGGAGGAGTATCGCGAATGGGCGATGCGTCTTGCTTCTCCTGCGTTGTTGCCGCTTGCGAGACAGGCTTGCCGTTTCCTTTCAAGGAATAGAGCAAAGCTTTCGGACTGGCTTGGAATGGAAAAGGAATCCAGGCTGGCAGAGCGATTACAGGCCGAATGGATTCCGCCCTGCAATCGAAAGGAAAAGGTTGAAGGGAATCGTGTGTGCCCGTTCTGTCACGGGCCGGTAAATTTGAGAGACGCGGTGTATTGTCCGGAGTGCAGTTGCATTCACCATCGTGAGTGCTGGGTCGCCAACAATTATCACTGCAGCATTTTCGGATGCGATCCGGCCGGAAAGTTTCAGGGAGCCGTGAAATGAAAAAAGAGGAACCGGTTGTGAAGATCAAGAAGTCTGAAGAAACCAGAAAAAAAATTCTGGAGGCGGCGCTGGAGTTGTTTCGCGAAAAAGGTTTTGAGCAAACAACGATGAGGGAGATCAGCGAGAACGCTTCAATGGCCCTGGGCGCCGCCTACTACTATTTCGATTCAAAGGAAAAACTCGTTCTTGCTTACTACCGGCAATCGCTCGAGGAGATGAGAGAGTTCATTTCAACCTCATCGTTTCGACAGGAAAGGCGCTTGAAGGAACGACTGTATTCTGTGTTGGACGACAAATTCAAGCGGCTTAAGCCGTATCGGATGTTCCTCGGAGTGCTTTTCAGAATTGCGGCAGATCCTTCGAGTCCGATCTCTCCTTTCGGTGATGAGGCACGCGAGATCCGGGACGAGACGATATCGGTGTATCGTGAAATTACAGACGGCTCCGACATCTCCATTCCACAGGATCTAAAGGAACATTTGCCGCGCTTACTCTGGTTGCACCAGATGGGGCTGATTTTGTTCTGGCTCCATGATCATTCGAGAAACCAGATGCGGACCAAATTATTGCTCGAAAAGAGTCTCGACATGATCCTGATGCTTTTGCGAATCGGAAAGCTTCCGTTGATGGGACCGGTTCGCAGATCGGTCCTGGAGCTGCTGAACGTGTGAGCGGGAAGGCGACGGGAGATGCGATCAAGTCGAAACGGGCTCCGGCTGATGACTCTAGTGAAACTCGGTGCCTTCTTTTCGCAGATAATATTCGTCACTGATGTTTTTCAGAATGAGTCGTCCACTGTAATTCAGAAGCGGTTCGGCTCTTCGTTCGACGCACGGTCTGATGACGATTCCTTCCCTGATTTGAGACGCGTACAAAAGGCTCTTTCCCCCGGTTAAAGTGCCGACAAGATCGTTCTGGAACGGGCCACGGTACACCTCGGGGACGGTTTGCACTTGAAACATTTCACAAAGGCCCCGAAATTCACTGTAATTCAGATACGAGAAATCCACACAGATGTCGAAAGCACGGAACGATTTTCCATTCAATCCATAGTGCAAATCCTGGATGCCGCTGCCGAAGATTTCTGCAAATAAAATGACACCATTCGCCTTTTTCATTTCCAGAGTGTAGCGAAGCAATTCTCTGACATTGGAAGACAGGGTGGAGGCGTAAAGTGAAGGCTTTTCTGCATCCACTTTGCGCCTGACTTTGTGAGAACCAATCATGTATTCGAGTTCTCTGGTATCCAGGCGCACGAGTCCCGTTCGAGAACAGGTACCGTGAATTTTTTCCGTAATCACGATTTCTTCGCCTTCAAGAAACAGGTCCGGAAAATTGCGAAAGTTCTGAATATCCGTGTATTCATGAAACAGCGCGTGTCTGGGAGCTGCATCCTCTACCCCGAGCCGTTCCGGAGGTTCCCACTTAATTATGGAAAACTGCTCCTTTACATTCTGTCCAACCATCATCGACGGTTCTGCCGGAATCAATACTCCGAAAGAAGGCCGTCCTCTTAGACGGGCAGCGCGAATACGGCCGCTGAACTCTACATTTGTGAATTCTTGCGGCACCAGATAGCCTTTTCGCAGAGGCGCCAGATACTGTGCGACTCCAATTCGGTCTGCCAGTTCTTTCGTCAGGATCGAATCCACCGGAAAATAAATGCAAATGTTCCCTGCTTTGAATTGATCCTTCTTGACGATACACTCCCAGCCTTTTACAACCGCCACTTCCAATGCATCGGCGTTACCGTGCGGCACGATCTTATCGATTGCAACAACCTCAACAATCAAATCGCTCATTGTGACACCCCGGCACTATATATAATGTGACTGCCGCCTGTGAAGATCAATGCTTCTCTGACTCTGATTGATTGATGGGTACGAAAGTTTGATGAAGAATGAATAGGACTGTACCGGTACACGGGTATGATTTCTATTATATTCTTGGGTTGGCAGGAGAATGACAATTATGACAGACGGTAATTATCCGATCGGCAAGTTTCATAAACCGGAGAAGGCTTCGACTGAGGAGTTAAAGCAATGGATTCATCAGATGAGAGATCTGCCTGCGGATTTGCGTTCTGCAGTGCAGGGATTGACCGAAGAACAGCTCGATCATCCCTGCCGGGAAGGTGGCTGGACCGTCCGGCAGGTGGCGCACCATATTCCGGATAGCCATGTAAATGGCTATATCCGGTTTAAGATGGGTCTGACCGAAGAAGAGCCCGTGATTAAACCTTACGATCAGGAGAAATGGTCCGAACTCTACGATGTTCGATCTACGCCGGTAGAAGTATCGTTAACACTTCTTGAAGCTGTTCATGCACGCTGGGTTGTGCTCCTCGAATCGCTTCAGGAGGAAGTTTTTAGCCGCACGTTTCGGCACCCGGAATCCGGCGTTATGAATTTGACGCAGGTCCTGGCGCTGTACGCCTGGCACGGACGTCATCATACGGCTGCGATTCTTACGCTGCGAAAGGAAATGGGCTGGTAGCAGCAAATGGCCAACATAGTCGAAATTCTATCCGGTAAACTGCCCCGTTTGCACGACGCGAAAACTTTACAGGACATCGTTTTGTATCTGGTTGAAAATGTCCGCAGGGACGAAGTCTCCGGGGTGGAAGGATTCTTCGAAGAGGTGGAGCGGCAGATTATCTTTGCTGACCGATCGACGCAGGACCGGGTTATTGTTGAGTTGCTGGAGGGTCTGAAGAATCAATCCTGCCTTGAAGATGTCGACTACATCGTCTTTGAAAACTGGCTCCTTCCGGAGACCCATGTTGCCTGGCGATGGCTCGAAAAGAAATGGCAGGGCAAGCGCAGTCTCGCGGATGAAGCAACCTCGCGGCTCAAATGATTCTGATATCGAAGGTAAAACTGTCGATGATTCGTTCTATTTCCGGATAGAGTTTGGACATTTGTTCATCGCTACCGAGGAACTGGATCGTGTACGCTTTTGAAACGTTGAATCCGCAATAGATGATCGTTTTCATGAAAAGTTGATCTTTGGTGAGATTGGCATGGATCACGAAGCCGTCGTTGTTTCCAATGATTCTTCGTCCGGATTCGGTGATTTCGCATTGTGATCCTGCGGCCTTCATGCGTTTTAGTATTTCGTTCTCAATCGCCTCCAGCATTTTATTCGCCATTTCGTCATCAAAACGGTCCGGGACCATTTGCTTCGAGCCTTCGGTCCATATCATGAGCGTGACTTCAGGGTTGTCCGGATCTTTACCCCTGTAAAATGCGTCATGAGCTTCTTTTAGTTCTTGCTTTTTCAAGTGTCCGGTCTGGTAATGACTCCAACCGTAATCCGGCAGTTTCATTGTGAAAATGTAGATCTCGTTACGGTAATAGCCGCCGTATGCAGATGCTTTGTGCACCAGCATTCGATACCCCTGAAACAGCAGACCGGCTACGAGAACGATCACTACAAGTATCAATATCTTTTTTTCGTATTGAACTTTTTTTTCTCTTACAGGAATAGAAGCAATTCGACTGGTAGTTTGAGCCTGCCATGCCTTTGCCATTCCTTCGGCTTCAGGGACCGGAGCGGTTTCCGGCGCAACGTATGAAATGGGTTTAATGGATGTGGTTGTGGTGACGTGCGCTTTGGACACGAGCACCCCGCATTTGAGACACTCGTCGTTCAAAATTTGATCAGAACCGCACTTCGGACAGCGGCTAGCCATATGTTTGTTCGTGCTAAGATTATTAAATTCCAGCGCTTACCGCAAGTTGTCCTGAATGCGGCCCTTCACTCTAAAGCTACTTACATGGTATCGCAGAAACCGCGCCCGGTATCCATGGAGAGGCGACGGAGATCCTTATCGTATCTGGCTGTCGGAAATCCTGTTGCAGCAAACCAGGATCTCCGTCGCCGTTGACTACTACCGTAAGATTTTGAAGCAGTATCCGTCTGTCGAGTCACTTGCGGAAGCTGATGAATCCTCATTCCTGGCATTATGGTCCGGCGCCGGCTACTACAATCGCGCACGCAACATGTTGCATTGCGCGAAAAAGCTTGTGAAGGAAAGCCACGGCAAGCTGCCCTCAGAATTGACTGAACTGCTGGGCCTTCCGGGAGTAGGCGCTTACACTGCGGGAGCAATTCGCAATATCTGTTTCGATTTACTGACGCCGGCTGTCGACGGGAACATAGCCCGGGTACTCTCACGTGTCACCTCAAATGGTGTTCCTTACAAAACAAGAAGGTTCATGAAATTGATTGAAGAGTCGTTTCTGCGGTTCGGCCGAGGCTCTCCCTCCGGTGATTATTTTCAGTCGCTGATGGAACTCGGTGAACGAATCTGCGTTCCTGAACCGAAATGCGGCATATGTCCTGTGAAAATTCATTGCACGGCTTGCGGTGAGGGAAAACAGCGGGACTATCCGGTGAAAGGTGTAAACAGAAAAGTGGTCCGGCGGTTCCACTGGTATCTGCTGGTGTTGAATCGCGGCGATTCCGAATATTATTTGCAGAATAGATCCCGTCAGTTTTTAAGACATTCCTGGATTTATCCGGACATTCTCTCAGAAATCGAAATTGAAACCAGGGAACTTAAGCGACTCTTTCAGCAACATCACGGCATAAGAATCATTACACCGGCACTCTATGGAAAGCTCAATCACGCGATCACTTTTCGTAAACTGACGGTTCACATCCTGGTGGCCCGGCAATTCAATATCGCCTCAAAGGGCGGTCGATGGCTGAAAGCAGCAGAAGTGAAGAAGTTGCCAACGTCCTCAATCACGAAGAAGGTCTGGAATCTGCTGAAACGTCCTGCAACAGGAAGCTGAGCCGGTCGTGATCAAGTTGGTGCAGCAGTCTCTGGAAACAGGACACGGGAAAGCCCACAACGTTATAGAAGCAACCGTTGATTCGATCCACAAAGAGGCGTCCTTTTCCCTGGATGCCGTAGGCTCCGGCTTTGCCCATAGGTTCTCCGGTGCTGATGTACCAGTCAATTTCAGTTTCTGAGAGCTTGCGAAATGTAACCCGTGTGATTTCAATATCCGAAACGAGGCGCATACCCATTCGCAATGCGACTCCTGTGATGACACGATGAGTTTTGCCGCTGAGCAGGCGCAGCATGCTGCGAGCTTCAGAGGCGTCGATTGGCTTTCCCAGCTTCTTCTTACGGAAAGCAACCAGCGTATCCATTGCGATGACCATGGCCTCGTTGTCGGGGCAACTCTTTGCTTTCCTCACAGCGAGATCCCGCGCGACGAAAGAAGGATCCGATTCCGGCTCCCATTCTTCTGTTACATCCGGAGTATACAGTTCATGAGGAATTCCCAGTTCTTGAAGCATTTCCTGTCGTCTGGGACTGATGCTGGCAAGGATGATGCGAATTCTTTCCATATTCTTGACAAGTAATTGTAACAAAGCTATGCTCGATGCGTTTGAAATTCCTTGTTTCGTATGCTTTACGGCTCGATTTAGAATATTCAACATTTTCCAGGGTAACCCCCTGGTTTTTTTTTGCTGCAAAGGAAGGTGGCAGGCAATGCGTTTAAGCGGTAAGGTGAAATGGTTCAGCAATAAACTGGGGTACGGCTTCATCAAGCAGGACTCCGGTGAAGAAGTTTTCGTCCACTATTCAATGATTCGTGGTGACGGATACCGATCGCTCAAAGAGGGACAGGACGTTGGTTTCGAAATCATCCAGAGCGCGGAAGGCCGGATGCAAGCAGGGGATGTCGAAATCCTTCTCGCCGGTTAATCGCATTCATGAAGGGTCCGTTACGGCGGACCCTTTCGTTATTTCACAGGTTTTGCTTTCAGCTTTGTTTTTCCGCCCTCAACAGCTACGTAAAACTCCACATCTTTGCACTCGTATTTTCCCAGAATAGCCTGTTTTTGCTTCATGACCTGCTGAGCGAATTTTTCAAACGTGATGGGTCCGGAATTCTCAGAGGTTTCTTCACGACATTTGAGGTAATCGTTGAAGACCTGTTGTATCCGATCTGCTTCCAGATCCGGTTTCTTTTTGGATTGTGATTTCGGCGCAGTCTCGGGAACCTGAATGACTGCCCCGGATGGGGTCCTTCCTTCCTCGCGGTAGCGCAATTGTTTGCTCCAGAGATCTGCATAGGAGTTAAACCGCGCGTTGATGTTATTGTACCGGAAGCGCTGGGCGTAATTCAGATTTACCAGTCCTGAATATTTTCGGACTTCCCTTTCCAGTTTTTGATGAGCGGCTAGCGGAGGAAGTTTTGATCCACCGGAGAAATAGATTTCGTAATCACGCTTCAGCAGGAGCAATGCTTGCTCGAGGGAATCCAGTTCTTTTTCAATCTGCTTTACGTCCATAATGTTATCCGGGCAGATAGAACCACAGAAGTGGAAGCCACAGCGTTGCGGCATACGGCAAACGTTGATTATCTATAAAAATTTCCAGATGCGGAGATTTTTCCAGCATTTGATACATTTGATAAATTTCCCAGACCTGATCGGATTTGAATTCGATCCTGTGTTTGGTCAGGGGTCCAATTTTTGTAGTACGATAACTGTTGTGAGCGGACGCAAAGCTGATTGCCTCCCGCCAGTCTTCTTGTTTATCGGCCGGTACGCCAAATTGAATTGTGATCACAGGATCTCTGGTGCTCTTATAAGGATAAAGAATATCGTCTATGATTTCGCGGATTTCCTCATCCTCGCGGAAGTCCTGTTTCATTCTTTCTTTGATTCGAGACATAACAAACCCTCTTTATATCATAATTCGGAAACCTTCTCTGTGAAACGGGTGTACGAGAACAGTACGAGATCATGAAAAAAGCATTGAGAGAGATACCTCCGGTTCATGAGCTTTTGGATCATTGCCGCAACGGGTCCTGGGCCGTGGAGTTTTCCCGCGATCAACTTCTGCGTGCCGTGCGCGAAGAACTGGCGGATTTGCGAAAACGTCTGCAGGACGGGCCCTCATTGCCGGTTGTCGTCGATGATTTGATCGAAGCGGTCCGGCAGCGTGCGTTTCAGGGGGAGAAGCCTTCGCTAAGAAAAGTGATCAACGCAACCGGAGTTATTGTTCACACGAACCTGGGTCGTGCGCCTCTGGCTGCCGAAGCTCTATCGCATGCAAGCCGAATATCTGAAGGGTACAGCAATCTTGAGTTTGATCTTGAACTCGGCAGTCGTGGATCCCGCGATGAGCATCTGGAAACACTGTTCAGACGTTTGCTTGCCGCAGAGGCTTCGCTCGTCGTTAACAACAACGCTGCGGCGCTGTTTCTGGTGTTGAACACGCTGGCGCAGGGAAAAGAGGTCCTGGTTTCGCGGGGCGAGCTTGTTGAGATAGGCGGATCATTCCGGCTTCCGGAGATCATGAAGAAAAGCGGCGCTGTGCTGAAGGAAGTGGGGACCACGAATAAGACACGTGTTGCCGATTACAGGAACGCATTTACACCGGATACCGGCTTGATTCTTGTTGTTCATCCCAGCAATTTTCAAATCATTGGATTCACGGAACGACCGGAATTGAGCGAGCTTGTTGATCTGGGCAAAGAGCTGCAAATTCCTGTTGTTGAAGATCAGGGCAGCGGGATTTTTTGGAATTTGCAGGGCGCGGGTATTGAAGATGAGCCGGATGTTGTTTCTCGTTTAAGCACAGGCGTAGATCTCATCAGTTTCAGCGGAGATAAGGTCCTCGGCGGGCCTCAGGCAGGAATTTTGTGTGGAAAAAAGACGTTGATTGGGCAGTGCAAGCACAATCCGCTTTTCAGGGCCCTGCGTGTAGACAAGTTGATTTACTCCGCGTTGGAGGCTACGTTGATGCTCTATGCTGCCGGTCGCGCAGAAAGGATTCCTGTGATTCGCATGATTTCGTTGACTCTAGAAGAACTAAAAGTGAGAGGGGCGCTCTGGCTGGCCGAATTGCAGGGAAAGATGCCCCGGGCCAAATGGTCTTTGCTGGAAACCCTGAATTACATTGGAGGCGGCGTGGCCCCGATGAAATCTTTATCCTCCTGCGCAGTTTGTCTGGAACCCGAAAACATCAGCGTTCAGGATCTGGCAATGTTCTTGAGGAAAACGGATCCGCCGGTGGTGGCGCGCATCGAAGAAAACCGGCTGCTGTTTGAGATCCGGACCGTTTTATTGGCTGAGCAACCTTTAATCACTGAACTCTTGCAATCTTTGATAAAATAGTCACTCCTACCAGAATTCCTGAAAATTATGATTACACAAGACGTCATTGAAGCTCATGGATTAACCGGAGACGAATACGAACGCATTTGTACGACATTGAAACGCGAGCCGAATCTGACTGAGCTCGGCATGTTTTCAGTGATGTGGAGCGAGCACTGCAGCTACAAGAGTTCACGCGTTCATTTGAAACGGTTGCCGACAAAAGGCCCGATTGTTTTGCAGGGACCGGGTGAGAATGCGGGCGTAATCGATCTGGGTGAAGGTCTCGCCGCCGTATTCAAGATTGAATCTCACAACCACCCGTCATTCATAGAACCGTTTCAGGGAGCAGCTACCGGTGTCGGCGGAATCATTCGCGACATCTTTACTATGGGCGCCCGGCCTCTGGCGCTGCTGAACTCGCTGCGCTTTGGCCCCCTGACTTTCAAGCAGAATCGGTCCATTTTGCGTGGAGTCGTTTCGGGAATCGGTTTTTACGGCAATTGCATCGGCATTCCGACAGTCGGTGGTGAAGTCGTCTTTGAAGATTGCTACAGCTCCAATCCGCTGGTGAACGTGTTTTGTCTGGGAGTTGCCGAACAGAGCAGGATTTATTACGGCAGCGCGAGACAAACCGGCAATTCTGTTTATTATGTGGGAGCAAAGACGGGACGCGACGGGATTCATGGCGCAACGATGGCGAGCGCCGAATTTGATGAACAAACGGAATCAAAACGGCCGAACGTCCAGGTGGGCGATCCGTTTATGGAAAAACTGCTGCTGGAAGCGTGTCTGGAGCTCATGCAGCAGGACATCCTGGAGGGCATTCAGGACATGGGCGCAGCAGGCCTGACGTGTGCGACATCCGAGATTGCCGGCAGGGGCAACAGCGGAATGAGGATCCATCTGGATGCTGTGCCTCAACGTGAAAAAAACATGACGGCATACGAAATTCTTTTGTCTGAGTCTCAGGAAAGAATGCTGATGGTTGTGAAAAAGGGTCACGAGCCGGAGGCCGAGCGCATTTTTACCAAGTATGACCTTCACGCAGAAAACATCGGGATCATATCGGATGATTCCTGGCTGCGCGTGCAGTTCCAGGGAAAAGAAGTTGCAACCGTCCCGGCGCGCTCTCTTACGGAAGAAGCTCCTGTCTACTCACGTCCCTTGTTAGAGGGAACCGGGCGCCATGGGATTTTTGAGTGCGATCCGCCCCCGGACTACGGAGAAACCGCAAGGCAGATACTTGCACTGCCGACGGTGGCATCCAAGAACTGGGTTTACCGTCAGTATGACCACACAGTCCGGACCAACACCATTGCGATGCCGGGCACCGCAACTCCGATGATCCGGATCAAAGGCACGTCCATTGATCTTGCTATGAGTGTGGACGGCAACGCGCGTTTCTGCGAGCTCGATCCTTTTACCGGCGCTCAGATAGCCGTCGCAGAAGCAGCGCGAAACGTTGTTTGTTCCGGAGCAAAACCGGCCGCGATTACCAATTGTCTGAATTTCGGCAATCCGGAAAAACCTCATATCATGTGGCAATTCTCCAGGGTTGTGGACGGCATCTCAAAAGCCTGC
>Ga0247727_10014672_pt1 | contig 12973 bp, 11 predicted proteins | sample WisWelCaveWW1625_FD_202498 | JGI IMG/M metagenome (GOLD analysis project Ga0247727, IMG submission 202498) | Biofilm microbial communities from Wishing Well Cave, Virginia, United States - WW16-25 | ecosystem: Environmental > Aquatic > Deep subsurface > Groundwater > Cave microbial mat | place...
TGCGATGCTCTGTGGTTCCACGAGGGTTATTTTCATGCAGCAACCTGTTGCTCAATGACTTTCCCGATGCACCTGCCGGCGGACATGCCGCTGATTCCCACTGTCACCATCGTGTTCTCTGTGGTCTCACGGGCCGGCACACCCACACGAACGTAGTTCTCCGTAAACCCGAATCGGAGCGGACCCTCGATATCGTCTTCCAACAGAACGGCCGCATATCGCCCAATCATCTGTGAGTAAAATGCATCCTTTTTCTTCTGTCCGAGAATCCGAAGCATCTCGTTTCGTTTGAAACGGACTTTCGGTTCCACCGCGTTTGCAAATCCTGCCGCGGTTGTATTTGGTCGTTCCGAATACGTGAAGACATGGAGATATGAGACAGGAAGTTCATTCAAGAAGAGATATGTCTGTTCAAAGTGTTTATCGGTTTCACCGGGGAAGCCAACAATAACATCGACCCCAATGCCGCAGTCGGGTATGCGTTTCTTGATCGTGGTGATGAGGTCAGCATACCGCGCCGTCGTGTACCGCCGTCGCATCATACGAAGGATATCGTCAGACCCGCTTTGCAACGGTACATGGAAGTGGTTGCACATGTTCGGTGTATCGGCCACAAAGTCGATGATCTCCTGCGACAGCAGGTTGGGTTCGATGGAGCTTATGCGAATCCGCGCAAGTCCTTTGGTCCGGGTCAGCTCGCGAAGCAGCGCGATCAAACTAGAGCCGGCCTTCTTGGCATAATCCCCGACATTAACGCCTGTGAGCACAATTTCCTTATATCCCTGGCTGACAAGCTCGCGGCCTTGGGAGACGCACTTGTCAATCGACTGGCTTCTGCTTGCTCCGCGTGCGAGCGGAATCGTGCAGAAACTGCAATTGAAGTCACATCCATCCTGTATCTTCAAGAAGGCGCGAGTTCTTTCACTCGCCGCCGTCGAATACGCCGGCCCGAAATTGTCCACTGCATCAATGTCAGAGACACATACATGCGGGTAGGAGTTTTTTGTCAGACTCCCGGCGTGCACGAACAGATCAAACTTCTCACGCGCACCCAGTACGAGATCTACGCCCTCAATCGACGCCACTTCTTCCGGGGCGAGCTGAGCATAGCAGCCCGTGACAATCACGAATGAGTTCGGAGAATGTCGTAACGCCCGACGAATGAGTTGGCGGCACTCACGGTCAGCGCGATCCGTCACACTGCACGTGTTGATGACGCAGACGTCACTCGGCTCCCCGAACTCCACGATATCATAGCCACGGTCCAGGAATTGCCTGCCGATCGTCGAGGTCTCCGCATAGTTGAGTTTACAGCCAAGTGTATGTAGTGCAACGTTGGGCATCGGGTCTCGATACAAAAAAGAGCTGCTCGTCGACCGGGCAGCTCTTGTGAATTAGACGTCGGGCTCTGTCAGTTTTCTGTCGGGATCGACGTGTACCCGCCTTCGCCAGGACCGGTAACGGTTGCGGACTCGCCGAGGGTCATGGGTGGAAGCTTATGTGCCGTAACGTACTCCTCCACAAAGGCTGCTTCCCTTCCTTTCAGCGCTTCGACGGCGGAGAGAACAATCTTCTTTGCATCCTTTTCGAATTCTACGACCTTCAAGGGCAATACATCACCGACCTTGAATTTCTCCGCGACGCTCTTGACCTGAGCTGTCGCAAGCTGAGAGACCGGCACAAAGCCATCCACGCCCAGCGGAAGCTCGACAATGACTCCCTTCTCGATAATCCGGACGATCGTTCCCTCGACATCGGTCCCAACGCTGTACTTTTCTCCGAAGGTTTCCCAGGGGTTTTCTCCAATCTGCTTATGTCCCAGGGAAATGCGACGTTGGTCGACGTCCACACTGAGGATCACCACCTCGATTTCGTCACCCTTCTTCACAATCTCTCCGGGATGACGAATCTTCTTCGTCCATGAGAGGTCAGAGATGTGGATCAAACCATCGACACCCTGTTCCAGCTCGACGAACACGCCGAAGTTCGTCAGATTCCGTACGATGCCTTTGTGACGCGAACCGACCGGATATTTCTGCGTGAGGCTCAACCAGGGATCCGGCTCAAGCTGCTTGATCCCGAGGGAGGTCTTCTTGTTTTCCTTGTCGAGGCTTAAGATCACCGCTTCGATCATCTGTCCCATCGACACAACTTGCGACGGATGTTTGATGTGCTGTGTCCAGCTCATTTCGGAGATATGGATGAGGCCCTCGATTCCCTTCTCTATTTCCACGAAGGCACCGTAGTCTGCGAGGGAGACAATTTTTCCGACCACTTTTGTGCCGACGGGGTACTTATCCTGAATATTATCCCATGGATGCGGCTGAAGCTGTTTGTAGCCCAACGAGATCCGCTTTTTCTCTGCATCGAAGTCGAGAACCACAACGTTGATCGTCTGGTCGAGCTTCACAATCTCAGAGGAATGGTTAATACGTCCCCAGGAAAGGTCGGTGATATGAACAAGACCGTCGACACCGCCGAGATCCACGAATACGCCAAAGTCCGTTATTGCCTTGACGGTCCCTTCAAGGATCTGACCCTTCTCAAGTTTTTCGAGGATGGTTTTCCGTTGACCGGACATTTCCTCTTCGACCAGGACTTTATGGCTCACGACAACGTTTTCGGAGGGATTGTTGATTTTCACAACACGGAAGTCCATCGTCCTTCCAATGTACGCATCAAAATCACGGACCGGCCGTACATCGATCTGAGAACCTGGCAGGAAGGCATCGATGCCCATGAGGTCAACGACAATGCCTCCTTTGATACGACGCACGCACCGTCCCTGCAGAACCTCACCCGTCTCGTAGGACTTGGTCACCCGTTCCCAGATCCGCATGAAATCTGCGCGCTTCCGCGAGAGAACGAGTTGTCCATCTTTGTCTTCAATACTCTCAAGAAAGACTTCGACCTCTTCACCAACTTTGAGCTCAGCGGGGTTCGAAAACTCGACGAGGGCGACTACCCCCTCCGACTTGAAGCCGATATCAACAGAGACTTCCGTCTCACCGATTGCCACAATGCGTCCCCTGACAATCTCACCTTCATTGATCTTGCCGAGAGTGCCCTCGTAGAGCTTCCTGAGGTCACTATATTCGGCCTCAGAGTACACCCGATCTTCCTGGGTCAACGGATGTGTCGTGTTTGAAGTTGCTGTACGTTGATTGACGACGGTCGTATCTTCAGCCATTCATCCTCCTAATGTTTACCATAACGCTCCGATGCGTATTATGAGCGATGCATCTCTTCGATTGACCGCTTCACATTTTCCATCAACCACTGTGGAGTCGAAGTGGCTCCGGTGACGCCGACATTCTCTGCATTCGAAAACCATTCTTTTTGCAGTTCCGACTCGTTTTCGACAAAAAAGGTGTTTGGATTTGCGTCCCGACAGATGTTGTAGAGGACTTTCCCATTTGAGGAATGCCGCCCGGCCACAAAAATCACGACATTATTGTGTTGAGCAAATTCCCGAAGTTTCTTATCGCGTCCGGACACTTGTCCGCAGATGGTATCCTTGGCGTGGAATTCAATCGCAGACTCTTCGAAGGTTCCGACCTCGAATCCTTTGATCCTCTCTTTCAGACGACGCGCAATCTCATAGAATCCATCCTTATCCATCGTCGTCTGCGAGAACAAGACCGCCTTCCGGCTCAGGTCGACTTTTGAGATCTCATCGACCGATTGGATGACAATTGCCTGGTTGTTCGCGTGACCAACCAGGCCGATCACCTCGGCATGTTCCTTCTTCCCGAATATGACAATCTGATAGCCTTTGTCGACAAACTTCCGGATACGCTCCTGCACCTTCGTGACCACCGGGCAGGTGGCGTCAATGAGTGTGATCCCGTGCTTGCGTGCCAGTTCGTAGGTGGACGGCGGTTCGCCATGCGCCCGGATCAGAACCTTTTGCCCGGCAAGCCGCTCAAAGTCCTTATATGTTATAGTCTCAAGACCTTTCTCCTCAAGCCGTGCGACTTCCATCGGGTTGTGAATGATCGAACCGAGTGAGTAGAGTGTCTCCGAATGCTCGAGCTCTTCCTCCGCGACATCGATCGTTCTCACGACCCCCCAGCAGAACCCCGAGTGTTTGTCGATTGTAACGTTCATCAGACCGGTAATTGCTTCAGAATCTCCTTGGCTTTCTTGACAACAAATTCCACCTGTTCATCAATCCTGAGGTTGGAAGTGTCAATCTCGACCGCGTCTGGCGCACGTCGGAGTGGACTTTCACCACGCGTTGAATCCAACCGGTCCCTTTCTTTGATCTCGTCCATGAGGTGGTCCAGCTGCTTCTCAATTCCCATTGCTCGTAACTCTACCTGCCTGCGACGAGCCCGTGTTTCGATTCCAGCCACCATGAAAATCTTCAGGTCCGCACCGGGGAAGACTTGAGTTCCGATATCTCTGCCCTCCAGCACAACGCTTCCCTCCTCCCCGATTCGTTGCTGCTCGCGGACCATTGCCTGCCGAACTTCGCGGATGCTGCTCACAGCGCTGACGGCGTTTGTTACATCCACGGTGCGAATTTGCTCCGAGACATCCTCACCATCCATGAAGACCCTCAGGGATGAATTCCGGGTTCGAAGCTCAATGTGCGTCCCGAGCGCAAGGTTCGCGATTCCCTCGTTGTCCGTCAGCGAGAGGCCCGACCGCAGTACCTTGAGCGTGATCGCCCTGTACATCGCACCCGTATCCAGGTGGAGGTAGCCGAGTCTTTCGGCGACGAGCCTCGCCGTTGTGCTCTTCCCTGATGCCGCAGGACCGTCGATGGCAATAATCAGTCTCTTCCCACGAACTCCCGATTGAGAAATCGGACTCACAATATACGGATTTTGATCATCTGCCGCAACCTGCTCATCCGTGGACCTTTTGGAGAATCACATAAAATGGATATATTTACCAACGGTAAACAGTGCTCCTGATCCGCCGTGAGGAAGCTGACGCACGAAGGGATCGCACATCTGCGCGTAGCCAGAACCCACATGATGAACGCCGTTCGGACACCCGTGATTGGCGTGCTGGACAATATCAGAAGTTTGTATAATGTCGGGTCGATATTTCGGACGTCCGATGGTGCGTTCATTCAGGGACTCTATCTCTGCGGATATACCCCCACGCCACCTCGCAAGGAAATCATGAAGACTGCACTCGGAGCAACTGAATCAGTTCCGTGGAAATACTTTGCCAACCCGCTCGATGCTTTGGCCGCCGCGAAGAAACACGGCGCCAAGGTGTGTGTGCTCGAACAAACGACAGAGAGCAAGACCTATTACACTCTCCGAAAATCAGACTTCCCGCTCTGTCTCGTTGTGGGCAACGAACTGACAGGCGTCTCACCCGAGGTCATATCAGCCGCAGACATGGCAATCGAAATTCCCATGCACGGGATGAAACAATCCCTCAACGCGGCGGTCGCATACGGGATCGCCCTTTACGATCTCGCCAGGGTTTGGCATACGGGTTGACCGCCTCACCGGTTATACGCCAGTGTAAAAAAATCCCTACTTTCAAGTGTATGGATTCTGACGACACCGGCACGCACGAGTGACACGAGAATACGTGCTGCTCTCCGTTCGGAGATGTTGACAAGGGCGCTGAACTCCTTTGTCGTGATCCGTTCATGGACATCGAGATACGTAAAGAGACGCTTCTCGTTCTCGCCTATTTCAATCCGCATGGGCGGCGCGTCGGGCCGCTCGCCCCTGAGAATCGTTTCGACCTCCTTGCTGACCATCACCGTCTTATCATTGACACGGATGAAGACCCGCGACTCATCACTCCCGTTGGTGTCTCCGGTGAAACAGTGTGGTTTGCATGTGCTCTCGTTGACATACGCCACAATGACGTCTTGACCATCGATCGGCACAATCTCAATGTGCGGGATGATTTCCGGCGAACAAAACACGGTGCCTGCCTCGCGAATCAGGTCCGCCTCACTCTTTTCACTCTCGACGCCGACAATTGATCCGTTATCGTCAACGCCGAAGAGGAGATGACCCCCTTTTGTATTCGCAAATGCAATCATGGCGCGTGCAATCTTTTCCGGGGATGATACCTTTCGTTTGAATTCAACTTCAAACCCCTCTCCCTCCTCAATCAAACGATACACATCTCTATAATCCATTGTCGTCGTCCTCATCAATGGCTGTTGAGTCTGCCGGTGGTATCCCCTGCTCCATCGTGCCGGCAGCAGGATCACCTGAAGGTACTTCGACGAGCGTTTTTGACGCGGTCTCCCCTGATGTTGTTGTATCTGTAAAATGCCTCGCCGCCATTCTCTCGAGAACAATCTGTTTTCGGCGCCGAACGTATCTACTGTCCTCATCTGGGCGATGGCGCAAGGGGTTTGGAATTACCGCGGCGAGCCGCGTTGCCTCATCAAGCGTCATGGCGGAGGCCGGCTTTCCAAAGTAGGTTCGCGCCGCTGCCTCAACGCCGAAGATTCCTTTCCCCCACTCGATCACGTTCAGATAGATCTCCAAGATTCGCTGCTTGCTCAGGTAGTGCTCCAAGAGCAAGGTAATCGTCACTTCTTTCAACTTTCTGACAGGATCCTTCGATGTGGAGAGGTACAGATTCTTGGCAAGTTGTTGGGTAATCGTGCTCGCCCCTCTGATGACGCGACGCCTGTCGAGATTCACCTCGAATGATTCTTGAACTTCAAACCAATCAATACCGCTGTGCGCAAAGAACGTCCCGTCCTCCGCAACGATCACGGCATTGATCAAATCTTCGGGAATCTCGGAGAGCGGAATCCACTGATGAAGAATTGTCAGCTGCTTTCCGTCAGAAGCCGCCTCATGTTCCCGCTGGCGCATAAGCGCCGTCCTTGACGGGTTCTCTGTTCTCAGCTTTGCCACGCTGAACAACGGGATCGTTGCCAGCTCGGCAATCAGAACAAGGAGAAAGACAATGATCAGACTTCTGAGTTTATGCGCGCGCACCCAACGAACAACGCCTCCGGGTCGACTCACTCGAGGCGGAGAAGGCACGTCAGAGGGAGAAGGATGATCCGAACCCGGTTCGGACGCCGGTGCGTTTTCAATGCTCATGCCGGTCCAAGTACTCCTGCAGCAGGAGGCGTGCAGCCATCTCATCAACTCTCCACTTTTGCGCCCGTTTCCTGCGTTTCATTCCCGCTTCGCGAAACGCTTCGTTCGCTCGTACTGATGAAAGGCTTTCGTCCCAGGTATCGACTTCAACTGCGGCTACTTCCTTCAGCCGGTCAATGAACCGTCCAACTTCTCGCGCCTGTGTCCCTTTCCCCCCGTCTGCACTGTACGGCATGCCGACAACGACGAGCACGACTTCACGTCGCCGGATGGTGTCGCACAGCCGCCCGAGCAACTTCTCATCGTTCTCAAATGTCCCCACCCCTTGCGAGATGAGGCGCGTGGGGTCGCTCACGGCAACGCCGACCCGTTTGCTTCCGTAATCGATCGCCAGAACACGACCGGGAGCGTTCCCCATCATTCCTCAAACCGCTCCGCTTTCTTGACGCCTTTGATCTTTCTGATCTTTTCGAGGATTCGGTTGAGGTGTTCAGTATCCCTTACGTACAAGATGAATGTTCCTTCAAAGGTGGAATTGTGTGAATCAAGATTCACGCTTCGGATATTCGTGTTCATAAATGTGGAAATCGCATGCGTGATATCATTGAGCATCCTCGGTCTATCGTCGCCGGAGATTCTCACGCCGGCCACAAACATTGCGCCATTTCCGGAGGGCCAGCGGACGTCGATAAATCTGTTCGTGTCCATCCGCAGCATTAGTTTGATGTTCCTGCAGTTTCGCCGATGGATCTTGATCCCTTCGCCGGTCGTCACAAAGCCAACGATCTCATCACCTGGTATTGGGTGGCAGCATTTCGCAAAGTTGTGCATGAAATTGTCTTGCGCGCCATTGAGCACAATACCGCCGATCACCCCGCGGGCGGAGGAGATGAAACGATTAAATACACCCTCGATCTTTCCCTCGTCCGCTACCCTGGCCGCCGGATGTTTCTGTTCCTCCTGAATCATCTCGATGATATCATTCGGGTCGATTTTCTCCTGACGGACACCAAGATAGAACATTCCGATATTTTCAATCTTTTTTTCGTGAAGAAACTTTGCCAGATCGTCCTCGTTGATGACTAGCTTGGCCTTTCTGGCCTTTTTCTCCCAAATCTCTTTTCCCTGTTCGATCGCTTTGCGTTGTTCCTCCTTCACCCAGCGCCGGATGTGCGACTTTGCTTTGTGCGTCACGACGAATTTTTCCCAGTCCGGGTTCGGCGTCTGGTTCTTCGAAGTGATAATTTCGACCTGATCACCACTCTTCAGAACCGTATCCAACGGAACGATCCGGCCATTTACCTTTGCTGCCAGACAATGATCCCCAATTTTCGAGTGAATGGCATAGGCAAAATCGACAGGCGTTGTATTCGTCGGCAGAATCTTGAGCTCTCCCTTTGGGGTAAAGAGGTAAATCTCATCCTGATACAGGTTGAGTTTGAAGCTTTCCATAACTTGGTCGGTCGGGATCTGGCCTTCAGCCGCACTTTCAAAGATTTCACGCACCCAGTTTACCCAGTTGGAGAGCTCCTCATCGATGGCCTGGGCACTATCCTTGTAGACCCAGTGTGCGGCAACCCCCCGTTCCGCGACTTCGTGCATTCCTCTGGTGCGGATTTGCACCTCCACCATTTTCCCCTCCGGACCGACCACAGTGGTGTGGATGGACTGATACCCGTTCTTTTTCGGCACCGATATGTAGTTCTTGAAGCGCTCCGGATTCGGGAGGTAAATATCGGTTACCGTTCCATAGACCGCAAAACAGTCGTTGCTATCCTCCGTGTCAAGAATGATCCTCACGGCGAACAGGTCATAAATCTCCTCCAGCGGTTTGTTGCGCTTCATCATCTTATTGTAGATGCTGTAGAGATGCTTTGGCCTTCCGCTGACCTCGAACTTGAACCCATCTTCTTTCAACCGTTTCTCGACCGGGTTCGCAAACTTCCGGATATAGTGTTCCCGTTCCCTGCGCCTGGCTTTGATCTCACGCGCAAGGGATTCATATGCCTCATGATGGAGGTATTTGAATGAGAGGTCTTCCAATTCCCATTTAATGTTCGCCAAGCCAAACCTGTGCGCGAACGGTGCGTAGATGTCCAGCGTTTCTTTGGCCATACGCTTTTGCTTATCCAACGGGAGGTACTCCAGGGTCCGCATATTGTGAAGGCGGTCTGCAAACTTCACCAGCATCACTCGGATATCCTTCACCATCGAGAGGAGCATTTTCCGGTAGCTTTCTGCCTGCGTGACGTCGTGACTCTTGAAGATGTCGGAGATCTTCGTTGCGCCGTCGACGATATCAGCGATCGTATCACCGAATTCCGCTCGGATGTCCGAAACTCCATATTCTGTATCTTCGGCAACATCGTGCAGAAGTGCACTCGCGACCGAGACATCATCAAGGGGGATTTCTTTCGCGACAATCTTCGCGACTTCGTAGGGATGGTCAAAGAAAGGCTCACCGGAGGCACGTTTGTCATGCCGGTGCGCGTTGAAGCCGAAGTCAAACGCGCGCCTGATCAGATTCTCATCCAACCTCGGCAGACTCCTTTGACAGATGAGGAGCAAATCATCCAATTTCTTTTTGTACTTAGAGCTTGTCATACAATAAAAATATAGAGGGTTAGCAAGGCAATGTCAAGCAACGGTTGAAGGTAGGAAAGTGAGGAGGCTGAATCACGACCCCTTCTCTCATTCAGTCCCGAAAATGCGATCTCCCGCGTCACCCAAGCCGGGAAGGATATATCCGTGTGAGTTGAGTTTTCGGTCCAGCACCGTCGCAAACACAGGGACGTCGGGATGGGTTTCAGCGAGTTTCTTTACTCCCTCAGGGGCGGCCAACAGGCTCACGAACCGTATGCGCTTCGCTCCTTTGTTCTTGAGGAACGTGATCGCCGCCGATCCGCTCCCGCCCGTAGCGAGCATGGGATCGATCAACAACACGAGGCTCGTGTGAAGAAAACGCGGGAACTTGGTGTAGTATTCGACCGGCTGGAGCGTTTTCTCGTCACGATAGAGTCCGACATGCCCGACCTTCGCTTCTGGCACGACATCCAGAAACCCATCGACAAGACCCAGCCCGGCCCGCAAGACCGGAACAATCACAATTTCCTCGGCCAGGGTGTAACCGGAGGTTTTCTCAAGCGGAGTGCGTACAACCCCTTTCTTGAGCTTCACATCGCGTGTGACCTCGAAGGCCATCATGGAAGCGATCCGGCGAAGAGTGATGCGGAAGACGTGGTTGTTGGTGTGTCTATCACGCAGGATCGAGAGATCTCGCTTGATGAGCGGATGGTCGATGATTTTCAGGTTTTCCATAGAGTACCGTTTGAGAATAAATTAGAGTTTCTTGCGGGTTGCGTTCGCGGCAACAAGGATCGGATCCCACAACGGGGTGAACGGAGGTGAGTACGCCAGATCCAATTGCTGGATCTCGTCGATCGTCAGTCGGTGCTGGATTGCAACTGCAAGGGTATTTGCTCTGAGGACAGCCCCTTCCTCCCCGTATAGATTCGCACCGAGTAGGCGGCGCGATTTCCTGTCGGCAATGGTCTTGATGGTGACCTTCGTGCTCCCGCGCATGATCGCAACCTTCGACCATGCGGTGATTGTTTCCGTGACGACATCAAACCCGGCATCTCTGGCCTCATCAGCGCTGATGCCTACCTGAGCGACCTCGATTGTAAAGACCTTGACCGCGATCGCGCGAATTGCTCCATGGAAGACTGCCTTCCCGCCGGCAGCATTTGTACCGGCGACCCACCCCGCCTTGCTGCCGATCGTCGCAAGCGGGATGTACATGAATTTGCTGGTGACGAGATTTTTCACCTCGCAGCAGTCGCCGGCAGCATAAATGTTATCGATATTGGTCTGTTGGCGCTGGTCTGTGAGGATCCCCCCTGAACGTCCTGTTCTGATGCCGCAGCGTTTTGCCAGCTCAGTATTCGGCTCAACACCAAGGGAGAGGATGACCAGATCAGTTGCATGCGAACCGTCGTTCGTGACAACATGCGTCACTTTCTGCTGCCTGTCAACGACAAATCCCTCTGTCTTCGCGTGTCCCTTAAACTGGACTCCGTGCGCTTCCAACTCCGCGCGCACTTTCTCGCGTGTGTCACGCTCCAGTCCCGCCATTGGAAGGCTGTGGAGATGCAGCATCGTCACTTCCAGGTTCTGCGCTCGAAGCGCGTCGGCCATCTCCATTCCGATGTACCCTCCGCCGATGATGACCGCCCGTTTGGGTTTTTCGGTGTCAATGAACTTGCGAATGAGGAGTCCTTGGTCGAGCGACTTGACATGAAAGATATTTCGGGCATCTTCCCCGGGCAATCCAAGCGATCGCGGGCGCGAGCCAGAAGCGATGATCAGCCGGTCGTACCGTTCTTCCTTGACCCTGCCCGACTTCAAGTCACGGACTTTGACAAGGCGCTTTGAAGGGATAATCTCTTCGACCCGATGTAGCACCTGAACGTCGACACCCTTCTTCTCCTTGAGTTGCTCCGGTGTATAGGCAATGAGTCCCGCTTCAGCGACTTCGCCGGCAATATAGTAAGGGACTTCACAGATCCCATAGGAGATGTGTTCGCCTTGTTCGAAGAGGACAACCTCAACGTTGGGGTTTACCCGCACCGCTTTGCTTGCGGCGCTGGGTCCCGCTGCCAAACCACCAATAACGATAATGCGTCTCGACATGAATTACTTACGTTTGAAGGAGAGAATTACCGGAACCCCTGAAAACGTGAAGTGTTCCCGGATGCGGTTTTCGAGAAATCGCTTGTAGGATTCATCGATCAGGCTCGGCTCGTTGCAGAAAAATGCGAAGACCGGCGGCTTCACTTTCACCTGTGTGACATACTTGATCTTAATCTCCTTGCCTGATTTGCTCCGGGGAGGGAAAGTGGCAATGTCTTTTCCAATGAGGCGATTCAACTCCGCCGTGCTGATGCGTCTGTTCTGCTCCGCATCCACGGTTTTCACAAGATCGAGTACTTTAAACACACGCTGTTTGGTGCGTGCTGAAATGAACATGATCGGAACGAAGTCATAGAGGCGCAGTTTGTCGTGGAGAGCTTTTTCGAGATTCTTGGCAGTTTGATCATCCTTCTCGATGAGGTCCCACTTGTTCACGGTTATGACAACTGCCCGTCGTCGCTCAATTACTGTCTCGATAATCCGGAGGTCCTGGTGCTCAAGTCCCTGCTGAGCGTCCAGCATCACCACTGCGACATCGCAGCGCTCGATGCTCTTCAACGTCCGCACCGTGCTGTAGAATTCAACGCTTTCCTTGATCTTGCTTTTGCGACGTAGGCCCGCGGTGTCAACAAGAACCAACTCCTCACCGTGAAATCGCATAGTCGAGTCAACCGGATCTCGCGTTGTCCCGGGAACATCAGTAACGATATTCCTGGGTTCCTGGAGAAGCGCGTTCACAAACGAGGACTTGCCGACGTTCGGCTTGCCGATGACGGCAATCTTCAAGCGCGGATCGCGGTCTTCGACCGGAGTAACGGCAAAATCCTTTGTGATGAGATCCAGCAGATCGCCGATCTTACGCCCCAACAGAGCCGATGTCGCTACGGGATCACCAAGTCCGAGTTTGTAGAACTCTGCCAGATCAAGCTCCCGCTTTTCGCTGTCGATCTTGTTTACCACGAGAAGCACGCGTTTCTGTGACTTCCGGAGCGTGGCAACCACGTCATGATCTGCCGGGAGCAGCCCCTCGTGTCCGTCAACCACAAACACCACCACATCGGCTTCGTCAATGGCGATCTGCGCCTGTTCACGGATCGCAGCTTCAAAGACGTCCGCGGATTCGGGGACAAAACCACCCGTGTCGACGACAGAGAATGGCTTTCCTGCCCATTCGGTGCCCGCGTAATGGCGGTCACGTGTCACCCCCGGAGTATCATAAACAATTG